>OMGS01000361.1_pt1 | contig 30401 bp, 24 predicted proteins | sample 1646081 | NCBI WGS metagenome assembly OMGS01 (sample SAMN05578591, study PRJEB25193) | human gut metagenome | biome: Human Microbiome; feature: human-associated habitat; material: feces | host: Homo sapiens | place: USA:Birmingham | reverse complement strand
TCTCCTGGATGGCCTTGATGGCGTTGCCCACGTCGTTGGTGGAGGCCATGGTTTTCTCGGCCAGTTTACGCACCTCGTCGGCCACCACGGCGAAGCCTCGTCCGGCGTCGCCCGCGCGGGCCGCTTCAATGGCCGCGTTCAGGGCCAGGAGGTTGGTCTGGTCGGCAATGTCCGAGATCACGCCCATGATCCGGGTGATGTTCTGGGCGTGCTCGTTAAGCTGGACCATGTCGTCCTTGAGCGCCAGGGACATTTGATGGACCTGCTCAATGCTCTGCACGGCCTTTTCCACCACCTGGGCCCCGGCTTCGGCCTTTTCCTTGGTTTCGGCGGAGGCCGCCGAGGCGGAACCGGCATTTCTGGCCACTTCCTGGACCGTGGCGTTCATTTCATTCATGGCCGTGGCCGCTTCGGAGAGGCGGGTGGCGGACTCGGCCGCGCCCCGGTCGGACTGTTCGATTTGGGCGGACAACTGGGTGGAGGCGGAGGAGACCACGCTGCCCACCTGTTCCAGTTTGTCGGCGGCTACCAACATGGCTTCGGTCTTGGACTGAGCCTCCTTGCTCGCGGCCTCGGCCTGGGTCATGGCTTCCTGGGCCTTGGCGGACTGCTCCTTGGCGTTTTCCGACTCGCGTTGGGCGTTGTCGATATTCCGTTTCAGGGCGGTGACCATCTCCACAATGGAACCGTACACGCCCAATTTCGCGCTGCCGTCATCAATATTGTAGTCGCCGTCCACCACCCGGTGCGCGATGCCGTTCAGCTCGCCGGGGTCCTTGCCCAGCTGGCGGATGGTATTGCGCACCAGCAGCAGGGTCAGGACGGCGGCAATGAGAATGGCCGCCACTATCAAAATGATGCCGGTCAGCCGGGAGTTGTCGTACATCTCGTCGGATTCGTCGTTGACGTGATTGATGTACCGCTTGATCTTGGCGATTGTCTTGTCGATAGCGTCACTCATGGCCACATATTGCTTGCGGGATTCGCCGTTCAGTATACTGACGGCCTGTTCCGTGCGCAGCTCCCGCGAAAGCTCAAGCAACTGTTTGGACTCCGCGCGGTATTTCTGCCTGGCCGCCAGATACGTCTGGAACGCCTCCCGGGTCTCGGGGCTGGCGATCAGGGCTTCGATTTTCCGGACGCCCTCCGCGATGATTTCCGACCAGTGCTGCTGTCTTTTTTCATACTCACGCATCTGCTCAGGGGTTGTGGCATAAATATGCAGCACTTCGGCCAGACGGTATTCCGAGGCCGCGTTGTTGACCACACCCATCTGTTCCATCAACGGCGCCTGATGTTGACCCATCTCTGTTGCAACGTCATTGACTTTGGACATCTGCACAATCAGGTAGATGCCCAGAATTGCCATGAGAGCGGCCAGCGCGCCCATGCTCATGGCGATCTTTACAGACAGTTTCATGCTTTTCCTTCCTTCTTTGGCTTGGTTTGGACAGTGGAGAATTTCTCGGGCTGAGTGGAACGCATTGCCAAAAAAAGCCGTCGCCTGTGAGCAAAGCGCCCACGGGTGACGGTTTCTTCCGTCCGGAAAAATTACCCTGAATGTGTCGATAAGACAGACCGCCGGCCGGTCAGCATCTCTCTCTGCGGCAATAGGCCAACGCCGGGCAGATCGGCGCGGCGGCGGTTCAGAAGCGAGGGATGGCCGGTGGTTTTTCTCATGACAACATTCCTTCATACGAAAAACGGCATGTGTTGTCGCTCAACCGTCCGGGTCAGAGCGCGATTTGTTGAGAAACCACTGGCTTGTCGCTTAGATTCTCTCTCCGCGCGACTGAGTCGCCGTCAGAGGAGAGATGAGATATGGTTTAATTGCTATATCGGAGAAAATGAACGTATCTTTAGGGATATTATTTACAATATAACATTATATTTGGCGGGGATCAATAATTGCTGAATATTACTAATATAGTTCTAATTTTCGAAGAAATACATACGACATATAAAATAATAATATTTATTTATGATAAATAGAGTAATAAAGCATTATTTTGCTTTATATAGTAATAAATTCAAAGGCACAGGCGACACCCGATGTCAGTTTGTGACGTGCCTGATCCGCGATCGTTGCCAAAGAGGCATGTCGGCCGGAAGGATGACCCTCAGTCGGGAATACTTGATCTAGGATTTTACGGCGCTCAGCCCCTGGACCAAGATGGTGAGGCCTCGGGCATCGGGTTCGGGGGGGGATTGTCACCGCGCTTGGCCGGGACGCTGTGAACCGCGCCCGGCGCTTTGGCCGAAGCCCGCGATTCCGGAACCGGCTTCAATTGAGGCGGTTTTTTTCGGCGGGAAAGAATTTTGTTGAGCGGGAGCGGGCGACCTTTTAGGGCTCGTCGGCGGGCTCAGGCCGTGGCGTCGGCCAGCCAGCAGGCCACGGCATGCTGGCCCAGCACGAATGAGGGCGGCATGGCCTCGGCGCAACGGGGCATGGCCTCGGGGCAGCGGGGTTGAAAAGGGCAGCCCGGCGTCATGTTCTGGAGCGAGGGCACGCTGCCCGGAATGGTGGGCAGACGGCTGAGGCCCATGGAGCGGCGGCTGGGCGCGGAATGCATCAGTCCCCTGGTGTAGGGGTGGCGGGGATCGGCGAAAAGCTCGCGCGCCGGGGCGCGTTCCACGAGACGCCCGGCGTACATGACGCCTACCACGTCCGCCACTTCGGCCACCACGCCCAGATCGTGGGTGATCAGCAGCACGGCCATGCCGCGCTCGCGGCTCTGGTCCAGGATCAGGCGCAATATCTGGCCCTGAATTGTGGCGTCCAGGGCGGTGGTGGGTTCGTCGGCCAGCAGCAGTTCGGGGCGGCAGGCCAGAGCCATGGCGATCATCACCCGCTGGCGCATGCCGCCGGAAAGCTGGTGGGGGTAGTCGTCATAGCGGCTGTGCGGCGAGGGAATGCCCACGTCCGCGAAGAGGCGTTCCGCCTCCCGGCGGGCTTCGGCCCGGCCCATGCCCAGATGCAGGCGCAGGGGCTCGGCCACCTGTTCGCCCACGCGCAGCACGGGATTGAGCGAGGTCATGGGCTCCTGGAAGATCATGCCCACGCGGCGGCCCCGGATGCCGCGCAGCTCTTTTTCCGGCAGGCTGAGCAGGTCTTCGCCGCGCAGCAGCGCCCGGCCGCCGAGCACGGCGGTTTCCGGCGTGAGGCGCAGCACGGCGCGGGCCGTGAGACTTTTGCCGCAGCCGGATTCGCCCACCAGGCAGGTGATGGCCGCCGGGGGCAGCTCAAGATGCACGTCGCGCACGGCGGGCAGCAGATGTCCCTCAAAGGGGAAGTGCACGGAAAGGTCTTCCAGCCGGAGCAGGGGAGCGGCGTCAGGGGAGGCGCTGAAAAAATTTCTGGAGGGTGTCGCCATGAGTGTCTTTTATGCAACCGAGACGCGCTACGAAATTTGACGCCGCCAACGGGCAAATCCCGACGCTCAGTGTTTGACCTGGGAATTGCGGAAGTTAATATACGCCTCACGCATGGCGATATAGGGATCCACTGCGGCGCTGTTCAGGTCCTCATACAGCGGCAGCACGTCGCCCAAGGCGTTGAAACGCAGGGCCAGTTCCGAGCTGGTGGCCAGTTCCCAGGGGTAAACGTAGAAAAAGGGGTCCGTGAACAGGTCGCCCGCCCGGCCCACGGTGTCGCGCGCGGAACTGGGGCCGATAAAGGGCCAGACCACGTAAAAGCCGTGGCCGATGCCCCAGCGCCCGAGGGTCTGGCCGAAGTCTTCGCCCGAGGGGTCCACGGGCACAATGGTTTTCTTGCCCTTGGCCACGTCCGCGAAACCCAGGCTGGATGTGGTGTTGATGAAAAAGCGCCCGAACTCCACCCCGGCTTCCAGAAAACGGAACTGCAGGATATTGTTCACGAAACGCATGGGGAACAGCACATTGGAAAAAAAGTTCTTCAGGCCGCTGCGGAGCTGGTGGGGAGTTATGAAGACCCAGGCGTTATACGCGGGTCTGGCGATATGGAGATAAAAAATGTCGTTGAAGCGGAACCAGAAGCGGTTCCAGGGCTCCAGGGGGTCCGAGATACTGTCCACCGGGGCCGTATCGTAGTCGTCCAGGCTGTCGGACTGCTGCATCTGGCCGTAGGGATGCACGGTAATGGCCCCCGGCGCCAGGGACGGGCTGTTGGCGTAAACCGTGGAGGGCGTGCGGGGCGGGTCCGCCGGAGCGGCCGAAACGGCCGCAGGGCAAGACCAGGCCAGAAGCAGGAGTAAACAGAGGGCCGGGCCGACGCGGCGGCCCGCCGGGAAGGGCAGGCCGCCAAAGCGGGATACGGACGTGTTATTGGGCATGTTGCTGGCGCACTTCCTGGGCTTTGGCCCGCACCCGCTCAATAAGCTGGTCCGGACTCGCGCTGTTCAGAATGTCCTGAAACTGGGTGCGGTAATTCTTTACCAGGCTGATATTTTCGATCAGCACGTCATAGACGCGCCAGCCGCCGTCCTTGGGCAGCATGCGATAGGCCACGGGCACTTTTTTGCCGTCCTTCATGGTGATGACGGTGCGCACTTCCGTGCGGTCGCCCGCGGCCGAGGAGAGCTCGCCCACATAGACGACCTGCTCGCCGTTGTAGCCGTCGATCTTGTTCACATAGGTGCTGATCAGCAGATCCGCAAAGGCGTCGCTGAACTGCTTTTGCTGCTGGGGCGTGAAAGAGCGCCAGCGCGCGCCCACCGTGCGGGAGGAAAATTCTCCGAAATCGAAGATATGCAGCACCTCGTCCTCAATCTGCTGGCGCAGGGGGCCGCGTGTTGCCGGATTGACGTAGTCGGGATTCTTGATGCTGGCGAGAATGCGATTGGTGGCTGTTTCCAGCGCCTGGCGGGCAGGCGAGGAGGGCGCGGGCGCAGCCTGGACCGCGACGGAGAAAGCGGCCAAGCCCAGAGCCAGGCCGCAGAACAGAACAAGAACGCGTGAAAACGCGGGTATACGGGGCATATTACACACCTCCGAAGGCGTATTTACCGATCAGCGTTTCCAGATCCACCGGAGATTCCGTCTCCGTGATGGTGCCGCCGGGCGGGATCGTTTTTTCTGAACCGCCCCGCGAGAGGCTGACGTATTTGTCGCCGATCAGGCCGCTGGTTTTAATGGAAGCAATGCTGTCGTCGGAAAGACGCAGGTTTTTGTCCAGGCGCAGATGGACCACTGCCTGGGTGCGCAGGGGATCGGGGTCAAGGCTGATGGCCACCACCCGGCCCACGGGCACGCCCGCCAGCTCCACATCCGCGCCCACCCGCAGGCCCGAGGCGGAATCAAAGCGGGCGGAAAGCTCGAAGCCCTGATTGGCAAAGAATTCCATGCGGCCCAGTTTGATGGCCAGGTAGGCCACACAGATCAGGCCCAGCAGCACAAAGATGCCCACGGCGGTTTCACGGACGCTGTTCATGCGTTTTTCAGACTCCAGACTGCGGCATAACAGAACATGACATTTTTTTAGTATATCTGCCCGGCGGCAAAGTTTCAAGCCCACAGGACGCCGGGCGGTTCAACCAGATCCGTGGTTCAGCGCCTTTCAATGCCGCGACAGCCGCGTCTTCCGCAGGGTGGGGGCGAAGGGGCCGTCATGACGCCAGCCATTTGTCCAGGGCCGCCCGCACCACGGGATCAGCCGGTTGGTGCAGGGTCAGGCGCTGGTCCCCGGCCTCGCGGCTGAGGAATTGCCGCAGATAGGGATCCGGGCTGGCCTCCAGTTCGGCCAGGCTGCCCGCGAATACCGCGCCGCCGTCCCGCAGCACCAGCACGTAGTCGGCAATGGCGCGCAGGCTCGCCAGGTCGTGGCTGACCACCACCAGGGTCATTTCGGCGTACTGCTCGTGCATGGAGTGCAGCAGTTCGTCCATGCGGGCGGCGGTAATCGGGTCCAGGCCGGACGTGGGCTCGTCGCAGAGCAGAATGCGCGGCTCGGCGATGATGGCCCTGGCCAGGCCCGCGCGTTTGCGCATGCCGCCGGAAAGCTGGTTGGGGTAAAAGTCGGCGAAGTCCTCCAGGCCCACCATGCGCAGCACGCGCAGGGCCGCCTCGCGGATCAGGGGCTTGGGCAGGCGCAGATGCTCGCTCAGGGGCAGGGCCACGTTCTGGGCCAGGGAGAGCGCGCCCAGCAGCGCGCCGTCCTGGAACAGCACGCCCATCTGGCGGCGCACGCGGCGGAATTCCGCGCGGTTCAGGGCGAAAAGATCCCGGCCGCCCAGATACACGCTGCCGGACAGCGGCCGCGAAAGGCCGATGATATGCCGCAGCAGGGTGGATTTGCCGCCGCCCGAGCCGCCCAGAATGACGGAAACCTTGCCCGCGGGCAGCACGGCGTTGATGTCGCGCAGCACCACGTGCTCGCCGTAGCCCACGCTCAGGTCGTGAAATTCAATGTCCCAAGCCTGCATACTTCCGCCTACAATAAGAATGATGTCAGCACATAGTCCGCGGCCAGGATCAGCACGCAGGAAATGACCACCGCCGAGGTGGTGGCGTTGCCCACGGCCTCGGGGCCGACGCTGTCGCGGCGGCGGTGGGTGTAGTAGCCCTGGTGGCAGCAGACAGTGGTGACCAGCAGGCCGAAAACAAGGGCTTTGACAAAGCCGCCGGATATGTCGGTCATGGTCACGGAACTGGCGATGCGGTAAAAATAGGCGCCCTCGTTGATGCCCAGCATGAGCACGCCGGTGAGATAGCCGCCGAGAATGCCGATGACGTCGAAAATGGCCGTGAGCAGGGGAAAGGAAATCAGCGCGGCTACCAGACGCGGGCTGACCAGATAGCCCAGGGAGTTGATGTCCATGACGTCCAGGGCGTCGATCTGGTCCGTGATGCGCATGACCCCGATTTCGGCGGCCATGGACGATCCCGCCCGCCCGGTGAGCATGATGGCCGTGAGCACCGGCCCCAGCTCGCGGATCAGGGTCAGGGACACGGCCGAGCCCAGCATGCCCACCGATCCGAACTGGATCAAGGTGTAATAGCCCTGCAGGCCCAGCACCATGCCGCAGAAGATGCCGATCAGCAGAATCACGAACAGCGATTTGTAGCCGATCACGTAGATCTGTTGCAGGCTGCGCGGAAAAATCCTGGCGCTGGTGAATATCTGGCCCAGCCCGGCCAGCATGAACAGGGTCATGCCGCCCACGGCGTCAATGCCGCGCAGGCAGGGACGGCCCAGAAGACGCAAAAAGCCCGGCTTGGCGCTGTGCCCGTCCACGGTCCGCCTCAGCGTCCGGTCTTCCGGCTCTTGCCGGAAACCGCTTTTTTGGAAGCCAGAATGGGCTTGCCCAGTTTCATACGTTGCAGCTCCTCGCGCAGATTGGCGGCATCCAGCTCCGTGCCGCGCAGATTGACCAGCACCAGCAGCACCTTGCCGCTCTTCTGCTGGCGGCTGCGCAGGCCTTTGCTTTCCAGGCGGGCGCGCAGCTTGTCCGCGTCGGCCTTGTCCTTGAACGCGGCCACCTGAAAACTGTAGTCGAACAAGGGTTCGGCCTGTGCCGCCTTGGGTTGCGCCGCCGGTGCGCGCTGGGTCTGGCGCGGGTCAGCCCGCTGGCTCTGAGGGGGCGAGGACGGCGCGGCGGCCGCTCCCGGCGCGGGCGTGGCCGGGTTGATGCCCCAGGCGGCCAGACCCGCGCCCTGCGGGCGGCTGAACGGAAAGGCTGACCCATCCTGTGGGGCGGCCTGCGGAGATTGTTGGGCTTGCGCCGCGTCGGCCGGGGAAGCCGGGGAAGCCGGGGCTCCGGCTGTGCTCCCCGTCTGTTCCGGCTGCTCTGCCTGCTCCGGCTGAGCCGTCGGCGGGCTTTGCGCGCCTGGGGCGGCCAAGGCTGTTTGCGGCGCGGGCGCGGCGGGTTGCGCCTGCTCATCCCGGAGCATGCCGGTCATCTGCTCCACGCTTTTTTCCGGATTCTGGCCGCGTCCGACCATGAAACCCATGAAAAAGGCCCAGCCCACGGCGGCCACCAGCACCAGACCCAGCGCGGCAACGGCCACACCGGACAGGCTGAAGGTAAAGCGGCGGGGCTTGCCGCCGGAAGAGGCGCTTTTCTGAAAACTTTTACGTAGGGGCTGGGGCATGCTTTTACCTGATATGCAACACGATTTGGACGGCATTCATTACATGGCCTCCGGCGCGCTGACGCCCAGCACGTCCAGGCCGTTGCGCAGCACCTGGGCCACGGCGCGCAACAGGGCCAGACGGGCCAGGGTGCGCGGCTGATCGTCGGCGAGCAGCACCTGATGTCTGGCGTAGTAGCTGTGCAGCAGGCCCGCCAGCTCGGTCAGATAGTGGCTCACGTGGTGGGCGGCCAGGGCCCGGGCCGCTGCGGCCAGCATGTCCTGGAACGCGGCGGCCTTGCGCAGCAGGGCCATGTCTTCGGGCGTGTCCAGGCAGGCCAGCATCTCTTCCGTGACGGTTTCCGGCAGGCCGACGCCGCGCTCTCCGGCGCGGCGCAGCACGGCGCAGATGCGGGCGTGGGCGTACTGTACGTAATAGACCGGGTTGTCCAGGCTGCGCTGCTTGGCCAGCTCCAGATCAAAATCCAGGGGGCTGTCGCTCTTGCGCGAGAGGAACATGAAACGCGCCGCGTCCGCGCCCACTTCGCGCAGCACGTCGGCCAGGGTTTCAAAGGTGCCCGCGCGGGTGGACATGCTCACGGGCTTGCCGTCCCGCAGCAGATTGACCAACTGGATCAGGACCACGTCGAAACTGTCGCGCGGCCTGCCCATGGCCGTAATGGCCGCGCGCATGCGCGGCACGTAGCCGTGGTGGTCCGCGCCCCAGATGTCGATGAGCCAGTCGTAGCCCCGTTCGAATTTGTCATGGTGGTAGGCGATGTCCGTGGCGAAATAGGTCAGGCTGCCGTCGGACTTTTTCAGCACGCGGTCCTTGTCGTCGCCCAGCTGTTCCGTGGCGAACCAGAAGGCGTTTTCCTTCTCATAAGTGTACCCGGACCGGCCCAGGGCGGTAAAGGCCGCGTCCACAGCGCCGCGCTCCACCAGGGTCTTTTCCGAAAACCAGCGCTGGTGCTCCACCCGGAACTCGTTGAGATCCGCCTTGATGCCCGCCAGGATCTCGTTCATGGCCCGCTGGTAACAGCACTCCTGACCCTCGGCTTCGGGCAGGTCCGGCAGATGGGGATCGTCCGCCAGCATCTCGCGCGCGATGTCGATGATGTACTCGCCCCGGTAGTAATCCTCGGGCCAGTCCACCGGACGCCCGGCCAGCTCCAGTACGCGCAGCCAGACCGAAAGGCCCAGCAGGCGCATCTGGCGGCCCGCGTCGTTGATGTAATATTCCGTATCCACGGCATATCCGGCCTTGCGCAGCAGCCGGGCCAGGCTGTCGCCCACGGCCGCGCCCCGGCCGTGTCCCACATGCAGGGGGCCGGTGGGATTGGCCGAGACGTATTCCAGCAGCACTTTGCGGCCCGCGCCCGTGCCGCTCGCGCCGTAGGCTCCGCCCTCGGCCTCCACATCCAGCACCGTGCGCCGCCAGAACGCCTGGCTGAAGGTCACGTTGCAGAAGCCCGGTCCGGCGGCCTCGGCCTTTTCCAGGTCCGGACAGCGCTCCAGCAGCCGCGCAGCGAACTTCTGGGCCAGTTCGCGGGGATTGCACTTGGCTTCCTTGGCCAGCAGCATGGCCGCGTTGGTGGAGAGATCCCCGTGTTTGGGATCGCGCGGGGGCTCAATGACGGTTTTGACCGGCCAGGCCAGTCCTTCTTCTTCCAGAATGGCCGCGAGGGCCGTGCGCAGGGTGTCGGTGGCGCGCATATCTTTTCCGTATCCTTAAAAATATTACAGGCTGAATGCCGTGAGGCTTTCCAGAGTGCTGACCAGTTCCACGCGCAACGCGTCGCTCCCGACGGCGATGCCGTTCAGGCAGGGGGCGACCATCTTGCCCAGTACGGCCTTGGGGCCCAACTCCAGCCAGAAGCGCGCTCCGTTCGCGTATTGGTTGCGGACGGTTTCAATCCAGCGCACGGGCGAAACCATCTGCCGCAGCAGGCTTTCCCTGGCGCTTTCGCCGTCGTGCACGGCTTTGCCGTGCTGATTGCAGTAAACCGGAAAACGCGGCTTCCGCCAGACGGCCTTGCGCAGCAGGGGGGCTAGCTCTTTATTGGCCTCTTCCATCATGGGGCTGTGGAACGCGCCGCTGACCTTGAGTTCAATGCCGCGCCCCTTGCGCTCCTTGGCCTTTCGGCAGGCCAGGGCCACGGCGGACTTGGCGCCGCTGACAACCAGCTGGGCCGGAGTGTTGTAATTAGCGGTGAGCAGTATTTCGCCGCTTTCGGCGGCGGCCTCGGCCACGATTTCCGCCACACGCGGCTCATCCAGCTTGAGCAGGGCGGCCATGCCTCCCTTGCCCTCCGGGTCGGCCTCGGCCATCAGGCGGCCGCGCAGGGCCGTGATTTCCAGCACGTTTTCCGGCGAGAGCACGCCCGCCGCCGCCAGGGCGCTGAACTCGCCCAGGCTGTGCCCGGCGGCCCCACAGGGGCTGACGCGCCCGGCCGCTTCCCGCCAGAGGTTGCAGTTGACCACGGTCAGGGCCGGTTGCAGGGCGCGGGTGTCGCTCATGGCGGCCTCGTCGCCCTCCCAGTAAATTTCGCGCAGGGGCAGGCCGCTGATGCGCTCGGCCTGCTTCCAGAGGTTCATGGCCTCGGACGAGGCCTCGGCCAGATCGCGGCCCATGCCGGGCTCCTGCGAGCCCTGGCCGGGAAAAAGCAGAACAGGTTGCGTCATAAGTACGTTCTCTCCAAAGGGCGTGTGAACTCAAGTGGTGCCGACGTCAAGGCGACTAGGGCGTGTTGACGCTACATTCTTTTGCCCGCTGATTTTGTCGAACTTCGCCCTTTATTCCAGTCGAGTGCCAGAAGAGTACACTCCTTTCATAAAAGGCTTGTTCTCCTTGCCGGCAAACAAAATCCCGGTAGTGTCAACAGGCCCTGGAGCAGATTCGCGTTGAAATTGTGCCGATTTCAAAGCTGACGCTGCCTTCAGCCTATCGTTGCTGTCGTCAGCCGCTGATTTTTGCGCCTCCCTGCCTGTCGGCTCCGCCGTCGCGGGATGCGCATCGGGCTGTTGAATTGCTTTTTTTACGTTATCGGGGCGGGGCTTGCAAGTCCCGCTTGCCGGGGATATGACTGAAAGCCCGGCGCATCCGCCGGTGAATGCGGAGATGAGGATCATGCAAGAGCAGCAGACGGTGGACAGAAAGGAATTGGCCCGGCTCGCGGCGGCCACGGGCGCGGACGTACCCTCGGCGGCTCTGGAGCCGCTGGCCGTCTATCTGGAAATGTTGTGCCGGTGGAACGCGGCCATGAACCTGGTGGGCGCGCGCTCCTGGCAGGACATCCTGGCCCGCCTGGTGGCCGACAGCTTTCATCTGGCGTCCTTTCTGGAGGAACTGCCCCTGCCGGAAGAGCCCTTGAGCTGGGATCTGGGCTCCGGCGCGGGTTTGCCCGGCATTCCCCTGCGCATGGCCTGGACCAGGGGCGGCTATTATATGGTGGAAGTGCGCGAAAAGCGCGCCCTGTTTCTGTCCAGCGTCCTTGCCCGCCTGCAGTTGTCCGCCACCCATGTGTTTCGCGGTTCGGTGGAGCATTTTTTTCAGGGCCAGTATTATCAGGCGGACTGCATTGTGAGCCGGGCCTTCATGCCCTGGCCCGAATTGCTTGAGCTGACCCTGCCCCGGCTGCGGCCCGAGGGAGTGCTGGTCATCCTGGCGCTGACTCCCGCGCCCGAACGTCTGCCCGCGCCCTGGCGGCTGGCGGGCGTGCGCTCCTATGCGGCGGCGGGCAGCGGACGCTGGTTCTGGGCGCTGAGCCCGTCGGGGGACATCTCCGGCGGGACAGGAAAAGCCGTTGAACCCGTATTGGCCGAGCGGACCGAACGGGCCGGGGAAGACGGGCCGTGCCTGGGGTAGGCGCGTCCGGCGCGCGGCAGGACGCGCCTCACTACTGGCTGCGGGGCCTGTTCTGGGGCCTGCTGACCTTGGGACTGGCTTTCGGCCTGCGCATGATGGAGTGGCCCTGCTGGCAGAATCCGGAATACCGCCTGGGCAGCGAATGGCTGCTGGCAACCCACGACGCCTACCATTGGGTGGCCGCCGCCGAGGGTTTCGGTCTGGGCGTGGGGCATCCCATGGCCGAGATGCTGCGGCTCATGGCCCAGACCCTGCATACCTATCCGGCCGCCGTGGCCTTCTGGTTCCCGGCGGTGCTGGCAAGCCTGGTGGCGGTGATCGTCTTCGCCTGGGTCTGGGCCCTGGGCAGCATGGAGGCGGGCGTGGCCGCCGGGCTGATCACCTCTCTGGCTCCCGGTTTTCTGGCCCGCACCCTGCTGGGCTATTATGATACCGACCTGGTGACCCTGTTTTTTCCGCTCCTGATGACCCTGGCTCCGGCCTGCTGGGCCATGCGCTACATGCTGTTGCCGCGGATGATCCTGCGGCGGCTGGCCCTGGGATCCGGCCTCAAGGCGGCGCAACGCCTCTGGGGCGAGCGCGGCGCGGATGAGGCGCACCTGGAGCGCCTGGGCAATCCCCTGCGCTGGCAGTGGGTGCTCTTGCTGGGCGCGTCGGGCGTCATTTCCTGGTGGACCCAGGAATGGCATTCGGTTTTTCCCTATCTGATCCGTTACAATGTGGTGTTGCTGGCCTTGATGGCCCTGATCATGGCCCCGCGCGGGCGGCGCGGCATTCTGCTGCTGGGCGGGCTGGCTTACGCCCTGCCCACCCTGGGCGGCCCGGCGGGCTTCGGTTTCAGCCTGATTCTGCTCCTGGCCGGGAACAAGGCCGGGCGCGGGCTGCGCCACCTGCTCTGCCGTCCCCTGGTCCTGGTCCTGCTCTGGCTGGGCGCGGCGGCCCTGCTGGTGCAGGGCGAAATCCTGACCACCCTGATCAATCATGCCAACGCCTATCTCAAGCACAGCGGCGACGTGAGAAACACGGGCGAGGGCATGAGCCTGGTCTATCCCTCGGTGGCCCAGTCCATTATTGAAGTGCAGGATCTGAGCTTCGCGGCGCTCTTCCCCTATTTCCATCCCTGGATGGAAGCCGCCGTCGTTGGCCTGGCCGGTTTTGTCCTGGTGCTTTTCCGGCGGCCCGGCGCGCTTTTTCTGCTGCCCCTGGCGGCCTTGGGCCTGCTGAGCACCAAGCTGGGCGGCCGGATGGTCATGTTCGGCGCGCCGGTGGTGGCCGTGGGCCTGACCCTGCCCCTGTACTGGCTCTTGCAGCGCCTGCTGCGCGCCGACCTGCGCGGGGCCGTGGCGGGCGCGGCGACCTCCTGTATTCTGCTGGCCCTGCTGGTGGCTCCTTTCGCGGAGATGATCCAGGCCATCTCCCAGGGGCCCATAATCAACCGCCGCCACGCCGAGGCGCTGACCCGCGCCCGGACCATGACCCCCGAGGACGCCAAGCTCTGGCTCTGGTGGGACTGGGGCTATGCGGCCCACCATTTCGCGCGGCGCTCGACCATCGCGGACGGCGCGCAGCACGCCGGGCCTTCGCTCTACCTGCCCGCCGCGGTCTTTGCCACGGACAACGCGCGCTTCGCCCGGCAGCTGATCCGCTACACGGCCAAGATGGGCAACGAGCCGGGCAACGTCTTTGAAGGCCTGGACGGCCGGGCGGCCCAGGCCCTCATGGACAAGCTGCGCTCGCCGGAGACCCCGCTGGTGGAAGCCAAGGGGCGGCTTTTTGTGGTGGTCAGCTTTGAAATGCTGCGCCTGGGCTTCTGGATCAGCAATTTCGGCAACTGGAATTTCGTGACCCGCCAGGGCGAGGGCGGCGCGCTGTCCATTGTGCCGCAGGCGCTGGCCTACCGCCTGGACACGGGCGAAGTGCGTCTGGAGGGCAGCACCAGCACCATTTATCCTTCGTCGATCAGCGTGTTTGAGGAAACGGGCGTGACCCGCCGCAATTACGTGCAGGAATGGTTCGACGCCCACCCCAAGGCCACGCCCGAGGAGCAGAAGGAATTTCTGTCCGGGCGGCGGAACGTGAACTTCCTCTTTAATCGGGTCACGGACGAAAAACTGGCCGTGGATCAGGGCCTGTACAATTCGCTGATGGTCCAGCTGCTGGTGGGCGACCCGCAGGATCCGCGCTTCTCGCCCTACTTCAAGCTGGTTTACGACAATGTCTTTGCCCGGATTTACGAGGTGCTCTGAGGTCGTCCGGAAACTACTTTCGCGCGGAAGGCGCTTGACGCGGGCAGAGGGCGAAAGGACAAGCCGGAAACAGATCCTAGCGCAGGCGGAAGGCGAACGGCAGCAATACCAGGGTTCTCACCGGCCGTCCGTTTTTTTTGCCGGGGATAAAGCGCGTTTTGCGCGCGGCGCCGAGCGCAGCTTCCTCAAAGTAGCCTGACGGCTCGGCGGCATGGACGGCGCATTCCGTCGGGCGGCCCGTGCTGTCCACAATCAGGCGCACGACCACGCGGCCTTCAATCCTTTTCTTTTTGGCGTCCGGAGGATAGTCCGGTTTGACGGGCCGCAGCACGGACGGCAGATGGTCCAGTTGTCCCGGCATGTAAAGCCCGGAACCTCCGCTTCCGCCTGTGCCCGCGCTGCTGGCCGCCGTGTCGTGCCGCGTACCCGTCCCGGCGGAACCTGCCGGCACGGTCGCGGCTTGGCCGCCTGATGCCTGCGGCGTCAACGGCCCGGCGGGAGATGGCATCCGTTCCTGGGGGGGCGCTGTGGGCCTTTTTTCGTTTTTCCCGGCGGCCTTTCCGGGAGAGCGTGTTTTTGCGGGCGCAACCGGGTGCGGCGTATCCGCGCTTTTATGCGTCACTGCGTTTTTACCGGCGGCGGGTTCGGCCGCCGGAGCGGGCGGGGGACCGGGGTCCTGGACGGGTGCGGTGTCCGGCGCGCCGCCTCTTGTGCCTCCCGGCAGTCCCGCGCCTGTTCCCGCAGGGCTCATGTCGCCGAGGGCGACCAGAGCAACCCGATAGACCGGTTCTTCTTTCTCCACCTGATATGCGGCGAAGGCCAGAATGCCGCCCAGCAGGCAGAAATGCAGGCAGCAGGAAAGCAGCCAGCCTTTCCAGGCGCGGCCCGGACCGCGCGGCCGGGCGGGCGGGAACGCAAGCGCCGCGTTTCGCGTGCCCGGAACCGGCGCGGGTGCCTGATGTCCGTCCCAGACTGGGGGCAGGCCGTCCCGGCTGACTTGTGCCGCCTGGATTTCCCCGTGTTTCACGCCGTTTTTCCGCGTTTTTTGGGAGAGAGCAGGATGGCGGCCAGCAGAAAAGCGGCGGCAGTCAGTACAATGGCCGCACCGGGCGGCACGGAGAAATGGAAGGAGAACCAGAGCCCCGCCGCCGAAGCCGCCGCGCCCAGCAGGGCCGCCAGAATGAACATGCGGCGCAGGCTGTAGGTCAGTTGCAGGGCCGTGGCCGCCGGAGTGACGATAAGCGAGAAGATCAGCAGGCCGCCGATGGCCTTGAGGGCAAAGGCCACCACCAGCCCCATGAGAATCAGGCTGGCGTAGCGGATTTTACGGACCGGAATGCCGGAGGCCAGCGCCGCCTGTTTCTGGCCGATGATGGCCTGGATTTCTTTGAAAAATACAAAGATGAAGGCAAAGAGCAGCAAGGCCGTGCCGCCCATAAGCGCCAGATCAAGGCGGGCCACGGTGAGCAGGCTGCCCCAGATCAGGCTCAAGCCCTCGGTCCGCGCGCCGGGCAGCAAGCCCAGGGCCAGCATGGCCAGGCTCATGACCACGGAAAAGATCACGCCCATGGCCGTATCCAGACTGAAGCCGGGACGCTCGGCCAGCGGACCCACGGCTGAAGCCGCGCCCAGGCTGGCGGCCAGGCCTCCGGCCAGAGGCGGCAGGCCGAGCCAGAGGCCCAGCAGAGCTCCGGCAAAGGCCGCGTGGGATATGCACATGCCTACAAGGCTCATGCGCCAGAGCACCACAAAGACGCCCATGGCCCCGCACACGCCGCCGCCCAGCAGGGCCATGAGCAGGGCCCGTTGCAGGAATTCATAGCTCAGGAAGGATTCCAAAGCGCCTCCAACAGCAATCAACACTTCAAATGGGCTTAACGGCGAGTAATGCCGTCTCCGGCTGCTCGGGCAAGGATTTGCCTGAAAGCCTTGTGGAATATTTCAAACGTTACGTCGGCCGCATGCTTCGGCTCTCGCGGCCGCCAGGGCAATTCGCCTGTTTAACGGTGAATTGCCCTAAAAAAGCGCTGCCTTGCGGCCGTTGCAGTCGGCGATGGCGATGGGCACGCCGTACAGGGAGCTGAGCAGTTCCGGCTGCATGGCGTCCTTGACGCCGCCTTGCCAGATCAGCCGCCCTTCGCGCAGCATGGCGACCTTTCGGGCCAGATTGAAGACCGCGTTGAGGTCATGGGTCACCATAAAGACAGTCAGCGCAAAGTCCCGTCGCAGGGCGGCAACGGCGTTGAGAATATCCCTCTGGGCCTGCCAGTCCAGGGCGGCGGTGGGCTCATCCAGCAAAATCAGTTCCGGCTCCTGGGCCAGAGCGCGGGCCAGGGCCGTACGCTGGCGCTCGCCGCCGGACAGGTGGCCGATGGGACGGCCCGCCAGATCGGCCAGCCCCACGGTTTCCAGGGCGTGCATGGCCAGGTCCTTTTCCCTCGGGCCGGGTCGCCTGAACAGGCCGAGGCGGCCGTAGGTGCCGCCCAGCACGGATTCAAAGACCGAGAGCGGCATCTTGGGGTCAAGGTCCGAGGTCTGGAAAACGTGGGCGATTTTCAGACGGACGGCGGGCGCGGTTTTGGGCGTCACCGGCAGGCCCGCATACTCCGCGCGGCCCGTGGAGCAGGGCGTCAGGCCGTTGAACAGCCCCAGCAGGGTGGACTTGCCCGCGCCGTTGGGGCCGATCAGAGTCCAGAAGTCGCCGGGCGCGACTTCGAGTGTGATGTCGCGCAGCACGCGGCGCGGGCCGAATCTGACGTCCACCCCGATCAGACGGGCCAGAGCGCGGGGCCGGGCGGCGGCTGCCGTGTTACAGCCGTGCGAGCTGTTCCGCATTGGCGCGCAGCAGGCTGAAGTAATCCGGCACGTCCGGGGCGGAGCCGGGGAAATTGGACAGCACGAGATGCGGCACCTTCAGCTCCAGTGCCAGGGGCAGGCCCGCGTCCGCGCCGCTCTGCAGGTTGTCGATCACGCCGCGCACGTTTTTGTCACGCACGTTGTCCAGCAGGCCGGCCAGATTACCGGCGCTGAGGTCTTCGGCCCGGCCGTAGGTCCGCAGCACGTCCAGCCCGGCCCAGCGGGCGAATTCCGCCTGCATTTCAGCGGCCAGCACGGCCTTGCCCCGTACGGGCGCGAGCATGCGCCCGCATGCGGCGGCAGCGCCATCCACCCGCTCCAGGCGTCGGCGCATGCGCTGTTCCACCGCAGGGGCCTGATCCGGGGCAATGTCGATCAGCGCGGCGGCAATGCGGCGCACGGCCTCCTTTTGGTTTTCCGGCACCAGCCAGCTCCCGTGCGGACCCAGCGCCGTCACGCGCAGTCGCCGGTTGTCGATGGCCTCCAGCATGCCCGTGATCTGCGGCATGCGGCTCTGAAAGGTATGGATCAGCAGAAGGTCGGCCTTGGCCGCGAAAACGAAGTCCGAGGTTTTGGCGTTTTCATGGCCGGGACAGCTGGAACCCTGGATAATGGTGAGGATTTCGCTTTCTCCGGCCGTGAGATCTCTGGCGATGTCCTCAATGAGCGACGTACCGGCGATGATTTTCAGTGACCGGGCCTGCGGGGACGCAGCCGTCGCCAGAAAGACGGCCAGGGTCGCGCACAGCAGGAAAACCGGGGAAAGAATGGAAGTGACCCGCATGTCTCACTCCTGTTTGCAAGCGGCAAAATAATAGTGCTCCGCGCTTTCATCCGCCCGCATCTTTGAAAAACCCGCCTGGCTAAAGATTTTCTTCATCCCGTGCGGGCAGGGCAAATGGTCGCCGCATACCGCATGATGCTGATCGTGCAGGTCATTGAGTTTTTCCCGGCCGTCGATGTGCAGGACATAGGCCGCGCCTCCGGGCTTGAGCAGGCGATAAAATTCACACGCCGTCGCTTCCTTGTCGCTGAAGTGGGGAAAGGCGGAAAAGCAGATCACCGCATCCACATAGCCGTCCAGCAGGGGAACGGCTTCCACGCCCGCATGCAGTATCCAGGCGTCGGGATGGCGTTGCGCGGCGCAACGCAGCATGGCCGCCGAGGCGTCCAGGGCGATGAGGCGGCCTTCTCCGCCGACCCGGCGGCGCAGAAAGGGCAGCAGCACCCCCTGGCCGCAACCGGCGTCCAAGACGGTCATGCCCCTGTCCAAATCCACACGCGCCAGCAGGCTCTCCAGACGCCGCAACTTTTCCGGGGAATAGTTGCGATCCTCCCAGCCTTCGGCATGGTCCTCAAAAAAATGCCGCCGCGCGGCGCAGTGTTCTTCGTCCACCATAAACGTTTCCATAAAAGTTCCAGGCTGACGAGGCCGCCGCTCCGGGCAAAGAGCGGCGGCCTCGAGAGGCGTGGGTCTAGAATTTGAGTTCAAATCCCGCCATGAAGGAGGTGCCGGGCATGTAATAAAGCTGCCGGTCCGTGTTGTCGGCGGTTTTCTGCATCGCGTAGGCGTAAGGCGTGTTCAGCACATTGTTGACGGCCACAAAGACCCGGCCTTCTTCCAGATGCAGGTCGTCGTAGCTGAAGAGGTAGTCCAGCCGCAGATTGACCACATTGATGTCCGGCAGTTTGTCCACGTCGTGCAGTTCAGTGAAGTTGCTGTTCGGATTTTTTGGGGGAGTGCCCCGCATCAGATTGCCCGCGTAGACATTTTGCAGGTGCTGGTAGTCGCCGCTGAGCAGAAAGTGCTCCCAGAATTTCCACTTGAAACCGGCCTGAAGGGCGAAGCTGGGCGTATAGGGCATTTTGTCCGTGCTTTTGCCGTCGTCGCCCTTGGCCCAGGCCTTGAGCCAGGTGGCCCCGGCAAAAATTTCCAGCCCGTCCAGCGGGGTTACGCTGCCCGCCAGTTCCAGGCCGTCGATTTTGTATTCAGCGGTAGAGGAGTTGAAAAAGGAATCGCTGACGGGCATAGCCATGGCCATATTGGCTCTGAGCCGGTCCCTGCCGTCGTCGTGGAAATAGGTGGCGCTCGCGCTGAACAGGCCGGGCCGGACGTGGCTCAGGGCGACTTCGTAATGGTCCACCACTTCCGGCTTGATGTCCTTGGTGTTCAGGTAGCCGGGCAGGGACCGGTCAGCCAGGAAACCCTGCAGGACCACGGGGCTGGGGTAATTCACGCCGCGCGCGTAGGCGAAACTCAGATTGGTGTTGGCGTAGCCCAGCACCAGACCGGCCTGGGGCGAGGCGTAGTCCGAAAAAACGTCGCTGGTGTACAGGCGGATGCCCGCCGAGGGCGTGACGTGGAAGCTTTCTTCGCTGCCGAAGGTCTGGCTCACGGCCAGATAGGGGGAGAACAGGGTCTGCGTGGGAAAATCCCAGGATCTTGTGGTGTCCGTAGCGTATTTGCGCTGGTCGTTTTGCAGTTCCGTCACGTCCAGGTCGAAACCGGCCATAATCTCATTGCCTTCCCAGAGGCTGAAGGTCTCCCGGCCACGCAAACCGTAGAGCACATTGGTCTGGCGGGAAGTGGCGGCCTCGCCGTCTTCACCCCGGATATGGAAGAGGGTGTGGTTGTAATAGCCCTTCAGATAGCCTCGGGCATTGTCATAGGTGTTGTTCAGGGACAGCGTCGCCAGACTTGTGCCGGTGTCGTAGCGGTCAGCCATCAGGTACGTGCTGGGTCCTTGGGTTCTGCTGCCCGTGACGGCATTGTTGGGCGATTGGGTTTCGGCGTCCACCCGGTTGGCCATGAGGCGCAGGCTCCAGTTTTCGCTGAACTGGAAGCCCAGATTGGCGTAATAGCTGGCCTGATGGGCGGCGGTGTGTTCTTCGTGCCCCAAGGTGCTGATAAAGCTCTGCGCCGCGTAAATGTCCACGCCGTCTTTCTTCGCGCCCATGCCCAGGTTTTCGGCCACGGTGCCGAAGCTGCCCGCCTCAAAGCCCAGGCGCAATTCGTAGCCGTCTTCGGTCATGTATTTGGGAATGAAGTTGATCATGCCGTAGCCGCTGCCGAAGCGCGAGGGCTGGGGCGACTTGTAAATTTCCATACCGCCCAGGGCGTAGACCGGAATGCCGTCGGCCAGGGCCTGGCCGTAAAGCACGCCGCTGCGGGGCACGTCGTCGAAAAAGATGCTCAGGTCCGGACTGGGATGGCTGGCTCCGCGTCCGCGAATATACAGGCTGGGGCCGGTCTGGCCGCCGATGATGTTCTTTTTCTGGTACATGACGCCCGGCACGTTGCGCAGGGCGTCATAAAAATCCAGGGAGTTCTGGAGCTGAATCTGCTCTTCGGTGAGTACGTTGAACTGAGTGCCGAAGCGGGTCATGACCGGTACGGTGGGCGCCTGATCGGCCACTCCGTAAATGGTTACCGGCGGCAGGGTGTACGCCGCCAGGCTGCCTTCGGTGAGCGCCTCCTTGCGCCCGGCGGGCTGCGCCGCTGCGGTATCTCCCTCGGCCGCCGCCGGACCTGCCGCCAGAACATGACACGCGGCCAGCGCGAGCATCAGCTTGAAAACCTTCCCCATGCCGAAACCTCCCCCCTTGCGGCCTCCAGCCGCGTTTATTGTGGTGTTTCCCCCATGACGCGGCGCGTCAGCCTGTCGAAGTGCTACGTTTTTTATATGCGTATGCAAAATATGTTATGTATATAAAAAACGTGCTATCGAAGCTATGCTGATACAAGAGGCGAGTCAAGCCTGTTTTGAAAATAGGTGAGGTTGAAGCGGAAAGGGTGCGCCCGCCGCACATTGACGGCGACGGCGGCAATCTCTACAAGAAACGGAAACCGGCGGCGGCCCGGAAGCGCCGGACCAGCGCCGGATCAATGATGGTACGGCACCTTGCGCAGGATGCACTCCGCCCGGTACAGCTGCTCCAGCAGGACCACGCGGGCCAGCTCGTGCGGCAGGGTCATGGCCGAGAGGCTGATCAGGCGGTAGGCCCGGCCACGCACGGCCTCGTCCAGGCCCCAGGCCCCGCCCACAATAAAGCAGGCCCGGCCGCGCGCCTCCTGGTCCAGTTGCCGCAGCAGGGCCGCCAGCTGCGGCGAAGTCAGACTGAGGCCGTGCTCGTCCAGCACCAGGGGCACGTCCTGCGGGGCCAGAGCCTCCAGAATCCGCCGGCCTTCCAAGGAGTTGCGCCGGTCCGGGGGCAGAGCCGCGTCCCCGTCGCGCACTTCCGTGCATTCCAGACGCCGCCAGCGCGTGATCCGCGCCAGATAGTGGGCGGCGGCGTCTTTCCAGAACGGCGTCTTCAGACGGCCCACGCTGATCAGCCGCAAAGGTTTGCCTGTCATGTTCGATTCCCCCTGCCGCGTGCTTGATCTTGAAGCCGCGGCCCGATGCCTGCGCCGGGGCGGCGTGGTGATTTTTCCCACCGAAACTTTTTACGGTCTGGGCTGTCTGGCCGCCGACGCGGCGGCCGTGGGCCGTATCTACCAGCTCAAGCGGCGGCCCGTCCAGCGGCCCCTGCCCCTGCTGGCCGCCGATGCGGCCCAGGCCGGAAACGTGGTCCGGCTGGAAGCCGCGCCGCCGGAGCTGGTCGCGCGTTTCTGGCCCGGCCCGCTGACCCTGCTGCTCCCGGCCCGGCACGGCCTGCCCGAACCTCTGCTCAGTGCGGGCGGCAAGGCGGCGGTGCGCGTCTCGCCGCATCCGCTGGCCGCCCGGCTGGCGCATCTGGCGGGCGGCGTGCTGACCGCCAGCAGCGCCAATCTGAGCGGGCGTCCCCCGGCCCGCACTCTGGAGGAATTGGACCCGGAACTGCTGTCCGCCCTGGCGGAATCGGGCGATGCGGGCGGCCTGCTGCCCGCCTTGAGCGAGGCCGAACAGCCCGCCGGGGGCGAGCCCTCCACCCTGGCGGAACCTCTGTCGGAACCGCTGCCCGAATCTCCGGCGGGCGAGGAAGGCGGTTGCGCGCGCCTGCGCCTGTTGCGTGTCGGCGCTGTCGGCGTTCGGGCACTCACGGATGCGGGCTTTCTTTGTCTGTAAGGTCAGGGCGTCGGCCTTTCCCGGCATGGAGACTTTACGCCTCCCGGCGTTTAGGCCGCCTGCCCGCGCCGGAGGCGGCCCAAGCCGGAGCGAAGCGAGAACCCTGATGCCCGGAGGGCAGAATAAAACAACGGACGAAGAGCGGAATGGCCCGGCCCGGCGCTGTACCTTGCGGCGCGGGTCGGACTGGCTTACCATACGGCCGCACTTCATTTTTCCGGGAAAGCGCATGAAGAAAGACGTGATCTGCCCGCATTGCGGCAAGCCCTACAGTTGTTACCGCAATCCCACGCCCACCACGGACGTGGTTATTTATGAGCCGGGACGCGGCGTGGTGATCATTACGCGGGCCAATCCTCCTTTGGGCTATGCCCTGCCCGGCGGTTTTATCGACGAGGGCGAACAGGCCGAGGCCGCCGCCGTGCGCGAAATGCGCGAGGAAACCGGTCTGGATGTGGAACTGACCGGCCTGCTGGGCGTCTATTCCCGCCCGGACCGTGATCCCCGTCAACATACCCTGAGCGTGGTCTTCACCGGCAGGCCCCGTGATCCCGAAGCCCTGCGCGCCGGAGACGACGCGGCCGGAGCTGCTTTTTACCCGCCGGACGATCTGCCGGAACCACTGGCTTTTGACCACGCCCGCATCCTGGCCGACTTCCGCGAGGTTCTCGCGGGACGGCGGACGCTGGGCGCGGTGGAGCTCCCGGCGCGAAAAGGGGATTGCTGATGGGCTACGCCAACCTGAACCAGTGCCTGGCGGATCTGGAGGCCCAAGGGCAGCTCCGGCGCGTGGATGTGGAACTGGACCCCTATCTGGAACTGGCCGCCGTGCAGCGCCGGGCATTCCGGGCCAAGGCCCCGGCTCTGCTCTTCACCAGAGTCAAGGGCACGCGTTTTCCCATGCTGGCCAATCTCTTCGGCACGCGCGAGCGTTTGCGCTATATTTTCCGGGACAGTCTGCGGGCCGTGGACGCCGTGCTGGCGGCCAAGGCCGATCCCGCGGCGGCCCTGCGGCGGCCCTGGCGTTCGCTGGCCGCGCTGCCCGGACTGGTCCGCATGCTGCCGCGCGCGAAGCGGAACGGCGGCGCTCCGGTGCTGGAGTGCAACTGCAATCTCGCCGATCTGCCGCGCCTGACCTGCTGGCCGGGCGACGGTGGACCCTTCATCACCCTGCCCCTGGTCTATAGCGAAGACCCCTGCCGCCCCGGCCTGAACACCTCCAACCTGGGCATGTACCGGGTGCAGCTGGCGGGCAACGCCTACGCGCCCGACGAGGCGGGCCTGCATTATCAGATCCACCGGGGCATCGGCGCGCACCACGCCAATGCCATCGCCAGGGGTGAGGAACTGCCGGTGCATGTCTATGTGGGCGGCCCGCCCGCGCTGAGCGTGGCGGCGGTCATGCCCCTGCCCGAGGGACTCTCGGAACTGCGCTTCGCCGGTCTGCTGGGCGGACGCCGGGTGGAATTGGCGCGCGCCCCGGAGCTGCGTTTGCCCGTTCTGGCCGAGGCGGATTTCTGCATCAGCGGGCGTCTCGTGCCAGGGCTCAAGCCCGAGGGGCCCTTCGGGGATCATGTGGGCTACTACAGCCTGCGGCACGATTTCCCGGTGCTCAAGGTGGACGCCGTGTACCACCGGCGGGACGCGGTCTGGCCTTTTACCGCCGTGGGCCGCCCGCCGCAGGAGGATACGGTTTTCGGCGACTTCATCCACGAACTCACCGCGCCCCTGGTGCCCCAGGTTTTCCAGGGCGTGCGCGAGGTGCATGCCGTGGATGTCGCCGGGGTGCATCCTCTTTTGCTGGCCCTGGGCAGCGAGCGTTACACTCCTTACGAGGCGCGGCGCAGGCCGCGCGAACTGCTCACGGCGGCCCTGCATCTGCTGGGGGCCACCCAGACCGCCCTTGCCAAATACGTGTTGCTGGCCGCGCATGAGGACGCGCCTGGCCTGTGCGCCCGCGACGTGCCCGCTTTTCTGCGTCACCTGTTGGAGCGGACCGACTTCAGCCGCGACCTGCATTTCCTGACCCGCAGTACCAGCGATACCCTGGATTATACGGGCTGCGGCCTGCACGAAGGCTCCAAGCTGATCTGGGCCTCGGCCGGGGAAAAACGGCGCGAGCTGGGCCTGGAACTGCGCGGCGCTCCGGATCTGCCCGAGGGCTTTTCCGAGCCGCGTGTGGCCGGACCGGGCCTGCTGGTCGTGCGCGGCCCGGCGCACTCGCTGGAGCGCGGCGAACCGGACCCGCGTATGGAGGAACTGGCCCGCCGCCTGGAAGCCTGGCCCGAGCGGGAGGCCTTTCCGCTGGTGGCCGTGGTGGACGATGCCGCTTTCTGCGCCGCCGGGCTGGACAATTTTCTCTGGGTGGTCTTCACCCGTTCGGACCCGGCCACGGACAGCTACGGCGCGCATGCCCAGACACGCGCCAAGCACTGGTCCTGCGCCGCGCCCCTGGTTCTGGACGCCCGCCTCAAGCCCTTCCATGCCCCCCCTCTGGAAGAGGATCCGGCCGTCACGCGCGGAGTGGAAGCGCTGGCCGCGCCGGGTGGCCCTTTGCATGGATATTTTTAAGGAAACACTGATTCATGGTCTTTTTGCCCGCTGCCTGTGTCGGGCGAACTCCGTGCGGTGGTCGAATATGTTTGAATATGCTCCCTCCGCCCGGAGTTCGCCCTTCTTGGCAGAGAATAAAAATCTTCATTAATCAGTATTTCCTTTATTTTTTAATCGCGGGGGAGGCCGTGGAATGAAAATCGCCTTATTGCAGTGCAACAGCGTCACCGGCGACGTGGCCGGCAATCAGGAGCGCATTCTGGAGGCCGCGCGCCAGGCCGCGCGGGAAGGGGCGGACTTGTGCGTCACGCCGGAGCTGGCCCTCTGCGGCGTGGCTCCCGGCCACTATCTGCGCGCCGTTGATTTCGCCCAGGGCTGCCGTACGGCCCTGCGGAATCTGGCCGAGTCCCTGAAGGACGGGCCGCCCCTGCTGGTGGGCGCGCCGGTGCCCAGCGTCTATGCCGCCGGTCTGCTCTCCAACGCGGGCGTGCTGGTGGACAAGGGCCAGTGGCAGGTGGTTTCGCGCAAGGTCTATCAGAATATGGGCCGGAATTCGGGCCAGGACGACGACGTGCGCTATTTCGACCGCGGGGTGTCCTGCGGCATCCTGAGCCTGGGCGGCTGGCGGCTGGGCGTGGTGCTCTGCGAGGACGCCGTGGCCGAGGACGGCGCGTTCTGGAAAACCCAGTACGCCAGTGGCCATAATCCGCTCATGGAGCTGGTCCAGCGCGGGGTGGACGCCGTGGTGCACATGGCCGCCGCGCCCTATTGCGTGGGCGCGCAGGAGGCGGGCGAGCACATGCTTTCGCATGTGGCGGCCCGGCATCACATACATCTTTTTTCGGTCAATCCGGCGGGCGGCAACGACAGCCGCGTGTACAACGGCCAAAGTCTGGCCTTTGACCCCACCGGCCAGCTCCTGGCGCGCGGCAAGGCCTTTGCCGAAGACGTGCTGGTGGTGGACACGGCCCGGGGGTCCGGCAGGGTGGAGGAGCTTTGCCGAAGCGCCGAGGAAGCCGGTTGGCGCGCCCTGACCCTGGGCACGCGCGACTTTGTGCGCAAGTGCGGCGCGGAACGAGCCATTGTGGGGCTTTCCGGCGGCATGGATTCGGCCCTGGTCTGCTGCATCGCGGTGGAAGCCCTGGGCGCGGACAAGGTCACCGGCGTGCTGATGCCCTCGCCGTACACCAGCGAGGATTCGCTGACCGACGCCCGTCGGCTGGCGGACAATCTGGGCGTGTCCACCGTGACCCTGCCCATTGAGCCTCTGATGCGAGCCTTTGAAGCGACGCTCAAGCCGGGCCTGGATCTTTTCCCGCCGTATGCGGGCGAGGTGACCTTTGAAAACGTGCAGGCCCGCATCCGGGGCACGCTGCTCACGTCCCTGGCGAACCGGGCCAGGGCCCTGGTGCTGAACACCGGCAACAAGAGCGAAGGGGCCATGGGCTACTGCACCCTGTACGGCGACGCCGTGGGCGCGTTGGGGGTCATCGCGGATCTGACCAAAAGCCAGGTCTATGCCGTGGCCCGCTGGTACAATGCCCACCGGGGCGCGGAGATCATCCCGCGGAACGTCTTTGACAAAGCGCCTTCCGCCGAATTGCGGCCCGGCCAGAAGGATGCGGACAGCATCCCCCCTTACGAGGAGCTGGACCCCATGCTGGAGGAACTGCTGGAGCCTACCGCCCAGGGGCAGGACAAGCCCATGAGCGATGTCTGCCGCGAGGTGCGCGACAAGCTGTTCCGGGCGGAATTCAAGCGCCGCCAGGAACCGTTGGCCTTGCACGTGAGCCGCGTGCCCTTCGGCGCGGGCTGGCAGGCGCCGGTGGCCGGGCGCTACCGGCTGCCGTAAGCGGGTCCGGGCGAAGCTGTCGGCAGGGCAATTGAATGAATAGAACGAAAAAGAAAAATACTCTTGCGTCAGCCTTCCTGTACCTTTGCGGTTATTTTACAAAATCCGCCTTTTCCGCGCGGGCGGCGTTACCGGCGCATTTTTGATGCTCACATACTCAAGTATGCTCCGCTCAAAAACGTGCCGCTGCCTTGCCCGCACGAAAAAATCGCCAATTTTGCAAAATTCCCGCAAAACCAGCCCCCCGCTCACTTGCCGACTGCGTCGGCTGCGTTCGCGGGAATGAGGAAGGAAGACACGCTGCTGAAAGCAAAGGAATATCCGACGATTGAGGCATTCATTCGTCTGCCCCGCGTTTCAGCCCTGCCCGGACGGGATGGCCCGCGCCCGCGTGCCTAACCGGCGGGCTGAATTTTTCCTTGCCTTTTGTCGAGGTCTGGTATAAAAATTTTTACAAAAAATGGATACATTCATGCGGATAACTATGCAGCAGCCTATTTCCTCCCGCGGCATCTGCCTGTACGCCGTGTCCGGCGTCTTGGGCCGTGCCGTGCTCGCGGCGGACGCCGCCCGCTCTTTCGCCTGTCCGGCTGCTCTCTCTCTCTCTCTCTCTCTCTCTCTTTATTAAGTAAGTGTAATTTTCAACCGTTGCGGCGGTTGACCCGACATTTCGGCCCGGAAGCGCGTCCTGTGCGGCGTGTTTTCGGGCTTTTCGCGTTTTCCGGCGGCGTCTGCGCGCGCCGGAAGGCGCGGCAACATTTTTCTCTTGCGCATGGGGCGCGGAGAATCTCCGGGCTGGCCCGGCAATTATAACGAGAAGGAAGGCGGAAGATGAAGAAGATTCTGACAGTGCTGTTGGCGGCGGGCATGCTGCTGGGCGCGGCCTCGGGCGCGTCGGCCATCGACTTCAAGGCCAAGGGGCAGTGGCTGATGGGTTTCGGCGTGGGCGACAAGAATCTTATGAGCCATTATCGCAATCGTGCCGGTGAAAAAATCAAAAAGAACACCAGTGATACATTTAATGCGACTCAACGTATCCGTCTGCAACTGGAGGCTGTGGCCTCCGAGTCTTTGTCCGGTACAGTGCAGTTCCAAATCGGCAACCAGCCGTGGGGCAAGGCCGACAAGGGTGCCGCGTTGGGGGCCGACGGGGCGAATCAGATCGGGGTACGCCAGGCTTATATCGACTGGATGGTGCCGCAGACCGATCTCAAGGTGCGCATGGGCCTGCATGAGGTCATTCTGCCCAACAAGGCTGGCGGTACCGCAGTTATGGATGCCCCTGTGGCGGGCGTGGTGGCCTCCTATCAGTTCAACGAGAATCTGGGTCTGACCGCTCTCTGGATGCGTCCGTTCAATGACAACTACAGCCAGGAGACGAAGAACAGCGATGGGACGTCGCGTGTATGGGGTTCTGATCCTGATAATTATTTGGATAACATGGATCTTTTTGGTCTGATGGTCCCGGTGACGCTGGACGGTTTTGAAATCACTCCCTGGGCCATGTATGGCATGAAGGGGAAAAATACGGACAAGTTCAACGCCTATAAAAATGGTTTCGCCGACGGTAATCCCTATTACACACTGGCACCTTATGCCGGTCTCAACGGCTATCCGGGAAATCTAGGCGGTACCGGTAAAGCGTACGGTTCCATGTTCTGGGCTGGCCTGCCTTTCGCTATCACTGCCTGGGATCCCTTGAATATCGAAGTGGATATTAACTACGGCTATGTGGAGTCTATGGGGCGTTATACAGCCTGGAAGGGCGGTTACAACGATGTGCCCATGGCCAGTAAACGCAGCAGCACCGAACGCCAGGGCTGGTTGGCCAAGGCTCTGGTGGAATACAAGATGGACTGGGGCGTGCCCGGTATCTTCGGCTGGTACGGTTCGGGCGACGACGGCAACCCCAAAAACGGTTCTGAGCGTATGCCTTCCATCGCGCCTTACGGCAATTTCACCTCCTTCCTGGGTGACGGCGGCCCTTATTCCTGGGGTGGTGCCGGCGGCAACGACATGGGAGCGCTGAGCTATGCGGGTACGTGGGGCATCGGTCTGCAGATCCGCGACATGAGCTTTGTGGAAGACCTCAAGCACACCTTCCGCGTGGCCTACTGGGGCGGCACCAACAGCACCTCCGCCGTCAAGTATATGGCAACATCATATGCGTGGGACGATGGCCGGGGCAACTATGATGGTCCGTATCTGACCACCAATGACGGTTTGCTGGAATTCAATCTGGTCAACGAATACAAGATGTACGAAAACTTCAATGTGTATCTTGATCTGGGCTACGTTGCCAACTTCATGGACAACGACACCTGGAAGAAGGCTGGCCAGCGCAACACCAGCTTTGAAAAGCAGGATATGTGGAAGGCGCAACTGGTCTTTGGCTACAGCTTCTAGAGCAGATTAGCTTTGAAATTTTACAAATTTCAAAGTCGGCATTCCGGCAAAAAACGTGGTTATCGTTGCTGTCGATCCCCGTATGGCTCCGTTGTCGCCAACGGGGACAGCCCTTCGGGCTGCCTTCGGTCGCTCCGCCGGAATCCACGCCGCTCCGTGTGCGGCGTTAGAGCAATTTCAAAGTGAAAATACTCTAAAGAAGAGCCGATCCATAAAACGCATTTCTGCCTCGGCAATGGAATGCGTTTTTATTTTGGCCCCTATTTTGCATTTCCCTTTTCGCCGTCAGACAAGCGACACGGCGGACGGCACGTACAGGCAACAACCGGCGGCGCAAGCCGCGAGGCAAAGGAACGGACCATGCAGGTAAAGACATTCACCGGCGCCACATCGCAAGAGGTTCTTGCCCGGATCAAGGCTGAAATGGGGCCTGAGGCCGTCATCCTGGGCAACCGTACCTACCGCAAGAACGGCGTGGTCTGTCATGAAATCACCGCCGGGCTTGAGCGGCAGGCCCCCGGCGAAGCCGGAGCGGCTTCGGGCGCGCCCAGCGGCTGGGGCGAATGGCACAAGGAGTGGATGCAGATCAAGGACCAGCTTTTTGCCCTGATGAAGCCCGCCATCCAGCTGGAGCGCCTCACCCCCCGGCAACGCGTGGCCTTGGAGTACCTGCAACGCGAGGGCGTTTCCGACGCCGTGGCCGTGGATCTGTACAAGCGCCTGCTGGCCGATCCCGGCGCGTCGGTACTGGAATGTCTCTGCGGCATGGTGCCGGTCAAGGCCTGGGGCCCGGCGCAGTGGGGCCAGCGCGTGCATCTGTTGGTGGGGCCTTTCGGCTTCGGCAAAACCAGCACCGGTTTGCGCTTTGCCCTGCATCTGCGCAAAAACGAGCCCGAAGCGCGCATCGCCTTCATCAACGCCGACTGCCTGCGCGGCAACGGCCGCCTGACCTTGCGCCACTGGGCGGAGCTTTCCAACTTCACCTATATGGAAGCCCCGGACAGGGCCGGCATGGAACAGGCCCTGGCCGCCGCCAAAAACGCCCGGGCCGTGTTCGTGGACGTGCCGGGCCTGGCGCGCGGCCAAAATCTCGCCCAGTGGCGGGCGGACATGGGCCTGGACATGCCGGAGACCGCCACGCATCTGGTGCTCTCGCCCTTTTGCGACGCGCTTCAGACACAGGAATTTTTACGGCGCTATCAGAGCGACGGGTCGGGCAGTCTGGTCTGGACCAAACTGGACGAGGCCGTGAGCTTCGGCAGCATCGTCAATGTGGCCTGCGCGGCCGGGCTGCCGGTTTCGGCGCTGTCCTTCGGCGCGGAGCTCAAGGAAAGCCTCGCCCCGGCCACGGAACCGCTGATCTGGCGGCTGATCTTCAAACGGCAAATCCCCGGCCAAGCGGCCTGAGCCTGACCGAGCCCATACAAACAATGCGGAGCAGACAGATGAGCGGCACATTCCCCCTGGTATTTTCCGTCACTTCCGGCAAGGGCGGCGTCGGCAAGACCAATCTTTCGGTCAAC
>OMGS01000358.1_pt1 | contig 30525 bp, 26 predicted proteins | sample 1646081 | NCBI WGS metagenome assembly OMGS01 (sample SAMN05578591, study PRJEB25193) | human gut metagenome | biome: Human Microbiome; feature: human-associated habitat; material: feces | host: Homo sapiens | place: USA:Birmingham | reverse complement strand
CGGCCAGCTTTCCCCGGTAGAGTACCGAGAAAAGCTGGCCGCGTAATCGTTGCCCCGGGGGATTTTTACCTGTCTACTTGACAGGGGTCAGACCATATGCGGGGGGGGTTCTACATACAAAAAACTTCCGGTCCCGAAGGACCGGAAGTCAGGTATCGTCTATTCAGAAAGGAAGATGCGTTATGCTTCCTCGCTCAGGCGGCGGAAGCTTTTTTTGGCGGCTCCGCAGACCGGGCAGCGCCAGTCGTCGGGCAGATCCTCAAACTTGGTTCCGGCGGGAATTTTATGCCGTTTGTCGCCCCGGTCGGGATCATACATATAGCCGCAATTAACCATCTGACAACGCCAGATATCCTTGGGATCAGCCATATGGACTCCGACTTTATTCGGCCTCGGCGCCGTTCACAAAGCCCTTGGACGGCCCGATGTCGGAAGGCGTGCCCGCGATTTTGGCCAGGAAGGTGTCGCCCAGCGTCTTGATATGGTTGGAGGTGTTTTCGTAGTAGTTCAGATGGATCTGCTCTTCGTCGATGATCCGCTCAAACAGGCGGGCGGTCACGTTGTCGCCTTCTTCCTCACAGATCTTGATGAACTGATTATACGCCTCAATGGTGTTGTCCTCGAGGTTTACGTCATCTTCATAGATGACGGGCACAGCCTGGCCGCCTTTCACGCTGCCGTCTTTCTGGGCCGTGGGTTCGCCGCCCAGTTCCTTGATGCGCTCGGCGAAGTCTTCGGCGTGGCGCATTTCGTCAATGGCGATCAGCTTCATGTTGGCGGCCAGTTCGCCGTAGTCCTTGTCGCTGAGGTTGTAATGCTGGTTCATATACTGATGAATGGCGAAGAGCTCCATGCTGCGGGCCTTGTTGAGCACTTCGATGACTTTTTCTTTGCGGGTCTTTTTATTGGCTGCCATGATATTACTCCTTGGCGGGTTGAATATGGAAAACACGTACATGCTAACCTTATTTGTACAAAAGGCAAGTCGCCACATCGGCCGGAAAAAAATTTTTTCCGCCGGGAAAGCGCACCCCGCCCCGGCCGAATCAACTATTGCACATCGTTCTGACGGCCCGCGCACTCGTCGCAGATACCGTCAAACTCAATGCGCGAGCCCACGATGGAAAAAAAGCCCTCCACCTGGATGCCGTCCACCGAGGGCGTGGCCAGGGGCTGCATCACATCGCCGATACGCCCGCAACGCAGGCAGCGCACGTGCTGATGCCAGGAAATGTCCCCGTCAAAACGCTTGGTAGAACCGGCCGCTTCCAGACGGCGAATTTCGCCGCTGTCAGCCAGAAAATCAAGGTTGCGGTACACAGTGCCCAAGCTGATGCGCGGCAGGCGCTCGCGTACAATACTGTAGAGCTCATCGGCAGTGGGATGGCTCTTGGTTTTGCGTAACTCTTCTAAGATCACGGCACGTTGCCGTGTCATTCTGGTCTGGACTTGAGCCATAACAGCCTCCATAATTTAGTAAAAATTACTGTTATCGGAGTGGGCTGTCAAGCCCCGATCCAGTGTCCAATGTAAAAAATCAGACACCCAAAACCCGCAGGATGTTGCGGCGGCGCAGCCGCCGTGCGTCAGCGAACAACGTTCTTTCGCCGACGATCCCGCGAAAAGCGGGAGCATAACCCTGCCCGAAATTTTTGCAATCAGGCATCAGCCATCCGCAAACAACTTTCAGCGCCGCCCGCAAAAAAGAGCCGCGCTCAGGGCCGGTCCACTAGCAGCACGGCCAGATCCATGACATTGGTGCGGGTCGGCCCGGTGATCAGCAGATCGCCGCTCAAGGCCAGGGCCGCGTTGCTGTTGTTTTCGGCCAGCAGGGCGCGGGCGGCCTCACGGCCTCCCATTCGGGCGACGCTGTCGCTGAAGGCAAAGCCTCCGGCCGCGTCCGTGGGGCCGTCCGTGCCGTCCGTACCCGCGAAAAGGGCGCAGACGCGCGGCTGGCCCTCCAGCTCCAGAGCGGCGGCCAGGGCCATTTCCTGATTGCGGCCTCCCCTGCCCCGGCCCTGGATGGTCACCGTGGTTTCTCCGCCCGCCAGCAGACACAGGCCCTTGCCGCCCTGACCCGGAGCTTCCGCGCGGCGCCGGGCTTCGGTAGCCAGTTCCACGGCTTTTTGTCGGGCCTCGCCCGTCAGATGGTCGGTCAACACGCAGGGAGCGTAGCCGCGGGCCTCGGCGGCGCGGGCGGCGGCATCCAGGGCCTGGCGGTTGGTGGCCGCCAGAATGTTCCTCACCCGACCGAACAGGGGATCGCCCGGCTTGGGCGTTTCCGGCGCGCGCCCGGCAAGGCCCGCGCGCAGATAGTCCCGCACCGCCGACGGCAAGCGGGACTCCAGGCCGAAGCGTTCGAGTATTTCGCGGCAATCGTCAAAACTGGAGGCATCCGGCGCGGTTGGGCCGGAGGCGATGACGTCCAGCGGGTCGCCCACCACGTCGGAGACGATGACGCTGAGCACCGTGGCGCGCCCGGCGGCGCGGGCCAACTGCCCGCCGCTGAAGGCCGAAAGATGTTTGCGCACCGCGTTGAGTTCATGGATGGTCGCGCCACAGTCCAGTAGCAACTGAGTGGTCTGTCTGAGATCCGCGAGACTCAGGCCCGGCGCGGGCGCGGGCGTCAGGGCGCTGGCCCCGCCCGTGAGCAGGCAGATCAGCAGATCCCGCTCCGTGGAGGTCCGGGCCATCTCCAGCATGCGGCCGGTGGCCCGCACTCCGGCCTCGTCCGGCACGGGATGCCCGGCTTCGGCCTGGCAAATGCGCTTCAAAGGCAGGCCGTGGTCATACTTGACCACCACAAAGCCCTGGTCTAGACGCTCGCCCAGCATGTCTTCCAGAGCTTGAGCCATGGGCGCGACGCCCTTTCCGGCACCCAGTACCCGCACCCGGCGGTCCGCCAGGTTCCAGCGGCGGCCGTCGGCCACAAGCTCGCCCCTGCCCGCGCCGTCGAGGCGCACATGGCGTAGCAGCGCGGCATCCGGAGCCACAGCCTCCAGGGCCGCGTCAAAGACATGCCGCAAGATTTCACGCTGTCCTTCCATGCCCTTCCCGTCTGGACAAAACGCCAGAGAATGTAACACGTGAAATGCCCGTTTACAGCGAGCAAGGCCCGCCTGCCCACATTTCGCGGCAAGGATTTGCAGGCAAATCCTTGTAGAGCAGTCGACGCATTGCATGCGTGAACTGCTCCCAAAAACGCGTCACGCCCGTGCGTAAAACCCCGGACCGGCGTAACCGGCATATGAATGGATGCGGTATACTTTAAGAAAGGTTTTCACAAGCGTCAAGACGACGCCGGGCGCGTCGGCTGCGGCGCTCGGTTGTCAGCGCCCGAAGGTGCATTTGGGGAAATCGCAGCTTTTGCACTCCAGACAAAGACCGCCGTGCCCCAACAGGGCCAGGTCGGCCCGGCTCATGGGCACATTGGCCAGCAGGCGCGGCAGCATCAGATCCAGGGCCGTGGTCTTATAGAACAGCGCGCAGGCGGGCACGCCCAGCACCTGGGCTCCGCCGATGCGGCCCAACAGGGTCATGGTACCGGGCAGCACGGGCAGGCCGAAGCTCAGGTCCGTCAGCCCGGCGTCCAGCAGGGCCTTGCGTGTCACGTCGTCCGGGTCCACGGACAGACCGGCGGTGGTGATGATCAGATCCGCGCCCAGATCCAGCAGTTGCGTGAGAGCCGCGCCGATGGCCGGAGCGTCGTCCGGAGCCACACGCTCGCCCACCACGGTGCAGCCCAGGTTTTCGGCCTTCTGGCGGATAATGGGGGCAAAGCGGTCCTGGATCAGGCCCTGAAAAACCTCAGTGCCCGTGACCAGAGTGCCCACCCTGGCCTTGCGCATGGGACGCACCCGGAACAGCGGGCCGCCGTCCAGCAGGCTCAGGGCCTTGAGAAAGACCGGCCGCGCCAGCAACAGCGGAATGGCCCGGCTGCCCGCCAGACGCGCGCCCTTGCGCACCACGCTCATGCCGTGGCGCGTGGCGCACATCACGTCCGGCAGCATGTTGAAGGCCGCGAGCCGCTCCCGGTCCACCTCGAACAGGCCGTCCCGCTCGGCGCGGAAATTGATTTTGCCCTCACTGGGCTCGCCCTGGGGCGCGACGCCCTCGCCGGGCATGAGCTCGGCAAAAGCCCTGACCGCCGCGTCCTCGTGCACGAAGTCCGGATTGTCCCCGGCGGCCTCCTCGGTATAGACCCGGAAGCGCCCCATCTGCTGCAAGCGGCAGATGTCGCCCACATCGATGTTCTGCCCGGCCTTGAAGACCGCGCCCTTGGACTGTTGCGGCACAATTTTGGTCATGTCGTGCAGAACGTGCTGGCCAACGGCCTGCTCCACGGGCACCGCCGTGAGCCGGGGCTCCTGGAAGGCCAGACCGGGTCCCTGCTCATAGGGGCTGTCGCCCTGGCAGGAGCGGCAGATCCGGCCGAAAGCCGCCGGATACCACTCACCGCAGAGCGGACAGCGCACAATGGCGCCCTTGCCCTTGCGCCGCAGCAATTCCGGTCTGATCTGAATTTTGCTCAGACTGAGCATGTCCATGGCCGCTTCGGCCATTTCCGCGCGCAGCAGCTCCGGCTCCTGCTCGGATTTGGGCTTTTCCTTCAGCAGCCAGATGCGGGTGTGCGGCCAGCGGCCCAGCTTGTCCACATCCAGACGCACCCGCACGCCCTCGCCCGTGTACTTGTCGTAGAGCGAAAGCGCGTAAATGCCGAAATTGCAGATGCGCAGCCAGCCGTTGCCCACGGTACAGGGCGTGAGCATCTGCACGGCGTCGGGCAGGCATTGCACGGTTTCGGAAACGGCGTCGAAAAGAATGCCCTCGGGCAGGGCGCGGCGGGCTTTTTCCACCATATAGCCGCCGATGATCACGCCCGGAGCCGCGTGGCCGTGAAACTTCAGCACTTGCGCAATAAAATCTTCATGCGACCACTGGCCGATACTCATAGTTTATTCCTTGTATGTTCCTTTCCAGGCAAAGAGAGATGCCGACAACGCGCACCGTCGGCTGAAAAAATCCGTTACCCGCCGTTCCCGCCGCCGTCTTTCGACCCGCGCCGGGACGCGGCGCGCAGGCTCCAGCGCAATGCGCCGCCGCGCGCGGCGCAGGCCTTGAGGCAGTCGCCGCACATCACGCAATCCCGCCGGGGCGGTCCGGCCGCCCGGCGCGGATTGAGCGCCAGAGAACAGGCCGCGCGGCAGGGCGTCTCGCCCTTGCAGGTGCAGGCCGAAGCCCGCCAGATCACGCGCAGTCCCGGCGCGCCTTGCGACAGACAACGCGCGGCCAGACCCAGCAGCACGGACTGGGGGCAGACATAGCGGCACCAGAACCGTCTGCCGCCGAGCGCCTCCAGCGCAAGCGCCGCCACGGGCAGGGCCAGGGCGGAAAGCAGAATCAGCCCGGCCGCCCTGCCCGCTTCCTGCCGGGCAAGCAGGGGAACCAGCGAAAGCTCGCCGGGCATGGACAGCAGGCTCAGCAGGGGAAAACCCAGCACCGCCGCGCCCACAAGGCCCAGCAGCACAATGCCCGCCCTGCCCCTGAAGGCCGCATCCCGTCTGTCCCGCTGCCGGGAATCAGACTCTTCATGCCCGCCGGACACGCTCGCCGCGCGCCGCCGCAGACTGGACACCAGTTCGGAGAAAAAGCCGTAGGGGCAGATCCAGCTGCAAAATACCCGGCCCAGCAAAAGCGCCAGGCCCAAGGACAACACGGCCCCCAGCAACAGGCGGGGCGCGGGCGCGAAACCGCCCACGGCCACCTGCAGGGCCGCCACGGGATCGGCAAAGGGCAGGCCTCCGAGATCAAGGGCGAAAAGGCTGCCGCTGATCAGGGTGAATTGGTGCGCGCCCGGAGCGTTGAGCCAGGGGAGCAGGCAGAATACTAACGCGGTCAGCGTTTGCGCGCAACGCCGTATGCCGACATAGATTGCCGGGGAAGAGGTCATGCGCCGCCTCCGGGAACCTTGAGCGTCGGCACGGCCGTGGGCGGCACGCCCGGCGCGGATGCGGGCAGCACTTCCACGGCCTTGACCGGGCAGACATATTCACAGACGCCGCAGCCCACGCAGGCCGTGGTTACGGCCGGAGTAATGCCCCCGGACAGGACCACGGCCTTGCCGCGCAGGGGGCAGCGGTCATAGCAGGTCATGCAGATGGTGCCGTCCGTGTAATTATGGCAGCGGTCCCGGAGAATATAGGCCCGCCCCATGCCCGCGCGGTGCATGTCCGTGATCGAGGGGTCCAGCGCGCCCGAAGGGCAGGCCGGCGGGCATTTCATGCACAGCCGGCACGGCGCGCGACGCGGCGTCACGCGCGGGGTGCGCCGTTCACGCCCGAAGCCGCCCATCAGTTCAAGACACTGGTGCGGGCAGACTTCGACGCACTGGCCGCAGCGCACGCACAGCCGTGTGAAATCCTTTTCCGCCGCCGCGCCCGGCGGGCGCAGCGGCGAGCGGAACAGACTCACGAAGGCTCTCCCTCCGGCACGCTCACGCAGCGCCGGTGCCCGCGCGCGCGGTGCGGCGGACAGGCCATATGGCCCTGCCCGTCCAGGTCTTCCTCATAGTTCACATAGGCCACGTCCAGTTGCCGCACATGGTCGAGGCCGTTCAGGCTTTCCAGGTCAGCCTGCAGGCGCCGGGACGGGCTTTCCAGCACCGCCGCCAGCCTGGAATCGTCCTCCAGCTCCTGAACGTCCACAATGCCGGGAAAGGCCCGCAAGGCCTCGCGTGTTTCCGACAGACGCCCTTCCGTCACGCTGAGCACTATACCCGCGATAGCCATCGAATACCTCCTGGAGCAGATTAACTTTGAAATTTTACAAAGTTCAAAGTCGGCATTCCGGCGAAAAAAGCGGTTATCATTGCTGTCGATCCCCATATGGCTCCGTTGTCGCCAACGGGGACAGCCTCGGGTGCCTTCGGTCGCTTCGCCGGAATCCACGCCTTGTCACGGCGCGCCGCACCGTGTACGGCGTTAGAGCAATTTCATAGTGAAATTGCTCCGGGAATAGTTGCCCTCAGGCTTTGCGAATCCGCGCCGCGCAGATCTTGTACTCCGGTTCCTGTGAAGCCGGATCAAAGGCGTCCAGGAAGAACTTGTTGACCAGCTTCTTGGGATCAAAGAACGGCACGGCGATCAGGCCGGGACGGCAGACGTCGCTGACTCTGGCCGGCAGTTCCATGGCGGCGCGCCTGGTTTCCACGATGACCGTGTCGTCCTGCCTGATGCCCGCCTTTTCCGCGTCCTGGGGATTGATTTCCACATAGGCCGCCGGATTGGCTTTCTGCAGTTCCGGCACCTTGCCGGTCATGGTGGCGGTGTGCCAGTGGTCGATGACCCGCATGGAGGTCAGGTAGAGCGGGTATTCCGCATCCGGCTCCTCGGCCGCGCCCTTGTAGGGCCGCATCCAGATCACGGCCTTGCCGTCCGGTTTACCGTAGAAGAAGAAACGGTCGGGATGGTCGGCGGGCACATTGGGGTCCTGACCGCGCACGTAGCGCAGATTGGTGCCCGGATGGTCTTCGCCGGGGCAGGGCCATATCAGGCCCGATTCCTTGCGCAGACGGTCGCGGGTCATGCCCGAGAAGTCATAGGTGGTGCCCTTGGAAACCATGCGCCATTCGTTCCAGACGTCCTCGGCGTTCCTGAAGTTGACCAGCTTGGGGTCCACGCCCGCGCGTTTGGCGAATTCCACCAGGGTGTTCACGGTCGGACGGCACTGGGCCGGCGGCTCCACGGCCTTTTCGGTCAGGGCGTAGCGTCGTTCGCCGCAGCCGTAGACGCCGTCGCGCTCGCACCAGAAGGCCGGGGCCAGAACCAGGTCCGCGAATTGCAGGGTCACGGCGTCCGGGAAGGCCTCGATGCAGACAATGAAGGATTCCGGATTGGACATGGCCTTGTGGAACTTGTTCAGGTTCGGCAGGGTCTGGGCCGGATTGGTCTCACAGATGAGCATGCACTTCACGTCGCCCCTGCCCAAGGCTTCGAACAGGGCCACGGTGTGGTAGCCGGGCTTGGGCGCGATGCGCCCTTCCGGCAGGCCCCAGAGCTGTTCCATTTCGGCCCGGTGCTTGGGATTGGCCACCATTCGCCCGGCGGGCAGCAGATGGGACAATGCGCCGCCGTCGCGCACGCCGCCGCAGGCATTGGGCTGTCCCGTGAGCGAGAAAGGCGTGGCGCCGGGGCGGCAGATCTGGCCCGTGAGCAGATGCAGATTGTGGATCAGGTTGTTGGCGAAAACCCCCTGCACCCGCTGGTTGATGCCCATGCACCAGAGGCTCATGGTCGCCGGGGATTCGGCAAAGGCGCGGGCCGCCGCGTAGATCTGCTCCACCGGGATGCGGCAGATTTCCGCGGCCTTTTCCGGCCGGAAGTTCTCCAGGAAGGCCTTGTAGCCCTCAAAATCCGAGGGTTTGCCGTCCACGCCCATGAAGTTGACGTAGCGCTGCCAGAAGCGGGGATTGTCCAGCTCCTCATTGATGATCACCCAGGCCATGCTGTGCATGAGCGCCAGGTCCGTTCCCGGCCGGAAGGCAATGTGCAGGTCCGCGATACGCGAGGTATTGGTGCGGCGCGGGTCGGCCACGATGATTTTGACCCCCGGCTCCATCTGCTTGCGGCGGGCAATGCGCCGGAAGAGCACGGGGTGGGCTTCCGAGGTGTTGGAACCGATGATGAAGAAACAGGAGGCATGGTCGATGTCGGCATAGGTGCCCATGGGCTCGTCCTTGCCGAAACTGGTCAGATAGCCACCCACGGCCGAGGCCATGCACAGGCGCGGGTTGCCGTCCACATTGTTGGTGCCGAAGCCGCCCTTGAAAATCTTGTTGGCCACATAGGTTTCTTCGGTCAGACACTGGCCCGATCCGTACCAGGCCACGGAATTGGGGCCGTAAGTGTCGATGCTGGCGCGGAACTTCTTGGCCATCAGATCCAGGGCCTCGTCCCAGCTGACGGGCTCCAGCTTGCCGCCTTTCTGGCGGCGCAGCATGGGCTGGGTCACGCGCTCCCTGGAATTGAGCACCGGAATAAGCATGGAGCCCTTGAGGCAGAGCAATCCGGCGTTGTGGTTGTTGGGATCGCCCTGGATGGCGACGGCTTTGCCGTTTTTGACGCCGACCATGACGCCGCAGCCCGTGCCGCAATAGCGGCAGACGCCCTTGACCCATTTATCCGGCCGGTTGTCGTCCGCAGCCTGGGCCAGGCCCGCGAGACCCGTGCCCGAAGCCGCGGCCACGGCGGCAGACATGGCAAAACAGCGTAAAAATTCACGACGGGAAGCATTCATATGTTCAACCTCGTTGTTGCTGGCGTGTCCGGTATGCCGATCCTTATATGGTCCGCAGGCATTACAAATCCGTCTTGGCGCTGGGCAGGCGGTACTGGTAGGCGCCGCCGTGCATGGCGCTCTGGTGGTGCGGGTGACAGGTGCTGCAATCATTGCGCTTGCCGAATTTGGCTTCCATGCGTCCGATGGACAGGGAATGGCAGCGGGCGCAAACTTCCACGCCGGGCACGCGGGTAAACGGCAGCGAGCCCTTGCCGTCGGGCATGCCGTGGCAGGTCTGACAGCGCACCAGGGTGACGCCGTGCTTGCTCTCATACCATTCCTGGGCCACGCGCGGGGTGGCCTTGGCATGGCAGGCGTAACAGTCGCCCGCCATCTGCGGCGCATCCAGATGCTTGGCCGCCTCGCAGCGCACAGCGGGGAAAGCCCAGGCCATGTACAGAAAATAGCCGCCCACCAGCACAATCACTGCGAGCAGGGAAAAGAGCAGTATTTTACAGTAGTTCATGACCGGCTCTCCTTGAGTTTCTGTGCAAACTTCTGGTTATGGGGAATGCGCTCGTCAAAAACGGGCAGATGGGCGAGATTCTGATGGCAGCCCACGCAGCCGCTACGCGCCCGGCCGTTTTTGCCCAGGTAATTGTCGTGAGCCAGCTGACCTTCCTTGGAAACAGGGCCGTCGTTCTTGGCATTTTTGCTCAGATCCTGATGACAGGCGCGGCAATTGGCGTCGTCCGTAAAGCGCCGGGCCACGGGCTGCATTCCGGCCCGGTCCAGATCCTCGCCGCCGTCCAGATTGTGCACCCAGAGGTCCTTGAGTCCCAGCCAGGCCTTGGCGCCCAGCATGCGCGCCAGATTGCCCGAGGGGATGTGGCACTGCGAACAGGAAATGTCTTTGCCCTGGGCGTCCTTGGCGTGGGACGAGAGCTTGAGCTCATCCTGGTAAACGCGCATCTCGTGACATGACAGGCAGAATTCCGTGCCGGAAGTGTAGGCCACCCCCGCGCCCGCCAGAACAACGCACGCCGCAAGGATTATGCCGCCCACAATCCAGACGCGTTTTCGAGGATACGGCATGGGCTTTTCTCCATGGCTGATGGTGCGGCCGCCTGTGCGGCCGGAAAAAAACGCTCTCTCAACCCGGATGCGCCGCAGACCGCCGATTTGCGTCTTTGCCCCAAAGACATCCGTCCGGTCCGTTGCGCCCATGCCGCCCGCCTCCCCACAGAGTCACGCGGCCAAGGCTGAGAACTTCTTCCAATGAAACGGGATTGCTGGGAATTCAAAAGCAATCGGCATGCCAACAGCACGCTTTTAAAAATAATTGTGATTTCAATGGATAAGAGAAAAAGCTCACAAGCGACAAATCAGAATTTTCAGAAAAATCTGACAATTGTCATAAGATCATGACAAAATACCAAGAAAAGCAGAACCATAAACGCGTAACGCGCCGTGCAGGCACGGCGCGTTACGCGCAAAACGGGAAAAAACGCATCAAGCCGAACAGCAAGCCGAAGAAGGTGGGGATAAAGACGACGCATCGCCTGCCGCTCCGGGATTTCGCCGCTTATTTCATGAACGGCAACGCAGCGAACATTTTTTCAGACTGAGGGTGCCCCAGGGCATGTACTCCGTGAAACATATCCCGGCACCATCAACTGCGCGGCAACAGCTATGGGGGTTCCGACAAGGTCCTGAATCCCGGCCTTGCCCCGCTCCGATTCGATAGGTTCTCCACCAAGAGGGAGCGGAATATGGCGGGATCAGGCCCGTCAAGGTCCGGATGGACGCGGCGGCACATAGCTCCTTGCGGCTTTGCGACATGTGTCGCCTGGCCCTAGTCTTCCAGATCGGGATGATAGATGACAAAACGGTCGCGGCCGCGCCGCTTGGCCTCATAGAGGGCCAGGTCCGCTTTTCTGTAGAGTTCGTCGAAGGTTATGCCGTCCTGGGGATAGCGGGCGAGCCCCAGGCTGCCGGTGATGCTCAGGCCCTCGCCGTAGTCCCTGGCCGCCGCCCCGCGCAGCACTTCCAGGTGTTTTTCCAGTTCCGGGCCGACGGGGATATGCGGCAGAAAGACCACGAATTCGTCGCCGCCGAGCCTGCCGCAGAGGTCTTGGCGGCGCAGCACGTCCCGCAGGGATTCCGCCACTTCCCTGAGAACCTCGTCCCCGAACTGATGGCCCCGGCTGTCGTTGAGCAGCTTGAAGTTGTCCAGGTCCAGCATGATCAGGCCATGTTCGGCTCCGGTCGGGCCCTGGCGCAGCAGTTCCGTCACCCGGCTGACCACGGTGCCCCGGTTCAACAGCCCGGTCAGCGCATCCAGCTCGATAAGGCTACGCAACTCCAGGTCTTTCTTCTTCTGCGCGTCAATGTCCTTGACCAGAATAAAAGCCTTGACGTCCTTGGTGAAAGGGTCCGGAATGAGCTGAATGCTGGCCACCACCCAGAAGAGACTGCCGTCGGCATGGAAGCGCCGGTGTTCGATCTGTATTTCGCGCTGGCCGCTGTAATATTTCCCCAGCAGTTTTTCCCGGTCAAAGCTACTCAGATACTCCGGCAGGTCGCCCTCATAGACATAATGGCTTGAAATATACTCCACCGTGCCGGAAAAGGACTTCACGTCTTCCGGAAGCGCGCCGGAGTTGCGGCGCTCGTTGCCTTCGTAAATATTCTTGGTCAGATTGAATTCATAATAGCCGATGCTGTTTTCCTGCTGATCCTTGAAGGTCTGGATCCATTTCTGGTAGGCCAGCTCTTTTTCGTGCTGTTCGGTGACGTTTTCATAGGAAATGATTGAGCGCTGGGGCTTGCCTTCGGCGTCGAATATCAGCGTGTACCTGCCCGTGAACCATTCAAAGCGGCTCCCGGTCTTCAGCTTCACGCTGGCGCTGCCGCTGGGGATGCCCTGCTGCATGGAATGATAAAAGTGGAGCAGACTTTCAACGCTCTCCCCGGCCACAAGGCCGTTGGCCACGAAACTTTCGGGCACATCGGGCATTTCCGTGGGCACGCCCAGAACGGCGGCGGCGTCTCCGGTCTGGAACAGGGTATGGCTGACCGGATCGTACACGGCCATGATCTTGTCCGTGTGCTGAAAGGCGATACGGCTTTTTTCCTCGCTGAGGCGCAGATCCTCTTCCATCCGCTTGCGCAAGGTAATGTCAAAGAGCACGCAGGTCAGGTAGCCGGGTTCCGCCGGATCATGGTGGCAGCGGACCAGAACCCAGGCCAGTTTTCCGGCCCTGTTGACAAAACGGTGTTCCAGTTCAAAGGCCGCGCGGCCGCGCGCGATGCTTTCCCGCACCGTGCTCCGGATCATCTCCAAGTCCTGCGGATAGCTGTACTTTTCCACGCTGGTCAGGCCCAGTTCAACGGCCTCGGCGGGCGAGCAGCCCATGATGGAATAAAAATAGGTGTTGGCGTAGACAAAGGACATTTCTTCGTCAGCGGTCACCCGGCAGATGCCGCAGGGCAGGGAATTCATCAGGCTCTGCAACTCCCGGCCGCGCCGCTTGACCTGCTCCCGCAGCGCCACTTCCCCGGTCATGTCCAGGCAGACGCTGACGGTGATGGCCTGTCCGTCCCCGGAGACGGTTTCCCTGCCCATCTCGCGCAGCCAGACCGTGCCGCCGTCTTTTTTCAGAACCCTGTATTCCGCGCTGAACTCCCGCCGCTCGCGCGCGGCCTCGTCCACGCTCTTTTGCACCAGCTCCCGGTCCCCGGGATGGATGATTTCGGCATAACGGCCGCCGGTTTTTTCACAAAATTCCGCATAGTCATAGCCCACATAGGCCAGGAAGGCCCTGTTGACGTAGATCAGCGGATAGTCCGGCTCCGCGCGGCAGATCACCAGGGCGCTGCTGAGCCCGTCGCCGCTGATCCGTAAAGGGTTGCCGGGCCGGGCCCGGCCGGAGGTAAAGTCAATGTCCAGTTCAGCAGTCATGATCCTTCCGTTGCCGGGCCTCGTCCCCGGCAAGCCAGTGGTTCAGCTTTTCCCGCAGCTCCCCGGGGTCCAGCGGTTTGCTGATATGATCATCCAGGCCCCCGGCCAGGCTGCGCCGCACGTCCTCCGGCGTGGCCCCGGCTGTCATGGCGATGACGGGAATGCGGCTCACGGCTCCGGGCATGGCCCGGATGCGGCGGGTGGCCTCCAGGCCGTCCATTTCCGGCATCTGGATATCCATCAGCACGCAATCGTAACGCTCCCGGCTGATCAGGTCCAGCGCCCGTCGGCCGTTTTCGGCCACAGCGCAGTCCACGCCCAGACGGCACAGTAATTCCCGCACGATTTCCTGATTGATGGCATTGTCCTCGGCCAGCAGCACACGCTTGCCGGGCGGCAGCGCCTCCATGGGTCGGCTTTCGGCGTCCGGGCCGGGCCGGGCCCGCGCGGCCAGGGCCAGGGGCAGCAGAAAATGAAAAACACTGCCCTTGCCCGGCTCGCTCTCGCACCACAACTTCCCGTCCATCAGCCGGGCCAGTTGCCTGCTGATGGCCAGGCCCAGGCCCGTGCCGCCGAAGCGGCGGGAAATGCTGCTGTCGGCCTGGGTAAAGGGCTGGAAAAGATTCTCAAGCTCGCCGGCGCTGATGCCGATGCCCGTGTCCCTGACCATGAAGTGCAGAAACACGGCGCCGTCCCGGCAATCCGTGCCCACATCCAGGCTGATGCCGCCTTGGCTGGTGAACTTGAGGGCATTGCCCAGCAGGTTGATCAGCACTTCTGTGATGCGCAGGGCGTCGCCCCTGAGCCAGAGCGGCACGTCCCGGGCCAGATTGACCGAAAAGGAAAGCTGTTTTTCGTGCACCTGGGCGCTGAGCATGGCCCGCAGATTCTGCACCAGTTCATCCAGGGCAAAGTCTTCCTCGCTGATATCGAGCTTGCCCGCCTCGATTTTTGAAAAATCCAGGATATCGTTGATAATGCCCAGCAAACTTTTGGCCGAGAGCCTGATTTTGCGCAGATACTCGCGCTGGCGCGGCGCGGGATTATCGTCCAAAGCCAGATAGGTCATGCCCAGAATGCCGTTCATGGGCGTGCGGATCTCGTGGCTCATGCGGGCCAGAAATTCGCTCTTGGCCCTGGTGGCGGCCTCGGCCAGCTCCTTCTCGCGCTGGGCCTCCAGCACGTCCGTGACGTCCATGGCAATGGAAAGACGCACTCTGCGGCCGTCCTCCCAGCGGATGAGCCGGTCCACAATGGTGTAGGTATGGTTGGACAGGGGATTGACGTGGACCCAGTGGTGGGGGCTGTCCGGATTGTCCCGGCCGCGCAGGAAGGCATTAGTGCAAAACGGGCACGGCGCGTCCAGGCCCTGGAAGCGGGCAAAGCAGCGCTGGTCCCTGCCCGGACGCAGTGGGAACTGTTCGTTCAGGGCCTTGTTGGTGAAAAGCACCTCGTAGGTATCCATGTCGGAGATATAGACCGGCTCCACAAAGGCATCCAGAATATCGGCCAGCTGTCGGCTTTTGCGGGCCAGACCGGCGCGCTGCCTGAAATTCAGGTCCGCGCCGCACAGCACATTGGCCACGGCCACGGCCATGTTGACCATGCTCTCGGTCCAGCTCACATGGCGGTTGCAGATATCCACCCCGAAGAAACCGTTCAGCGCGCCGTCATGGCGCAGGGGCACGGCCAGAAGCGAACGGATGCCCTGAAGCAACAGCAACTCGCGGGTCCGGTCATGGGGGACGCGGCGCACATCCTCGATACGCAGGGGCCGCCCCTGCTCGAGATCGCTCACGAACCAGCCGATCTCTTCGGGCGGGATATTCTGAAGCGCGGGCGACTGCGGCGGGACGCCTTCGGCGCACCATTCGTAGGTATTGTGCCAGAGGCCGTTATTTTTCCGGAAAAGATAAGCCCGGCTCGCCTCCAGACACTGCCCCAGCTCCCGCAGGGCGTTGTTGAAAAAAACATCCCGGTTCTGGCTGACCAGGGCCTCGCTGGAGACTTTGGCCAGCAGCAGGGAAAACTTCTCGGACGCGGCGGCTTGCGCAAAAGCCGCACTTGTGGTGTCGGACATGTTTTCTCGCTCTCGTGAGTTCAGGCCGAATGCCCGCAAGCGGGCATCCGGCGGCAAGGCTACGTGGACAGACCTTGCCGGGACTTCAGCATGTCAAGTTCAAAATGCCATCAGCTCCGGAGCGTGTGGACAGCACGTTTCCGCAGCCGCGCCTTCAACGCGCCTCGCGGCGCAACACCTCCAGACCGGCCTGGGCAGCGCCCCACAATCCACTGTTTTTATTCTCAACCAGATAGATGGGCACGGAACGGATCAGGGAGGCGAACTGCGGGGTGGTGTACAGCTCCCGCAAAAAATAGTCGCTGGTGACGCAAAGGGGATTGCGGCTGGCAATGCCGCCCGCGATCCACAGGCCGCCACGGCACAGGGTAGTCAGAATCCAGTTGCGGCAGGCCCGGGCATAGAAGCGCGAATACCAGCGCAGGGTGGGGGTATCCCGGCTGAGGGCGCTCTCGCCCACTTCGCGGGCTTCCAGAGTTTCACCGCTGAGATAGCGGTGCAGCAGGCCAAGCCCCCTGCCGGTGAGAATGTCGTCGCCGCGCGCGAAAGGATAGCCCAGTTCCCGGCAGACGAATTTATGAAAATCATTTTCCTCGTCGCCCACAAAGGGAAAGGAGGCGTGCCCGCCTTCGGCGGCCACCGGCAGCCAGCCGCCGCGCCCGTCATGCACCAGGGAAGCGGTGCCCAGACCCGTGCCCGCGCCCAGCACGCCCCGGCTGGCCGTGGGCGGCACCTCAGCCTGCTCCGTGGGCCTGACCACGCAACGCGCCTGCTCCCCGATTTCCGTCAGGCAGCCGTAGGCTTCGGCGGTAAAGTCATTGATGACCAGAGCGCGGGGAATGCCGTAGCGCTGTTCCAGGCCCGTGAGATCCACGCGCAGGGCGCCGTTGGTCAGGCCGCCGCGCAGGCCGTCGCTCACCGGCCCGGCCAGGCCCAGAACAAGCATGTCCGCCGTGCGCAGGGGCGTTTCCAGCTCGCGCTCCAGGGCGACAAGCACCATGTCCGTATCCAGCAGGCCCGCGGACCTGATCCAGACCACCCGCTCCTGGCGGAGACGGCCCTGATCCAGGCTGAAGGATGCGAAACGGCAATTGGTGCCGCCGATATCGGCTGCGAGAATGCGCTGCATGGGGTCTCCCGGCTGCAATGCGGTCAAAGCGGGCGGAACAGGGTTCGGGCCGGATTTCGTCAGGCTCAGCTCCTGTCCGAGCCCATCCGGCGTACCAGATTGGTGGTGCTGCACCCGTCCACCAGCCCAGCCAGATGCACGCGGCCGCCATATTCGCGCACCAGCTCCGCGCCCACCACGGTTTCCACGGTATAGTCGCTGCCCTTGACCAGCATGTCGGGCCGCACCCGACGGATCAGCTCCAGGGGCGTGTCCTCGTCAAAAAGAACCACCGCGTCCACGCCCTGCAACGCGGCCAGAAGCAGCGCGCGGCTCTGCTCGTTCTGGATGGGACGGCCGGGGCCCTTGAGACGGCGCACCGAGGCGTCGCTGTTCAGACCCACCACCAGGCGCTCACCCAGGGCCGCGCACTGGCGGATCAGGGAAATGTGGCCGGGATGAAGCAGGTCGAAGCAGCCGTTGGTGAACACGATGCTCGCGTTTCCGCGCCGCCACTCCTCCAGTTTTTCCAGCAGGCCGGGCAGGCTGTACAGTTTGGGATTGTCGGCGTTCTCGCGCAGGGCCAAGTTGAGTTCGCTCAGGGCCACCGGCGCGGTGCCCGGCTTGCCCACAGCCACACCGGCCGCCGTATTGGCCACGAGCGCGCTTTCCTCCCAGTCCAGGCCCTTGGCCACGCAGGCCGCCAGAGTCGCGATGACTGTGTCGCCCGCGCCGGACACGTCGGCCACCTCGCGCACGGCGGCCCGGATGTACCGCGGCGGCCTGTCCGGGCTGAACAGGGCCATGCCCTTGGGGCCGCGCGTAAGCAACAGGCGCTCCAGGCCGTGGCGTTCGCGCAACGCGGCGGCCAAGCTTTCCCGCTCCCGCTGATCCGGGCTATCGCCCGCTTCCAGGCCGCAGGCCAAGGCGAACTCCGCGCTGTTGGGCGTCACGCACTGCGCCCCGGCATAGCGCCGCCACTGCCCGCCCTTGGGGTCCACCAGCACGGGAATGCCCCGCTCGCGGGCCGCCACGATGACCGGCGCGCACAGGCTGTGGCCGTCCGGGCCGTCCAGCAGCACGCCCTTGCCGTAATCGGAGAGCACCAGCGCGCCGCAGCCCGGCAGGCGTTCCAGAACTTTTTCTCGCAGCAGCGCGCTTTCCTCCGGCCGCGGCGGGACGATCTCTTCTTCATCCAGGCGCAGCAATTGCTGCCCCTGGGCAATGATCCGGGTTTTGCGCGTGGTGCTGCGCGCGGCGGAATACACAAGGCCGTCGCCGATGCCTTCGGCGGCCAGTTCGCGGCGCAGGGCCTCTCCGGCCTCGTCGCGGCCCGCCAGGCCGACCAGTTCAACCCCGACGCCCAGCCGGGCGAGATTACGGGCCGCGTTGGCCGCGCCGCCCGGCACGGTCCAGCGTTTCCGCACGCAGGCCACGGGCACCGGCGCTTCCGGCGAAATGCGCCGCACCCGGCCGGAAATGTAGTGGTCGAGCATCACATCGCCCAGCACCAACACGCGTACTCCGCTAAATTCCATAGCTCATTCCTGTTCCCGTGGATTGCCGACATGCGGGCGGAGCCGGTTCAGGCCCCACGGATGGCCCGGCTGAAGAGCGCGCCCAGGGGGCTTTCATCTTCCTGCGCATCCAGCAGGTCATGGATGCGCGTCCGGGCCGCGTCGCCCAGACGGCGGCGTTCCTCGGGATCCCCGGCCAGGCGTTCCAAAGCCCGGGCCAGGGCCGCCGCGTCATTCCGGGGCACCACCAGACCGCTTTTCCCGTCTTCCACGGCTTCGGTCAGGCCCGGCAGATCGCTGACCACCACGGCCAAGCCAAAGGCCATGGCTTCCGCCAGGGCCGAGGGCAGGCCGTCCACATCGCCCTGGCTGGTTTTGCGCCCCGGCGAGACGAAGATGTCGGCCTTTTTATAGAAATCGGCCATGTTTTCATGCGGCATCTGCCCCGTAAACTCCACCAGCCTGCGCAGGCCCAGACGCCAGGCAAGCCAGCGCAGCCGCAGGCGCTCCGGTCCTTGGCCCACGATCTTGAGACGGAAATCCAGCCCCTGGGCGCGCAATTGGGCACAGGCCCGTAGCAGGAGGTCATAGCCCTTGCGCTTGCTGATGGTGCCCACGGCCAGGATTTGCAGGGGCTGGGCCTCCTGGGCGCCGGAAGGCAGGGGAATGTCCGCGTCGTCCTCGGGCGGGGTCAGGGTCAGGGGATCGCGCAACAGAATCAGCTTCTCGGCGGGCAGTTCCGGCAGCATCTCGCGCAGGGTCCACAGGGTGGCCTGGGTGTCGCAACGCACAAAGACCGCCTGCGCCGCCTTGACGGCCCAGTCCTTGCCGGGCCGGGCCAGATCCTGGGCGCGCACGGAAAAGGCGAAAGGCACGCCCAGCAAACGCGCGGCCACCCAACTGGCCGTGGCTTCGCTGTGCGCGCCCGTGGCATATAGAAACTCGATTTTTTCCTCCAGGCCCCAGCGGGCCAGCAGGGCCCCGCAGCCGAAGGCCCAGAGATGGCTCAGCAGGCCCCGGCCCCAGCGGGAACGGGTGGGCAGATCGCGCCAGAGATCCCATAAGGAATGGGACGAGCCCCGCAACTGCCGGAACAGGGACGCGCAGACGGAGAAAAAATGCCACGCGCCGATGCGGCGCACGGCCAGCGGCAGGGCGTAGCCCTCGGGATTGCCCAGCAGGCCGCTGCCCCGGATGGCGTAAATGCGCGAGAGCAGACCCGCGGCGTGCAGGCGGTGGGCCTCTTCCATCAGGTTTTGGCCCGAGGCCTCGGGAAAACGCTCGGCCACCAGCGCGCCGCGCACCACCGGCGGCGGGGGCGAGAGCAGGCTTTGCGCGTCATGCTCCGGAAGCGGCGGCAGCTCATGGCGGCGGCAGTGCAGGATGCCGTCCTCAAGCGTATAGATGCTGTCGCAGTATTCGGCCATCTTGGGGTCATGGGTAACCATGACCATGGACACCCCGCCGGTGTGGCAGAGCGTGCGGAAATTCTCCATGATCAGGCGGCTGGTGCGAGCGTCCAGCGCACCCGTGGGCTCGTCGGCCAGCAGAATGCGCGGATTGTTGACCATGGCGCGGGCAATGGCCACGCGCTGCTGCTCGCCGCCGGACAGGCGGTTGCTGCGGTAATGCACCCTGGCCGAAAGGCGCACCAGTTCCAGGGCGCGGATCACCCGCTCCCAGCGTTCCTGCGGCGGTATGCCTTCATAAATCAGGGGGAATTCAACATTCTCAAACACCGTGGAGTGCTCGAAAAGATTGCTGGACTGCATCACAAAGCCCATGTTCCCACGCCGGAAGGCGGCGGTCTGCTCGCGGGTGAAGGTGAGCACATCCGTGCCCAAAATGTTCAGCGAACCGGCGTCGGGCGCGTGCAGCATGCCCAGAATGTGCAGCATGGTGGACTTGCCGCAGCCCGAGGGGCCCATGATGGCCACCAGTTCACCGGCCTGCACTTCAATGTTCACGCCGCGCAGGACCGGCGAGAACCCGGCGTAACACTTATATAAATCCTTGGCGACGATAACCGGAGCCATGTTTCACCTTTTATTCAAAACGCAGTGCGGTAACCACGTCCATACGGCTGGCCTGAAGGGCCGGATACAAGCCGCCGGCCACGCCGATGAGCGCGGAGAATACGATGCTGCCCAGACTGCTGGCGACCAGCAGGGGGTAGGAAATGCCCGTGCCCAGCGACCACGAACCGATTTCGACCAAGGTGACGCCCACCACAATACCCAGAATGCCGCCGGCCACGGATTTGCACAGGGCCTCGGCCAGGAATTGGGCCAAGATGTCCGTATCGGAGCCGCCCATGGCTTTTTTGAGGCCCACTTCGCGGGTGCGCGCGCGCACTGCGGCAAAAGTGCCGTACCAGATGCCGAAGCCGCCCAGCATCAGCGACGCGGCGATGCCCAGCCAGAGCAGGGCCTCCACCCACATGAAGGTGGTCTTGATGCGTTCAAGCTGCTCTTCCTGGGTGCGGATGACCAGATAGGGCGCGGCCTGATGCTCGCGCACCACTTCCGGGATCAGGCGGATCAGGGGCGGCACGTCTTCCCAGCCGACGGCGCGCACAAACAGGCGCGTCACCTTGCCGTCGCCCCAGTTGCGGTCGATCATGGTGGTATAGGGCAGAAAGCCGCCCTGGCTCCAGCTGCCCAGCATCACGCCGCTGACCACGCCCACAACTTCAAAAACGTCCTTTTCCAGAAACAGCAGTTTGCCCACGGCCTTGTCCGGGTCACCGTAGAGATTGCGGGCGGCTTCGCGGCCCAGCATGCAGACCCGGCTGTGACGCTCCATATCCGCGTCGCTGAACAGCCGGCCGGCCGTGAGGGACAGGGAATAGACCTCGGCGAAATACTGGTCGATGCCGATGAAATAGACGCTCAACGAGCGTTCGCCCTCGCCGCGCAGGAGGAAGCCCTTGCCGTCGCGCACGTTGCGGCTGACCATGCCCACGCCCGGCAGGGCGCGCAGGGCGTCCACGGTGGCGGGAAAGAATTCGCGTACGGGCTGACCGGGGTACTGCTTGTCATCCATATAAACCTGGATGACGTTGACCCCGCCCATGAGCACCATATCCTGGCCCACTTTATACCGGATTTCGCGGCCCAGCACGGAAAGGGCAATAAAGGCGGTGATGCCCAGAGCAATGGACAAAATCACCCCGAAGCCGCGTTGGCGCACAACCTGCCTGAGGCTGACGCGAAAAAGGTCGGACATGGCGATCATAGCGCAACTACCACATATCCATAAGAAGACGATAAAAAACCGCGCCGCGCGGCCGCAATACCGAAAATCAGCCGACAAGCGTCAGTACAACACATCCATTATTACGCCGGGCCGGGACAAGTGTCAAAACAGCCGCCCGGAGCCCGGACCAATCCGTTCTCCGCACGTTGTTTTATCCCGCCCTGCGGGCATCAGGGGCTTGCGGCGTGCTCGCCGTTTGGGCCCCTGTCGCTGCTACCTTTATCCGTACGGCGGCCTTGCCGCCAACGGCTGAAACCCGGCGCGGGCAGGGGCCTGCCAAGGGGCTGCGCCCCCTCCGAGGCCCTCTTGCCCCCCGGAACACCCCGCTGGACTGATTACGGCGTCAGCGTAAAGCGGGGTTTGTTCGTACACTCCCGTCGCCCCTAGGCGTTGCCGCCGGGCCGACAAGCGCCGTATAGGCCGGAAGGTCGCTTCTGGACTTCCTTATCTCCCGCGAACGTGGTCGGCGCAGCCGACAAGTGAGCGGGAGCTGGTTTTGCGGGAATTTTGCAAAATTGGCGATTTTTTCGTGCGGGCAAGGCAGCGGCACGTTTTTGAGCGGAGCATACTCAGATATGTGAGCATCAAAAACGCGCTGATAACGCCGCCCGCGCGGAACAGGCGGATTTTACAAAGTAACCGCAAAAGTACACAAAGCCTGAAGCAGGAACGCTGCTTCGCCTCTACCTCGCGGTCAACGCCGCCGCACGCCGAGCACCGTGCCGCCCTGCCCCACAGTATAGGCCGTATTCCGCCAGACAATCTCCCTGGCGGGAATGGTGCGCAGATAGACCAGAACAAACATGCCCACCGCGCAGACAAAAGCCCAGAGCCAGCGCCCCAGGGGCACGGACCGGGGCAAAAAGGCCCGCCAGGGCCCCAGCGCAGCCGCCAGCGCGGCCAGCCAGAGCAGGGCCAGCAGCACGGCCGCCCCGTTGCCCAGGCCCAGCAGGCCGCCGAGCAGGGCCAGAGCCGCGCCCAGCGGCGGCACGGCCATCAGGACGGCCAGCACCCCGAGCAGCAGCCATTGGCCGGGTATGCAGAACTTGAGAAACAGCACCTGGCGTTCCATCCAGGCCCGCCAGACCGGCAGGGCGTGGTCCGCGGCCTCGGTGCGCAGCAAGGCCCCGGCGCACAGACGCACATGCACGCCCCGGCCCTGCAGCAGCGCGCCCAGGGAACAATCGTCCACCACATTATGGGCCCAGAGTTCGGCCACGCCGTAGCGTTCAAAAGCGGCCCGGCTCATGGCCATGGCCCCGCCCCAGGGCTGGGTGAAGGCCGAGAGGGCCTGCAAAAAGCGCATCAGCAGCACGCTGAGCGCATAGGCCAGGGTCACCGGGCGCTGGTCGCGCGGCTCCACCGTATGGTAGCCGGTGCTGAACGCCGCCTCTCCCCTGGCCACGGGTCCCACAAGGCAGCGCACGAAATCCTCTGCGGCCAGATGGGTGCTGTCGCAGAACACATAGACGTCCGCCGCGTCGCCCACGGCGGCCACGCCCTGCAAACTGTTGTGGTTTTTCTGGCCGCAACCGGCGGCCGGACCGGCCACAACATGCCGCAGGGCCGGGAAATCCTCCCGCAGCGTGCGGATCAGCCCGGCCGCCGGTTCCTCGGCCGTGGCCGTCACCAGCACCGGCAGCAGATCCGGATAATCCTGACGCAGCAGGCTGCTCAGGGCCTCGGTCATGCGCGGATGCGCGCCCGCCACCGGAATGATCATCGCCGCCTTGGGCCAGCCGCCCGGAGGCGTGAAACGGTTCGCCTCGCGCTCCTCTCCGGCCTTCCGGACCAGGGAACGCCCGCAACGGGCCAGAAGAAAGAGCAGGCCGCACTGAACCAAGGCCACGCAGAACCAGAACATCAGCATGGAATTACTCCTGAAATAACCTAGTCCGGCAGAGGCGCGCAGTCCCCGGACGCCAGCGGCACGTCCTGGACGCGCTTGCCTTCGAGCTTGATCTTCATGCCGTTTTTAAGGCTGATTGTGCCTTCCACCTTGTCCGGCGCGCTCAGACGGCCCTTGAACCTGTGGCCCGAGGAATGGGAGGCTTCAATGGCGTTGTCTTTCACGCTGCCCTCAAAGTGGTAGACATCCACCTGGCCGTTGGCAAGACGCAGATGCAGCACGCCCCTCACCTTGCCCTGGGCCGAAAAACACAGGCCCACCCGGAAGGTGGAGGTATACAGCGAACCGGTCCAGAGTTCCGTCACTTCCGCGGGCGCGTCCGCCGATGCCGCCGGAAGCGACGGGGACGACGACGCGGGGACGGCCTTTTCCCCGGCGGCCGGAGCCGCGGCGCCGGACGGGGATTCGTCGGCCAGGGCCGGGGCGGCCCCTGTCGGGGACATGGCCAGCAGCACGATCAGAACGCCTGTTGCCCATGACCTGGAAAAAGAAAAAAAGTTGTTCATGGCGTGTCTATGTTCCAGCTTGGGCTTCTCGCTGGCCGGCTGACGGCGTTTTCCGGCTGTGCTCCCGCCAGAGGCGCTCGAAAAGCTCCTGATGCGCGTCCACCATGGCCGTAAAGGAGAAATCGCGCTCCACGCGCAGGCGTCCGGCCCGGCCCAGAGCGTCGCCGGACTGCGGATCGTCCAGCAGGCGCAGGCAGTTGCGGGCCAGGGCCCGGTCATCGCCCGCCGAGGACAAGAAGCCGTTGCCGTTTTCCTCCACCAGACGGGGAATGCCGCCCACCGCCGTGGCGCAGACCGGCAGGCCGCAGCTCATAGCCTCCAGAATGACATTGGGCTGGCCCTCGCGCACGGAGGCCAGGACAAACAGCCGGGCCGCCGCGTAGTGTTCGCGCATGTCCATGCCGCCGGGGAAAAAGTCCACCCGCGCGCCCGCCGGGTGCTCACGCGCCCATTGCTTCAGGGCCCCCTCTTCCGGGCCGTCTCCCACAATGCGCAGGCGGGCCTCCGGACGGCTTTGCAGAATCAGTTCAAAGGCCCGCAGCAGGGCCAAATGATCCTTGTCGCGCGCCAGGCGCGCCACGCACAAGACCACCGGCTCCCGCGCCGAAGGGGGATTTTCGCCGGGCCGGAAAAAGTCCACGTCCACCCCGTTGGGAATGTAGCTCAGATGTCCGGCGGGCACGCCCAGGCCCTGGAGCGTCTGGAACAGGGCTTCGGAATTGCAGACCATATGCCGGGTCAGACGCCAGAGCCAGCGCTCGTGCTGGCGTTTGGGGCCGCCGCCGCCCCGGCAGGTGCCCACGACCACGGGCACGTCCAGCGCCCGCCCCCAGATCCGGCCCCAGATGTTGGGCAGGGCCGTGCAGGGCACCAGAATGTCCGGGGCGGCCCGCCGCAGGGCCGGGGCCAGGCGCAGAAAAAAGAAGGGGGCCGCGCTGCGGGACGCGCCCAGATGCGTCAGGCCGATGCCCGCGTCACGGGCCGCGCTGTCCAGATCCGTCGCGCCGGTGAGGGTGAGCATGGCCGGGGAAAAACGCTTCCGGTCCAGGCGGCGGGCCAGCTCCAGAGTCTGGCGCTGGGTACCGCCGAAACAGAGATCTTCCATGAGAAAAAGCACGTTCAACGGTCGCGTCATAGGGCTCCTGTGGAAAACGCGCGCCGTAACAGGTTACGGCTTGCGGTTGCCAGCATACTATGCATTCCGCGCGCTTTTGCAAGTCCCGGAGCAAGCGCATGAACAGGATGGCATTTTTTGTGTCCAGGACGAAAAAGAAACATGCTCTTGAGTCAGGCTTCCTGTACCTTTGCGGTTATTTTGCAAAATCCGCCCCCCGCTCACTTGCCGCCCGTGTCGGCTGCGTTCACGGGTGTAAGGAAGAAAGACACACTTATGGAAACAGATGAATATCCGGAGATTGAGGCATGCAGTCGATTGCCCTGTTACAAGTCCCGCCCGGCATTGCCTTGCCGGGCATCCCGGCTTATTATGCGCCGATGAGCACTATCGCCTCCGAAGCGCGCGCGGACGCGCCCGCCCTGCGCGTCGTCGTCAGTCTGGATGTGGAAGAGGAAGGGCTGTTCTCCGGCCGCTACGCCGCCTCGGATTGCGGCGTGCGCAATGTGGCCCTGCTGCCCCGCCTGGCCCCGCTGAGCCGGGAGCTGGGCTTTCCGCTGACCCTGTTCTGCGCCCACACGGTCTTTGCCAGCGCCGAAGCCCGGCCCGTGCTGGCCTGGATGCGCGACCACTGCGGCGCGGAAATCGGCGCGCATCTGCACCACTGGAGCACCCCGCCCCTGGTTGAAAACCGGGCCGGAACCGGGACTGCCGCCCATAAGGCCGACGGTCCGCCCACGCGCACCGACCGCCTGCCGCGCGACCTGCTGCGCCGGCGGCTGCGCACCCTGCTGGACGCCGGGCGGGACTTCCAGTCCGCGCCCCTGACCAGTTTCCGCATGGGCCGCTGGGATCTGAAAGACGTAGTGCGGCCGCTGCTGGCCGAGGCGGGCATCAGCGTGGACAGCTCCGTCTGCCCGCTGCGCGCTTTCAGGGACGGGCCGGACCATTTTCTGGCCCCGGCCGATCCCTACTGGGCCGAGGATCTGTCGGGCCGCCGTCTGCTGGAAGCGCCCATCACCCAGATCCCGCTCTCGCCCGCCCTGGCACGGCTCTGGTACGGCCTGGCCCGCCGCAAGGCCGGTCTGCTGGATTCCTTTCATTTCTGGGGCGCGCTGAGCCCCAATCCGGTCTGGCACAGTCCGCGCGTCATGCGTCTGGCCAGCCGCCTGCACGCGCGACGCGGCGGCAAGGTGCTCAGTCTGTTCTGGCATTCCTCGGAAATGCTGCCCGGCGCGTCGCCCAACGTGCCGGATCAGGCCGCGGCCGACGCGCTGCTGCAAAAAATTTACGGCTATCTGCGCTGGCTGAAGGAAAACTTCAAGGTCCGGGGCGTCACCGCCGCCCAACTCCATGCGGAAGCCGGGACCCTGGATTTTCCCCAACGCCCGGCGGGCCGGGGGGACTGGTAATGTCCCGTCTGGTCTTTGTGCTGCTGGACGGCCTGGGCACGGCCACGGCCCGGCGCTGCATGAGCTGCCTGCGCGCCCTCACCGAAGCGGGGCAGGCCCGCTTTACCGAGCTTGAAGCCGAGCTGCCCCCGCTGTCCCGCCCGCTCTACGCCACCCTGCTCAGCGGCCTGAGCCCGGCGCGGAGCGGCATCCTGCGCAACGACGACGCCCGCCTCTGCCCGGCGCCGACCATTTTTCAGCGCGCGCGGGACGCGGGCCTGAGCACGGCGGCGGCCGCCTATTCCTGGATAAGCGAACTCTGCAACCGCGCGCCCTTTGAACCGGAACGGGACCGCCTGACCGACGACCCCGCCCTGCCCATCGGACACGGCCTGTTTTACAGCCAGGACGCCTATCCCGACGACGAACTGTTCCGCGACGCCGAGGCCCTGCGGCTGCGCTACGGGCCCGATCTGCTGCTGGCGCATTCCATGGGCATTGATTTCGCCGGGCACGCGGCCGGAGCGGACGCGCCCGCCTACCGCGAAGCCGCGCGCGCGGCCGACGGCCTGCTGGCCCGTTATCTGCCGCGCTGGCTGGACGCGGGCTATGCCGTGCTGATCACCAGCGACCACGGCATGGATGAGGATTGCGGCCATTACGACAATACGGAGCCGGTCCGCCGGGTGCCGCTCTGGCTGGCAGGGCGGGCCTGGAATGGTCTGCCCCTGCCCGCGCGCCAGACCCAGGTGGCGGATCTGATGCTGGCGGTTCTGGGCCTAGCGGAATGAACGAATCCCCCCAAGCCTCACGGAGTCTTCCCATGCAGCGCAACGTCCGTCTGAGCGGCTATGTCTGGATTCTGCTGGCGGCTTTTTTCTGGTCGCTGATCGGGGTGATTTCCAAAATCTGCATGAGCGCCGGGGTCAGCCCGCTGGAAACTGCCTTCTGGCGCGCGGCCTTTGGCGGCGCGTTGTTCCTGGTCCACGCCACGCTGCACAAGGGCCTGTTCATCCGGCTCCGCGACGCGGGTATTTTTCTGCTTTTCGGGGTCTGGGGCGTGGGCGTCTTTTTCGGGGCCACCCAGTACGCCATCCAGCTCAGCGGCGCGGCCATGGCCGTGGTGCTGCTGTATACCGCGCCGGTCTGGGTGGCCGTGTTTTCCCGCCTGCTCTTCAGGGAAAGGATCTCGCCGCGCAAGATCGGGGCCATCGGCGTGGCCCTGACCGGCACCACCCTGGTCTGCTTTTCCGGCGGCAGCCTGCCGGGGCGGACCTCGCTTTTGGGCATCGGCTGCGGGCTGCTGACCGGGCTCTGTTACGCCTCGCACTATCCCTTTTACCGCTGGTGGCAGAACCGTTACGCCACGGCCACCATTTACGGCTTCATGCTTGCCGGGGGCGTGCTCGCGCTCTGGTTCTGCGTGCCCGTGAGTCTCAACCATGAGCCGCGCGTCTGGTTCTGGCTCGCCGTGCTGGGCGTGACCAGCACCTTTTTCGCCTATACCTGCTACGGCCAGGGCCTCAAACGCATCAGCCTGGTGCGCGCGGCGGTCACCTGCCATCTGGAGCCGGTGCTGAGCACCCTCTGGGTCTGGCTGTTCTGGCAGGAAAATTTCAGCCTCGGCGGCTGGCTCGGCAGCGGCCTGGTGCTGGCCGCCGTCCTGCTGCTGACCACGGACAAAAGCCGTGATTGAGGAAGCGCCCATGTCTCCGTCCCCCCGCACAAGCGAATCCCTGGCCCGGCGCATCCGCATGGCCCGAGGCCTGGAACCGGCCGATCTCTGCGTGGAACACGTGAATGTGGTGGATGTGTTCAGCCGCACCCTGCTGCGCGACATTTCCGTAGCCGCGGGCGACGGGGTTTTTCTGGGTTTCGGCCCAAGCGGGCTTCCGGCCCGCCGCCGCATGGACGCGCGCGGGCGTTTCATGCTGCCCGGCCTGATAGACGCCCATCTGCACCTGGAATCCACCATGCTGACCCCGGCGGAATTCGCCCGTCTGGTCGTGCCGCACGGCACGGCCGCAGTGGTGGCCGATCCACATGAAATCGCCAATGTTCTGGGTCTGGCCGGCCTGCGTTATCTGTTGGAAAGCTCGCGGGACCTGCCCCTGGATTTGCGTCTGGCGCTGCCCTCCTGCGTGCCCTGCACGCCCTTTGAGGATTCCGGCGCGGTCCTGGCCGCCTCGGATCTGGCTCCGCTCATGGGGCACGAACGGGTCTGCGCCCTGGGGGAAATGATGAACTATCCCGGCCTGCTGGCCGGAGATCCCGCCGTGCTGGACAAAATCGTCCTGGCCCGCGCCTCGGGCAAGCGCCTGGACGGCCATGCCCCCGGCCTGCTCCAGGCGCGGCTGGACGCCTACTGCGGCACGGGCGTGGCCAGCGACCACGAATGCGAAAGCCCGGAGGAGGTCGTCCAGCGCCTGGCGCGCGGCATGTACGTTTTTGTGCGGCACGGCTCGGCGGCGCGCAATCTGCCCGCCCTGCTGCGCGCGGTGCATGTCAACAACGCCCACCGCTGCTGCTTCTGCACGGACGACAGCAGCCCGGCGGACCTGCTGGAACGCGGGCATATGGACGAAATCCTGCGCCTGGCCGTGGCCGAGGGCCTGGACCCGCTGCTGGCCGTGGGCATGGCCGCGCTGAACGGCTGTGTGTTTTACGGCATGCGGGGCCGGGGCGGCATTGCGCCGGGCTGGGCGGCGGACTTCTGTCTGGTGGACGATCTGCGTGGATTCCGGGTCCGCGAAGTGTTCAGGTCCGGACGCCAAGTGGCCCAGGAAGGACATCTCTGCGTGGAACTTCCCGCCGCGCCGCCGCCTTCGGACGTGCTGGACACGATCCATATCGCGCCGCTGACACAGGAGGCCCTGCGCCTGCCCGTGCCCTCGGGCCGGGCGCGGGTCATGGGCCTGACCCCGCAATCGCTGATCACGCGCGCCCTGATCCTGCCCGTGGCGCTGGACAGGGGCTGTTTTGATCCGCAACAAAACCCCGGTCTGGCGAAAATCGCCGTGGTGGAGCGCCACAAGGCCACAGGCAAGGTCGGCGTGGGCATCCTGCACGGCTATCTGCGGCCGGACGCGGTGTTTAATGGGGCCATTGCCACCAGCATTGCCCATGATTCCCACAATGTCGTGGTGGCGGGCGGCAATGACCGGGACATGCTGGCCGCCGTGGAAAGCCTGTGCGCCATGGGCGGCGGCATCTGCTGCCTGCAACGCGGGCGAACCTTGGCCGCCCTGCCCCTGCCCGTGGCCGGACTGATCAGCCCGGAGCCGGGCCGGGAAGTGGCCGCGCGCAAGGCCGCGCTGCTGGCGACCGCGCGACGGCACTTCGCGCTCAACCCGGACCTGGACCCGGTCATGGCCCTGAGCTTCATGGCCCTGCCGGTCATTCCGGAACTCAAGCTCACCGCGCGCGGCCTGTTCGACGTGCAAGGCTTTTCGTTTGTGCCGGTGGATGCCGAAAAAGCGTAGGGCCAGGCCTCTTGACGGAAACAGCCGGTCTGGGCTAAAAGATTTGCTCACGTTGTCACGGTGTCGCGCTTTTCAGGGCACGCCGGAAACGCGTGTTCCTGCCGGGATGGTGGAATTGGTAGACGCAGCGGACTCAAAATCCGCCGACCGCAAGGTCTTGCGAGTTCAAGTCTCGCTCCCGGTACCAAACAAATTCAGGCGGTTACGGGAAGGTAGCCGCCTTTTTTGTTTTTTTGTGCCACCACTGCATCACCCGCACCACTGTCGCCAAATGCAACCAAGTCCAGAAAGGACGGATTGTTAAGGCACTGTAACGCGCCATTTAGTTTGAATCGAAACGACGTTTAGTTTGAATAAGGCGGCGGCGCGCTTGGCACTGATTTACGCGCTAAATGGCACGAGAACGGAATAGAAAGAGGCGGGGTTTTAGCCCCGCCTTTATGATTGCCTTCGTGTGAGGCCGCACGCAAAATGAGAACAGGCCGCACGATACTTGAGAATAGTGTAATTAGAATTACAAACGGTGTTCTCCTAATCGCGTAATAAACCCGGCTCGGATCAAGTCTTCCACGTGGTCTTCCGGGCTGGAGGTTCGAAGCACACTGCCGTTTATCTCGACGGCTTCGCGTGCAGAGCTGGCCATCCATTCTTCAATCGTAGGCTCCTGATAGTATTCGCTCCGCCACAATTTTTCGGCGAGCTGCCGGAGGTTTTCGGCATGCAGCACTTCGCGGTTTGGTGTTACATATCGCATAGGTACGACCTCCTGTTGGGATTAATGTTACCGTGGCACATTATTGCCTGCAAGTTATTTTTGTAACAGCGCCCGCATACACTATGTACGCCCGGCCTCTCAGTTGGGCGTACAGCAGGCGGTTACTCCGCACGATGGGTGGTCCGTCGTGTGGGGCCGTGGTCCG
>OMGS01000355.1_pt1 | contig 30657 bp, 20 predicted proteins | sample 1646081 | NCBI WGS metagenome assembly OMGS01 (sample SAMN05578591, study PRJEB25193) | human gut metagenome | biome: Human Microbiome; feature: human-associated habitat; material: feces | host: Homo sapiens | place: USA:Birmingham | reverse complement strand
ATGAGGTAGAACGGCTTTTCAGGAGGCTCAAAGGCTTCCGCCGTGTTTTTACTCGCTTCGATAAGCTCGATGTCATGTTCCTGGCCTTTGTCGTCTTTGCGTTGATTGTTATAGCTCTGAAATAGTGTTAACAGGCCCTAGTTCGCCGGGGCGGACTCCAGCAAAGCCTTTTCATGGGCGGCGCCGACTTCGGGCAGCCGGGCTCTGGCCCTGGCGTACAGCTCGTTTCTGTGTTGCAGCCTCTCGGAGGAGCGGGCTTTCCAGCTTTCATAGAGCTGTTTGCTTTCGGCCAGGCCGGAGGCAACGGCATCGGACTTCTGACATTCGGGATTGGACTTGATATGCCTGATCAACCGGCCGATGCGTTCAATGCTCGGCTCGCTGTTGTAGCGGAGCCTGTCCGCCAGCAGCATGTAATTGTAGTAGCCTTCGCACTGCGGATGGTGTTTGAACGTTCCATCGGCATAACCGGCACCAAGGGTCAGGGCGTTTTCCACGGAACCGTTTTCAGCGGAGATGGCCGCGTAATGCTCCGCCCGTACATAATCCGCCGCTCCTTTCCGGGGATTGGCGTAATATGTCGCCAGAAGCCCGGCGGCCTTCCAATAGCCGGAGTCCGCGGCCCTGGTCAGCCAGTAGCGGGCTTCGCCGTTGTGATCTTCCATAAAACGGGCTGGAATGGGCGTGACCGGCGGCGTGGCCGGAGGAGAAAAGGGGGTGCTCTCCCGCTCCCCGGCGGTGGCGAAGATCCCGTACATACCGGCCCAATGCCCGGTCAGGGCGCTTTGCAAAAAGAAGTCCCGGCTCCTGGAACCCGCTTCGTACTGGTCTGCCAGCATGGCGTACTGCACGCCCAGCACATAGCCGCCTTCGCCCTTGCCCAGCAGGGTAAGCAGCCAGCCCTCCCAGAATTCCGGCGGCACCGGCCAGCTCTGGTCAGCGTGCACGCGGCTGACCACGGACAGCGAGGCCATGGCGAACATATCCCCCTGCCAGGCCAGTTGCAGCCATTCCGCGTAGGCTTCGCGGATTTTTCCGGACTTGTAGAGCCGCTCCACCCGCTTGAAAGCCGGAGTAATGAACCGGGCGTCGTCATACAGGCTCTCATACTGATCATCAGGGCGGACAAAAGCCAGGCCTACAGGCGGTGCGGTTTTCGGCAGGTGGACGTTGTCCGGTTCAGTGTCGGTCGCCAGAAAATTTTCGCTGGCGGAGAAGCCGTCCGCCCTGCTTGGATCGACGGCCACGGCTGTCATACAGGCGGTCAGGAGCAGGAGCCAAAGCGATTTTCTCATGTGTTTTCATTCCTTCAACTGCACGGATCAAAAACCGTCGCATTTCCCGCGGGAATGCGACGGGCGCGAACTGTTCCCCTCGGCTCAATTCTCGGGCTCAAAACATTTCACCAAGCCTTTCGCCTGGATAGGATCTCCTCCGCCAAAAGCGGGAGATAAAAAGTATATTGTAGTTTAGCTTATATTTATTTTTAAGTTTAGACCAGGGCTCATTTTCGGGAGACATCAACCGTTTTGGAAAACGGCACAATGGAGCAAAGCGCTCCGCACGGCAGGCACGGAGCACCCGTGCGGACGCGGGGACAGCCCGTGGCTATGCCAACTCAAGGTATGCCGCGCTTTGGTTCCGTGTTTCCAGGCCGTCCTCTTCGGGGTAAGGAGCTATGAAAATGGCCTCCGGTTCACCCTCCACGCGCAGAAAGCAGGCATTGTCAGCCCCGATGAGGTTGCGGGCCGCGCATGCGCTGAATTCCCGCCCGCCCCAGTCTCCCCGGATGCCGCGCAGCGGGCGCTCAAGCGTGCATTTCCGCGGCAGTATGCCGCGAGGCCCCACGCCGAAGGCCGTTACTTCGGCTCCCAGGGTTCCGGCCATGAAGCCCGGCCATTGCGCGCCTTCTGTCGGTCCCGCTTCCAGCCATTGGCCGATGAGCGGGTCCAAATGGGCTGCCAGATGAAAGGGGCGCGGCGGCAGCGGACGGGATTTCAGACGCGCGGCCATGAGCCTGGCGGCAAAGTTCTTGTCCCGGCGGAAGACGCGTACATCCCCCAGCCAGTGGGGCAGTTCCGGTTCCGGGCCGTCGCCAGTGAGCAGGCAGGCCGTCAGGGGCGGGCTGGGACGGCGCAGGGCCAGGGTCAGCATGGCCATGCGATTCAGCACGGCAGGGGTGAAATCCGTTGACGCGCCGCAAAAGACCCAGGCCTGCACGGCCGGGTCGTCCAGAATGGGCAGAAGCCGCATCCAGCCCCGTTGCGCGGACGTCTGCCGCCAAGGCACGGTGGCTGCGGAAAAGCCCACGGCGCGCAGAGCGGCTTCCTCGGGAGAATGGGCGGGTGGATGTTCGTCAAGAACACAGAGCAGGGCTTTGGGCAGGGCCACGGCAATCCTCCGGTCGGTCAGGGGGTGAAAAAATTACGGACCTGGCCTGTGCAGTTGCAGAGCGCGCTCCAGGCCGCAAAGGCGCGGCGCAGGCTTGCGGCGTCGGGCCGGGCCTGGGCCTGGAAGGCAAGACCCCGGCGCAGCAGGGGCCACAGAAAGGGCGGGATGCCGGGCGGCCTGGCCGGAACCATGTCCTGCTGCCGGGCTTCGGCCGAGGAAAGCCGTTTGAAGGGATGCGCGCCGCTGAACACTTCATGTACCGTGCAGCAGGCCGAAAAAATATCGTCTTCCATTGAGGGCGGGCCGCCTTCCAGGCGTTCGGGGCTGGAGTAGAGCAGGCTGTGGGCCGGAACGCGCAGGCTTTCGCGCAGCCCCACGGCTGCCGGTGTGTCGCCCTTGCGCACGCTGGCGGCGGCCACGTTGAAGTCGATGAGCACCGGGCGCTCCCCGCTTTTTAACAGCAGGTTGGCTGGCTTGATGTCGCCGTGGGCGATGCCCTGGGCGTGCAGAAAGGCCAGGGCGTCGAAAAAGCGTGCGGTCATGGTCGCCAAGGCCGCGCCGGGCAGGTCGCCGGGCCGGATCTCGCCCGCGTTGCGTCCCTGCAGCAGCTCCATGCTGTAGCAGAGGCCGAAGGGCTCGTTGTGCAAGTCAAAAACGCGGACCACGCCGGGATGGACCAGATGGCGCAGAATGCAGAATTCCTGCGCCAGGGCCAGTTGAGCCTGATAGTTCCGGGTCAGTTCCGGCAAAAGGCGTTTCACCGCCACCTGGGGAGAGGCATCGCTCCACTCCACACGGCGCAGATCCAGAGCGGCGTAAACTTCGCAAACGCCGCCGCAGCCCAGCAGCTGTTGCAAAAGAAAGCGTCCGTTGTGTTCCGTGCCCGGCATGCCCTTGCGGAGGTTGTGCGGCGCGGGAAAACGCCGGGGCCCGCGGAAGGGCCTTGCCGCCGGAACAGGCCGGAGATGCTTGTAAAGCGCCATGGCTCACCTCAACGAGGAAATGAAAACCGCCACCAGAGTGATGTTGTCCGGCTGGGGCACGCCGTCCACAGCCCGTGCCATGTCTTCCGCCGCCTCCCTGGCGGAAGTTCTTGCCAGGCGCGCCGCCAGGGCGTCCGGACCCAAAAGGTTGGACAAACCGTCGGAGCAGAGCAGAAATTTATCGCCGCCCCGCAGGGAAAAGCGGACTTCGTCCAGGCGCAGGGCGTCGCGCGCGCCCACGGCGTTGGTGATGATATTGCCCCGTACCATGCGCCGGGCCTCGGGCGCGGTCAGCTCGCCGTTGTCGATTTTTTCCTGCCGCAGGGTGTGCTCGCGGGTACACTGGTAGAGCACGCCGTCCCGCAGAAGATAGCAGCGGCTGTCGCCCGCCCAGAGGCAGGCCGCCTCGCCGCCGTGCATCAGCAGGGCCACCACTGTGCTGGCGGCCTGGGTCGCGCCGCCGTGCGCGCGCAAAATGTCGTTGCCCTGGCGCAGAATGCCGCCCACATTGTTCACATGCTCGTCCAGCGAGGCGGCATGGGGCGTTGTGAGCAGCATGCGGGTAACCAGCCTGCCCGCCTCGCCGCCGTGCGCGCTGCTGCCCACGCCGTCAGCCACGGCCCAGAGCAGGCGTTCGTTCCAGCTCAGAAAAGAATCCTGGTTTTCCGGGCGGATATCTCCCTTTTGGCTCCAGCCCCAGGATTCAAGAGTTACGGGAAAGCCGCGCGCATTGTCCGCCATAGAGCCTCCGGCCATCATTTATATTTAATATTTTATATAAAATTTCAATTTATACCAAACGGAGAAACGTCCGCCGGGCGGCACGGCAACAGTCTGACCAAGCCATCGGAACAGAGGATTGCTCCGCCCCTGAACGGGGTTGGAAAGAGCGCCGCGTGATCGCCGTCGCTTTACCTGTGCGACCGGCCGCTTTGGCACCGAACAGCGTAAAATCCGCCGTCGCGCAGTCCTCTCGCATGGTCAGGGCAGGCGGGATATGCGGGGCAGGCCCTGCGGCGTCCAGGCAGGGGCGTCGTAGCTGCCTTGCATGGCCAAGCGGCGTTTTTCCGGCCTGCTGTGGGTTCTGTTTTCCGGCCTGCCCGTTTTGATGTTTTTTTCCAGAGGAGCTGCTCCGGCCGCTTGCAGGGGCAGAAAGTTTTTTTCATTCAGACCCAGTTCGGGGCTTTTGCCCAGAACCAGCACGGCCGCCGCGAATTGCGGCACAAAGCGCAATGTCTCTTCCCGCAGGGCCTGGGCGGCCGGGTCGTCGCTCCGGCACTTGCGGGTGATTTCCTCAAGGCTGTCGCCGTAGCGTTGCACGGCCTTCCGCATGGCGCCCTCGCCGCAGTTATACGCGGCCAGGGCCAGGGGCCAGTCCCGGAAAAGGCCGTGGAGATAGGCCAGATAACGGGCGGCCGCATCAGTGGATTTTTCCACGTCGAAGCGCTCGTCCTTTTCCTTGCTCACCGTGAGCCCGAAACGCCGGGCCGTTTGCGGCATCAGCTGCCACAGACCCGCCGCGCCCGCCGAGGAGACGCAGCGCGGCTCAAAAGCGCTTTCCACCAGGGGCAGGCAGGCCAGTTCTGCGGGCAGGCCCTGCCGTTGCATGCCTTCAAGAGCCACGGGCAGATAGCGCCGCGCCCGGCGCAGCACGTGATCCGTGGTGCTCCGCCGTTCTTCCAGCAGGCGGTGCAGATAGCGGCGCACCGTGGTTTCCTCGGCGTGCGGGCTCCAGACATCCAGCCGGGCCTCCGCGCTCAGGGACGCGTAATCCACCACGGCGGCCCGCTCCGTGCGGCGCAGCGGGCTCCACAGGGCGTGGGCGTCCCCCATGAAGCGCGGCACATGGATGGTCTGACCGCCGTTGGCCGGAATGAGTACCCGGCTCATGGAAGCCACACGGGTCTGGGGCAGGTCAGGATCAGGAGACGGGCCGCGGGCCCGGCAGGCCGCGAGACAGAAGCAGAGGCAGACGGCAAGCCCGAAGAACCGCACGCGGCCCGTGTGCGGGGACGTTCGGGGGGCGGCCCGGCGGGCCGGTCTGAAGCGCGCGGCAAAGTTCCTCATGACCCGCCCGGCCCCGGCAAAGGAAACCTCTGCCGGGGCGTCACGTAACAGGGTGTTATAGCAGGGATGACGGCAGGTTGAACGTGCAGACCCTGGGATCAAAGGGATTCATCTTGTTTCTGAACTGGATCAGGAACTGGGCCCACTTGCCCTGCTGCTGCACTTCGATGAGGCAGGTGCTGCCCTCCTGGCGCTTGATGCCGCCGCCGCGCAGCAGGCGGAACAGGGCCCATTCGCCTCGGGTTGTGGTCTGGCTGCTGATGCCGTGCAGGTCTATGGTTTCCAGCATGGCCTGGGACGCGCTGTCCGAGGGCCAGGTAAACGAGGCCCCCTGCACCGGGCCGTGCATGTAGCTCAAATGCCTGCCGGCCGCGCGCAGATTGACCTGCTTGAGCGTGGCGTCCAGGGCGTGGGGTTCCATAAGGAAGGTGATGCCCAGCTCTCTGCCGGACATGAAGAAGGCTTCCTGCACCCGGTTGGCCTTTTGCAGGTTGATCACCGCCTGGCTGGAAAGCGGCATGTACCGGCCCATGATGGGGCGCAGGGTGCCCGTGCGGGTGATGAAGGGCCGCAGATAGGTTTCGTGGAAGTTGTCCAGCACGCCGCCGCTGCGGAAGAAGGCGGCGAAATCGTCCAGGTTGGCGTCTCTGGACGCGCCTGGATCAAAGGGATAGCGGGCGTTCAGATTCTTGTCGTAAAGGGCGATGACCCGTTCCTGGTAGGCCTGGTTAATGCTGCGCGCGCCCCTGTTGAGCATGTCGCGCAGACCGCCCGCGGCCACGGTGGCGTACCAGCCGCGCACCGGCGCGGGCAGACGGCCCACGGCGCTTTCCAGGCTGCGCAGGATGTCATTTTTCTCGTCGGCCAGATCCAGCAAGGCGTGCAGCACGCGCTGTTCGCCCTGGTCGCTGGAAATGATCCCGGCGAAGTATTCCCCGGCTCCGGTCATGGCGTCCTGCACGGCCCGCAGCGCCGGGCCGGGATTGCCCTGCTCGTCCAGCAGGCTGTCCAGGGGCACAAAATACTGCCGCACGGCCTGGGCGTCGCGCTGGGCCGCCTCCAGGACGTCGCGACGCAGCTCCTCGGCGCTCTTGGCCGCCTGTTCTGTCAGGGCGCGGGCCATCTTGCCGCCGGTCTTGGAGGCCAGCTTCTGTTGCAGCTTGCGCTTGCCTTCCTCCTGCGCGGCGGCCTGCACGGCTCCGGGCTCCACGTTTTCCATGATCAGCCGGGTGTTGGCGCGTACCTCCCGCAACGCCAGCACGGCCGGGGGCATGCCGGGCGTGAGTTCCTCGGCCAGCTTGCGGGCGTCGGCCATGCTGGCGGGCATGCGCACGCTCAGGTTTTTGAGGGCCTGGCTCCAGGAACTGGTGTAATCGCGGAAGTACATGGTGCGCACTTCCTTGTAGACGTTGTTCATGTCCAGGGCGCTGAGCAGGATGGGATTAGCGCCGAAAATCCAGGTTTCGCCCGTCAGATTGCGGATGATGACCGGGCAGCGGCGGATGAGGTATTCCTCGTAGCCCTGGCGCGTGTACAGGTAGTCCACGGGCTGGGTGTCGCCGTTGAAAGGCGACTGGCCGATGGCCGCGCGGAAGGTGAAGGGCGGTTTGCCGCTTTCCCCGGCTTCCTCGCGCAGGCGCTGGTAGGCCAGTTCCGCCAGGGGAATGCGCAGCAGGGCCTTGCGGGCCCGGTCCACCAGCTCCGCGTCGGGCTCGGCGGGCGTGATGCCGTGCGCCAGAAGATAGTCCATATGGCGGCGCAGATCCGCCTGTACCGGGGCCTGGCCGGAATAGTCCCCGGCCCATACGTTGGCCAGCCAGGGATCAAGGAATTTCCGGTTGATGTGTTGGGGCTGGCAGAGCATGAGATAAGCCCTGAGCGCGTTTTTGAGTTCCATGGGATTGTTCAGGGCCGCTTCCACGCGCCGGGCCGCGGCCTGGCGCACCGGAGGCATGAGTCGCGTGTTGAGCGTGCCCAGGTAGGCTTCCTGCGTGGATTTCCGGAAAACGCGCCCCTGGTAAAGGCCGAGGCCGTAGCCGATGGCTGAATCCTCCTCCGGGTCATAGACGAAGGTGGCCTTCTCGATAATGTTCAGCTCCGGCAGGGGCGTGCGGGGCTCGTTGACCAGAGGGGCCTTTTTCTGCGCTCCGGAAAATCCGGCATAGGCCGCGTCCAGGGTTTCCACCCGCGAGTAATTGTTGATGAAACTCACCCCGAGAAAGGTTCCGGCCAGCAGAAAGAGCGCCGCCGCTGCCGCCTGCAGTCCGTAGCGGCGCAGGCGCAGTGCCCAGATGTGTTCCTTGTCGGCATTGGCCAGGCGGGCCTCGGGGATGATCAGGCCTTCCAGCAGGCGCAGCAGGAAAAAGCCCTTGGCGTAGTCGCCCACTGTGGCGTTAAAGCCGGTCTGGTAGCTCAATTCTCCTTCCCGGGCCGTGGCGGCCACGATGTCCTGGGCCGAAAGCGCGCTGGAAAAGAAAAATCCCCGGAACATGACCGGCCGGTGATAGCGCGAGGGACCGAAGGCCTCGGTGATGAACTCCTCCATGCGCGAACCCAGGGCCGCCAGTTCCTGCGGAAAGCGGAACATCTCGCCGCGCGAGGGGACGTCCCGTTCCTGATGGATTTTGGTCACGATCTGGGCGTTGAGGGTCTGCATGAGATCTTTGAGTTCCGCGCGCACGCTGCCCGCTTCCATGACGTCGGACTTGGCCGGGCAGCCGAAGATCTGCTCCCGCTCGGCACGGGAGAGATGGGCGAAAAACTGCGCGAAGCCCGGCACGGCGTCGCACTTGGTAAAGACAAGGTAGACCGGCACATAGGTGCGCAGGCGCTTGAGGGCTTCGCTGAGCCGCTGGCGGATGGTGCGGGCCAGATGTTCGCGCCGGGGCGCGTCGTTGTCGATGATGTCGCGCATGCTCACGCAGACGATGATTCCGTTGAGGGGCCTGGCCGGGCGCACTTTGAACAGGGCGCGCAGCAGGGCGGTCCAGGCCTTGTGGGCCGGAGAATCCGGGCGGCTTTCGGTATAGGCCCCCGGCGTGTCCACAAACAGGGCCTCGTTGCTGTAGAGCACGTCGCAGTGCTCCGTGGCCCTGAGCTGATAGAGATGCCTGTCGGCCTGCTCGTTGAGCGGGAACTTGAGGCCGGAATTGAGCAGCACCGAAGTTTTGCCGCAGTTGCCGCTGCCCAGCAGCAGATACCAGGGCAGGGCGTAGCGGGAACGGCCCTTGGGGCCGTAAAAATTGGAAGTGGTGACGGTTTTGACGGCGGTCTTCAGGCGCTCCCTGATGTGGCGCAGCTCGTCGCGCAGCTGCATCTTGTGCTCTTCCGCCCGCTCGTAGGCCCGGGCCGCCTCGGGATCGTCCAGTTCCTTCCTGCGGCGGCGCGAGGCTGAAAGAGCCACAAAGAGTCCCCAGCAGAAAATAAGCAGCACCGTAGCCATCAGGCGGGCAATAACCCCCTCCAAGGGAACATATCCCGCCACGGCCACCAGCGGTCCCAGCAGCCAGACCAGCAGGATGAGCAGCAGGACAAGGCCCAGGGCGAGCACCCACGGGGTTTTGAACGCGTGCAGAAGGCTGCGGAAAAAACGGGCGATCATGGGTGGACCTCCGAGGCGGGCGTAACAGGCGCATGGGACGCGGCCGGGGTGGGAGCGGCGGTGGTTTCCTCAGCGGGGGCCGGGGTCGCCTCCGTTTGCGCGGTGGTTCCCTCCGTAGCGGCCCGCACGGGCGCTTCGGGCGCAAAGGGCGCGGAAACCAAGGTATGCCGGGCGAATTGGCTGAGCAGGGGTTCCGCCTTGCCGTTCAGCGTATGGGAGAAGCCCCAGAAAATGACGGCAATGCCGAAGACCAGCACGGCCCCGATGAGCCAGAGCGGCACATAGGCGTAGGTTTTGTTCTTGTGCGGCTCCACGCTGATTTTCTGGGCCAGATCCGGGCTGGGCTCGCCGCGCAGCAGGCGAATCTGCCTGTAGAGCTGGTCGCGCAGGGATTCCAGGGCCAGCGGGCCCCGGTCCTGCAAGCGGTATTTGCCTTCAAAGCCCAGACTCAGCAGTAGGTAAATCAGTTCCAGCAGATACAGCCTGCTGGCGGGCTGCTCCATGGTGCGGCCGAGCACGTCGAAAAATATCTCGCCGCCCCAGGTATCCTGGTGAAAGGTGCTGAGCAGGGAATGATGCTGCCAGTCGCCCTGGGCGCCCGGAATGGCCGAGGTGGTCACGCTCTCATCCAGAGCCGTGCAGAGCAGGTATTGCGCGGCATTGACCTGGGCCTCGCTGACGCCCAGAGCCGCGGCCTGGGCGTTGAAGCCCCGGATTTCAGCTTCCAGGCGGATGCGCAGTTCCTCCAGGTCGGCTTCGCGCGCGTCGCGCAGGCGCACGATTTCCAGCAAGAGGCGGGAAGCCGCGTTGACCAGGGGATTGAGGCCCGGCGTGTATTCGTCAAAGGAGGTCTGCTGCGCCAGATAGGGCACATGGCGCGGGGCCTGCTTGCCGGGGGTCACGGCCACGGCCGTGAAGGGGAGTTCGGCACTTTGGGAGCGCGGTTCCTCGGTAAAGAGCACCACGGTCTTGTCCGGATCGGTAGCGGCGGCTTGCTGCGACATGCTTTACTCCTTGATGGCCCAGAGTTGCAGGATGAGCCCCGGGAATGTGCCCGACACGTGCAGGGCGCAGCCGGTGGAGGCTTCCAGCTGCGCCCGCTGCTGGGAGGTGAAATCCAGTTGGAAATAGCTTTTTCCCGCGTGGAAGGGGATCTGACGGGGAGCCACGGGCATGGGATGTATTTTCACGCCCGGCAGATGCGTGTTGACCAGTTCGCGGATGTTTTCGGGCGTGCCGATCTTGATCTGCTTGGGCAGCAGGGCGCGCAGGCTTTCCTGATCCATATCCGCCTGCGCCACCAGGACGAAGAGCGCTGTGCTGAGCAGGTTCTTGTCGTGGATCGGGGCCAGCTGGACATTGTTCTTGCGCTGCTGCAGGGAAAGGAGCACGGCGTGCTGTTCCAGCACCATGCTCAGGGCGTAGCGGGCCTGCTCCATGAGCGCGGGGAAACAGTGGTACTGGGCCCCGTGGTCATAGCCCGTAAGCTCGTTGGGGCGCTTGCCCCGCTCGGAAAAGGTGGACAGCTCGCCCGCCAGCGAGAGCAGCAGGCGGTAAAATTCTTCGGGGTGCAGGCCCGGCGTCCTGTCCAGATGCCGGAACAGGGGTTCCATGCGGTTCAGGCACTGCAACAGCATGAAGTCGCCCAGTTCGGCGGTGCCGGTCTGCCCGGCGCTGCTCACGCGATTGGCGATGTGGTCGGCCCGGTGGGTCAGCAGGCCGATGATCTCGCGCAGATAGCCCGTGAGCGTGGGCGAGCCCTCCAGGTGCAGAAAGGTGGGCATGAACTCCTTGTCCAGAAGCACGCTCTTGTCCTGGCGGCACTCCACCACATGGGCCACGGGCATGGTCACGTAGCCCTTGAGATCCGAATCCTCCTCGAACATCAGGCGCATGTCGAAGCGCCCGCAGAGGATGCTCGTCTCGCTGCTGTTTTTTTCCTTGTAGGCATTGTGGTCGCGGATGCGCAGGGGCGTGCGGATATAGCGGGTGGAAAGCCCCGAGGTTTCCTCGTCCCTGGTTTCCGCGCCGCCTTCCACGGCCATGGGCAGGGCCAGCATGATCCGCTTGCCGGTGAGCCCCGGCGCGATGTCCAGGGAAAGCGGCGGCTGGCCGTGCCCGATCTCGAAAAGCGTGCCGTCCGGCAGCATGCCCGCCGCCTTGCTGAGCACTACCTTGCCGAGACTGAGATACTGCTCGTCAATGAGGAATTCGGTGAAACCCCAGGCATGGGGTTTGAGCATGGCCCCGCGCATGCGCAGCTGGGCGTCCACATGGCGGTCCTGCTGCTGAAAATGCACGGGGCTGACGCCCATGCCTTCGGTCCAGATAACCCTTTCAGGAAGCATGCCTTATTCTCCTGCGATAATATCCGTCCTCACGGCCTTGGCGGAACACAACACGGCTGCCCGCGTCTCAGCGGGCCGTCTTCATGGGCGGCACGGCATAGGGCACGGGCGCGGCCCGTCGGGAGCGGGGCCGCGTGTCGGACGTTCCGGCGGCCTTCCCGGCGGCGTTGGTTTCCTCGGGCTCGGACATGCCGGGCGCGGCGTCCATGTCCTCGGAAGGCATGCGCCGGTTCCACTCCAGCACGTCCGGGTCCGTCTCCGGTGCGGGCCTGGGCGGCGCGGGCGGGGTTTCGTCCTCATAGCTGGTCAGGGTCTGGTCCGGCGAGGGTTCGGTCCTGACGGCCGTGCGGGCGGCGGGGAGTTCCGGCTCCGGTTCGGGTTCGTGTTGCTTCAGGGCTTCTTCCGGGTCCCAGTCCTTGGCTCTGGATTCGGGGATGACGATGATGCTGGCGTCGTTGAGCTCCAGGGCGATCAGGTTCTTGCCCTCGGCGTCGATGGGCCGCAGGGTGCGCCAACGGGCGCGGTCCATTTGCCGGAATCCGGCCACGATACCCAGAAAGCGCGCGTCCGGACCGGGCAGATAGGTGATGGAGCGCGCTTCGCCGGGCACGAAAACCAGTTCGTCCGCCGCCAGGATGTCAGCGCCCAGCGTCTGCATGGGCTGGTCAAAGAGATTCTGGAAGTCGGCCTGGCGGAAGGCCAGGCCGCGCCGCAGCTCATAGACCTTGACCACCACCGGCGAAGGGCGGCCGGAAAAATCCGGATTCACGTTGGCCTGGCTGGCTACCAGCAGTTGGGCGCGCCCGCCGGAGCAGGCCGTCAGTGCGCAGATCGCCGTCAGTGCCGTCAACAACAGTGCGAATTTTTTCATTGTTGTGCTCCTTGCTTGGGACGCGCGCCCAGCGGGTTGAGGGTCCGGCCCTGCATTTCGTAGGCGCGGGCGAAATCCTGCAAGAGCAGGGCTTCCATGCCTTCATGATCGTCGCGCAGAGCGCGGTGCATGCGGATGAAGCTCTGCCAGAGACGCGTGGCCCGGCCCAGGCGCACCGGGCCGTTGATGTCCAGACGGTTTTCCACGGCACGGGGCGAAAGCTTGTCCAGCAGCGCCGCGCTGGCGGCGCGCGCCCCGGCCAGCAGGCCCATGTGGTGGCGGTGCAGATCATTGAAGCCGCTGGTCATGGCCTTCACCGGAGGCATGACGCCTTTTTGCGGCGGCCCCAGCAGCGTCGCCAGGGCGGCTTCGGGCGAAGGGCTGAACTTCAGGGGATTGTTGTTGACCGCAAGGCCGGTGCTGGTGGCCGGAAGGCGCAGCTCGTTCTTGCATTCGGCGCGGTTGTGCAGGGCGTTGGTCATGCCGTCCACGGCGGCCGCCAGCAGTTCCGCGGCCAGCTTCAGCACGCGTTCCCGCTCCTTTGGCGAGGATGGCGGCTCGGCGAAACCCAGGGCCTTGAAAAAAACGTCTGTTTCCGGCCCCGGCACGGAGCGGCTTTCCGGCGCTGGCCGGAGCGCTGCGACGGGCAGGGGCTCGGGATCGACCTGCGGCGCGCCTGCCGCCGTTTCTCCGCCGAGTGGGCAGGCTTCGCCGCTTTCATCGTCGTTATCCGGTTCGGCATCCCAGTTTTCAGGGATCAGCTCCTCCTGCTCGGGCACGGCCACAATGGGCTGCAATCTGCCCAGAAGCGGATCCGTGTGGTCCGCCGGCAGAACCGCCCTGGTCTGGCGGCCGCTGAGCAGGTCGTCATACTCGCCCATGCGTTTGCGGGCCACGAGTTCTTCTTCCTGTTCCATGGCCGTGAGGGGATTCAGGGACAGGCCCTTGGGGCGGCTGAGGATATCTTCCACATCTTCGGGAGAACCGGCATACGCGCCGGGGTTGTGCAGCAGGCGGGCCATAATCGTGTACGCGCCGATGATGAAGCCCTCGCCGTGTTCGATGCGGTGGCGGCTGTTCCTGCCCACAGGTTCGTGGGCCAGGGAGAGAAAGACGCCGTTGGCGCTGACGTCCTCAAGATAGAAGTGGCCGTCCTCAAAGGTGATCAGCGCGTGCTGGCGGGAAATTTCGCGCGATCTGTCCGGCAGAACCCATTCGCATTCCTCCGAACGACCGATATAGCCCCCGGCCTCGCCGAAAACGTGCGAGACGGGAAAATTGGCCGAGAATTTCTGCCTGCTGACGATCTCAAACATAATATCCATAGGGCGCTCCGGAACGAGAGAGTTGCCGCCGCTGAGGACGTGAGGCTTCCGTATTGTGGGGCGGGGCCAGTTTTTTCAGCTTGGAAACCAGCGTGCTGCGCGGCAGATGCAGTTCCCTGGCGGCCTCGGCCACATTGCCGGAGCAACGCGCCAGGGCCCGCTTAATGAGCTTTTCCTCCAGCAGGCGCAGGTTCCGGGCCAGGCCGCCGGACCGGAGGTCCTCCTCTTCCGTGGCGGGGGATTCCACGGGAGAGAAGGCCTCCGGCGTCAGGCGGTCGGCGGCGGGATCGGCCATCACGGCCGCCGCCTGAATGCGGTTGCAGAGCTGGCGCACATTGCCCGGGTAGTCCAGGCCGCCGAGCAGACGCAGGCTCTCGGGCGTCAGGCTCAGGCCGGGGCGGCGCAACGTGTCGCGCATCTGAACCAGAAAATGTTGGGCCAGCAGCGGAATGTCTTCCGGCCGTTCGCGCAGGGGCGGAATGTGGATGCGCAGCGCGGCCAGACGGTGGTAGAGATCCGGCCGGAACGAGCCGGATTCCAGAACTTCGCGCATGCTTTTGTTGGTGGCGGCAATGATTCGGATGTCCGCCGGAAAGGTTTTGGAGCTGCCCAGGGGGCGCACCTGGCGGTCCTGGAGCACGCGCAGCAGCTTGGCCTGAAGCTCGGAAGGCATTTCGCCGATTTCGTCCAGCAGCACGGTGCCGCCGTGGGCGCTGCGCAACAGGCCGGGATTGTCGCTGTCCGCGCCGCTGAACGCGCCCTTGCGATGGCCGAAGAGCTCGCTTTCCAGCAGTTGCGCGGGCAGGGCCGCGCAGTTGATCTTGATGAAAGGGGCCGCGCGGCGCCGGCTGGCCGCATGCAGGGCCGAGGCCGCCACTTCCTTGCCGGTGCCGGTTTCGCCGGTGATCAGCACGGCCACGTCCGTGGGCGCGGCTCTGGCGATCTGCCCGCGCACCCGCAGGGCCGCCGGGCTCTTGCCCAGAAAAAAGGATTCCACGATGCGCAGGCATTGGGAGCCCTGTTCCAGGCGGGACAGGTCCTCGTTCAGGCTGTGCAGCAGCAGATCCTCTTTTTGCCGTTGAAGGTGGGCTTCCAGCAGAAGCGCGCCCAGATCGCAGAGCGGCTGCGGATCAGTCGCCGGGGCACGGTCCCGGCCAAAGCCCAGCAGCAGGCCGCCCAGTGAACGGTTTTTCCAGGCGGGCAGCGGCAGGGCAGTGAGACGGGCGGCGGCTTTTTGCGGGCACAGCAGGTCCAGAGAGGGAAAGGCGCTGTTTTGCATGCTGTCGCGCACCGTGTACTCCCTTCCGGTTTGCAGGGAAAAGCAGACGGGATCCTGACTGCCGAGCGGCAGGGAATGCCCGCAGGGCGCGCTTGCGCCCGCGCCCGCGTGCCACACGGCGCGCAGCAGCAGTTCCGTGCCCGTATAGTCCAGCAGAAAGACGCCGCAAAAGTCCGCTCGGGCGACGGTTCCGGCCAGGCGCGCCAGGCAGGCGGCGGTTTCGGCCAGATCGGCGCAGGCCCGCAATGCCGTTGCGGCGTCCGGGGGTTCCGTGGGCCGGGTTACGGGATTCACGGCCGGGCCTCCAGCGCGCAGTTGAAAGCGCCGTTGGCCGCATCCAGGGAAACGCGCAGGCCGCGCGGCGCGTTTTTTTCCTCCAGCAGGGAGGAAAGCAGGGCGGCGGCCATGCCCGGCAGCAGATGGGCGTTGATGATGTGGTCGATATTGCGCGCGCCCGTGTCCACGGCGTCGCAGGAGGCCGCGATATTGTCGGCCACGGCTTCGTCCCAGAGCAGGGGGATGCGGTGGCGCTCCATCAGGCGGCGGCCCACGTGCTCAAGTTTCATGGCCGTGAGTTCCCGCAGCGTGTCCTTGTTGATGGCGGCATAGGGCACCACGGTCATGCGGCCCAGCAGGGCCGGGCGGAACACCTGGGTCAGCACGGGGTGCAGGGCCGCGCGCAGGGTCCCGATGTCGGGGTTTTCCTCTTCCTCGCAGAGGGCGGCCACAATATCGCTGCCCAGATTGGAAGTCAGAAAGATCAATGTATTGCGGAAGTCCACCTCGCGGCCTTCGCCGTCGGCCAGCACGCCCTTGTCGAACATCTGGTAAAAAAGGTGCAGGATGTCGGGATGGGCCTTTTCCACTTCATCAAAAAGCACGGCGGAATAGGGCTGGCGGCGCACCGCCTCGGTGAGGCGGCCGCCCTCGCCGTAGCCCACATAGCCCGGAGGAGAGCCGATCAGCCGGGAAATGGTATGCTTTTCCTGAAATTCGGACATATTGATGCTGATCAGCAGGCGTTCGCCGCCGAAGAGGGCATCGGCCACGGCCAGGGCGGTTTCCGTCTTGCCCACGCCCGAGGGGCCCACCAGCAGGAAGATGCCCGTAGGTTGGGTGGGGCTGTTCAGGCCCGCATGGGCGGAGAGGATGGTTTTCTCAATGATTTCCAAAGCCTGGTCCTGGCCCTTGATGCGCTCGCGCAGGCTTGCGCCCAAATGCGAAAGCGCGGCATCGCCCGCGCCGTCCAGCTTGCCCGCGGGAATGCCCGTCCATTCAGAAACGATGCCGGTCACCAGCTCCGGGCTGACCTCGTGAAAAACCAGGGGGGCGCCGTTCTGGATTTTACGCAGTTCTTCACCGAGCACGGCCGAGCTGACGCCTTGAGCCTCTTCCGTGGCGGTCCGGGTTTCAGTCTCCGGCGTTTGAACGGCTTCGGATTGGCCGCCTTCATTCGCGGCGGCTTCGTCGGCGTGCTCCACGGCCCGTTGTTTCAGAATGGCTTCCACCAGATCCAGTTCGCGCCGCCATTGCGCCGCCAGGGCCTCCGCGCTCGCCGCAAGGTCGGCGCAACGCTGTTGCAGGGCGGCGTGCCGGGTTGCGCTGTCCTCGGGGCAGCGCGCGGCCACGCCCTTGCAGCGGTCGCGTTCCAGGGCGTCCAGCTCGCGCCGCAGCGTGGCCAGCTCTTCTTCCAGGGTTTCCAGAACCGGAGGCTTGGCGCCCAGGCTAACCTTCACGCGGGCGCAGGCCGTGTCCAGCACGTCAATGGCCTTGTCCGGCAACCGGCGGCCGGTGATGTAGCGGCCCGCCAGCTCGGCCGTGCGGATCACGGCGTCGTCGCGCACATAGACCCGGTGCGCCTTTTCATAATGCGGCACAATGCCGCGCAGGATGGTGACCGTGTCCGCCAGAGAGGGTTCGCCCAGTTTGACCGGCTGGAAGCGCCGGGCCAGGGCCGCGTCCTTTTCAAAATATTTCTTGTATTCGCTCCAGGTGGTGGCCGCGATGGTGCGCATTTCGCCGCGCGCCAGGGCGGGCTTGAGCAGATTGGCCCCGTCGCCGCTGCCCGGCGTATTGCCGGACCCCACCAGGGTGTGGGCCTCGTCGATAAAGAGGACCGTGGGCACAGGCGCGGCCTTGACCTCGTCGATGACCGCCTTGAGGCGGCGCTCGAACTCGCCCTTGACGCTGGCCCCGGCCTGAAGGCGGCCCATGTCCAGGCCCACGATGCGCACGCCCCTGAGGGAGTCGGGCACGTGGCCTTCCACTATTTTCAGGGCCAGGCCTTCCACCACGGCGGTTTTGCCCACGCCGGGATCGCCCACCAGAATGGGATTGTTCTTGCGGCGGCGGGCGAGAATGTCCACCACCAGGCGGATTTCCGGGCCGCGCGCGAAAACCGGGTCGATCTTGCCGTTGCGGGCTTCCTCGGTGAAGTCCACGGCGTACTGGGCCAGAGCCCCGCCCCCGGCTTCGCCTTCGTTCCGCTTCGGCCCGGCGGGATGCCGCTCTTCGTTCAGGCCTTCCAGCTGGCGGAGCAGGGCGTCGGCGGATATTTCCTTGAGCTCCCTGTAAAAGGGCAGCGCGCCGTAACGCACGGGATTGCGCAGCAGGGCCAGCACCAGCGCGCCCGCGTTGATGCGCTCCTGCCGCAGCTCAAGGCTGGTCAGCAGATAGGCCTCCTGCAATAACTGGTAGAGCAGTGGGGAGAAGGACGGGCGGCCCGTGTGGCGGCCTGCGGGCGGGCGGTTTTTGGCCAGAATTTCGCGCAGGGCTTCGGCATTGCGCTCAAACTGGGCCAGAATGTCCCGCATATCGTCCAGCGGCAGCAGGCATTCCATATAATCGTCAATGGTGATTTCATAACCGCCGCGCGCGGCGCAATTGACGGCGGCCTGCTCCAGGGCCTCCCGGCAGGGGATGTCCAGGGCTTCAAACAGGGCGGCGAGACTGACGGTGGACATGGCTCACAACTCCCTGTGATCGGTTTCAAGCGTCACGACGCCGTTGCCGCCTTCCCCGGCCCATACGGACCAGCCCAGGCGGCACTGGTTGTGTTCTTCCAGCCGCCAGGGCCTGATTTCATCGGGCAGCAGGCGGAGTTCCAGGTCAAAGTCCAGGCGGGAGCGCAGCACGAATTTGACCAGGGTCTGCAAGGCGGTGAAATCCTTGCCGCAGGGCAGAAAATCGTTGAAGCGCTCCCAGGTGAGGTCCGTCACCCGGATACGGAATTTGCCCGTCTGGTCCGGCACCTCGCTGCCGAGGATGAAGTCCAGATTCAGGCAGTCGTTGGCCGCGCCCAGGCGGGTTTGCTGGTCTTCGGGCACAGCCACCCAGCGTCGGATGCAGGGCACGATGGTGATGTGCTCGTGGCGGAAATAGTGGCGCAGAATGCTTTCCAGCGACCCGGCGGATTCGCCGTTAAAGGCGATGAGCCCCATATAGGCCATGAGCCGGGGCCAGTTCAGGCTTTTGGCCCGGCGCAGGTCGGCATGCCCCAGCCCGATGAGCCCGAAGAAGCGGCTGGAGAGCCTGTCCGTGGCTCCGGACTGGTACTGGGCGTAGTAGCGGTACTTGTGCCAGGTCTCATAGAGGAGATCGATGAGGCGCTGGTGGAAAATATCAAAAAAGTCCCGCAGGGCCTCGTTTTCGTCCTGATGCTGGGCCACATGCTCGGTGAAGTAGGCGGGCAGGGGCGAAGCCGCGCCGTGCAGGCCCATGAGATTGAGCACCATCTCCGCCGTGGGCGGCCCGTCTTCCCTTTCCCCTGCTTTCAGGGCCAGGGCTGCGATGTCGCCGGGCGGAAAGGAAAGCTCCGGATTGACCCGGAAGCGGAAGGAATCCGGCCCCGGTTCGTGACCTCCCGCGCGCATGCCGCGCGCCACGATGCGCACGGCCTGGGCGAAAGCATAGGCACCGGGCCGGGCCGTGAGGTCTTCCAGAACCGGAGCTGCGGGCACGGCGGAGGTCATAGGCTGATTCTCCCGAGCCGCGCGGGCCAGCGGTATTCCTCGCCGCGCGAAGCCTCCTCGATGGTCAGCTGATGGAAGCTGTTTACCGTGGCGTAGAGCGCGAAAAACTCATTGAGCACCGAGCCGAAAAGATACATGGCCCCCTCGGCGCAGAAGGCGCGCTGGTCCAGCACCAGGCGGGTCTGCGCGCCGCGCACAGGCAGGCCGCCGTAGATGCGGTCCGATTCGGAGCAGTGGATGCGCAGCATGCCCTTGAGGGTTTTTTCCAGCATGCGGGCGCGCGGGCGGTCATGGCGTGCGCGGAAGTCATAGGCCGCCAGCACGGCGCGCAGGGCGGACACGTCGGTGAGGGAGACGTAATTCAGCGACATGTTGGATAAAAGCCGCCAGAGGATGTCCCCTTCCAGGGGAGGACTGAACGAGGGCACCACTGGCGTAATATTGGCAAAACGGACGGCGTCCGGCGTATTGTCGGCATGAACGCGGATGTCGCCCATGCGCAGCTCGTGGGGCAAAAGGCGGTTGGTGCAGGTCAGCTCCAGGGAAATGGTCTCGCCCTGGGGCAGGGCCGCGCTGTCGGCCGTGTGCACGATGGAAATGTAGGTTTCCGGGCATTCGTCGTGATGCGAGGGGCGCAACCGCAGACGGTAGTAGGCGTGGTCGCCGGATTTGCCCGTGTCGTGCTCAAAGGATTCAAAGGAGAGATAGCGGCGGCTGTGCCTGTCGTCATGGCCCCAGGTGCCCACGCTGTCCACGCTGTACACGGCATAGTGATAGGGGCGGCGCGGATCGGGCACCACGCGGTATTCGCTCCGGCGCTGGTCCAGGGTCAGGGGCGAGGCGTCCATGCTGAAGAGATTGACTACCGGCGTGCAGAAGAGATGCCAGTTGTCCGCCCTGAAGGACTCATACTGCTCCGGCAATTGGTCCAGCACGAAATGCAGCTCGAATTCCTGCGCGCCCGGAACGGTTTTGATCCTGTCGCCGTTCAGGCCGTGCTCCAGGCCGGAAACTTCCACAAAGAGAAATTTTTCGGGAAAACAGAAATATTCCTGAAGGATGCGATAGCCGGGGAAAGTATTGGCCGGGTAGGGGTACATGCCCTCGTCTTCCCGGAAGCCCACGGCGCGGATGGATTCCCTCGCGGGCAGAACGGCGGTGGTATGCTCCTCCAGCTTGGCGTCGTGCAGCACCACCCGCACTTCCCTGGTGCGCGCGACCATGGAAAAATAAATGGTGTGGGCGATGGCCGGTTCGCCGCTGATGAAAAAGCGCAGCCGTTTGAGCGGCAGATTTTCCAGGGACGCGCCCTGCGCGGCGATGCGCAGCACCAGGCTGGCCATGCCGTCGCGCTCGCGCACGCTCTGGTCCACAATGCGCAACGGCAGAATTTCGGTGTCGTAGACTGTGCGGAAGCGGCAGCGCAGCCCCCGCGTTTCCACGGATTCCACTTCCGTGCCCTTGGGGATGGTCACCGCGCCGGAGATATTGTCGCCGGGCATGTAGCGGATGACCGAAGCCGCCGGGATGGGCCGCAAATAGTTGGGCCAAAGCAGATTGAACAGGGAGTGGGTGATCTCCGGCAGCTCGTCGTCCAGTTTCTGGCGCAAGCGGCCCGTGAGAAAGGAAAAGCCTTCCAGAATGCGCTCCACGTCGGGATCGCGCCCCGGCGTGTCCAGAAAGGGGGCCAGCGCCGGGTTGCGCTGCGCGAATTCCTTGCCCAGGGTGCGCAGGGCCAGCAGCTCGTCCTGATAGTAGACGTTGAAGCTCATACGCCGCCCCGCACTTTGTCGCCGTTCAGGGAGATGCTCCATTGCCAGGGCGCGGTGGTGCCGTCGGAGCCCACCTTGAGCGCCGCGATGCGGAAGCCCATGGCAAAGAGCGATTCGGGCAGGGCCTGATGGCTGACTTCCACGTCGGTCAGGCGGGGCTCATAGCGCTGAATGCATTTTTTGACGGCGCGGCAGGTTTCGAGAATCAGTTCCGCGCGGGAGAGAGTCAGGTCGTTGAGGTCCGGGAGCCCGTAGTCCGGCAGGGCCTGCACGGAGCCCTGCCGCGCGGTGAGGAGACGCAGGAGGTGCAGACGAATGGATTCGTCCTCGCTCATGCGTGCGCCCTCATCGCCGCGCGTCAGACGGTCAAACAGGCTCCCGGCCATGACTCATTCCTTTTCCAGCTTGCCGACCAGGGACAGCGTGAAATACGCGCCCATGTACTTGAAGTGCGGACGGATGCTCATGCTCACCCGGTACCAGCCCGGATCCCCTTCCACGTCGCTGACCGTGATGCTGGCTTCGCGCAGGGGGCGGCGGCTGCGGATGTCGGAGCTGGGATTTTCCTGGTCGGCCACAAACTGGCGGATCCAGGTGTTCAGTTCCCGTTCCAGGTCCACGCGTTCCTTCCAGGAGCCGATGTGCTCGCGCTGCAAGACCTTGATGTAGTGGGCCAGACGCGAAACAATGAAAAGATAGGGCAGTTGCGCGCCCAGGCGGTAGTTGAGCTCGGCGGCCTTGCCCGCTTCGGAGATGCCGAAGTACTTGGGCTTCTGGCAGGAGTTGGCGGAGAAGAAGGCGGCATTGTCCGAGCCCTTGCGCATGGTCAGGGCGATGAAGCCCTGTTCGGCCAGCTCGTATTCGCGGCGGTCGGAAATAAGCACCTCGGTGGGGATCTTCATTTCGATGTCGCCCAGGCTCTCGTAGAGGTGCACGGGCAGATCCTCCACCGCGCCGCCGGAACGCGGGCCGATGATATTGGCCGCCCAGCGGTACTTGGCGAAACTTTCCGTAATGCGCGTGGCAAAGGCAAAGGCCGCGTTGCCCCAGAGGAAGTTGTGGTGGCTGTCGTCCACATTTTCCTTGTAGACAAAGGCCTTGACCGGGTTTTCGTCCGGATCGTAGGGCTGGCGCAGCAGGAAGCGGGGCAGGGCTAGGCCCACGTAGCGGGAGTCTTCTGATTCACGGAAGGACTGCCACTTGGTGTAGCGCGTGCCGCTGAAGATGTCCTGAAGGTCCTTGAGGGCGGGCAGGCGCTCGAAGCTGTCCTTGAGGCCGAAGAAACCCGGCGCGGCGGCGCCGATGAAAGGCGCGTGGGCCATGGTGGCGACCTTGGCCAGGTTTTCCAGCAGGCGGAGGTCCACGGCCGTGGGCTCAAAGTAGTAGTTGCCGATCATGGCGCCCACGGGCTGGCCGCCGAACTGGCCGTATTCCGCCGTGTAGACCTGCTTGTACAGGTTGGACTGGTTGATTTCGGGCGCGTCGAGGAAGTCGTCCAGCAACTCGTCCTTGGTCACGTTGAGCATTTCCACGATGACGTTCTCGCGGAAGTCCGTCCTGTCGGTCAGCAGCTTGAGCCCGCGCCAGGCGGATTCCAGGGACTGGAAATCCGGATGGTGCAGAATGCAGTTCATGAAGGCGCCGAGGCGGCGGTCGATATCCGCGATCATGCGGTCGACCATGCCCTTGTTGACCTTTTCGTCCGCGTTGACGGGCTTGAGCATTTCCTCCACAACCGCGCCGATGCCGAGGCGCGCGTCTTCATAGCCGTCGTCCTGAGGGGTGATGTTGGTCTCGCTGATGATCTGCGCGAGCAGTGACCCCGCGTGTATCGTATCGTGCTGGCGCTCCTGTACTTGACTCATAACGGCATGCTCCTTGGAGATATGTGCGGCAGCGGGGCTGCCGGAGGTATCCGCGTTTCCCGGCCATGGGCGCCGGAGCATCATTCAGGCGGCTACGGGCTTCAGGCCTTGGGCTCCTCCGTCTTTTCGGGGGCCTGGGGCTTGTTGCCCGCGCCCTTGGCGCGTTTGGGCGGCGCCAGGGAAAGGTCCACCCCGGCCTCGGCCAACTCGCGGCGGATTTCCTCACGCTGGCGCGGATCCTTGACGATTTCCTCGAACGATTTGCGGAAGCTGGGGATATTGCCCATGGGGCCCTTGAGGGAAACCAGGGCGTCGCGGATCTGCATCAGCTTCTGCGTTTCCGGAATCTGGTCCAGGATGTTGCCGGGCTCGAAATCGCGCATGGAGTTGAAATCCAGCTTCACGGGGATGTCGCGCTCTTCGTCGCCGTCCTGCAGCATGTTGGGCACGGCGATTTCAAGGGTGAGCTTCTGGTTGGCCATCACGTCCGCGAAGTTGTTTTTGTTGATGGAAACAGGCTTGCGGTCCAGAAGACTTCTGGGGTCATGGCGCTGCAAAAAGTCGCCCATCACCATGACCTTCATGGGCAGCTCGATTTCTTCCACCGCCCCGCCGGTAGCCGGTTTGAAGGTGACGTTGATGCGCTCCTTGGGTGCGACGGACGATTCTTTCCTGGCCATGTGTGCCTCCGTTTATGGTTATGCTTCCTGCAACACGCCGACGGCGGTATCCAGACTGAGCCAGTGCAGACGGCGGCTCATTTCCTCGGTTTCCGGGCCGCCCGGCTTGGTCTGGGCCGTAAGCAGCAGGGTAATGATCCGCGCGGAGAGTTCCGGTTCCCAATCCAGCAGATCCCATTGTTCCAATTGCCCGTACAGGGCCTGCAACAGGCGCTGGGCAGCGGATTTCTTGCCCGCGGCCAGGCAGTAGCGGGCCTGCAGCAGGCCATGCACTATGGTGGAGCGGTTGCGCCCCGCCGGGACGTTGCCCAGATGGCGCAACCCGGCATGAAAATCTTCCTCGATGCAGAGGGCGATGGCCTCTTGCAGGCGCGCTTCCTCTTCGCCGTTTTCAGCGGCGGGCGCGCGGCCCGGCGGCGGCACCTGGGGCTGGCCCGAGGGCTGCCCCTGTTGCAGGGCCTCCAGCCAGGGCACTATTCTGGCCGGGGCAAAGGGTTCGCCGTCCTTGAACTTGTAAGCCAGCAGCTCGGGAAAACGCCCCAGCAGCTGGGCCAGCGCGTTTTTGACGCTGTTGTGCGCGGCCGTGGCCTTGAGAGCCTCCAGGCAGCGGGCCACCATGTAATGGCCTTCCAGCCAGTACGGGGCCTTGGCGGCGGAGCGCTCCAACCGGGGCAGCGCATTTTCAAACTGTTTGTTCTCAATGGCCGAGGCGTAAGCCTGGGCCTTTTCCCTGGGCACGCCGCAGGGCATCTGGGTGAGCCCAGCATTGTCGGCGGGCGGCAAATGCAGCAGGGTGCTCCACAGGGCCGTGCGGTGCAGCTGGTAGGCGCGCTCGTCGCGCATGTCGAGTGAGAGAAAATGCCCGGCCAGCTGTCTGGCCTGATCCATGACGTTACGAACCAACTGCGGCAGAACCGTGGGCGGCACGCGCCCGTCCGCGTCCATACCGGCCAGGGCCGCGTTGAGAACCGGGGAGGCGCCCTGCGCCCTGGCAGCGGAAGCGGCCGCCTCTCCGGCTCTGGTTTCCGCCTCGCGTTCGGCAGCGGCCTCCGGCGTGACGGTAATATTGCTGAAAATGCCCATGAACGCGGGGGCAAGATCGCCCGCCCTGGCCACCAACAGCTTTTGCAGGCGCTCCAGTTGGGCTTTGAGCAGAGTGACGTGCTCCGGCTTTTCCACGGAAAAGCCCGTGCCGCCCGAGGCGTGTTGCAGACGCGCCTGCAGCCACTGCAAGGGTGCTATGCGGCGCTGCAGGCGCTGGGCTGGGGGGTGGAGGTTGTCCCAGTATTTTCCAAGAAATTCATTGAGACAGGCCAGGGTTTCGGCGCAGTCGGCCAGGCCGTCCAGTTGGCAGGTGGCGTGGATGGCATAGGCCATGGCCCAGAGGTCCTTGCTCCGCGTGGAGAGGATTTCCGTAGCCATGTTGCGCACGGCGTCCCAGTCCGGGCCTTCGGTGGCGTGCAGGGAAGTGCTTTTTTCCACTTCATTCCGCAACGCCTCGAACTCCGGGGAAAAACTGACGTCTTCCCCGCAGGGTCCGTTTTCAGGCAGGGCCGCCTTCCACGCTTTTACAAGATGCTTTACCATAACGCCCCTACGCGCCCCCGGCGCAAGATATGGCCCGCTGTAAGCGCGTGCCGGAATCGTTCAAAAGTCATTGCCCTGACTCTGAGCTGTGTCGGACGCGAACAGTCTGGAAAGCAAGAAAAAAGCAAACTGATCGTTATAAATACTTATTGATATTTGTATTCCTTTTTTAATACTCCTTTTCCTTTTTAGTGGCAAGTCTATTTTTTGAAATTTTTATAAGATTCTTTATTCAGGGGGCTGAAAATCCGCCCGGCGGGCATTTGCGAGGAAAGGGAATGGAGCGGGGGAAGAGTGTGCTGAAAGAGAACTCGCGTGGAATGTTTTTCGTTCGGTTTGGCTGGCGGCGATGACGCAGGTCCCCATCCTGTATGAGCGGGTGGTGTAGGTCACGTTAGGTCATGGAGCATTATCGTAGTATCCTCCACCTCGTGGAAGAAGGGGTGCAACATCCACGTGAGGCGGGCATGATGAGCCATGGAGCAATTGGTTGATATGCTCTGGACTGTCTTGGAAAAGGTCTCATCTGTTTCTCCGGCGCGCTTTAGTTGGGGAATGTGACTCTGGCATCCAAGGGGTTATCATCCAACTTCATGCCCTGCTGGTCGATCATATCCGGTGAATAGCGCCCGAGCGCGGGCAGGCGGCAGGGTTGCACCGGTTTCACATCCACAGCGGAAACATGCAGATACTTGTCCCACATCGGCAGCGGCAGGGTTGGGGGCGGATTGCCCACGTAACCGGACAAATCTGCGGGAACTTCGTACCACTCAGGATTTTTCGCTCGGCTAATGTCAAATGGTACGCCAGCTTTTGTAGCCTTGTTATACATAAAGCGTAATGGCACAGTGGCATAACGGCCGTCAGTGACTTTTGTGCGCATCAGATAACAGATATTTTGTCGTATGCCTTTCCCGATCATTTGCTGCAACTCATGTTTGAAAAAAAAACCCGGCGCGGGAACTATACCTTCCGCCCAGAGGCCGTGGGCCACTGCGCGCCGAGCAAGAGCGGCCTCGGCCCTGGCCTTGGAAAGGCCATAAGGATCATCTACGTAACTCTCTTTGTCCATAAGTAAAAAGATTTTTTCCATCAACGAGTAGCCGCCACCGATATCGGAATGCACGCCGACCATGACGTATTCCGTTCCGGCGTCGTCAATGCGTGTGTACCGGAAATTTTTTCGACGTTCGTCCGCTGAAACTAGATGCAGTACATTATCTGCACAACCCTTGGGCAGATGCAGGATGAATTCTCCTTCATCATTGTTGCCCGGCCAGTAGAAAGACCCCACTGTGTCGAACAGCCCCACAAAGCGGATTTTTACATTGGGCAGTAGGGAGTAAACACGATTAGCGGTTTCTCCCGGTACAAAGATGGGGTTCTCGTAGTGCAACGCACCGAACTTGGGTGGATTTGCAATCACGGGTTGGGGTTTTTGGCTAAAGTCGGGCAGGCCATCCAGAATCAGGTTGACAAAGTGCCGGGCCAGGGCCGCGCCCCGGCTGAAGCCGAAAACGTCAAATGTTACTGATGCCGGTGGACAATTTTTAAATTGTCTTAAAATGGAGAGCAAGCCTCCTCTGGCCTCAAGGATGCGGGCCTGGCCGCCTTCCGGACCAAGGCCAAAACCCAAGCCCAAGCCGCTGTAGTCATCCGGGCTTTCAGCCCCCGGAGCCGGCCCGACCCCTCCCGTGCCTATAGCCATAAGCATTCTTTCCGTGGGGTCCTTCGTTGCAGCGGTGACCGTGCCCACACCTTTGATGTAGATGCTCCGTTGATCCTCGGACTCTCCATCAGGATAGAGCAAGAACAGCTTAGCCACATTGCTGGGCGAACTTTTGTCCTCGCTGGCGGGCGCGACTTCTTCCTCGATACGGCGTTGCTCTTGCTGCAAGCGCCGGTACTCGGTTTCGGCCTCTGCCGCCTGTTTTTCGGCCTCATCGGCTTCCGCGGCTTTGCGCGCGGCCCGGCTCTTGGCAGCGCGCCAGGCATCCAGGGCTTCGCCCCGCAACTGGTAATACTGCTCCGCGTCCTGCCAGCCCAGTTCCTCAATGCCTTCGGCCGCCGCCTCATAGCTCAGAGCCCTGTTGTGGCTCCACTGGGCTTCCTGTTCCAGCTTTGCCTGTTCCGCGCGGAGTTGCCTGGCTTGCGCGGCATATTCCTCCTTCCGGCGGGCGGCTTCAGAGACTGCCGCATGGGTCTTTTCCCTCTGTTGTTGCGCCTCTTCTCTCCGTTCTTTATTCTTTTCTTCCCATCCGCTTACCTTGTTGGCCTGATCCCGATCAATATCCAGATAATTGCCGGTACCATCGAAAAAAATACCGATCTGTAAATGGCGCTTGGGCTCGCAACAGGGCAGTACGCCGTTATTCAGGCCGGGGGAGATGCCGGCGCTGTCGTTGGCCGCTTGAGCGGCGGGACTTTGGGGCGTCTGAGACATGACTACTCCTTGCTGCCGGGCAGCGGGGTGTCAGCGGGAATTTCTTTTTCTTTGATGAGCAGCTTGACCGCCGCTGTATATTTTGCCGCATCGCCGGGAACTTTTTGGCCATGGGCCACGCTGAGCAGTTCTGTAAATTCCTGCAGATCATGAAAGTAATTTTCATCATCCCCATGAAGCCAGATCTCAAGATCAGATCCTCGCAAAAATGGAATAAGCTTTAACGTATATTTGCCACGGTATGGTTTGGGTTGGGTTTTCAGAACGGCCCTGGCTTTTTGCTCCATGTCCGGGGCCAGCAGCACAGCCTCATAAAAACATTGCTGTACAGGGTCATACCAGCGCGCTTCCACTTGGGTTGGCAGATATCGGGACGACAGGGTCGCCCCCCCGCCTGCGGCGGGAGGGATACGGGGATTTGCGTAATAAATGCCGTTTGGGGCGGACCAAGAACCTTCATTAAACCAGATATACTCTACCATGACCGGACGTAGTGAACCGCCTTTGACCCCAGTGATCTTGGGTTGCGGCTGATAGGTGAACACAAGCCAGAGCAGTCCGGCACCAAGTAGAAGCAAAAATAAAAGGCTGCCGCGGGTGAACAGTGGTGTACGGGGCATGGCTAACACTACTCCTTTGTTAAGAGCTCATTTGGGAAAGAAGCGTCGGGAAGCTCCTGCAAAATATCTAACAATGAGTGTTTATTAATATTTTCACATATGGTTTTCTGTATTATCTCATCTTCAAAAATGTTGTGCCCTACTTGCATGACGAATGATGTGCCTACAATACAGCCATATATATCAGTAATGCCAATCTCAAACAGCGAATTGCATATTTCACAGACAAATAGAAGTACTTCATTTTGTGGTTTGGAACGTAGCAAATCCCCTCTTTCGCCTTGCATATTTTGGATCACGGCATATGGCGTGGTCTGTTTTGAGACACAATCAAGCCAGGGTTGCTCAAGAAAAAAGCCTTCTTGCTCCAGAAAATAATTTTCTCCGGCAAGCTCCACGGCGCGTTCGAAACCAGGCTCCCAGGCATGCAACGCTATAGCTGGACCAGTAATTGTCGCTTTGAGTTTCTCGTCACCACATTGGCACAAGGCATAAAGAATGCGCGGATCATAAAAACGAAAAACCCCTTTTCTTTCTCCGGGTAGGGAACACTCGACCAAATTCTGTAAATGCTCAAAAAGCAGGTCGGTTTTTTCAGCCGGGGCATGGTAAAGAATGCCCAGAGGCTTTTGACCGCTTTTTTCAAAAAACCACTCTACAAATCTATTTGGTTTTTGTATTGTGACAAACAATGGTCCACGCAGCATGGATTCATGATTCATGGTGTTCATGAACAGCGGAAAGATGTGTGAGGAATCATAAAATTCCCAGAGAAGCTCAGGAAGCGCCTCATCCGCGTTGGGGTCAAGAATAGCGTGCCATACCTTATCATGGGGTGCCGCCAATATGTTTCGGCAAAGAGCATCACGCCAATGCTCATAACTTTCGTGGCGATTGAGTGGTTCCGCGACTGTGCTCTGAGGTGTAAGTAACTGCATAGTTTTTTTACATAATAAGAGTTACTGATTTTTATTGCAGATTTCACATACACAAGCCGCGTTTTTATAAGCATAGGCCAGGCAATGGATTGTCGGTGGCGGAGGTACCGGTGGCGATAGGCTTCCCTCCGGCAGCAGAGGAACGGCGGGCGTGCCGTCGCCCGGGCCGCCGCCGGAGTTGAGGCAGACGGCCGCGCCGTCCGCGCTGACGCCCGCGCCGTTGATGGTCAGCCAGCTTCCTCCGGCCTTGAGGGTCAGCTCGGCCCCGGCCTCCAGAACGATCTTGAGGCCGCCCTCCAGATGGATTTCCGTACCGGCCTTGCCAAGCCATTTGCCGTCCACTTTCGTGTGGCTGTCCGCGTGCACGGTGCGGTTGTCATTGGCGAAAAGTTCGGTTTTGCGCGGCTGCTTGAGCGTCTCGTGGGTTTCACCCTTGGTCAGGGTGTAGGTGAAATTGTCCACGGTGCGGTGCCGGTCGTGCAGGATGTGTTCTTTCCAGTCGTTCTTGACGTGGGCGTTCACGTCCTTTTCCGCATGCACGTAGATTTCTTCTTGGCCTTTTTTGTCCTCCACACGAAACTCGTTGAAGCCGCGCGCCTCGTTTTCCTTGCCCGGCGTGCTCATGGACTTGAACACCGTGCGCGTCTTGTGCGCGGGCAGCTCGTAGGGCGGCATGTTCAGCTCATGGTAGACGCGGCCCGTGATCAGAGGCCGGTCCGGGTCGCCTTCCAGAAAAGAAACCACGACCTCATGGCCGATGCGCGGGATAGCCATGGTGCCGTATTTGCCGCCCGCCCATTCCTGAGAAGCGCGGACCCAGCAGGAGGTCTTTTCATTGTACTGACCTTCGCGGTCCCAGTGGAACTGCACCTTCACGCGGCCGTACTTGTCCGGGTAGATTTCCTCTCCCTTGGGGCCGGTGACATGGGCCGTCTGCTTGTCGAGAACCAGATTCTTGGGGTGTTCCAGGGCCGGGATAAAGCGGGTCATCTCCGGAATAGCCGCGACCCGTGAGGCATAGTGCAGACCGCGCCCGTCCGGGGCCTCGTGCTCCAGCACGCCGGGCTGCTGCCCTTCGTGGCGCACGGCCACCACCCACCAGCGCCCGTTGAGAGCCTCGCGGGGGTGATCGTCAATACTGAAAACGTAGCTGGGCAGAAAACGGGCCACATCCGAAGTGCAGTCGATCCACTGCCGGAAGGTCAGTTGGCGCGACAACTGGAGCTTGGCGTAACGCTCGCCGGGTTTACGCAACTGGTAGAGATGCGGGTAGGCATACTGTTCCAGCAACATGCCGGGCGGAGCCGGAGCCTTGTCATGCTCGCTTTCGTGGTCGCTGACTTCCAGATCCAGGCGGGGCTTCCGGAAGTTCCATTCGCGGTAGGCGGCGGCATTGCTGTTGATCTGTTCGTGCAGGGTCAGGCGGTTGATGACCGCCGTATCCGAGCGCTGCCCGGAGCCGGGAAAAAAGCGCAGATCACTCCGGCCGGGGATTTTGGGGCCGCCCTCGCGGTCGCAGAAGCAGAGGCAATGGGCATCGGCCTTGTGCTCAAAGTAGAAATAAATGCCTTCTTCCTCGCACAGGCGGGTGATGAAGTGCAGATCCGTTTCGCCGTACTGCACGCAATACTCGCGCGGCTCGTAGGTATAGCAGAGCTTGAACGCGGCGGCATTGCCGGTGAAGCCCTGCTCTTTGAGAATCCGCTGGATGATCTCCACCACGGAGAGATTCTGGAAGATGCGGTGGTCGCGGATCCGGCCCAGAAACCAGAGGCGCGGCACCAGGGAACAACGGTAGTGGGTGAAGCGGTTGGCGGTATGGAGTTGCTCCATCTCTCGGATCAGGCCGTGGACCAGGCGTTCGCCGCCGCTGCGGTCGGCAATGGAAAGGCAGGCCGGAGTGCCCAGCAGGGCCG
>OMGS01000353.1_pt1 | contig 30780 bp, 26 predicted proteins | sample 1646081 | NCBI WGS metagenome assembly OMGS01 (sample SAMN05578591, study PRJEB25193) | human gut metagenome | biome: Human Microbiome; feature: human-associated habitat; material: feces | host: Homo sapiens | place: USA:Birmingham | reverse complement strand
GCGACCAGGTGCTGGTGATGCATCAGGGCGAGGTTGTCGAGCGAGGCAGCACCGCAGATGTGCTGGCATCGCCGCTTCATGAACTCACCAAACGGCTGATCGCCGGTCATTTTGGCGAAGCATTGACGGCGGATGCGTGGCGTAAGGACCGTTAGTGTTTTGCACCTCATCCTGACAGGCCCCCCTCAGGATGAGGTGTTCATTACTTTTGATTGTCGATTCTGGTGAGAGCAACCAGCAATGCCAGCGTATAACACACCGTAATTGCCAGACTCATTTTTAACAGTGTTTCTCCGCCAATTCCCGACAATGGCGCGGCTATACCGCCGAAGACAAACATGCTCATCCCCATCAACGCAGACGCCGTTCCAGATTCCTGCGTCCCTACTGCACTCATAGCCTCTGCCCCGCCAACAGTGCCGATGCCGCTACAAAATGCGATGGTGAAAAATAATGCCACCAGTGCCGGAATGGGCAATTGTACCCATGCGCATAAGACCGTGAGCAATGCACACAAAATTGCCGCTATCAGGCCACCTCGCAACAATGTCATCGCGTTAATCCGTCGCGCCAGGCGCGAGAAGATCCATGAAGCAATGATAAGTCCGATGCCGTTAAGGCCAAACACCAGGCTAAATTGCATTGGACTAAAGCCAAATTCCTTCTGCAACACGAACGACGAAGAGCCGATATATGCAAACAAACCGGCCAGCATAAAACTTTGAATCAGGCAAAAGCGCATAAAACGGCGGTTCTGCACCACGCTTCGTCCGGTTAATAGCAATGATGAGCCCCTTTTATTTTCTGGCAAGGTCTCATTAATAAATAACAGGCAGCCCAGCAACAGTACGGTGCTAATTTCAGCCATTACCCAGAATAAAGTGCGCCAGTCAAAAGTGCTGACAATGTACCCGCCCAGCACTGGCGACAACACCGGTGCCAGGCCATTCACCGTCATTAACAGCGCAAAAAACTGGGTCAACGTTACTCCCTGATATTTGTCACGAGCAATAGAACGAGAGAGCACCGAACCACCCGCCCCCGCGATCCCTTGAATAAAACGCCAGACCACCAGCCAGTAAATATTGTTCGTTGTCGCGCACAAAATGGAAGAAACAATAAACAATAACAACGACAAGATTAACGGACGTTTACGCCCTATTTTGTCGCTCAGAGGGCCAAATAACAGTTGTCCGACGCCAAGACCAATCAGTGATGCGGTCAGGGTTAATTGCGTTATGGTCGTGGTTGCCGCCAGTTGCTCAGACATCTCCGGCAAAGCCGGCAAATAAAGATCGGTACACATCGGGCCGATACCGGCTAAAAGACCAAGAATCAATGCCCATGAAAGAGAGACTCTAGCCATATTATTCCTTACTTGAGTGATGACATGCCGCCGCCCAGCGACTGCCAGAGCGTGATTCGGTTTGTAAAATCAGTCAGTTGCAGTGCCAGCAGCTCCTGCTGTGCACTCCACAAGCTGCGCTGCGCCGTCAACACGGTCAGGTAATCACCAACACCCGCCTGATAGCGACGCAAGCCAACATCGACCGTTTGTTGCTCAGCTTTAACATACTGGCGCTGTGCATCCAGTTGCTCTTCAAGCGTGGTCCGCCGCGCCAGTGCGTTAGCGACATCTTTAAATGCGCTCTGAACGGTTTTTTCATAGGTGGCAATGAGCCCACGCTTTTGTGCTTCTGCGTAACGAAGCTGCGCCAGATTACTTCCGCCAGTGAACAGCGGTAATGTGACCGATGGCGCAAATGACCAGATCTGCATTCCGTGGCTGAACAACGACGACAATGCGTCACTGCCAACACCGGCACTGGCAGTCAGCGAAATCGTCGGGAAAAAGTTAGCCCGCGCCGCGCCAATATCTGCATTGGCGCTCTTCAAATTATGTTCAGCTTCCTGGATATCCGGGCGACGCAGCAGAACATCAGATGATACTCCCGCAGGAACCAGACTTATCATTTGTTCCGGCAGGCTTTCCAGTGTTCCCGGTAGCAGATTTTCCGCAAGCGTTGTACCTGCCAGTAAGTTCAGCGCATTTTTATCCTGCATCACTTGTGTCTGATAGCTGGCAACGCTGGCGCGCGCTTGCTGATAAACACTCATCGCCTCACTGACATCTGTCGCTGCCGCCGTGCCAACCTGTTGCTGGCGCTGGATAATTTTCAATGAGTTTTCTGCACTGGCCATCGTTTCTTTTGCCAGGGCCAGGTTGCTGTTATCGGCCGCCAGTGTCAGCCAGGCGGTGCTGATTTCAGCAATCAGCGTTAAACGAGTGTTCTGGGCTGTAAATTCACTGGCAAGCCAGGTTTCCCGCGCCGCCCGAGATAAACTCTGATTACGACCAAACAGATCTAACGTATAACTGGACACCGTGCCGTCAGCCTCGGCAGTTGTTCCCGTACCATTCGCTAGCGAACGACTGCGAGTCGAACTTAAGGCCGCATTCACCGTCGGAAATAACGACGCATTAGTTTGCCCATAGAGCGCCCGTGCTGAGTCAATATCAGCAATCGCTTTTTGCACATCGCGGTTACTGTTCAGTGCAATGGTTACTACCTGCTGCAATCGGGGATCGTGAATCACCTGCTGCCAGTCATGGCTGATTGCCTTCCCCTGGCCCTGTGCTCCCGGCAAGGTCGCCGGGATTGGGGATTCAGGCGTACTGTAGTGAGGATCGAGCGAGACACATCCCGCACTCAACAACACCAGAAAAATAAGAGAACGACGCAACATAACTTACTCCTGACGGCGCGGTTTACCGGCAAACAAACGTTTCACCAGTACAAAAAACAGAGGAACGAAGAAAATGGCCAGTAATGTAGCGGTCAGCGTGCCGCCAATAATGCCCGTACCAATGGCGATGCGGCTGTTCGCCCCTGCGCCGGTTGCTATCGCCAGCGGCATTACCCCCGCAATAAACGCCAGCGAGGTCATGATGATTGGGCGTAAACGAGTCTGCGCCGCGCGTAATGCCGCACGACTCAAGGAATAGCCCTCTGCAACCGCCGCTTCAGCAAATTCCACAATCAGAATGGCGTTTTTCGACGACAAGCCGATAGTAGTTAATAGCGCTACCTGGAAGTAAACGTCGTTGTTTAAATCACGCATCCAGGCCGCCAGCGCCGCGCCAAGAAGCCCCAGAGGGATCACCAGAATGACCGAGAACGGGACTGACCAGCTTTCGTACAGTGCTGCAAGGCAGAGGAAAACCACCAGAATAGAAACTGCATACAGACTTAATGCCTGACCGCTGGCCAGTTTCTCCTGCAATGACAAACCACTCCAGGCCCAGGTTGTTCCCGCAGGAAGACTGTTTGCCAGTTCCTCCATTTTTGTCATTGCATCGCCGGAACTAAAGCCAGTCGCGTTTTCGCCCTGAATTTCATAGGCTGCCGAGCCGTTGTAGCGCACCAGTCTTTCCGGTCCATACAGCCAGCGGGTGGTCGCAAAAGCAGAGAATGGTGTCATGGCGTTATCGCTACCGCGCACAAACCATTTACCTAAGTCTGACGGCGCGGAACGAAATTCGCTGTCGCCCTGAATGTAGACTTTTTTCACACGACCACGGTCAATAAAGTCATTCACATAAGTACCGCCCCACGCACTGGACAGGGTGTCGGTGACATCATTCAAACTCAACCCTAATGACACCGCTTTATTACTATCAATATCTACCTGCAATTGCGGCATTTGTGGCAAATCATTGGCGCGTACAGAATGTAACTCCGGACTTTGATTCGCTTTTTCTATCAACTGATTACGCATTTGCAGCAGTGTTTCACGATCGGTTCCACCGTTAGCTAACAATTCAAACGTAAAACCATTGCTTTGCCCCAGCCCATCAACGGCTGGCGGCGTCATCGCAAATACCGTGGCATCACGAATTGTGCCCAGCTCTTTGGTTGCCCGTAGGGCGATAGCCTGGGCGGTGTTTTCTGCCCCTTTACGTTGAGACCAGTTTTTCAACGAAACAAACGCCATCCCGGTGTTCTGTCCGCTGCCGCTAAAACTGAAACCATCAACGGTAAAGATGACATCGGTATTTGCTTTCTCGTTAATCAGGAACCAGTCAACAATCTGGCGATTCACTTCTGCTGTACGGGCAGCGGTTGCACCGGCCGGCAGCGTGTACTGCACCATGATTTCGCCCTGGTCTTCAGTGGGTAAGAAACTGCCCGGCAGTTTCCACATCATCAGGGCCATTCCACCACCCAGCACGACATAAAGCCCCATCGTTCGGGCTGCACGGCGCAGGACATAAATTACGCCTCGCTGATATTTATCTTCAGTACGGCGGTAAAAGCGGTTAAATGCGCCGAAAAAGCCTTTTTTATGTGGCGGAACATGCTGGAGGACGGAACCGCACAGGGCGGGAGTCAAGGTCAATGCCACCACCACGGAAAGCAGCATTGCGGAGATGATGGTGATGGAGAACTGACGATAAATTACCCCCGTAGATCCCCCAAAGAAGGCCATCGGCAGGAATACGGCTGACAACACCAGCGCAATGGCAACCAGTGCGCCAGAAATCTCGCCCATTGATTTTTCCGTGGCTTCACGCGCGGGTAACCCTTCGTCACGCATAATGCGTTCGACGTTCTCTACCACCACAATGGCATCGTCCACCAGCAAGCCGATCGCCAGCACCATTGCAAACAACGTCAGGGTATTAATCGAATAGCCAAACAACGCAAGAACGCCGAATGTGCCCAGCAAAACGACGGGGACAGCTAACGCCGGAATCAGTGTGGCACGCAGGTTTTGCAGGAATAAATACATCACGCAAACCACCAATACGATGGCTTCAAACAGCGTCTGAATTACGTCCTCTACGGAGATTTTAATAAATTCAGTGCTGTCTTTCGGGTATGCGATGTCGTATCCCTGCGGCATGTTCCGCTGGAATTCGGCAATCTTATCCTTGACCAGCGTCGCCGTATTCAGCGCATTCGCACCGGGCGAAAGCATTACAGCAACCCCGGCAGACGGGTGACCGTTAAGTTTGCCGATAGCGGTATAATCTTCACTGCCCATCTCAACGCGAGCCACATCTTTTATACGAACAACTGCGCCGTCTGACTGGCTTTTCACGATAATATTTTTGAACTGATCCACCGTCTGCAAACGAGACTGCGCACGTACCGTTGCGGTCAGTTGCTGAGTATTCGGTGAAGGCAATGCCCCTATTTTCCCGGCAGTAACCTGCACGTTTTGCGCTTCAATAGCACTTTGCACGTCTGAAGGCATCAGCGAGTAAGACGCCAGTTTGGCCGGGTCAAGCCAGATGCGCATAGCGTATTCCGCGCCAAAGACTTGCAGACTCCCCACACCTTCAACACGCGCCAGCGGGTCCTGAACGTTACTGACCAGCCAGTCGGCGATATCCGAACTGGAGGCTTTGTCAGTGGTGTCATACACGGCAGCAATCAGCAAAAAGTTGCTTTGTGATTTCTCCACCGTAACACCCGTTTGCTGCACTTCGCTGGGTAGGCGCGACTCCGCCTGCTGAATTTTATTCTGTACCTGAACCTGTGCAGTATCTGGATCGGTACCTTGTTCAAAGGTCACATTAATACTGACCGAACCATCAGAGCTACTGGTTGAGCTGAAATAGAGTAAATTATCAAGCCCAGTGAGTTGTTGCTCGATAACCTGAGTCACGCTGTTCTCCAGCGTTTCGGCAGAAGCACCAGTATAAGTGGCTGAAATTTTAATGGTCGGCGGTGCAACGTCAGGATATTGCGCGACGGGCAATGTGCGAATAGCCAGAATCCCCGCCAACATAATCAAAATGGCGATAACCCAGGCAAAGACCGGGCGGCGAACAAAAAAGCGCGAAAACATCAGGCGTTGCCTCCATTAGCCTGAACTTCAACAGCCTTGACGGTCTGCCCTGAAGTGACTTTGGCAGAACCTTCAACAATCAGTCGGTCGCCGTTGTGCAGGCCGTTCAGCACCAGCCATTTATCACCATACGTTTCTCCCGTTTCGAGCGTTCGCTGCTCTACTTTATTGTCTTTATTCACCACCAGCGCAGTTGCATTGCCTTTAGCATCGCGCGTAACGCCCTGTTGAGGCGCGAGAATAGCGTTTTCCATCACGCCTTCATCGACACGAGCGCGAACAAACATTCCCGGTAATAACTGCTGTTGTGGATTGGGGAAAATTGCCCGTAATGTCACCGAACCGGTAGACTCATCCACCGCGACTTCGGTGAGTTCCAGACGCCCTTTTTCGCTGTAGGTTGTGCCATCTTCCAGAATAAGTGAGACGCTCATAGTGTCACTGTTGGTCGCCAGTGACTGTTTACGCAGACGTAATAAATCGACACTGGAGCGAGTGAGGTCGACATACATTGTATCCAGACCACGAATAGTCGTTAACGCTGTATCCTGCGACGCGGTCACCAGTGCGCCAGGGGTTACCGACGAAATGCCAATACGCCCCGAAATCGGTGCGGTTACCGTGGTCCAGTCAAGATTAATGCGCGCAGTTTCCAGTGCGGCTTTTTTCGCCTCTACACTGGCTTTATCTTGTGCACAGGTAGACTGAGCATCATCAGCATCCTGTTGTGAAACACCGTTCTCTTTCACCAGTCGGGCATAACGCTGCGCTTTCTGGCAATCGGCTTTTACCAGTGCCTGTGCTTGTTGTAATGCTGCCCGGGCTTCATTCCATGCAGCCTGATAACTGGCCGCATCAATCTGGTAGAGAGGCTGTCCAGCCTTGACCAGATCACCTTCCTTAAATAAGCGTTTCTGGATAATTCCCCCAACCTGCGGACGTACTTCAGCACTGAGCGCAGCACTGGTGCGTCCGGTTAATTCACTGACTACCGAAACCGGTTGAGATTTGAGCGTAACAACGCCGACTTCTGTTTCTGACGGGGATGAATTGTTACTTTGCGTATTATCACAACCCGATAAGAGCAGCATTGCCACTACAGATGTTGCTATATACTTCATTATTTTCTCCAGGGTGAGAAATACCCTCCTCATTGAAATTAATGAGGATATGTCAGGGATATTCAGTTATAACGAACCCGCATCGCGAAATGAATTTCGCAATGAAATAAGGGGGATTAATATCCCCCGCTATTGGTTAATTCTGTTCTTATTTATTTATCAACATACTAACAATATCCTGATATATTTCCTGCAGATGTTGTGGATCGCTTTTTTGCGGTGTTAAACGACGATAAACCGTACCTTCCATCATGGTAGCAAACACTTCAACGCAGCAACGAATGTGCTCGTCGCTAAGATGGGGATGCATTCTTTTCATATGTGCACAACCGTTAGCGAACATTCTGGCGTCAGCTTCTTCAAGCATTGCCATAACCCGCGGGTTGCGTGTGGCTTCTGCAGCCACTTCCAGCATCAGCGCGTCGTCGTCCTCATTTAAGGATTTACGCAAGGCAAGGACTTCCGGGAAGTGATCGGTACGCGCGTCAATGTCCATTTGGGCAATACGAAAATCGATGATACGGCGAACCATCTCTTCAATAATGGCGTCTTTGTTGGCGAAGTAACGATATATCTGACCCACGCTAAGCTGAGCTTCGCTGGCAATTTGCGACATACTGGCGGCATGAAATCCACAGAGACGAAAACACCGACGGGCGGCGTTAATGATTTCATCCTGACGCTGTTTGTGGCGTATCTCCAGCTTGCTGGTCATTTCTGTCTCCTGGCCTATCACTTGGTGAGAATGATCGTTCTCATTTTTGCTAATTATACGTTTCTCCAAAGTAATGGAAAGTATTTTTATCTTATTCATGATGCATATTCTGATAATGAAGAGATTGTGGAGATTCTGTGAAGATAGTTGACAATATTAAGTTGGGGTCAATTCATCAGAAAGACAGCGACTTGTTGTCGCCAGTTCTGTTTTCATCATCAAACCTATCGGAGCTAATACGAATAGTTTCAAAGTCAGATTCTATAAGATATTTCCCCAACCTCCCCCTTGCAGGCGTCAGGAGTAGATAACGCAAAATGCTCTGTACCGCAGCTTCTCTCCGCTACAGAAAGCGCAACTATAGCCACCCACAGCCAGGTTGATTATAATAACCGTTTATCTGTTCGTACTGTTTACTAAAACGACGAATCGCCTGATTTTCAGGCACAACAAGCATCAACAATAAGGATTAAAGCTATGGGTTTTCTTTCCGGTAAGCGCATTCTGGTAACCGGTGTTGCCAGCAAACTGTCCATCGCCTACGGTATCGCTCAGGCGATGCACCGCGAAGGAGCTGAACTGGCATTCACCTACCAGAACGACAAACTGAAAGGCCGCGTAGAAGAATTTGCCGCTCAATTGGGTTCTGACATCGTTCTGCAGTGCGATGTTGCCGAAGATACCAGCATCGACACCATGTTCGCTGAACTGGGGAAAGTTTGGCCGAAATTTGACGGTTTCGTACACTCTATTGGTTTTGCACCTGGCGATCAGCTGGATGGTGACTATGTTAACGCCGTTACCCGTGAAGGCTTCAAAATTGCCCACGACATCAGCTCCTACAGCTTCGTTGCAATGGCAAAAGCTTGCCGCTCCATGCTGAATCCGGGTTCTGCCCTGCTGACCCTTTCCTACCTTGGCGCTGAGCGCGCTATCCCGAACTACAACGTTATGGGTCTGGCAAAAGCGTCTCTGGAAGCGAACGTGCGCTATATGGCGAACGCGATGGGTCCGGAAGGTGTGCGTGTTAACGCCATCTCTGCTGGTCCGATCCGTACTCTGGCGGCTTCCGGTATCAAAGACTTCCGCAAAATGCTGGCTCATTGCGAAGCCGTTACCCCGATTCGCCGTACCGTTACTATTGAAGATGTGGGTAACTCCGCGGCATTCCTGTGCTCCGATCTCTCTGCCGGTATCTCCGGTGAAGTGGTCCACGTTGACGGCGGTTTCAGCATCGCTGCAATGAACGAACTCGAACTGAAATAATCGTTCTGTTGGTAAATATTGGGCGGCGTTCTGCCGCCCGTTATCTCTGTTATACCTTTCTGATATTTGTTATCGCCGATCCGTCTTTCTCCCCTTCCCGCCTTGCGTCAGGATAACGATTTCCTTTACGACCAAGGAGCGCCCATGGAACAACGCCACATCACCGGCAAAAGCCACTGGTATCATGAAACGCAATCCAGTACTGCGGAGTATGACGTTCTGCCTCTGGTCCCGGAAGCCGCAAAGGTCAGCGATCCCTTTCTGCTCGACGTGATCCTTGATGAAGAAACGCTGGCACCCTTCCTTTCATGGCTGGTCCCTGCGCGCGTTCTTGCAGTAGAGTTGTTCCCTGACCAGCTTACCGTGACCCGTTCACAGACCTTCACCGCTTATGAACGCTTGTCGACGGCCCTGACGGTTGCTCAGGTTTGCGGCGTCCAGCGGTTATGTAACTACTATTCGGCGCGACTTACGCCGCTCCCCGGGCCTGATTCCTCCAGGGAAAGTAATCATCGGTTGGCACAAATCACGCAATATGCCCGCCAACTGGCTAGCTCGCCTTCTATTATCGACAACCGATCGCGCCAGCATCTGAATGACGTCGGTCTTACTGTCTGGGACTGTGTGATCATTAACCAAATCATTGGTTTTATTGGCTTTCAGGCGCGGACAATTGCGACATTTCAGGCTTATCTCGGGCATCCAGTACGCTGGTTACCCGGGCTGGAGATACAAAACTACGCCGACGCGTCACTGTTTGCTGATGAATCATTACGCTGGCGAAGCAGCTATGAGGTGGAAAAACTCCCTGAAGAGCACACAAAAAGTTCAACTGCAGAACTTTGCCAACTGGCCAACACACTCTCTCTCCACCCTATTTCACTTTCCCTTCTCGAAAAGTTGTTAAACAGCACACGGGTCAATACACAGCCGGGTAACCTGCTTGCGGCGTTGTTATGCGCGCGGATAAATGGCAGTCCTGCTTGTTTTGCCGCCTGTATGAATTCATCAAATGAATATAAAAAAATCAGCCCCCTTCTGCGCAAGGGCGAAAATGAAATTAACCAATGGGCTGACCGTCATTCTGTTGAGCGCGCTACCGTTCAGGCGATACAATGGCTGACCCGAGCACCCGATCGCTTTAGCGCCGCCCAGTTCAGCCCTTTACTCGAACACGAAAAATCATCAACGCAGATTATTAATCTGCTGGTATGGAGCGGGCTGTGTGGCTGGATAAATCGCTTAAAAATCGCGTTGGGTGAGACATATTAACCTTGCCGCGTCAGACAGATTCGCGTAAAACTGTCAGCCGCTCTAATGGCCACCAAAATAGACAATTATGTTTCAGGACAACCCGCTGCTAGCGCAGCTTAAACAGCAACTGCATTCCCAGACGCCACGCGCTGAAGGGGTGGTAAAAGCCACAGAAAAAGGCTTTGGCTTCCTGGAAGTCGACGCGCAAAAAAGTTATTTCATTCCGCCGCCGCAGATGAAAAAAGTCATGCATGGCGACCGAATTATCGCGGTGATCCACAGTGAAAAAGAACGTGAATCCGCAGAGCCAGAAGAACTGGTTGAACCGTTCCTGACTCGTTTCGTGGGTAAAGTTCAGGGCAAAAATGACCGTCTGGCCATCGTTCCTGATCATCCACTCTTAAAAGACGCCATTCCTTGCCGCGCAGCCCGTGGCCTGAACCACGAATTTAAAGAAGGCGACTGGGCGGTTGCCGAAATGCGCCGTCATCCGCTGAAAGGCGATCGTTCTTTCTATGCTGAACTGACACAATACATCACTTTTGGTGACGACCACTTTGTACCGTGGTGGGTTACACTTGCGCGCCATAATCTGGAAAAAGAAGCACCAGACGGCGTCGCTACCGAAATGCTCGATGAAGGTCTGGTTCGTGAAGATCTGACCGCGCTGGATTTTGTCACCATCGACAGTGCCAGCACAGAAGATATGGATGACGCCCTTTTCGCTAAGGCGTTGCCGGATGACAAACTTCAGCTGATTGTGGCGATTGCCGATCCAACCGCGTGGATTGCTGAAGGCAGCAAGCTGGACAAAGCCGCGAAAATTCGCGCATTCACCAACTATCTGCCTGGCTTCAACATCCCTATGCTGCCTCGCGAGCTTTCTGACGATCTCTGCTCACTGCGCGCCAATGAAGTCCGCCCGGTACTGGCATGCCGCATGACGCTCTCCGCTGATGGCACCATTGAAGATAATATCGAATTCTTTGCCGCCACCATCGAATCCAAAGCGAAGCTGGTGTATGACCAGGTTTCTGACTGGCTGGAAAATACCGGTGACTGGCAGCCTGAAAGTGAAGCAATTGCCGAACAAGTCCGTTTGCTAGCGCAAATTTGCCAACGCCGCGGCGAGTGGCGTCATAACCACGCACTGGTGTTTAAAGATCGCCCGGATTACCGCTTTATTCTCGGTGAAAAAGGTGAAGTGCTGGATATCGTCGCCGAGCCTCGTCGCATTGCCAACCGTATCGTCGAAGAAGCGATGATTGCCGCTAACATTTGTGCGGCCCGCGTACTGCGCGATAAGCTCGGTTTTGGCATCTATAACGTGCATATGGGCTTTGATCCGGCGAATGCCGACGCGCTGGCAGCGTTGCTGAAAACGCACGGTCTGCATGTCGATGCCGAAGAAGTGCTCACGCTGGACGGTTTCTGCAAACTGCGTCGTGAACTGGATGCGCAACCAACTGGTTTCCTCGACAGCCGCATTCGTCGCTTCCAGTCATTTGCTGAAATTAGCACTGAACCCGGTCCTCACTTTGGCCTCGGTCTGGAAGCATACGCCACCTGGACTTCGCCGATCCGTAAATATGGCGACATGATCAACCACCGTCTGCTGAAAGCGGTTATCAAAGGCGAAACTGCGACGCGCCCACAGGATGAAATCACTGTCCAAATGGCCGAGCGTCGCCGTCTCAACCGGATGGCAGAACGTGATGTTGGCGACTGGTTATACGCACGCTTCCTGAAAGACAAAGCCGGGACCGACACCCGTTTCGCGGCGGAAATTGTCGATATCAGCCGTGGCGGCATGCGTGTTCGTTTGGTTGATAACGGCGCTATCGCCTTTATTCCGGCACCTTTCTTACACGCTGTGCGCGATGAACTGGTTTGCAGCCAGGAAAACGGCACTGTACAAATTAAAGGTGAAACGGCTTACAAAGTGACTGACGTTATTGACGTCACCATTGCCGAAGTCCGCATGGAAACCCGCAGCATTATTGCGCGCCCAGTCGCGTAATCTCCTTTCACGGCCCATTCCTCATGGATGGGCCGTTTATTTCCCCGCTCAACCTTCGTCATATCCCGGCAGATTTTTAACTGACTTTCGTTTGAAAACTGGCGTTTTTCCAAAACTGGATTACAAATAAATATATAAAAAAAACAATGCGTTTAGCCGCCGTTAATTTCATGTAAGTCATGTAGTTCCTTTTATTTAACCGCGGACTCCGCTGTTAACCGGAGGATATGCATCATGAAAACCGTTAGGGAGTCCACAACGTTGTACAACTTTCTCGGATCGCACAATCCATACTGGCGGTTGACGGAAAGCAGCGATGTTTTGCGCTTTTCTACCACCGAAACCACAGAACCTGATCGTACATTGCAGTTATCTGCCGAACAGGCTGCTCGCATCAGGGAAATGACGGTCATCACCTCCAGCCTGATGATGAGTCTGACCGTCGATGAAAGCGATCTTTCTGTGCATCTGGTAGGACGAAAAATCAATAAACGGGAATGGGCTGGCAACGCGTCTGCATGGCATGACACACCGGCGGTTGCTCGTGATTTATCACACGGGCTTTCCTTTGCTGAGCAGGTAGTTTCTGAAGCACATTCCGCAATAGTGATTCTCGACAGCCGGGGGAATATCCAACGCTTCAATCGGTTATGTGAAGATTACACAGGGTTGAAAGAACACGACGTCATTGGGCAAAGCGTGTTTAAACTGTTTATGAGCCGTCGTGAAGCTGCGGCATCCAGGCGCAATAACCGTGTATTTTTTCGAAGCGGCAATGCATATGAAGTCGAACTGTGGATACCAACATGTAAAGGCCAGCGGCTGTTTCTGTTTCGCAATAAATTTGTCCACAGCGGCAGTGGCAAAAACGAGATTTTTTTAATCTGTTCCGGCACCGACATTACCGAAGAGCGCCGCGCTCAGGAGCGACTGCGTATTCTGGCAAATACCGACAGTATCACCGGACTGCCGAATCGTAACGCAATGCAGGATTTAATCGATCACGCTATTAATCATGCAGATAACAATAAAGTTGGGGTTGTGTATCTTGATTTGGATAATTTCAAAAAGGTCAACGACGCCTATGGGCATTTGTTTGGTGACCAGTTATTACGCGACGTGTCATTGGCTATTTTAAGCTGTCTCGAACATGACCAGGTGTTGGCGCGTCCAGGTGGCGATGAGTTTCTGGTACTGGCATCCAATACCTCACAAAGCGCGCTGGAAGCATTGGCATCACGAATTTTGACCCGCTTACGACTCCCCTTTCGCATTGGTTTAATTGAAGTTTATACCAGCTGTTCAGTAGGTATTTCACTCTCTCCCGAACATGGTTCGGACAGCGCGGCTATTATTCGTCACGCCGACACAGCAATGTACACAGCGAAGGAAGGCGGACGAGGACAATTTTGCGTTTTTACCCCAGAAATGAATCAGCGGGTATTTGAATATCTCTGGCTGGATACCAACTTGCGTAAAGCACTGGAAAACGATCAGTTGGTTATTCACTATCAACCGAAAATCACCTGGCGTGGCGAAGTGCGCAGTCTGGAAGCACTAGTACGTTGGCAGTCACCTGAACGTGGGTTGATTCCACCGTTGGACTTCATTTCCTACGCCGAAGAGTCAGGGCTAATTGTGCCTTTAGGCCGTTGGGTGATTCTCGATGTCGTACGCCAGGTAGCGAAGTGGCGGGATAAAGGCATTAACCTGCGAGTGGCGGTAAATATTTCTGCACGTCAGCTCGCCGATCAAACCATTTTCACCGCCCTGAAACAGGTTCTCCAGGAACTCAATTTTGAATACTGCCCTATAGATGTTGAACTGACAGAGAGTTGTCTGATTGAGAATGATGAACTGGCACTGTCTGTTATTCAACAATTTAGCCAACTAGGTGCGCAAGTGCATCTGGATGATTTTGGTACCGGCTACTCTTCACTTTCGCAACTGGCGCGCTTTCCGATCGATGCCATCAAACTTGACCAGGTTTTTGTTCGAGATATTCACAAACAACCTGTCTCGCAGTCACTGGTCCGGGCGATCGTCGCTGTGGCCCAGGCATTGAATCTTCAGGTGATCGCCGAAGGTGTAGAGAGTGCAAAGGAAGATGCTTTTTTAACCAAGAACGGGATCAATGAGCGGCAAGGATTTTTGTTTGCCAAACCGATGCCCGCCGTCGCCTTCGAACGCTGGTATAAACGCTATCTGAAGCGCGCATAAGTAGATGAATATATATACTTAGCGCTATATCCCGTCATTATATATCGTATTCCTGGATGATAATTAGCCGTTGCTGTTAAACACTTCTCTTTTAGCGGCAATTTTTGCATTATTCATTTTCCCCCTTTTGCTATAAGGATGTCCTTGATGTCTGAATTTGATGCCCAGCGCGTTGCCGAACGTATTGATATTGTGTTAGATATCCTTGTGGCAGGCGATTACCACTCTGCGATCCATAATCTCGAGATACTTAAAGCAGAACTCTTGCGCCAGGTTGCTGAATCTACGCCAGACATCCCGAAGGCACCGTGGGAGATTTAACAATCGTGCCTTCAGGTTTTCCTATTTGAGGATGCCCGGCGCGTCAGTATTTTTTTATTTAGTATTATAACGTTATAAGAATTACAGCGATGAATTCCCGACAACAAACTATTCTACAGATGGTCATTGACCAGGGTCAGGTTAGCGTAACCGATCTGGCAAAAGCCACTGGAGTTTCTGAAGTTACCATTCGCCAGGATCTCAACACCCTCGAAAAACTGAGTTACCTCCGACGTGCACATGGTTTTGCAGTTTCGCTTGATAGTGATGACGTCGAAACCCGTATGATGAGCAACTATACGCTGAAGCGTGAACTCGCCGAGTTTGCCGCGTCACTGGTTCAACCGGGCGAAACCATCTTTATCGAAAATGGTAGCAGCAATGCCCTGCTCGCCAGGACTCTGGGCGAGCAGAAGAAAAATGTCACTATCATCACGGTCAGCAGCTACATCGCGCATTTGCTGAAAGACGCGCCTTGTGAAGTCATTTTGCTCGGTGGCGTGTACCAGAAAAAAAGCGAAAGTATGGTTGGCCCTTTGACACGCCAGTGCATCCAACAAGTGCATTTCAGCAAAGCATTTATTGGTATTGATGGCTGGCAACCTGAAACTGGATTTACCGGTCGCGATATGATGCGTACCGATGTGGTCAATGCCGTGCTGGAAAAAGAGTGCGAAGCGATAGTCCTGACTGACAGCTCGAAATTTGGTGCTGTACATTCATACTCCATCGGTCCCGTTGAGCGATTCAATCGCGTGATTACCGATTCGAAAATACGCGCCAGCGATCTGATGCATCTTGAGCACAGTAAACTCACCGTTCACGTCGTTGACATTTAACCATTTCCCTTCTCTACGGATGATTTGCAGTTTGGCAAATCATCCGCTCTAAGATGATTCCTGGTTGATAATTAAGACTATTTACCTGTTATTAACACTCTCAAGATATAAAATTATTATCAGCGATATAACAGGAAGTCATTATCACCTGCGTGATATAACCCTGCGCGCGAGCAGATTTCACGGAATAATTTCACCAGGCTTATTCTTAGCTATTATAGTTATAGAGAGCTTACTTCCGTGAATCATAAATTCAGGAGAGAGTATTATGTTTGTAACGAGCAAAAAAATGACCGCGGCTGTTCTGGCAATTACTTTGGCAATGTCTCTGAGTGCCTGTTCTAACTGGTCTAAACGGGACCGCAACACCGCAATCGGCGCGGGTGCAGGGGCATTAGGCGGTGCAGTACTGACCGATGGCAGTACGTTGGGTACATTAGGTGGTGCAGCTGTCGGTGGTGTTATTGGTCACCAGGTCGGTAAATAATCGTAAATAAATGTCGATTATCGACTCGCAATTATAATACGCTTGATTCTGTTCAGTACGAAATAACTGAATAATACGCACAGTAAAATATTCGAAAGCCACGGATATATCCGTGGCTTTTTATGTTAACCGCCTGCGAGTTTTACCTTCATCCCTTTCGCTTCAAGTAGTGATTTTAATAAATCACGCTTATCGCCCTGGATTTCAATAACTCCATCTTTAACTGCTCCGCCGCAGCCGCATTTTTTCTTCAGTTCCGCTGCAAGTTTTGTCAGTTCGGCATCATCGAGATCGACACCGGTAATCAGGCAAACGCCCTTACCTTTACGTCCACTGGTCTGACGCTGAATACGCACCACACCGTCGCCTTTAGGGCGTACAGGGGCCGCTTTGGGCTCATCAATACGTCCGGTTTCCGTTGAGTAGACCAGACGGCTGTTGGAATCACTCATCATGCACTCCGCTGTAAAGAGGCGTTGATCGCTTTCAGCGTCTGCGCTGGATCTACCGATTGCGTTACCGGGCGACCAATCACCATATAATCAACACCAGCCGACAACGCCTGTTCTGGCGTCATAATGCGGCGCTGGTCACCAGCTTCACTCCCCTGCGGACGAATGCCCGGCGTAACCAGTTTGAACTCCTGACCGAATACCTGTTTAAAGCGCACAGCTTCCTGAGCAGAACACACCACACCATCAAGGCCACATTTTTGCGTCAGTGCCGCCAGACGTTCTGCATAATCTGCAGGTGACAGTGTCATGCCAAGATCGACCAGGTCGCTGGCTTCCATGCTGGTCAACACTGTCACAGCAATCAAAAGCGGTGCATCTTTGCCAAACGGAACCAGTGCCTCACGCGCTGCGGTCATCATACGCGCCCCACCAGAGGCGTGAACATTCACCATCCACACGCCTAAGTCAGCTGCAGCAGCGACAGCGTGCGCTGCAGTGTTGGGAATATCGTGGAATTTCAGGTCAAGAAAGATATCAAAACCACGCTGTTGAAGTTCGCGCACAAACTGTGGCCCAAACAATGTAAACATCTCTTTGCCGACCTTCAGACGACAATCGCGTGGGTCGATCTTGTCGACAAAGGCCAGCGCGTCATCACGATTATGATAATCAAGGGCAACAACCACAGGAGAATTCGTAACAGCGCGGGAAGAAGATGAAGCAGTTAACGTCATGACCAGACCTTCTTGATGATGGGCACCGGAAGTGGCGCGAAACAGGTAAACGGCGAGCATTCTACCCGTGGAAATAAAAAATTAACAGTTGCGATTTCTCCTCTGGCAGGCTTTTCCGCGCCGTCGGTGCCGGAGCACAATAGAACATCAATAATTAGTATGTTGTAACTAAAGTCGGATTTTTTTAAAAATTACAGGCCATCAAGACCGCGAATCGGTTTAATGGTTGACCAGGCCCGACAAGACGGACAATGCCAGTAGAGGGTGTATGCGGTAAAACCACATTTCTGGCAGCGATAACGAGGCTTACTACGCACCTTCTCGCCAACCATGTCACGCAGCACCATCAGGCTCTCTTTGGCACGCCCTTCTTCCGCTTCATTTAAGTGGTAATCCATTAACTTATGGAACACACGCATGGTCGGATGACGCTGAAGCTGGCGCGTAATATAGACCTGTGCGGCCTCACTACCGTCGCGCGCTTCGATGATATCAGCAAGCATCAATTCAGCATCGGCACCGGTGTTCTCTTCCACCGCGCGCTGCAGGAATTCTGCCCATTCGGCAGTTTTACCCAACTGCTGATAGCATGTTTGCAGCATTTCCAGCGTTTCGCTGACCAGTTCTCTGTCCTGGGATATGACACGTTGCAAACTTTCGACGGCTTTGGCGTATTCTCCTTTCGCCATAAACACGCGTCCCATCATGATGGATACGCGGGCGCTGTTTTTATCTGCCGCCGCCCCTTTTTTTAGCAAGGTCATGGCACGATCGAGATCGTCGCTGGCCATATGCTGCAGGGCTAACTCACAGTAGAAATGGGCAATTTCGACGCGCTGTTTATCTTTACCCAGCTTCACCAGGCGTTCGGCAACATCAATTGCTTTCTGCCACTCGCTGGTAGCCTGGTAGATTTGTAGCAACTGTTGCAGCGCGCCAATGCGGAAGTCAGTTTCATCGGTCAGCTGATTGAACATGTCTTCCGCGCGGTCGTATAACCCGGCGGCCATGTAATCACGCCCCAGTTGTTGAATCGCCAACAGACGCTGTTCATAGGTCAGCGAGGCGCTTTCCATTAGGGTCTGATGGATGCGAATAGCGCGATCAACTTCGCCACGCGAACGGAACAGGTTTCCGAGCGTAAGGTGGGCTTCAACGGTGCCTGTATCCTCTTTAAGCATATCGAGAAACAGGTCTACCGCTTTATCCTGTTGATTACTAAGCAGGAAGTTAACCCCCGCTACGTAATCACGCGACAAGCGGTTGGCTTCATCTTGCTTGTTTTGTTGCGCACTTCTGCGGCCCATATACCAGCCATAGGCAGCGGCTACAGGCAAAAGCAGAAACAACAACTCCAGCATAGAAAGTTATTCCTTCGCCGCTGACGAGTGCGGCACTACAGCCACGTCAGTCGCGGGTGAAAGCTGGTTTTCCAGTCGCTTTATTTTACGTTCAGCGCGCGCCAGGGAAACACGAACTCGCAGCCAGAACAGGCCACAAATCAACCAACCGATAGCAAACCCCGCAGCAAACAATACCGCCAGCAATGTGGAAATACGGTACTCCCCTTGCGCTAACAGATAATTAAACGTCACCTGTTGATCGTTCTGTGCACCCAACGTGACCGAAATCACGAAGATCGCTAACACCAGTAAGAAAATGAGTAAATATTTCACATTACTTCCCGTTATGTGGTTAGAGCGAATAAATTATGGTCAACTTACCGCAATAGCCCTTTAAAGTACCATTTTCGCGCCGTCTGCGAAATGGCATCCACGCGCATTGTTGATGATTTAAGGGCTAAATTCGGAAAATCAACCAGCGTTAACTTTCTTGTTCTCGTTGCGCTATTTCGCGATTTTCTTCCGCAGGTGGTGTTAATGGCCCACAAATTCGTTGCGCAAGCCACGTTGCCACCGCCACCAGCGCCCACGAAATCAACGTAGCTACTACCAGATCGCGTGGCCAATGCATCCCGAGCAGCAGGCGGCTTCCCATGACTCCCGTTGCCCAGACCAGCAAGATAGCAATGGTTAACGTTCGCCGACGCGGCCACAGCAAACCAACGGCCAGCAGTGCCCAACTGGCAGCAAACATCGTGTGACCGGAAGGAAAGGCAAACCCCGTCTCTTTCTGCCAGTGTGAACGCAAATATTGTGGGATATTTTTCTCTTCAGCCAACTGTTCTTTCACTAGATTTCCGCGTTCTGCTCGCTTTAAAGTGTAGAACTCATCAACCGGAATATGATGTGTTTTTTCCAGCCAGATAACAAAAGGTCGTGGTTCCTGGACTTTGTCTTTGATCCAGGATTTAACGCCTTGTCCCACAAGGATTGCGGCCGCCAGAATGGCAAATAATACAAAGGCAGCCTTAATGCGAAAACGCAGACACCAGAGAAACCAGCCGAATAAAATCAAATGTGTAATGACGCCCCAGGGCTGGGTGACAGTTTCAGTAACCCAAAAAGCCGCTTTTAGTAGCCAACTTTGTTCTCCAGGTTGCCAACGCCAGCCAGAAATCCATACGGCTACTGGCATGACAAGCAATAGTGCAGCTCCCACTGCGGTACGTCTGGCAATCGAACGCATGGCCTCTCCTTTTTGATAAGTCCCACAATCATAACTGAAAACGCCAGTTCCAGGAAAAATTGACAGATTTGTGCCATTCCGTGAACGATCGACGCGTCGTGATTAGGTGAACCCCTTCTCGTTATGGCAAAATAAGCCAATACAGAACCAGCATTATCTGGAGAATTTCATGCAGCTTAAACGTGTGGCAGAAGCCAAACTGCCAACCCCATGGGGCGATTTCCTGATGGTGGGATTTGAAGAACTGGCAACCGGACACGATCATGTCGCGCTAGTCTATGGCGATATTTCCGGGCATACCCCGGTACTTGCGCGCGTCCATTCCGAATGTCTGACCGGTGACGCCCTGTTCAGCTTGCGCTGCGATTGTGGCTTCCAGCTCGAAGCGGCATTGACGCAAATTGCCGAGGAAGGCCGTGGTATTTTGCTGTATCACCGTCAGGAAGGTCGTAACATTGGTCTGCTGAATAAAATCCGCGCTTACGCACTGCAGGATCAAGGTTACGATACCGTAGAGGCTAACCACCAGTTAGGCTTCGCCGCTGATGAGCGCGACTTCACTCTTTGCGCTGATATGTTCAAACTCCTTGGCGTCAATGAAGTCCGCTTGTTAACCAATAACCCGAAAAAAGTCGAAATTCTGACCGAAGCAGGGATTAATATTGTTGAACGCGTACCATTGATTGTAGGTCGTAACCCCAATAACGAACATTATCTCGATACCAAAGCCGAGAAAATGGGCCATTTGCTGAACAAATAACCCTCTTGCATTGTGTAATTAATTTGCTTGCCGGAAGCAAAATAACCGGCAAGCAAATAGTTGTTACTTCAACATATTACGAATGACATAATGCAAAATGCCGTCGTTCTGGTAGTAGGTCAACTCCGTCGCGGTGTCGATACGACAACGGCAGGGTACGACTTCCTGGCTACCATCCGCGCGCGTAAGCGTCACCGGAACCGTCGCGCCGGGTTGTAGGTTTTGCAGATCGCCAATATCAATCTTCTCTTCCCCGGTTAGCCCTAACGTTTTACGCGTTACGCCTTGCGGAAATTCCAGCGGCAGGATGCCCATGCCAATTAAATTCGAACGGTGAATTCGTTCAAACGATTCGGCAATCACCACACGAATACCAAGCAGACGCGGACCTTTTGCCGCCCAGTCACGACTGGAGCCTGATCCATACTCTTTCCCGGCAATCACCGCCAGCGGCGTTTGCTCCTGCTTATAGCGCATCGCAGCATCATAAATAGAGACTACGTCGCTGTCAGGTAAATGCCGCGTCATCCCCCCTTCAACGCCAGGCACCATTTCATTACGGATGCGAATATTGGCGAAGGTGCCGCGCATCATCACTTCATGGTTACCACGCCGCGAACCGTAGGAGTTAAAGTCTTTTCGCTCAACACCCCGACCTTGTAGATATCGACCCGCTGGGCTGTCGGGCTTAATACTGCCCGCCGGAGAGATATGGTCAGTGGTGACTGAATCCCCCAGCATTGCGAGGATCCGCGCACCGTGAATATCTTCCACTGGTGCTGGTGTTGCCTGCATTTCATCAAAGAAAGGCGATAAGCGAATATAGGTTGAGTCCTCCTGCCAACCGTAGGTATCGGATCGTGTGACGTTAATTTCCTTCCACTCTGCTGTGCCTTCAAAAACTTCTGCGTACTCTTTGCGGAACATTTCTGTGGAGACTTGTTCTACCGCACGGGCAATTTCTTGTGCCGATGGCCAGATATCTTTCAGATAAACCGGATCGCCTTTGCGATCATGGCCGATAGGCTCAGAAGCCAGGTTGATATTCATATTTCCCGCCAGCGCATAGGCAACCACCAGCGGCGGCGAGGCCAGCCAGTTAGTTTTAACCAGCGGATGGATACGGCCTTCAAAGTTACGGTTGCCGGACAGCACCGCACCGACGGTTAAATCGCCTTTTTTGATTGCCGTTTCGATAGGATCGGGCAGCGGCCCAGAGTTACCAATACAGGTGGTACAACCGTATCCCACAAGGTTAAACCCCAGTTCGTCGAGATACGGTGTCAGTTTCGCTTTTGCCAGATAATCAGAAACGACTTTCGAACCCGGTGCCAGCGACGCTTTGACCCACGGTTGCCGCTTGAGGCCCAGAGTTACGGCTTTTTTCGCCAGCAAGCCTGCGGCCATCAGCACACTTGGGTTAGAGGTGTTGGTGCACGAGGTTATCGCAGCAATGACCACAGCGCCATCAGGTAACTGATACTGATGTCCGTTCATAACATAATCGACCGGCTGGCGATCTTTATGCGTGGCATTCACTTCCAGTTCGTTACTGGCGGCAAATGCTTTTGGTACATCGGGCAGTGCAACGCGATCCTGTGGGCGTTTTGGCCCTGCCAGGCTCGCTTCAACGTCATTCATATCCAGTTCTAACGTACTGGTAAAAATCGGTTCATCGCCCGGGTTACGCCACATGCCCTGCGCTTTGGCATATTTTTCGACCAACTCGACCTGATCTTCGCTGCGCCCGCTTAAACGCATGTAATCGAGGGTTACAGCATCGATTGGGAAGAAGCCACAGGTGGCACCATATTCTGGCGACATATTGGCAATGGTGGCGCGATCCGCCAGCGGTAGTGAATCCAGCCCATCACCATAAAATTCGACGAATTTCCCCACCACGCCATGTTTGCGCAGCATTTGGGTAACAGTGAGAACCAGGTCTGTGGCGGTAATACCTTCACGTAATTTTCCGGTAAGTTTAAAGCCCACTACGTCCGGGATAAGCATGGAAACCGGCTGGCCTAACATTGCGGCTTCTGCTTCGATGCCACCAACGCCCCACCCCAGCACGCCAAGGCCGTTGATCATGGTGGTGTGCGAGTCAGTACCAACGAGTGTATCCGGATAAGCAATCCATTCACCGTCCTGCAATTCGCTCCACACTGCTTTGCCGAGATATTCGAGGTTAACCTGATGGCAAATGCCTGTGCCTGGCGGCACGACGCTAAACCGACTGAACGCCTGCTTTCCCCATTTCAGGAACACATAACGTTCGTGGTTGCGCTCCATTTCCAGGCGTACGTTTTCTTCAAATGCCTCATCATCACCAAAACGATCGACGGTCACCGAGTGGTCAATGACCAGGTCGACCGGTGAGAGCGGATTAACCTTTGCAGTATCGCCGCCGAGGCGTTTAACCGCTTCGCGCATTGCCGCCAGATCAACAACGGCAGGTACGCCGGTAAAGTCCTGCATCAGCACCCTTGCCGGGCGGTAGGCAATTTCACGGTCAGCATGGGCATTTTTCAGCCATCCCGCCAGCGCGTGGATATCCTCTTCGGTAACCGAGTTACCATCCTGCCAGCGCAGCAGGTTTTCGAGCAAAACTTTGAGTGACTTGGGTAGACGGGTGATATCGCCCAGTGATTTGGCAGCAAGCGGCAGGCTGTAGTAGTGGTAAGTTTTATCTTTGGCCTGCAACGTGTCCTTACTGGCTTCTCGTAGGGTTGACGACATAGCTCCTCCTTAATGACAGGGTTGCGAAGCCCTGATTCTCTTCAGGGTGAATATTAAAGATAACACAAACATCGCGTAACGATTTGATAACAACCCAAATTGATAAAAGAGGAGAAACCTTGTGGCAAAGCAAATGAAAACCCCGCCGCAACGGGGTCAGGGATCAGTGAGTAATGATCCAGAGGAGTTCGGCCCAGAAGAGCATCGACAGAGAAAACGCGCCCATCCAGGACCAATATTTCATATTTGTGTTGATCATAGGCTACACCCTTAACGGTTATTACTTTGTGTTGAGATAACTCAACCTGTTATTGCTGCGGTGTATTAAAAGCCCTGTAATTCATTAAAAATGGGTAATAAGAATGATGATAATTATTGTTTCGGCTGATCATCTTCAGCAAACAGTTCTATAAAGGCTTGCTGCTGCGATGTTAGTTGCCAGTCGTCTGGAATAACGACGGAACATTCCCGTTTCGTTTCTGTTTCATTGTCACTATGCTGGCATAATGGTGACGACTCCAGTTGCTCCTGACCGACCATAGTTATCCCCACACTTTCCAAATCAGCAGTGCGACAACCACCCAGAAAAGTGCAGAACCAAGAAAAACCGCCAGCCAGGCTTTACGTTTTAATTCAGGATCGCGGCGGGGTTCCTGATTTCCAGAAGGCATTGCTAACCTCATATAATCGCCATCACTTATCAGCAAGACGTTGAACGATTGGTGTAATTAATCATACGATGAGACAAATCCTAAAGAAACTTTAGTCAAAAATCCAGCGAATTTACGAATCGTCTCCAGTGAATAATTCAATCTTTTGACCTGAAATAGATATTTGAAAACTGGAGTTTGCGAGGCGGGTAATTAGACACTACTTTACAGGTAATTTACCCTATAAGTATGAGGGATAAAAATATTGTGCACGGTATAGAAATAAGTAACAAAAGAGAATATATTCCGGCACCTTCGCTACATAAAAGGTGCCGAAAATAACGCAAGAAATTATTTTTCCGGCAGTTTTATATCTTTAAACATGACCTCAATTTCTTCATTAGAGCGCAATGCGACAGCCGCATCAACGACATCACGCGTTAAATGCGGTGCAAAACGCTGAATGAAATCATACATATAACTGCGCAAAAAAGTACTACGGCGAAAACCAATTTTGGTTGTACTGTGGCTGAAGATATCGTGAGCATCAACACGCACAAGGTCGGGATCGGCGACCGGATCCACCGCCATGCTGGCAATGACCCCTACCCCCAGCCCTAACCGGACGTAAGTTTTAATGACGTCAGCATCCGTTGCCGTGAAGACGATACGCGGCGTTAACCCTGCGCGGTTAAAGGCAGTATCCAGTTCTGAACGTCCGGTAAAGCCGAAGGTATATGTCACCAACGGATATTGCGCCAGTTCTTCAATGGTAATGGCTTTTTTGCCTGCCAGCGGGTGATCCGGAGTGACTACAATAGCCCGATTCCAGTGGTAGCACGGTAACATCACTAAATCTTCATACAGATGCAGCGCTTCTGTGGCGATAGCGAAATCGGCATTGCCTTTAGAGACGGCATCAGCAATTTGTGTCGGCGAGCCCTGGTGCATATGCAAAGAAACGCGAGGATAACGCTCAATAAAGCCTTTGATAACGTTTGGTAACGCGTAGCGTGCCTGGGTATGCGTGGTGGCGATATACAGCGAGCCTTTATCCGGCCAGGTGTGCTCTCCGGCAACCGATTTTATGGCATCGACTTTCGACAGGACTTCGCGAGCGATACGAATTATTTCTTGTCCTGCTGGCGTTACCTGCGTCAGGTGCTTGCCGCTTCGGGAAAAAATTTGAATGCCTAGCTCGTCTTCCAGCATTCTGACTTGTTTACTGATCCCGGGTTGTGATGTGTAAAGTCCTTCCGCTGTTGATGAGACATTCAGGTTATGATTGACCACCTCAACAATATAGCGAAGTTGTTGTAATTTCATGTTAAACCATCCACTTAGACGCCATCAGAACATCGTTTTTTCGTCACACCTGGCGGGTGACTAATACGATTTAATAATAAAAAAGGTGCTAACTATAACCACTATATCATTTATAGCCTTAGTGTATAGCAACTATGTTGAATCACAAAAAATTTTAAATAAAGCTCAAAAATTAACACAACTCATTGCATATATTGAAGAACCCCACTGTATCCGCCTTTAATAATCACACGGCAGAACAGTTAAGGGCAGTGCCATGCGGACTTTTATCATCATACTGCTGATACACACAACTTACATACTGCTCCCATTCAGGCACTATGGCACCGAGCTGATAATCGCCGCGATCGATATCGTGTTTATCTACAAAACCATCAGGGGGCTTTATGGCTGACTTGAAAAAACTCATCCCGATACTGGTAAGCACTCTGGTCTGCGGTACAGTTGTTACACCGCATGCAAACGCCATGACACAGGAAGAAGTCACAAAATTCAGAACGGAAATGGCTCAGAAAAGAGGCATGACGCTCGAGCAGTACAACAGTATGCAAAAAATGGAGGCAAGAACACAAAGAACCAATGCAGCTAACAGCCGAATAAATTATACGATAAACAAAACCAACGTGATAAATCAAAGCCAGCAACCAACCAAAGCACAAATTGAAGCAGAAAGAAAAGCAGCAGAAGAAACAAGAGCCCGACAGATTGCCAGATAACAATAATCAGACGAAACAGGATGTTCTTATCTCTCCATTTTGCCGTTTAATCACTTAAACGGCATTTTTTTCACCTGAAGCAATATCACCATATCTGTTTTACTGTTCTCAGAAGACCGCTGCGAAAACCACTTCGGCAGAAGCGAGAACCCCGTTTTTGTGTCGCTGTCATTGCTGTCAGCAAGGCCACCCAGAACAACCACATCCCCGTCATTAAGCACAAGCGTGCTGTCGATTTCACGCTTGAGCAGTGTGGGACTGTCACTGATACCCGTGTCCGTTTTAACAAAACTGCTCAGCTCCTGATGGACAGTGATGTGAATACGGTTCCCCGTGACCACGGGTGTGAGCTTAAAGATAACCCCGGAATCACGATAGGTAACCGACTGAACGGGCGTGCCATCATTGTATGAAACACTCCCCAGTACCGGAACCTGCTGCCCGGATGAGAAAGACGCATTCTTGCCGGAACTGACCATCAGATCAGGCGACGAAACAACCGTAAAACGGTTATCGGTGCGAAAGAGTTCATAAATGGCACTCAGGGAAGATGTACTGAAGGTGAACGAATTACCCAGGGACATCTCAGAACCAATACTGATACCAAATTTTCCCGAAAGCATTTTAGCCACAAGCGCAAGACCGGAGCCTTCAGACTTGCTTCCCTGAACCTCATAAACGATGTTCCCCCTGAAGAAGATACCTGCGCAGGTGACGAAGATGATTTGCCCGTGGACGAGGATGCCGAAGACGGTACGGCAGCCGGTGCGGTGTCAGATGCCGGAGAGGATGAGGCAGCAGCACAACGGGGAGCAGCGGGGACGGAAGCAGGCGAGCACGCTGGCCAGCAGCAGGGAAGAACGCATGCGGAAACGAGGAAAATGCAACATCTCAGCAGTCATTATTTTAAGTCTCCCTGATTATCTTTAAATGCAGCATCAGAGCGTAAGCAGTGCATGAAAGACCTGACGATATTCCGCTTCCTCGCTCACTCAGTCGTTACACTCCTGCAGTTCGACTGCGGCGAGCGGTGTCCGCTCTCCGGGGCGGTTCAGCATCACCACTCACATCAGAGCAGCAACGTATTCGTGAGCTGGAAAAGCAGGTTCGTCGTCTGGAGGAACAAAATACGATATTAAAAAAGGGTTCTTTCGAACCACAACTGGTGAAGAAAAATCAGACCCGCATTACCGGCATGGACAACCAGATCCTGGCGCTGTATGCCAGAGGGATGACTACCCGCGAAATTACCTCTGTCTTCAAAGAAATGTACGATGCAGACGTCTCTCCGGCGCTGATATCGAAAGTCACCGATGCCGTAATCGACCAGGTTGTTGAAGGCAAAACCGCCCTCTGGATGCGATTTATCCCATTGTTTATCTTGACTGTATTGTACTGAAAGTACGGCAGGACAGCCGGGGTATCAACAAAGCGGTGTTCCTGGCTCTGGGTATTAACCTTGATGGTAAGAAAGAGCTGCAGGGTATGTGGCTGGCCGAAAATGAAGGTGCAAAGTTCTGGCTGAATGTACTGACGGAACTGAAAAATCGCGGCCTGAACGATATCCTTATCGCCTGCGTGGACGGCCTGAAGGCTTCCCGGAAGCGATTAATGCCGTCAACCCGGAGACGCAGATCCAGTTGTGCATAGTACACATGGTACGCAACAGCCTGCGGTTCGTGGCGTGGAAAGACTATAAAGCGGTTTTGGCCAATTCGTTAGCCAGAGCCTGTAACTGTTTTTCGTCCATAAATTCACCTTCATTTGATGCTGGATTGAACATATCAAAATCAGGCAATTACACAAATCTATGTACAGGCTCCGTTAAAACGCATACGGGCGCGATTCTGGTGTGTCTTTTGTTGCTGTGTTTTGCCTCTATTGCCAGATCGCGCTCATTCCCCTGAACTTCTGTTTTCCCGCTCCGGTCCCCGTCTTCTTCGCTTCCGAAAGCATGAAAAAAATCCGTTTCAGCTGTCTCTGGCTGGCAATTCCTGCGTGATTCACATGGCTGCATAGCTATGCATGTGGTTAAAATTTACCGGGTGCGATCGCGGCAGTTTTTCGGGTGGTTTGTTGCCATTTTTACCTGTCTGCTGCCGTGATCGCGCCGAACGCGTTTCAGTGGTGCGTACAATGCGACGTTATGGTAAATCCATATGGGGGGGTAATTGGATTCTGGGCCGCATTGTGTCCTTATGACTTAGTTTATGAATCTAAGGTCGATATGATTTTTTCTGCTATTGCATTGATAACAGGGACTGCGACTGAATTCCCAAATTGCTTATAAGCCTGTGTATCCGATACAGGGATAATAAAATCACTAGGAAACCCTTGAAGTCTTGACGCTTCCCGCGGAGTTATTTTTCTTGGGTTACTTCCTTTTTGCTCTATTAATATTTCGCTACCATCTTTATAGTACCTCGCACTTATGGTATTAGTATATGGGCTATTTTCATTAAATAAACCATACCCAAAGCCTTTACCGGCTGCTGCATTTACAAGTTTCCTGCGTTGGTGTCCATTCCAGAGCGCATCTGATAGCGTATATTTATTGTCTACGCTCTTTTCAAGAATATCTCCAACTCTTGTTTTTGTTTTTAATGGGGTTGGAAAAGTAAAATGTTCATGATTTCTTACTTTTTCTTTATTAAAGCCTACAATGTATATGCGCTCTCTATTTTGTGGAACACCAAAGTCTTTTGCAGCGAAGATATTGTAATACACAGTGTAATTCAATTCTTCAAGTGTGTTTTTTATTATTGAAAAAGTTCTACCTTTATCATGTCCTAGCAAGTTTTTTACATTTTCAAGTAAAAAAGCATGAGGTTTTTTTTCCTTTATTATCCTTGCTATATCAAAAAACAAAGTTCCTCTTGTATCATTAAATCCTTTTTTGAGGCCTGCTTGAGAGAATGCTACACAAGGAAACCCACCGACAAGAATTTCATGATCAGGAATATCTTTTTCATCGATTTTTGTTATGTCCCCATCAGGGAAATCACCATAATTTGCATGATATGTCTTTTGAGCAAACTTATCCCATTCGCTGGAAAAAACAACATTTACAGCGTTAGTTTGATGAAATCCAAGTCTGGTTCCACCGATTCCAGCAAATAAATCGATCATGCGATATCTGCCATTCTCGTTGTTTGGGTAAGGTGGTGTGTCTGGAAAGTCTATAACTGCTTTTAGTTCCGCCCCAGTAGGTTTTGTTTCCCCGCGCTCCCATCTTCTTATGGTTCTGTCTCCATATTTTGAAAGACCAAGGGCGTCTGCAAACTCTTTTTGAGTCATATGAAGTCTTTCTCTTTTTTCTTTGATTGTTGCTGCGATATTATCAGTCATGCATGTCTACCAGAATTAAGTGTTGGTTTTAGGACAATTTGTCCTGTTTTGATTCCAATTATGAACGTGCATGAAAAAACTTTCAAGTAGATATAAAAGGTTATTTTTTATGCAAAGATTAAGTCCTGGTGAATTTAAAACTCTAATTTCTAAAGAGAGAAAATCGCATTTTATTACGCCATTTGCTTTGGTTTATAAAACATTTTGTGATTTAGGGTATGATCAAAAAAATAGTGATTATTTTTTGAATAATCCAAGTGAATATATAATTGCAATGAGAAAAAACTGTTGGAAAGAATTTGAACCATTTGAAAAAGAATTCACAACAAGAATGTTATCATATCTTATTGATGAAGAAAGAATAAAAGATATGAGTCCTTATGATGCCATTCGTGATTTTACGATGGAATACCCTACACACATATATGATTTGGCACTGTCTAACACTCAATCCAGACGTAGCAGGGCAGGAAAAGAGTTTGAGTCTATTCTTGAGCTATTAATGATGGGGGCAGGAATTCCTGTTGATGTGCAGGGGGCTATTGGGAAGTCATTTTTTCAAAAAAAACAAATAGGTAAACTTGTAGATCTTGTTATGCCAGGTGTAGCCCAGTACACATCTAACAAAAGAAATACAATGTTGATTTCCGCTAAAACAACGCTGAGGGAGCGATGGCAAGAAGTACCTGAAGAGGTTAATAGAACAGGAATTAGAGAAATGTATCTAGCTACACTAGATGATTCTTTTAGCGAGGAGACAATAAATATATTGTACGAGGCTAATGTGGTCGTTGTAACGACGATAGAAAATAAAAATTTCAAATATAAAAATAATAATAGGGTGCTAACCTTTGAAGATATGCTTCAGTCAGCAATGGAATTATCAATAAAGTGGAATAATGTAAGTTACACAGACTCTGAAAAAGAGGAAATTCAACGGTCAATATTAAAACAAATAGAAAAATATAGTGATTTCCCTTATGTTGTTAATTATTATAGAAATAGGCTTAGTGCTCTTTTTGACTAAAAAACTAAAAGGATCTCTTGAGATCCTTTTTTTCTGCGCGTAATCTTGGACCTGTAAACGAAAAAACCACCCTGGCAGGTGGTTTTTTCGAAGGTTAGCTAATCCTGGCAGATTATCTAACCGAGGTAATCTGGCTTCAGCAGAGCACAGATACCAAATACTGTCCTTCCAGTGTAGCCGTAGTTAGGCCATCACTTCAAGAACTCTGTAAGCATCTGGATAAATCTCGCTCTGCTAATCCGGTTACCAGTGGCTGCTGCCAGTGGCGTTAAGGCGTGTCTTACCGGGTTGGACTCAAGACGATAGTTACCGGATAAGGCGCAGCGGTCGGGCT
>OMGS01000348.1_pt1 | contig 31224 bp, 23 predicted proteins | sample 1646081 | NCBI WGS metagenome assembly OMGS01 (sample SAMN05578591, study PRJEB25193) | human gut metagenome | biome: Human Microbiome; feature: human-associated habitat; material: feces | host: Homo sapiens | place: USA:Birmingham | reverse complement strand
TTGTTCAAATATATTCATATCTACCCTGCTTGTACCATTATGTTATACACCTCTTCAGGAGTATTCATAAAACAAGGCAAATGTAAAGAACTGTATTGTTTTGTATAACAAGATAGTTTCCTAATCGCCAATGAATATAAGCTCCATCATTTCTCCCTATTTTTATATTAGAAGTGACAGAGATTTGCAGGGTGATGCAGAGCTGAAAATCACAGGTTTCCTTATTGGTTTTTGCATCGTACAACTAAAGCAATAAACCAGCTCCCATCATCATCAACATCCCGGCGAACATGAATTTATTAGCCGGGCTCATAGCTGCATTCGCGTTTTAAGAATAATCCTCCTGCTGTCGCCGACTATGCTTAACGTTTAAAAAAGCATCAGCACTCTCGCAACGCACTCTTATTTTCCCCTTTAGAATACCGGAGGCCTGGTATGAGCAACCAAGGCGAATACCCCGAAGATAATCGGGTTGGGAAGCACGAGCCGCACGATTTAAGTTTGACCCGTCGCGATCTGATTAAAGTGAGCGCCGCAACAGCGGCGACCGCCGTGGTTTATCCTCATTCTACGCTGGCGGCAAGCGTTCCGGCAGCTACACCCGCGCCAGAGATAATGCCCCTGACACTGAAGGTGAACGGCAAAACCGAGCAGCTTGAGGTGGATACCCGAACCACGCTACTGGACACTTTGCGTGAAAATCTGCATTTGATCGGTACCAAGAAAGGTTGCGATCACGGACAGTGCGGAGCCTGTACCGTGCTGGTCAATGGTCGCAGGCTTAATGCCTGCCTGACGCTTGCAGTCATGCATCAGGGGGCCGAGATCACCACCATTGAAGGCCTGGGTTCGCCAGATAATCTTCACCCCATGCAGGCGGCCTTTATCAAGCATGATGGCTTCCAGTGCGGCTACTGCACCTCCGGGCAAATTTGCTCATCAGTAGCGGCGCTAAAAGAGATTCAGGACGGCATTCCAAGTCACGTCACGGTCGATTTGGTTTCCGCTCCAGAAACAACTGCCGATGAGATCCGTGAACGTATGAGCGGCAACATCTGTCGCTGTGGTGCATACGCCAACATCCTTGCCGCCATTGAAGATGCTGCGGGGGAGATAAAATCATGAAGGCGTTTACCTATGAACGAGTGAACACCCCAGCCGAGGCGGCACTTAGCGCTCAGCGCGTACCCGGCGCAAAATTTATCGCGGGCGGGACCAATCTGCTGGACCTGATGAAGCTGGAAATTGAAACGCCCACCCACCTTATCGATGTGAACGGCCTCGGGCTCGATAAGATTGAAGTGACCGACGCGGGTGGGCTGCGCATCGGCGCACTGGTACGGAACACCGACCTGGCGGCTCACGAGCGCGTGCGTCGTGATTACGCGGTACTCTCCCGCGCCCTGCTCGCTGGCGCGTCTGGTCAGTTACGTAATCAGGCAACCACCGCAGGTAATCTGCTCCAGCGCACGCGCTGCCCCTATTTTTACGACACCAATCAGCCCTGCAATAAGCGCCTGCCCGGGAGCGGCTGCGCGGCGCTTGAAGGCTTTAGCCGTCAGCACGCGGTGGTAGGCGTAAGCGAAGCCTGCATTGCCACCCATCCGAGCGATATGGCGGTCGCAATGCGGTTGCTGGATGCGGTGGTGGAAACCATCACGCCGGAGGGAAAGACTCGCAGTATCACACTGGCTGATTTTTATCACCCACCGGGGAAAACGCCGCACATTGAAACCGCCCTGCTTCCCGGTGAGCTTATCGTTGCGGTGACGTTACCTCCACCGCTCGGCGGAAAACATATCTACCGTAAGGTGCGCGATCGCGCCTCCTACGCCTTTGCCCTGGTATCGGTCGCGGCGATTATTCAGCCTGACGGCAGCGGGCGCGTCGCGCTGGGCGGAGTAGCACATAAGCCCTGGCGCATTGAGGCTGCGGATGCTCAGCTATCCCAGGGGGCGCAGGCCGTATATGACGCGCTGTTCGCCAGCGCCCATCCCACCGCTGAAAACACCTTTAAACTCCTGTTGGCGAAGCGAACGCTTGCCTCCGTACTGGCTGAAGCGAGGGCACAAGCATGAAATTTGATAAACCCGCAGGGGAAAACCCGATCGATCAGCTGAAGGTTGTCGGTCGTCCCCATGACCGCATCGACGGACCGCTGAAAACTACCGGCACGGCACGCTACGCCTACGAATGGCATGAAGAAGCCCCCAACGCCGCCTATGGCTATATCGTCGGTTCCGCCATGGCCAAAGGACGCCTCACCGCCCTTGATACGGACGCCGCGCAAAAAGCGCCGGGCGTACTGGCTGTCATTACCGCCAGTAACGCCGGGGCACTCGGCAAAGGCGACAAAAACACCGCCAGGCTGTTAGGCGGTCCCACTATTGAGCACTATCATCAGGCCATTGCGCTGGTAGTGGCCGAGACCTTCGAACAGGCGCGAGCGGCGGCCTCGCTGGTGCAGGCGCACTATCGCCGTAATAAAGGAGCTTACTCCCTGGCGGACGAAAAACAGGCCGTCAGTCAGCCGCCGGAAGACACGCCCGACAAAAACGTCGGTGACTTTGACGGAGCTTTCACCTCCGCTGCGGTGAAGATTGATGCTACCTACACGACCCCGGACCAGAGCCATATGGCGATGGAGCCGCATGCCTCGATGGCCGTCTGGGATGGAAATAAGCTTACTCTCTGGACCTCAAATCAGATGATTGACTGGTGCCGCACCGATCTGGCAAAAACGCTAAAAGTGCCCGTGGAGAATGTGCGTATTATCTCCCCGTATATCGGCGGAGGGTTTGGCGGCAAGCTGTTCCTGAGAAGCGATGCGCTGCTGGCGGCCCTCGCCGCCCGAGCGGTGAAACGTCCGGTTAAAGTGATGCTCCCCCGCCCCACTATTCCCAATAACACCACGCACCGCCCCGCCACCCTTCAGCACCTGCGTATCGGTGCCGACCAGAGCGGGAAAATCACCGCTATCTCACATGAAAGCTGGTCCGGAAACCTGCCCGGCGGCACGCCGGAAACGGCGGTACAGCAAAGCGAATTACTCTACGCCGGGGCAAACCGTCATACCGGCCTGCGGCTCGCCACGCTTGATTTGCCGGAAGGGAACGCCATGCGTGCGCCCGGCGAAGCCCCCGGTCTGATGGCGCTCGAAATCGCGATCGACGAACTGGCGGAAAAAGCGGGCATCGATCCCGTCGAGTTTCGCATCCTGAATGACACTCAGGTTGACCCCGCCGACCCGACGCGCCGCTTCTCTCGCCGTCAGCTTATCGAGTGCTTGCGCACCGGAGCGGATAAATTTGGCTGGAAGCAGCGCAACGCCACACCCGGACAGGTACGCGACGGAGAGTGGCTAGTCGGCCACGGCGTCGCGGCGGGCTTTCGCAATAATCTGCTGGAAAAATCGGGGGCTCGGGTTCACCTCGAACAAAACGGCACCGTTACCGTGGAAACGGACATGACCGACATTGGCACCGGCAGCTACACCATTCTGGCCCAGACGGCGGCGGAAATGCTTGGCGTACCGCTGGAGCAGGTTGCGGTTCACCTTGGCGACTCCAGTTTCCCGGTTTCTGCGGGTTCTGGCGGACAATGGGGCGCGAATACCTCCACCTCCGGCGTTTACGCCGCCTGTGTGAAGCTTCGCGAAATGATTGCCTCGGCAGTCGGGTTTGATCCTGAGCAGTCGCAGTTTGCCGACGGCAAGATTACCAACGGTACCCGAAGCGCCACGCTACATGAGGCCACCGCAGGCGGCAGACTGACAGCGGAAGAGAGCATTGAATTCGGAACACTGAGCAAGGAGTACCAGCAGTCGACCTTTGCCGGGCATTTTGTGGAGGTCGGCGTGCATAGCGCGACGGGAGAAGTTCGGGTCCGGCATATGCTCGCTGTGTGTGCTGCAGGACGCATCCTGAATCCGAAAACTGCACGCAGCCAGGTCATTGGCGCAATGACTATGGGCATGGGCGCGGCACTGATGGAGGAGCTGGCGGTGGATGACCGTTTGGGCTACTTCGTTAATCACGATATGGCGGGGTATGAGGTGCCGGTCCATGCGGATATCCCAAAACAGGAGGTGATTTTCCTGGATGATACCGACCCCATATCCTCCCCGATGAAGGCCAAAGGTGTCGGTGAGCTGGGCCTGTGCGGCGTGAGCGCTGCTATCGCCAACGCGGTGTATAACGCCACCGGTATTCGGGTACGCGATTATCCCATCACTCTGGATAAGCTGCTCGATAAGCTGCCGGATGTGGTTTAAGGAGGAACAATGTCATACCCGCTTTTTGATAAAGACGAACACTGGCATAAGCCAGAGCAGGCGTTTCTCACCGATGACCACCGGACCATTCTGCGCTTCGCCGTAGAGGCGCTAATGTCCGGTAAAGGAGCGGTGCTGGTGACGCTGGTGGAGATACGCGGCGGCGCGGCGCGCCCGCTCGGGGCGCAGATGGTGGTGCGCGAAGATGGTCGTTACTGCGGTTTTGTCTCTGGCGGCTGCGTGGAGGCCGCTGCCGCTTTTGAAGCGCTGGAGATGATGGGCTCAGGCTGCGATCGCGAAATTCGCTATGGCGAAGGTTCGCCGTGGTTTGACATCGTTCTGCCCTGCGGCGGTGGGATCACGCTGACGCTCCATAAACTACGCTCGGCACAGCCTCTGCTCGCCGTGCTGAACCGCCTGGAACAGAGAAAACCGGCGGGGCTGCGCTACGATCCGCAAGCACAATCGTTGGTGTGCCTGCCCACGCAAACCCGAACGGGCTGGAATCTCAATGGCTTTGAGGTGGGGTTCAGGCCATGCGTCAGGCTGATGATTTACGGACGTTCTCTTGAGGCGCAGGCAACCGCGAGTCTTGCAGCAGCCACAGGCTATGACAGCCATATCTTCGATCTTTTTCCGGCCTCAGCCAGCGCTCAGATCGATACCGATACGGCGGTCATTTTGCTGTGCCATGATCTCAACCGGGAGCTGCCAGTGTTGCAGGCCGCGCGAGAAGCAAAACCCTTTTATCTCGGCGCATTGGGCAGCTATCGAACCCACACGTTACGTCTGCAAAAGCTCCACGAGCTGGGATGGTCCAGGGAGGAAACAACGCAAATCCGGGCACCCGTCGGGATATTCCCCAAAGCCCGGGATGCGCATACTCTGGCACTCTCCGTGCTGGCAGAAGTCGCCTCTGTACGTCTCCATCAGGAGGAGGATTCATGCCTGCCCCCGTCGTCCTGATCCTTGCGGCCGGGCGTGGAAAGCGCTTTCTCGCCTCCGGGGGAAATACCCATAAATTAAGAGAAAAATCTGCAGTAGTCGTTTTAGAAAATCACCTAAATCGTTTAAAAGAGCGCCCAACCCATAGTGGGCGCTCATCGCCTTGTGTGACTTATTCAGCAACGCGCACCCTCGCCGGACTAAAGCGCACCGGCCTTCTGGCGTGCGGTAACAAAGGTCAGTACGCCCGCGCAAAGGAGCAGCACGCTACTCATGGCAAACGTACTCTGCCAGCCAAGGCGGTCAAACACGATGCCTCCTGCCGTTGATCCAAGGGCGATGGAGAGCTGAATCACCGCGACCATGAGGCCGCCTCCGGCTTCGGCGTTGTCAGGCAACGTACGCGCAATCCATGTCCACCATCCGGTTGGCGCGGCGGTGGCCAGCATGCCCCAGAGTCCTAACAGCAGCGAGACCGTCCAGACGTGATGCCCGGTAAGCATCAGACCGATGGCAATGACGGCCATCAGTCCGGGTATGGCCATCAGCGTGGGGTAGAATTTTCTGTTGAGAAATGCCGAAACAACCAGAGTGCCAATAAAACCGGCCACGCCGATAATCAGCAAAATCGACGACAAGCCTAAGGAATTAACCCGTGTCACCGACTCCAGAAACGGGCGCACATAGGTGAATAGCGCAAACTGCCCCATGAAAAACAGGCCACAAGCTATCATGCCGACCACAACCATGCGGCGGCTAAATAAGCGGAATACCGCGCCAAATGACGTGTGGCTTTTATTCGCATCCATACTGGGCAGGCTGATGCACTGCCAGATAAAGGCGACAACCGCGATGGGCACCAGGCACAAGAAAGCGCCTCGCCATCCGACCGTAGCCCCCAGATAGCTTCCCAGCGGTGCGGCCACGACCGTCGCCAGCGCATTACCGGCGTTGAAAATTGCCAGCGCACGCGTGACCTGATGCTGCGGCACCAGACGAATCGCCGTTGCCGCTGACATCGACCAGAATCCGCCAATAGCCACACCAATCATCGCACGACCGACCATATACATCAGATAACTGGAAGCCAGCGCAATAATAAGCCCCGATACGGCCATCAGAACCGTCATCCCCAGCAGCAGGAACTTACGATTCATCTTTCCAGCTAGCGTTGAAAGCGTCAGGCTGGTCAGAACCGCCAGTGCGCCGGAGATAGCAATCCCCTGCCCTGCAAGCCCCTCCGTCACGCCTAAATCGCGGGTAATCGGCGTGAGCAGGCTGACGGGCATAAATTCAGAAGCAATCAGCACAAACACGCACAGGGTCATAGCAAAAATACCGCCCCAGTATGCGTGCTGATGATGAGGTGATGGTGTTTGGCTTAGTGTCGACATAGTGAAATTTCACAAAGATCAGGATAAAAGCCACCTGCCATAGACCGGTGGCTTTGCATCAATTCAGGAGAGGTTTTATTTCAGTTTGGTCTGGAAAAATTGTTCGAACTTCGCGAAAGGTATTTTTCCGGCCACGTTATCGTACAGGTCCACGTGATTTGCCCCTGGTACCACCACCAACTCTTTGTCTTTACTGCCAACCGCCTTGTAAGCATCTTCAGCAAAATAGCGTGAATGCGCTTTCTCACCGGTCACAATCAGCGTCGGGATGGTGATTTCACTGGCGTATCTCAACAGCGGCATATTCATAAATGACAGCGGCATCGTTGCCGTCCACGCCCCGGTAGAGTTAACGGAACGTTCGTGGAAGCCGCGCGGCATGCGATAGTAGTCAAAGAACTCTTTGAGTACCGGATGAGGATTTGCCGGCAGCGTTTCTGGCAGAATGCGCTCGCCCGCACTGACCTTGCCGTTGCTGTCGACATTAATATCATGACCACCGTGAGCAAACGTTCCGCTCTGCGCATCCTTCCAGCGCTGTTCATTCAGATATTGCAGAACAGCACGACGGTCGGCGGTAGAATAACGGTCTTTGCCATCCCCCACACCATGACCCATCGCCCGGCTCATGTCATACATCACGCTGGTAGCTACCGCTTTAACGCGGGTATCCATCGCCACGTCGTTCAGCGCCATGCCGCCCCAGCCACAAATACCGAGCAGCCCGATACGGTTGCGGTCTACCTCTTTTTGCAGCCCTAAGAAATCCACCGCCGCGCTGAAATCTTCAGTGTTGATATCCGGTGAGGCGACGTTTCGCGGATAGCCGCCGCTTTCCCCGGTGTAAGAAGGATCGAACGCCAGGGTAACAAACCCTCGTTCCGCCAGCGTCTGCGCATACAGGCCGCTGGATTGCTCTTTCACCGCGCCAAATGGCCCACTGACCGCAATCGCCGCCAGCTTGCGATCGCCACGGTCTTTAGGCAGGTAAAGATCGCCCACTAAGGTGATGCCATATCGGTTCGGGAACGAGACTTTACGGTGATCGACTTTCTGGCTCTCGGCAAACGTTTTATCCCATTTATCTGTCATGGACACAGGGGCATTAGGATTGGTTGAATCAGCATAACTCATTGTCGTGACTCCACTTAATGATGCGAAAAGCAGCATGGTCGGCATCGCGGTTTTTAGCGTTCGGGTGAAGGCTTTCATAAAAATCCCCATAAAAAACAACAGAGAGATACAGGTTTCCGACGGACAACGCTGCGGTGCTTTACTTTGATGGGGTCATTATAGTGAGCAGAATTAGTGCTGATTAGGGGGCGATTAATGCTAAGATTAATACCATATTGTTATAAATTAATGCTGAGATTGCCGGCATGAAGGGGGGATGTTTCAATGGCGAAAAGGGAGAACTACAACGAGCTGTACCTGTTTATGCAGGTGGTGCGAGAAGGCAGCTTTACCGCAGCGGCTCAGCGGCTGGGTCTTGCTCAGTCAGGAGTCAGCCGTTCTGTTCGCGAGCTTGAAGAAAGGCTGGGTGTCCAGCTGCTAGTGCGCACCACGCGTAAACTGTCGCTGACACAAGCAGGCGAGCAGCTCTACCAGAAGACGGCATCTGGATTTGAAATGTTAGATCTTGGGCTTGCCACACTGGCGCACTATCGAGAGACGCCCTCCGGCACGGTGCGTATCAATGCCAGCCAGCACGCGATTGATAAATGCCTGCTGCCAAAGCTGGCGGTATTTAAACAGCGATATCCTGATATCCGGCTTGAACTGATAAATGAGAGCCGGTTCGTCGATATCATCGAGGAAAGATTCGATGCAGGTGTCCGCCTGGGGCCTGAAGTCGGCCAGGGTATGGTCGCGGTACGCATCACGCCCGATATGGAGATGGCAATTGTGGGGACTCCGGAACATTTTCGTCGCTATGGTTTTCCGCAAACCCCGGCGGATTTAAAGGCGCATCCCTGTATCGCCTATCAGTTTGCCGACGGCAGCGTATACCAGTGGGAACTCAATCAGGATGATAAAAAAATCACTCATCGCCCTGAAGGGCAATGGGCCCTATCCGACAGCTATATGGAAGCAGAAGCCGCCCGGCTGGGCCTCGGATTGGCCTATGTTCCTGTTGAACTGGTCGCGGATGATTTAGAACACGGTAAGCTTATCAGGGTGTTGCAGCGTTACAGCCTGCGAATGGAGGGATTGTTTCTCTATTACCCTCATCGCAACGTCTCCCCCGCCCTGCGGATGGTCATTGATACATTGAAAATCTGAACGTTAACAACGACCGACTCTTCACTGTGCAAAATTGTGTCAGGTAGTCCCTCTGCGTTCAATTCCAGGGTCTGCTTTGAGCGAGAAAGAGCGGACTTATCTGTACAAGGGGACTATCCAGCAATGGAGATCACCCAAAAGAAAAAACTATCTGGCTCCCTCGACAACCTTCATCCGGGCATTTAGCCTCAATCAACATTTTTATATCTGTCAGGTTACTTCATTATGAAAAATGATCAATATCGTTGTTTTTGTTGCAATAGTCGAATACGCCTATTTATTCCTCCATCTTTATTAATAACGGCAATAAACTGTTCACTTCACTGATATTTAAAACATATATCCTTTTCAAGCTGTTCAGCGGCGAAAGAAAACGTATTAAATATGAATTCGACTATTTAACCATATCTGTCTGATTGCTAATCATCCGTGATTAATACTGGTCTATTGATTACGCCAGTATTAACAACTTAGGGATGTATTCTTCCTTTTCATATACAGTCCTCGAAAAAGAGAGAAAATAAAACCGTGTCCAATATTACTCTACCACTCCAGACCGAAGCATCGGTAGAATTAGCAGAACGACTGGTACAATAGATTGGGATAGCGTCATTTGTCAGGTATTCCATTGCCTGACAAATGACAATTTTGAGTCAATAGACGTGCTTCTTGATCATGTCTTAAAAATTATACCATGAACCTTATGAAGCATCATTTTTACTGACTGGTGTTAATTTTGCTATCATATAAACTCTGTTCTTAAAAAACGCGCCCAGAATTTTATATGATTTCCCTTGTTTTGCTGCCTGTAAAGAAATTTCTTTTTCAGTGCTGTTAATGGTTGAACCGACGGCAGTAATCGTTTTGGCGACGCTACTGAATGATAATAAAGACAGTGTAACCACAGCAATTAAAGAACAGATAGTATTCATGTTAATTCTCCTGACAATTAAGAGGATGAGTTTTATATACATAGGTATTAAACATGAGTCATATTTACTCCAAGAGAAAATACTCCTTCTGTAGTTAAACCTTCATCTCCTTCGGGGTGAGCAATACATAATGCATCTTGCTATGCAAAACAGGTGGATATAAATTTTCCTTCTGACCTATTTAATAAAACGTGAATGTAAAAATTATTCTTCAGTTTGCAGATGCAGTGGGTCTGATGGTAATTTCGGTTGTATCAACGCTTTCGGGAGATTCAATAATATGCCTTACAGCACGGGCAATATCCGCGGGTTGAAGTGCAACAGAACGGTAGGCGTCCATTGCCTTCATGGTTTCCACATGGGTAATGGTTGAAGCCAGTTCACTTTCGACAACGCCAGGATTTACGCAGGTCACACGGATTTTCGAGCTTTCCTGCCGTAAGCCATCAGAAATAGCCCGTACTGCAAATTTTGATGCACAATAGACTGCGCCTGTGGGCACAACAGAAAGGGCACCAATAGAACCAAGATTGATTATCTGACCGGAACCCTGTGCTTCCATCACCGGAAGTACAGCGCCAATTCCCCACAGTACACCTTTGATATTCACGTCAATAGTGAGCTCCCATTCATCCTGTTTTCCTACTGCAAGCGGTGAAAGCGGCATAACGCCCGCATTATTGATAAGAACATCAACTCGCCCCCAGCTATCCAGCGCTACTTGCACGAAATCTGCCATGGACTGTCGGTCTGTGACATCCAACTCCCGCGCTTTAGCAATTCCTCCTGCGCGGCAGATTTCGGTTGCAATGGCTTCGATACGCTCAACTCTGCGTGCGCCCAGTAAAACCTTCGCCCCTGTCGTTCCCAGCTCTCTGGCAATACCTTCTCCAATACCACTTGATGCGCCGGTAATTAATATGACCTTATCCATTACGCTCTCCTTCAAATGTGTTCGGAGAGAGAATAGAACTTTATGATTGGTTCCAGTATCCTGCTTTCAATGTACTCAGTGGTTAGCGGCATTAAACAATGAAAATCGATCTTAATCTTTTACCCATTTTTATCGCGGTAGCAGAAGAGAGTAATTTTAGTAAAGCCGCCGCACGGCTGGGCGTTACCCGTTCAGCGGTCAGTCAGGGAATAAGACGCCTTGAAGATGCATTCGGGACAATGCTTGTAATGCGGACCACGCGCTCAGTTAATTTGACGGAAGCGGGAGAACGGCTGCATAAATCGTTGTCATTACCTTTATCCGGTATTGAAGCAGCGTTCGAAGAGATGGTTTCTGACCATGTGCCACGCGGACTTCTCAGAATCGCGGTGACGTCGATAGCTGAAGAATTTCTTTCAGGTCCGCTAATCGCTTCGTTTGCAGCGGCCAATCCAGCCGTTACGCTTGATATTGTTGTCACAGATGAGGAATTCGATATCGTAGCCGCAGGTTACGATGCTGGCGTAAGGCTCGGAGAGGTCATTGAAAAAGACATGATTGCTGTGCCCCTTACCGGCAGGCAGCGTGAAATGGTCGTTGCCTCTGCCTCCTATCTCGCAGCCAACAGCACACCTGTTCATCCGCGTGAACTTGTGAATCATAAGTGTATCGGCTGGCGTCAATCCCCGGATGTTGCGCCTTATCGCTGGCCATTTGAAGAAAACGGGAGAACTTTCGACCTTGCGATTGAACCGCAGATTACGACTAATGATCTGCGTCTGATGTTGAGGCTGGCTCTTGCCGGCGGAGGAATAACAATTGCCACTCAGGAAACTTTCAGGCCATATATTGAAAGCGGTAAGCTTGTATCGCTGCTTGATGACTTTCTTCCACAATTTCCAGGCTTCTATCTGTATTTCCCACAGCGTCGCAATATTGCACCAAAGCTCCGCGCCCTGATTGACCACGTCAAGGAATGGCGGCAGCAATTGGCTTAAATGTCTGCACCTGCACTCTACAGGCAGTGCTGAGTATCTGGATGCACCAGAACGGCTTATAGAACTTCTGTTGAATCATGTTCCGAAAGACAGATTAATCAGAACTTATCAGGTCGGGCAGCAGGCGGAAAAATTACGGGATCTTTTTTTGAAATGGGGGGATTTTATTGAGTATGAGATCATCAGGTCTAATAATGATGCTCCAGATAATGTTATTCAGATCAGCTTTGGAAAGAGATAGTTTCGTATTTTCATAAGTAGAGATCGTCTAATCACTCAGCAATCTCTTGCTCGATGGTGCTATGTATTAAATTAAACGAATATGTTTGAGTTATTGCCACGAAGTTATTCATATAACCAAAACATCATGACCTAATTCAATCTCTCTGACCAGAGCTAAGAATACTGCTCCAGAACCCTCTCCAGCTTACTCACCGCCGCCACATACTTCGCAGGATTTTTATCTTTTAGCACCGCCAGATTGCGTTGCTTCCAGCGAATAGCCGGAAGATGCTGAATTTCAGGATAGCGATACCGCGACCAGTCAGGGCTGTTTCGCTTAAAACTGAGCAAGAACTCGCGATCCAGATCCGTAAGATGTGACTTCAACGCCTGCGGCAGCAAAGTCGTTACTGACAGCAGCGATTCCAGCGACGTTTCCTGCTGAGTCATCCCCGAAAATTCCTGAGCGTATAACGTGGCAATCCGATCTGTATCCCAGTTTGGAGCCAGCAACTCGGCAATGGGACGGGGATGGCCTGCCAGATAACAAAGAAAACCGTCAAAGATCTCCCGCATCAGTCCCGGTTTCTCCAGCATATTCAGCACATCAAACAGATCGCGCGGGTGTTGACGATCAAGCGCCGCGCAGATTTTACCGCCATAAAGATCCGCCAGAGAAACGACACTCATAGTGGTGAAACCATACTCCATTTCCACACGTTCGCACACCGACATTTCTGCCGGAGGCAACAACAGCCCGCGCCAGACTGGGCTAACCTCGATCTTAATCTTTGCATCAGCGGTATTCACAATGATGCGCTTTTCATCCGCTTTATTTTCCTGTCGGATCGCGGTAATCCCCGGTTTACTGTTCAGCGATGCAGTAATTCTCTTCAAAGCGTCGTTGATAGCCGCCAGATCGGTATCGCGATCCGCAAAGCTCTTATACGCCAGATCAATATCCACCGACAGACGGGGAAAATCCTGCACAAACAAATTGATTGCCGTGCCGCCTTTCAACGCGAAACAGGACTCCTTCGCCACATGCGGCAGAGCAGCCATCAACAGCTTAACCTGCCTGGCATAGCTATCACGCAGATCCATCTTCGACTCCTTCCGGTTTAAATGTGCGGGGAACAGTAATTTGATAATCCGGCTCCAGCCAGCCACCGGGTATGATTTGCCGCTTTCCCGAACCTGTTTCTATACCGCTTTGATCAAGATACTGAAAATAAGGATGTCCATTACGCCGGGCAAGATAGAGCATCACCCGGTTGGTTTTAATCGAATGACTGGCGCGAAGCAGTGCCTGCAATTTGCGTGGGCTGAGAAGATTCAACCCCTGAAACAGAGCATCGGCATGTTCGAACGAGATCAACGAAGGAACGCCGCAGGCGATCTCATACGCGGCCAGTTCCGGGGCACTGCCTGCTAACTGGCGGTCGCCAATTTTCAGTTCCGTGGTAAATGGCGTTACATCAACGGTAAGGCCCGATGTATACAGCGTGATAAATGTTGCAGATTGTTCGAAGGCAGCAAACCATCCCGGCAGCTTAACGTAAGCCGGAAGCGCGAGCCAGACCTGCGGCCTGCCCGGTTCGGTATAGTGCGCATGGCCCTGTAGCGCAAGGCTGGTTAGCCCCGCCACCCGAACAGGCTTTTCCCACTGTGTTTGCAGGCAGTAAACCGCGTCTACCCAATCCGGCTCACGGCCCGTACGGCAGTACACGCCGTGAGCGATGCGCCTGAGCCAGCCATTTTGAACATAGAGATAAGAAAGCTTACGATCTACGCCGTTGCGGGTAAGCCATGACTGGAGCAGCACCTGACCGGGTAGCGTGTTTTGCATCAACCAGTTTAGATAGTTTGGCAAATGTCGCTCCTGAATAGACATTAGTAGAAATATTTAAACCAGTGTAGGTTCAGGGATACGCCACAGCAAGAAATAGTTTACTTATTCCTCATTTTGTCTACTTAAAATTGACATTGAGAAAAAAATACAAACTTACCTACATTCAGGCAAAGTGCGACAAATAGACTCGGTCGGTTTAAAGAGAACGTGTAACATAGATGCAAATCGAATAGACATTGTTGCCAGCCGTTCCAAGGTTGTGGGGCGCTGCATGGCCTGAGACGTGATAAATACAGGGAACACAATGAAATTCACTGAAGATACCCGAGTAAAAATCCCCGTCATCCTCCACCTGATACGGCTGGGCTACCACTACCTGTCCCTTAAAGAACAACGCTGGGACAAAGAAACCAATATCTTCCCTGACCTCTTCACCGCTGCGATTGGCAGAATAAATCCCGGACTTGTGCCAGACGACATCGGACGCCTGTTAAAAGACCTCACGCTGCTTCTCGACAACGATGATCTGGGCCGCGCCTTCTTCGAAAAACTCAGTGACCGTTCCGGTATCAAACTGATCGACTTTGATAACTTCAACAACAACAGTTTCCATGTCGTCACCGAACTGACCTGCGAAAACGGTGATGAAGAATTCCGCCCGGACATCACGCTGCTGATCAACGGCATGCCGCTAATCTTTATCGAAGTGAAAAAACCCAACAATCGGGAAGGCATCGTCGCAGAACGCAACCGCATCAACGAACGCTTTAAAAACCCCAAATTCAAACGCTTCGCCAACATCACCCAGTTCATGATCTTCTCCAATAACATGGAGTATGACGACAGCGACCCGGAGCCGATTCAAGGGGCATTCTACGCCAGCAGCTCTTACAGCAACCCGGTATTCAACTACTTCCGCGAAGAAGAACTCTTCAACCTGACCAACTTACTGAAACCGCTGTCAGAAGAAACCGAAATCGCCGTCCTGAAAGACAACAACCTGGAAGTGATCCGCACCAACCCGGAATTTCAGACCAACAAAGATCACAACCGCCCGACAAACCGCCTCTGCACCGCGCTGTTGAGCCGGGATCGGCTGGCATTTATCCTGCGCTATGCGCTGGTGTATGTAGCCGAACCGGGCGGCATCCAAAAACACATCATGCGCTACCCGCAGCTCTTCGCCACCAAAGCGATTGAGCGCAAACTGAACGCTGGCGTGAAAAAAGGCATTATCTGGCACACCCAGGGCAGTGGGAAAACCGCATTGGCATACTACAACGTGCGCTTCCTGACAGATTACTTCCAGAATCAGCAGGTGATCCCGAAATTCTACTTTATTGTCGATCGTCTTGATCTGCTCCAGCAGGCGCAGCGTGAATTCACCGCCCGTGGCTTAATCGTTCACCTTATCGACTCCCGCGAAGCCTTCACCCGCGATATCAAAGCGACGCAGGCGCTGCACAACCACCACGGCAAAGCGGAAATCACCGTCGTCAACATCCAGAAATTCCGCGATGACCCGGATGTCGTCACCACCAAAGACTACGACATCAACATCCAACGCGTGTACTTCCTCGATGAAGTCCACCGCAGCTACAACCCCAAAGGGAGCTTCCTGGCGAATTTAAGCCAGTCGGACACCAACGCCATCAAAATTGGCCTGACCGGTACGCCTCTGCTGGGCACAGACTACAACTCCCGCGACCTCTTCGGCGACTACATCCACAAATACTACTACAACGCCTCCATTGCCGACGGCTACACGCTGCGCCTGATCCGTGAAGAGATCGCCACCAACTACCGGATGATCCTGCAACAGGCGCTAAAAGACGTAGAAGTCAGAATGGGCGATGTGGATCGCAAAGACATCTACGCCCATCCCAGTTTCGTCAAACCGATGCTGAACTACATCGTCACCGACTTTGCCAAAAGCCGGGGCGCACTGAATGATGACACCATCGGCGGCATGGTGATTTGCGACAGCTCAGAACAGGCCAAGCAGATGTTTGAGATATTCAACACTGACTACGCCGAATCGCCCACCGCTGCCGATGACGTCGCCGAAGAAATGCCGGTATTACAGGCCGCAGAGCCTGCCGCCGTTTACCAGATCCACGCCAAAGAAACGCGGAAAATCAAACGCGCCGCCCTGATCCTGCACGACGTCGGCAGCAAGCAGGAGCGCAAAGAATGGGTGGATCAATTCAAAGCGGGCGAGATTGACCTGCTGTTCGTCTACAACATGTTGCTCACGGGCTTTGACGCCAAACGGCTAAAAAAACTCTACCTCGGGCGGGTGATCAGAAAGCACAACCTGCTCCAGGCGCTGACCCGCGTCAACCGAACCTACAACCACTTCCGCTACGGCTATGTGGTGGACTTCGCCGACATCCGCCAGGAATTTGACGCCACCAACAAAGCCTACTTCGAAGAGCTACAGGCTGAACTGGGCGATGAAATGGAGCATTACTCCCGCCTGTTCAAATCAGCGGATGAGATTCGCGAAGAAATCGAACATATCAAAGACGTTCTGTTTAGCTTCGATACCGAAAACGCGGAAATCTTCACTGACCAGATAAACCAGATCCATGACCGGGAAACCGCGCTGGTACTGAAAAACGCGCTGGCCGACGCCCGCAGCCTGTACAACCTGATTCGCCTCCAGGGCAACACTGAGTTTCTCCAGGCGCTGGATTTCAACAAACTCAACATCCTTTACCGCGAAGCCAGCCGCCGCCTCGACTTACTCAACCTGAAGGCGGATCTGGAACAGGGTGTTGACCTCTCCGGCCTGCTGAACCGGGCGCTGGAAGAGGTGATCTTTGAATTCCACAAAGTGGGCGAAGAAGAGCTGGTACTGGCCGACGAGCTGAAAGAGACGCTGCGCCGCACCCGCGAAGCGCTGGCCGCCAACTTCGACCAGCAGGACCCGCAGTTCGTCAGCCTGAAAGACGAACTGGAGCGTCTGTTTAAGAAAAAGAAACTCAGCGAAGTCACCCAGCAAGAAATGGTTGCGAATATCGGCACACTCAATAAAATTCATGGCCGCATCAAAGAGCTAAACCGCCAAAACAACCTGCTGCGCCAGAAATACCGGGGCGACGTGAAATACGCGCGTACCCACAAACGCCTGCGCGAGCGCGGCGGCCTGAGCGAGCCGGAGCGTAAAATCTTCGAAGCACTGCTTAGCGTTAAGCTGGATGCAGATGAAAAAGTGCTGAACAACAGCCAGATACTGAACAATGAAAGCTATTTTGAGCGGCATATGGAGTCATGCGTCATCACGCACTTTGAGGATGAGCACCATATCACTCTGACCTCCAGTGCGGTAAGCGACATCAACCGCCTGATTGTGGCGGAATACCTGAACGAATTTAATACCGGAGCACGAACGTGGTAGAACTGGAATTTAGAGACAAAACCAAAGCCCTGATCGACAGCCTGAAAAGCATCTGTGCGAACTACGGCCTGGGCAACGACGGTAACGAATTCAAAATTATCACTCAGGCATTCCTGTACAAATTCCTGAACGACAAATTCGCTTTTGAGGCCAAACAGAAAGATAAAAGTATCGCCAGCGCCGAAAGCTGGGAAGATGCGCTCAGCGCAATGAGCGAAGATCAACTGAAAAAGCTGCAACAGCGGATGGCCCCGGATACCGCCCGCCTGAAGCCGCACCATTTTATTCGTTACTTGTATAACCGACAAAACGCAGCGGACTTTGCCAGAACTTTTGACGATACCCTGATGGACATCGCCGCCACCAACAACGACGTCTTCGCGGTCAAAACCGACGGCGGCGCGAAAGTGGTGCTGTTTGAGCGCCTCAGCCAGTACATCGCCGACGAATCAAAGCGCGATGATTTCTGCCGCGCCATCATCAACAAGCTGGCCGATTTCAGCTTCGAACGCATCTTCACGCAGAAATTCGACTTCTACGCCACCATCTTTGAATACCTGATCAAAGACTACAACAGCAACTCCGGCGGCAAATACGCGGAATACTACACGCCCCACGCCGTGGCGCGCATCATGGCGGAAATCCTAGTGCCGAAAGCGCAGCAGGGCGTGGTGCGCAACGTAAGCTGTTACGACCCGTCCGCCGGTTCCGGCACGCTGCTGATGAACGTGGCGCACGCCATTGGGGAAGATCGTTGCAGCATCTTTGCCCAGGATATCTCGCAGAAATCCTCCAGCCTGCTGCGTCTGAACCTGATCCTCAACAACCTGGTGCATTCGATCCCTAACGTTATCCAGGGCAACACTATTCTGCATCCGTTCCACAAGGACGGCGGCGCGCTGAAACGCTTTGACTACATCGTCTCCAACCCGCCGTTTAAGATGGATTTCAGCGACTTTCGTGACGCGCTGGACAGCAAGGAAAACCAGCAACGTTTCTTTGCCGGGATACCGAAAATCAAAGCCAAAGCCAGGGACAAAATGGAGATTTACCAGTTGTTCCTGCAACACATCATTTTCTCGCTGAAACCGGGTGGCAAGGCGGCGGTCGTCGTGCCGACCGGGTTTATCACCGCGCAATCGGGCATTGATAAAGGCATTCGCGAACATCTGGTGCAAAACAAGATGCTGGCGGGCGTGGTTTCCATGCCGTCGAATATCTTCGCCACCACCGGTACCAACGTGTCGATCCTGTTTATTGACGCCAGCAACAAAGAGAAAGTGGTGCTGATCGATGCCTCGAATTTAGGTGAAAAGGTCAAAGACGGCAAAAACCAGAAAACGGTGCTGACGGAGTGCGAAGAAAAACGGATCTGCGAAGCGTTTAACAACAAGTGGAGCGAAGAGGATTTCTCGGTGGTGGTCAGCTATGACGACATCGCCGCGAAAAATTACTCGTTCAGCGCCGGACAGTATTTTGATGTGAAAATCGAATACACCGATATGACGCCGGAACAGTTTGCCGCGAAGATGAACGGGTTTACGGAGAATCTGGAGAGTTTGTTTAGCCAGTCGCGCGAGCTGGAGGTGGAGATTAAAAAGCAGATGGCGGGGCTGAATTTCCATGGTTAAAACTATTGGTGATGCTTGTAATATTAGTACAGGTAAACTTGATGCAAACCAGGCTGTAAAAGGTGGTGATTATCCGTTTTTTACGTGCGCAGAGTTCCCTGAACAAATCGATCATTATGCATTTGACGGCGATGTGGTTCTTATTGCTGGCAATAATGCAAGAGGAAACTTTCACGTAAGCAGGTATCAAGGGAAATTTAATGCTTACCAGCGAACCTATGTGCTTACAGCCAAACATGGTTATGATATTGATTATATTTACTATGCCTTAAGACTTGAATTAAAGCGATTGCGAGAAAAATCTCAAGGCTCGCAAACAAAGTTTCTGACAATGCCGATTTTGACCAGTATATCGCTAGGAAACCTAGTCGAGACTGAACAATCGACAGTTTCAAGAGTATTAAAAATACTGGATAAAAAAATCGCTCTCAACAATCGTATCAACGCCGAGCTGGAAGCGATGGCGAAAACACTGTATGACTACTGGTTTGTACAGTTTGATTTCCCTGATGCCAACGGAAAACCGTATAAAACCTCCGGCGGGAAGATGGAGTATAACGCCACGCTGAAACGGGAAATTCCGGCAGGTTGGAATGACTCCATTCTTGGTAAGTTTATTGAGTTAGATCGTGGCGTTACTTATAGCAAAGAGGATGTTCGAACTCAGGATGATAAAGATACGATAGGCATTCTTCGCGCTACAAATGTGACGGGAAATAATGTTGATATTGATGATTTAGTCTTCATTCCTTCTAGTAGAGTAAACGTTAATCAAATGCTAAATAAATTTGACATATTGATCGTGATGTCAAGTGGTAGTAAGGAGCATGTAGGGAAGAATGGCGTGTATTATTTCGAAAAAAAACATGCATTTGGCGCATTTTGTTCAAAAATTACACCCGTCAGAAAATACAGATATTTTATAAATACATTCCTGCAATCGAAATGGTTTAAGTCTTATATAAACAATCAGTGCTTGGGAACTAATATTAATAACCTGACCAATACGCATATCACTAATTGTGAAATCATATGCCCCACTCCTGATGTTGTGGCGTTATTCGAGAATAAAATGATGCCAATTTATAATAAACTGGCATCAAACACTCAAGAGAATAGTCATTTAATCCAACTCCGCGACTGGCTCCTCCCTCTACTTATGAACGGACAGGTCACGGTCAAATAATCCCCGGCGTGGTTTTGCGAGGCGCATTCCAGATCCGCATTGCGCCGCACTCACCGCAGCAAAACCGCTTGCCGTTCATAACCGATCGCAGTATCTTTCTCCCGCGCCTGCAAAATCAGGCGTCAGGATTAGCCTCCTGAAAACCGTTACAGGCGACACTTGACGCACCAGCGTCTTTTTTGTGTCGTGCGTTCGGCTACACCTCAATGGCGGGCCGGGCGGGGGCGTCGCAAGACGCGCCGGTTTCCTGTAACGCCGGTAAGGCTAACCCCGTCCGGTTCCGCCCCCATGAGATTAGCCTCTCTAGTGGCGGACATAATAAACCGTTACAGGAGACGCCCTATGGCTACAATCCTCATCTCTGACTGCGATTTACTCGATCTATTGTCCGCTCCCTTCAATGCCACCACGGATTTCACCGTCCTGGCCGACTACTGCGCCCGCTTCGCCGAAACCCTGATAGAAACCGACGATCCGGCGCTGCGGCTGGCGCTCTGCGGACGGCTTCACGCGGCTCTTGCGCTATTGCAACCCACGCTGCACGACCCCATCCCGCCGCATCTGATTGAAAGCCTGACCGTTGATACCCTTCCCGCCACACCAGAGCACTTTATTTCCGAACCAGATTCCTTGTGCGAATACTGCCTCGCGCTGCTCCAGCTACTGCTGGAACGTCCAGCAGAGCCAAAAACGGAACAAACCCTGACCGGGCTTCTGTGTGAGCTGGTCTGGAATTTCACGGAAGGACTCAAATCCCCGCGCTGGCTGCGTACCGCCGACGGCGTAAAATTTATCAGTGAGGTGGCCGCATGATGCAACAGGACTGACATTCCGCCGACATTATTGCGGTGCTGAAAAAGCGGGGAACGCCTCTGGCGGCACAGAGAAAAACTCATTGCGGAAGCGCTGTAAATATCGCCAGAAATCATCTGGTCCTCAAGGTACTTTGATAGCAAAGGCAAGCTGGCTGGTTCAGTCCGGAGTCTCTCTTCTTGCACTTAAAGAGATGGGAGGATGGGAAACTCTTGAAATGGTTCGTCGTTAGGCTCACCTTTCAGCCAGGCATTTCACCGGGCACGCGAGCAAAATCGATGCGATTATAAGTCGCAATGGCACAAATACGGCACAAGAGGAGAACGTGGTGTATTTAAATATGGGGTAACTACTTGATTTTAATGGTGCCGATAATAGGAGTCGAACCTACGACCTTCGCATTACGAATGCGCTGCTCTACCAACTGAGCTATATCGGCTTTCAGGACGCGTAACCATAAAGCATTAATCAATGATGAAATCGCATTGTAGGACAGTTTTGTAGGAGAGCCAATGTCCTCTACAGAGCACTAAAAAACACATGACGTAAAATAGCCTAAAATGGAAATCATTATAAAACAATATGTTATGTTACTGTTTAAAAATAGCCAACCAGAAGCATTGAAAAGCCTAAGTTCACAAAATAATGTCCCGCTTATTCAACTAAGGAGTGGGAATTATGTCATCAGAAACTAGTTTACGTAGCCAGCTTGAGCTTACAAATGATCAGCAAATTGATGTCCTTGCTGCGATTCTCGACAATGAGAACGAACAGGCGACATCAGCCCGTAGTATGTCTATCGAACCTCAAGAAGTTCTTGAGAAACACCCCGGTATTACTCCTTTTAAGGATCTCGTTTCAAAAGCATCAGAGATCGTTTTGGCAAGGAATGGTAATGAGATAGCGCAATATCTACGCTCTATCCTTGAAAACAAAAATGATTACCTAAACCATCGAGATGAAGCAGTGTCATTGTCAATTGCGCTGAATATTTCACAATACATAGCTCCGAGATTTCGTGCGCTTCCTCCATCACCTAAAAGAACGTCTGATGATGAACCAAACCAATTAAGCATTGACCGCCAAGTCATCGATATGCACTGGGCATGGATACAAGGACAGAAAAAAGCGGTAGGTGCAGAAGAGTTTGAGCACCTATTTCAGCGAGAAGAATTTGACTGGATCTTGGCAGAAAAATTTGCGCGTCTAAATTGGACAACTGACGTAAAAATCAGGGCATTACAGATCAATGCAAACCTTCAATGGGAGTTAGCACAGTATCAATCTAAAAAACACCGTGATTCATGGCGGAAACTTCAACAAGGAGATGTTCGAGGTGGCAAGTTGCATTCATTGGGGATTGCACAAGTTACTGAGAGACTTGAATGTTCAGTAACAAAACGGAAAAATCTTGCAAAACATATTCCTCATTGGGTTAATGTTTGGCTTGCTTCCCGCATATCCGATAAATCATATATGAGTTTAGCGCAGATAATGAGATTTATGACAGGGGAAAGCCACGATGAGAAGAGGCTTAAATCATCATTAAAAGCTGTTTTACAACGTTTATATTTATATGAGAAAAAGATGTGAACTCAAAATTTGAATGAAACGATAGCCTTGAAAAACAATTTACCGGGTTTATGCGCGATTAGTTTACCCAGTATGGGAGCTATCTCTTTTGCCATAAAACCCGCGTAGATCATAGTTCTTTGTATGACTAGGGTATTGCTTAGCTTTCTAACTTTTGTAACTGATTATCCAATAACAGGGTCGCGACTTTGTCGCGACGGGCTGCTTACGCAGCCTGAGTTATCATAGAAGAACAACTCTCGGGAAAGATGAAGATTCGGAGCAAAATAAAACTTACAAAAACTCACGGAGTGTGTTTATTTTTCGAATCCACCACCAAAATCATAACAACTTGAATTTAATAATAAAAAACATTAAAAGCGATACGTAACGCCTCTGTAACGCACCCGAGTTTCATGATTATCTATATACAGCCGAAAAGAATCAAAAGTCCTAGGGTGGACAGCATCCATTATGGGGATGCAATGTATAAATCCTGTTTGCCAAATTTATATCCTTATACTGGCACTACTTCCTAAGCTTATCCCATTTAACAGCAGACACAATTCCCCAATTGCCCGCAGAATTCGGCCTACGCCACTTTGCCGTCTCCATGCTACGGAGATACTCAAGGGCTTCGATAAACGAGCCAAAACGCTTCTGAGCGGCTTTATCTCCTACTGCAAATGAACCATCGCGACTACTCGCCAGTTCGGGATTAAAGCACGTCCCATCCGCCGCATAGGGAACCAGTAGTTCTGGGTCGTTTTCTTCGGATGAGTCAGACGCCAACAACTGCCACGGCTCAACGCTCAGAGCGTTAGCCAGAACCTCAATCGCATCCAGAGACGCATTAGACCCACCACGTTCAATGCGGCTCATATAGCTACGTGCGAACCCACACCGATCAGCAAACGCCTCTTGGCTCATTCCGGTGGCTATACGCAGTTCTTTTACCCGCTCGCCAAACTGTATTCTCAGGGATTTTTTCATGCACTGAATGTGCAATTTTGACCACTGTAAGGCCACGCTCCATATGAGACATTTCGAATCTAACGCCCCCTATTGTGAGCACAATCACCCTCACGAGAAGTCTGTATCGCTACAATCAAAAGATTCAAAATGATCACCAATAGTGACAAATTAAACCAAAGCCGTATTATGATCGTCATCGGTTGGTCGTTCCCAACATTCGCTATTAGGCGTGATGTGGTTTTGAAAATGAGGAAATCATGGCGGGATCAGATTTTATATTACCTATGGTAGCGGGAGCCGTGCTCAGCTGGGCCAGTTACAGCATGGTCGCGCACGTTACATCAAAACGGCAGATCAGCACTCTACGAGCAATCTCATGGGGTGTTCTGGGAACGCTTTCACTAGTGCTGGGAGTAAGTGTATTCGCAGCTGTTAGCACTCAACTCCCGGGAGAAAAACAAAATGCCTTGTGCTCGATTAACGAGCCAGAATGCTATGCAAAAGCACATCATAACCCCATCAAAAAGTGCAAACAGGTAATGGATGAAAAAGCGACGTTTCGCCATGTGTGGCTGGATCGCGAAGCACCGCAGGTTTTCAGCACCTACCTCTGGCACGACGAGCAAAAGAAAACGATTCAAGCATTTGGACAACAGGCTAAGGCCATTAACAGCATGAATATGCTGATACCACTGCAATATTTTTGTGTTTTTAACGCCAACACCGGGGAAGTCATCGCGGCTTCGTTTGAGTAACCACCATAAGCCCCCCGAATTTATAAGTGGGGGTATTCCACCTAGTAGATCTTCCCTGCTGATCTAACCGGAAACGGTGCCACAATCTTTTTCACGCTTTGAATCTCCCACGCTAACCAGCCCAAAACTCGGGGTTGCAATGAAAGTTTAGAAGCGTTTAAAGCAACGCGGATATAGTCGCTCTGGAAACACCATATTCACGCGCTAACGCACTGATACTGGTCCCGCTATTCTTTTTCTCTATAATCGCCCTACGGGCTTCTGGTGCGATTTTCGACGGTCTGCCCAGCTTCTTTCCTTCAGCTTTTGCTCGTAACAGCCCCGCCTGAGTGCGTTCAATAAGTAGGTCACGCTCCATTTCCGCAACGGCTGCCAGCATAGACAACAGAAGCTTACCGGCAGCAGAAGTGAGGTCAGTAGTTCCAAGCTGGTGGACGATCACTTTGATATTACGCTCTGCCAGTGCCCTGACCGTCTGGAGAACATCAATCGCATCGCGTCCCAGACGGTCTAGTTTTGCAACTACCAACGTTTCACCATCGCGAATTTTGCTAAGCATTTCAGAAAACGCTTTACGTTGCATAGCCGGAACCTTCCCACTGACAATATCGGCAAACCAATAGTCAATTTGCCACCCAGCTTGCTCAAGCTCCAGTCGCTGGTTCTCAGTATCCTGCTGCATTGTTGAAACACGCCCGTAGCCAAAAGTAGCCATTGTTATCTCCCCATCTGACCCCTGCCAGAAAACGAGGCCAACATTAGGATGGCCTGTTAGAAAAGCCAAGGCTATTTTTCCAACAGTGTGAAAGCGTGCGATTGGGAGGTGCCAGAAAACGGTCGTTAACTGGCGTGTTTTATCTTTCACACCAAAAATAAGGATAGATTTGTCGCTGCATTACCATGGCTAAGGTGGTATAGATAACAAGAACATTTTCTACTTTCATGCAGATGGAGGTTTTGCATGTCAATACTTCAGGAAATTCAAAGCTGGTCCACCAAACTACCACTCTGGCAACAACATGCTATAAATCGAATCTACGACTCAAGGCAACTTGAAGATAAGGATTTGGATGACATATATCTTCTTCTTAAACTTCATCATGGAATTCCTGAGCAACAGGAAATACAAGCATTAACATTTACTGAAGATCAAATAGCTGCAATAGAGAATATATCTTCACTAATTCAGATAAAATCGATAAAAAACCTAGAAAATATAAATGCATTAGCTGAGAAAGAAGAATTGCCTATATCTCCTACCGGACTCACCATAATCTATGGTGAGAATGGTGCGGGTAAATCTGGTTACTCAAGATTACTAAAAAAAGTTTGTAGAGCTCGAGATCAGAGAGAACCAATCCTTCCTAATGCTAACCGCCCCCCAGAACAAACTGGTCCGGCTAGGGCAGAATTCGAAATTATTAAAGACGGAGAAGAAATAACACTCAACTGGCAAGATGGCACCCCTCCTCCTGAAGAGCTTTCCAATATATCTACTTTCGACTCATTTTGCGCAAGAGCCTATATAGATAACCAAGGCGACTTTGCTTATATACCTTATGGTCTAGACATTTTAACTGAATTAGTTAACGTGTGTAATAAATTAAAGTTAAAGATTGAGCATGACACGAAAACGAATAAACCAAATCTAGATATTTTTAGTGAGCTATCAAACACAAAGACCCAAACTGGTGTTCTTCTTGCTAATTTATCTCATCAGACATCAATACAAAAAGTTGAACAACTTGCCTCACTTAAAGAGGATGAAATTACCCGTTTAGATACACTAACAAGAACATTAGCAGAATCTGACCCTAAGCAAAAAGCCCTGATATTAAGGCAAAAAGCACTACGTTTTAGAGGGCTTTACAAAAGAATAACTGAGGCTTCAACTTCAATATCATCAAATAAGGAAGATAATTTAAAGGAATTAATAGGTAAGTATAAATCTGCAAGAAATGCGGCTGAAATTGCGGCTAAAGCTTTCAAAGAAACCCCTGGGCAACTTTTAGGAACAGGCAGTGAACCATGGAAAATACTCTTTGAAGCAGCACGTGTATTTTCAAAAGAAAACTACCCTGAAAAACACTTCCCAAAGTTAGAAGAAAATGACAAATGTCCTCTTTGTCAAAATGAGTTAGGCGAACAAGGAGTGACACGATTAATTTCTTTCGATGAATTCATACAGAAAGAAGCGGAGAAGTTGGCCGTAACGACAAGAACTAATGCTGGAAATGCTTATAAGGAGATAGAGAAGTTAAACTTGAGTCTAAATATTGATGAAGCATTAAATAATGAGTTATCAGACTACTCACCTCAATTATTAGATTTATGCTTGACGTTTGAACAACATTTAAAAAAGCGTCAAGGTGATATTATCTTAGCAGCAAGTGAAAAACTTCCTTGGGAAGACGTAAGTAAGTTACTTGACACACCTAATTTAATCATTAATGAAGCAGTTATAAAACTTGAATCTGATGCGAAGGCTTTAGAGGCAACTTTTAATGCAGAAGCTAAACAGGCTATGGTTAATGAGCATAACGAGTTGATGTCACGTTCTAAGCTAAAAGAGTTTAAAGATATTGTTATCGACTGTATCTTAAAATTAGACCTTTGCAATAAACTAAATCAATGTTCTGCCAGTTGTGGGACAACGGCTATATCACGAAAGTCCACTGAATTGGCGAGATCAATAGCGACACCTGAAGTTATTGAAATGCTTAACAAAGAGTTTGAAGCTCTAAATGTTCATGAGCTAAGAGTCACAATGCAAAACTCTTCTCCTGGAGGCAAAACTCAATTTAAATTAGTAATGGAAAAATCTAATGGTGCAAGACCATCGGAGATTCTTAGCGAAGGTGAACAAAGAGCAATAGCAATTGCTTCATTCCTGACTGAAGTTAACTTATCTAAAACAATGTCCGGATTAATCTTTGATGATCCAGTATCATCTCTAGATCATCGCCGTCGCTGGCATGTAGCAAGACGGCTAGTAGAAGAGTCTAAGAAAAGGCAGTTAATAGTTTTCACACATGACATTTATTTTTTATGCATTCTTCAGCAAGAATCTCAAGAGAATGATGTTGTAAACCTTACACAATGCATCAGAAAAACATCTCAAGGTTTTGGTGTTCACACAGATAGATTACCATTTGATGCACTAAGCACCTCAAAGAGAGTTAAAGCATTGAGGGGTATGCATAGTGAAGTAGTAAGACATCATAAAGGTGGAGACGAGGATTTAACCAAAAAACTCACACAAGATACCTATTACCATTTAAGAATGGCTTGGGAAAGAAGTGTCGAAGAAATTCTTTTTCAAGGTGTAGTGAACAGATTTTCCGAAGGAATTTCCACACAAAAACTAAGATATGTGATTGTCGAAGATGAAGATTACCGATTGGTAGAATCTAATATGACCAGATGTTCGAAATTTGCACACGATGGTGCTGCAATCGCAATGGTTCCCACTCCTCATCCTGACGAATTAATCAAAGACATCGAAATATTAGAATCGTGGAGAGTATTGATAGAGGGCAGAAAAAAAGGAGTCGAGGCCAGAAGGGCATAGCTTAGATGAGCCCCTTATTATGGGGCTCAATTTTTTCAAGATAATAAAAACACTAATTTATTATTTATCAACTAATTTATTAGAGGTATTAAAAATAGAATAAAGACTTTAGTAAGTTTGGACATCCTTAAATACCTTATAATTCTTGTTCGACATCTTTTGTTTCAAATGGGAACTCTGAACTAATTCGAGTCATTCTCAAAATCATTAACTTGCCTGAGAAATCACTCTCAGAAGGACCATTTTTAATTGAGTTAGATAAACTCCCCCATGATACCGGCACATCAGGCAATAAATTAATTAATGATGAATTAAAACCCATATTAAATATATTCGTTCTAAGATATTTCTTTGGAAGATATAAATTAAGAGAAGTTAAATGACTTCCTTTTATTCTCGTTGGCATAGTAACACCACACCATCCTTTATTAGTCCAACTAGAAGATACATACATTAATACAGCTCTTACAAGTCTGGCCCACTCCGGGTTTGACTTTAAATCTGCTCCTACTTGGTAGTTACTTACTGGCAACCCAGTTTTCAAACCAAGCAATATATCACCAGCAGATATGTTACACCTTTCTGTCTTTTTTGATGGAGCCCCCATCCAATGACATCGCCAGTCTGGATTCTTAGAGTAAGATTTTCTTGCTGCCAGATAAAATGCATAGGGATATGGCTGACTTTTACTCAGTGGGTGAGGAAGATTAAACAAGGAAGTGTAACCACTCTTATTCTTAAGCATAAAAGAAGGCCATTTACTATAAAGTTCAAACTCCTTTTTTGAAGATTCTCCAGAGGTTACAGTTACTTTGGGAAGACGCAATTTATTTCCAGTGATTTTAGCTTGAATAATTACAGCACGTTCTTCACCCACACTTATAAATTTTCTTTCCTTATCAACGAGTTGATTACTGTAGATAAGTAAGGCATCACCGAGTTCTACTTTTGGTAAATTTAGCGCTGGAGGAAATGCAACCAGTGGTTTCTTATCGATCCAGCCGGCCTCAACAATATAATAATGAGAATGCAGGCCATCAGTTGAATTTTTATCTGTCATAATAAATAACTGAGCCAGTTTTTTTAGGTAGTCTGAATCAAAAAGAGATGCGAACTGGTGTAACTCATGCGAATTTGTAGTTCGATGTGCCTGTCTCTTAAAGTGATTACGAGCAATTCTATTTATCAGAATGTCTAATATTTTTGCTTCACGCATCGTCTGCTTCTTTGTAATTTTAAAAATTAACACTCATCGGATGGTGCATATGAGTATAACTAAAAGTTTGCAATTCCTTAGACCTTAGTATTCGATGTAAATAACGCAGTGCAAAAACTAAGTCTTACTACACCTGCCATGTTCAATCATGTTGTAACATTTGATGCCCAAAGTCATCACAACAACCTAGTGTTTTTCTATACGCTTTTTGTTGCTCTGTTTAATCCGTAGCGCATCAGCTACAGCAACCACACCATCTTCGCAAACAAATGGAGCAACTTCCGGTAGACCTAACGTAACGCTCTCAAGCACAGTATAAAGAGCTGCTGGTGGATGATCTTTGCTGTATCGGTTCTCTGTCTCGCCAGAACCGCGGATATGTCCAACAAACTGCGCACGCGTCTCGCTGTCGATTCCTGCTTGTTTGAGCCTGGTTGAAAACGTGTGACGGAATGAATGGAAAGATTTCTTACTGCCCTTTTCAAATCCTAACTGCACTTTTAGCAACGAACGGTTAAACCAGTCCGAAGCCTTATCTCCGTATCCTTTTACAGAGTGGTAAGGAAGCTCAGGAAATAAACGCGCATGACCTGCTTTCTTCAATGCTTCGCAATAGCGGATTAATCCAAGTTTGATCAATGTCGGATGCAACGGTATTTTTCTTCGTGAATTAATCGTTTTCAGTGACTGATCGACACGCTCGTTGCTGATTTCAAAGAAATAAAATCCGGCAGCATCCTGTTTAATATCATCCAGATAAAGCTGGCATAACTCATTAATCCTTGCTCCGGTAAAGAATCCGATGAGTGGCAACCAGTAATGAAATGCACGGTAATGATGGAAGCGTCCCCCGCTATTTCTATCCACAGTTCCACGTTTAAACCAAGGGCGGTTAAAAATAGCGTGCAAATCCTCATCAGTGAAATCAGCTTTGAAGTCCTGATCCATCTTTTCATTTTCTACAGGTGCGAAGAATTGATTCGCAGGAGACTTAATAAAAATACCTTCTCCATCTGCCCACCTTAAAGCTTCGAAGATAACCCGCATATATTTACGAACGGTGTTATCGCTCATTAGAGGGGCGCCATTCTCTCTTGCTTTAACCATCAACTCATGAATGTCATTGATTCTGTATCGGATTTTAGCTAAATCACGCCGTGCAGGTATCGACCTTAGCAAGCTCTCATACTCGCGGAGATAGTCACGATCTACTTTTACAAGCTTTGGATCACCCATGACTTCAACCAGTAGGCTAAAACCCTCCCGGACTCGATTCTCTGCCTTTTCCGTGAATTTCCCCCCGCGCTTGTAGCGAATATATTTTTCACATAACTCGCTCATTTTCACCGAGTAGTATTTGCGATTTACATACTCATTCTCCGGCAATGATGGGGACAATATTGCAGTGGATATTGCTTTTGGCTTCTCAGTAGTTGCAGGAGATAGTGAGGGGCTATATGACAGCCAAAACAATCGTAAGCGCTCGGCTTGCACACGATGAATCATTAGTGAACCAGGCGAGATTTCGACACCGGGAAAGTCAACGAACCATGCGGCTTTGGATGAAGCCTCTGAGGATTTAAATGCGGTTTCTGCGTCTAGCGGCTCGCCAGCGATCATCTGACGTAATATACGTGAGGTAACCAAAGGCTGGATATAACCGTTCAGAGAACCTCTGATCCCGATGTTAATGGCACTATCGATGATAAATCCAGAAGCCTCAGGATCATCCTTATCAACGAGTGAAAGATCTTCTACATAGTAGGCAGGACGCCCATCAGCAAGCCAAAAAAGTGGGATATTCGTATCAAGTAGTCGCTGCGCCACTTGTTGCAGGGAAGCGCTCGTTAAACCGCAAAATTCAGCGAGGCTGATCATTCCTTCTCCAGCCAAAGCAGGCGCACTGCTTACCAACTTTTCTCTATCCAATTTTTGATACTCACCCAGACATCGCTGCCAGACAGCCAATAGAACTGCGGCAATCGCTCGCGCTTTTCTGATGTCGTTTGTTTCTGTTGAAGCGTGAATCTCACGCTGTCCCGTGTAGAGACGGTATCGGGCGGGAACTGCAATACGGACAACATAAATACCGCTGCTACGGCGATACAGATTATCACGTTGAGCCATCGGCTGTATGACCTCTATGTAGGAGAGGCTACGCGATTTCACTCTGAATGGATTTAATACTAACTAAATCAATAAGATAGAATTGATTGGTGCCGATAATAGGAGTCGAACCTACGACCTTCGCATTACGAATGCGCTGCTC
>OMGS01000347.1_pt1 | contig 31240 bp, 47 predicted proteins | sample 1646081 | NCBI WGS metagenome assembly OMGS01 (sample SAMN05578591, study PRJEB25193) | human gut metagenome | biome: Human Microbiome; feature: human-associated habitat; material: feces | host: Homo sapiens | place: USA:Birmingham | reverse complement strand
CGAGATGTGCGGACGTGACTGGAGTTCAGACGTGTGCTCTTCCGATCTGCCTATATTTTTGGGTGGCGTCGAGGTCGGTTAATTTGTCGATCTCGGCAATTAGTTTCTTGCCTGCGCTGCCTTTTATCAAATCTCCGTTCTCGTCTCTGTCCCCTTCCACCGCGGCAATGTTTTTTATAATTTCTTCTGCCCTTTGCGGCTTCACCCCGCCGTTCACAAGGTTCGTGTGTGCTGCGGTATGTCCCGTCGAAAGTCCCTTGAAGCCGCCGTTCACATACTCCTGCCCGCCTTCCGTGGCATATTTCCCAAACACCAGCGCACGAAGGATGTCAATTCCGTCTCCGTCCGTTGAAAATTTCAGCTTTCGGTTTCCGTCCTTGTCCACCCCATATTCGCCGCCCTTCGCAATTGTCTGCGCGCCTTCCACGGCCTTTTTTGCCGCGCCTCCGCCTCCCGGAGGCGCAATATACCATACAGGTTTCAGAAGTTCCTTCCCTAGCTTGTCTTTTGCGGATTCGCTTCCCGTCGCGACGTCTCCAATGTTTTTCGCTATATCCGTAAGGCTCCCGCCAAACGGGATCGCAGACGATACCGGCACGCGTCCGCCGCCGATCAAACCTCCTACAAATGGAATCTGTTCCGCCACATCCGAAACGAGGTTTGTTGTCGCCTTTGTTCCATCCCCTCCCGCATAGTCATCCGCCGCGCTCTTTATGATTCCAATCGGGTCAAATGCTGCACGCCGTCCGGTCATTTTCTCGTACAGCTCGTTATACAGCCACGCGCCTACGCAATACTTCAGTAATCCCAATGCAATCGTAAGGGCTGCTTTTCCCCCGCCCCCCTTTGCTGACCGTGGCAGGTCCTTAAACAAATTCCTATACTGGTTGTTTACCTCAAGTTGAAACATTGTCAGCGTCTTTACCAGCGGATTCTTCGCATTGAAAAGCGTTGGCATTTGTCCGTAGCTTCTATCCGCCAGGATGTTCGCAGCCGTTTGGTTCGCGCTTCTCATGGCTTCTTCCGGCGTCGATCCGGCTTTCATTTCCTCCGAATACTTTGCGCGCACGATGGTCTCAGAAACAAACTGGTCGATCCATTCCATCGGCTTCACGCCTGCGTCTGAAAACTTCTGCAATGCGTCTTTTGACAGCGCATCCGTTCCCCTGCGGTTTACGAGAAAATCTGAACCTTGTACAAATCCATCACTTTTTGCCCAGTTTTTGATCGTATCCTTTATACCCTTCAGCATGTTTACGGTTTTGATCTGTCCGTGCGCCTGCGTAAGCGGTATGAAGTTCGTGAGCCACGATCCCACGTTATACCCGATCATGTTGGACGCAACCCTGCCTTGCAGTTTTCGCATGACCGTATATGCCTTGCGGTTCCCCATTTGCTCCATCGCACGGTCAAGCGTCGATTTTTTCCCCGCAAGTCCGTTGGTGTATTCATGCAGCCACGAAATATAGTTGGAAAGATTGCTGTCCTTCACATTCTTTAGCAGTTCTTGTATATCGCTTTGTTTTGATTCTGACGTCCGCATCGGGTCTGCATTGATCTCATCGATCTTTTTTTGGATCGTTTCGTCTGCATGCCGCGACCGCAGGGCCGTTTCCAGTGCGCGTAATCTCTGAATATCGTCCGTGTGGAAAATAACATCCTTGATCCCTCGAATATATCCGTCAAATCCTTCCACCGCGTCAAAAGCAGTTTTGTTTCCCTTTCGTTGCTGAAAATTTGCAAACCACTTTGTTCCCGGTTTAAAAAACTCTGTGATCCCGGCAATACCTTCTGGGATCGCATCCACACCTGTGATATCGATTCCAAAGACTGCAAGCGCCTTTTCCTTCGTTGTCATTTCATTGAAGTGTGGGAAATAATTCGCCCGTGGCGTGATGGGCGCATATCCATTCCGCACCCGCGCATCATTTGCCATTCCCATGAGCTCGTCGTAAATCCCCCGGAAGGTGTGCGCCGCACGCTTCACTTTGTCCGCGTCTATCTCCTGGCTTTTTTTGAATTTCTTTTGATACGTGCTGTCTTCATTCCGGAACGTAATCTCCTTAAACGGCTCCCGCGCATAGCCCAAAAGATCGGCGTCCGAAATAAGCCCTTCCCCATATGCCTGCACAAGCACGGCTTCTGCCTTATTGAGATTAAGGGCCTTTATTTTCTCATTCAGTCCACTTATATACCGCGTTGCCTTGGCTTCGTTTTCCGCGATCGGGTCAAAATACTCTCTCTGTAATCTCTGCGCTCCTTCCGCATCGTTTTTCCCCGCCACATCGATATTGTTCCGGTACGCCGTTTCCGTCGCATAAGATATCCCCAGCTTCTTATCCTTCCACGTGTCCGATGAGGCAATGACTTCCATCGCATGTTCCCGTGCTGTCTTCCGCAGATCCGTGCGGTATTTGTGCATCACTTGTTCCGCGTTCCCGCGTTTCTCGTACGCCTTCGCCCACTCTAAAACCTTCGGGTCGCCGTTGAACTTGCTCAGGTCGTAGTCCCCACGCGCTATTTGCCTGCCCGCTTTCTTTTCCTGTTCCGATAATCCCAGCCGCTTATCCACCGCCTCAAATTCCGCCGCGGCGTCCTTGTGGATCAAGCTTGCCGCCCTGAACTCTTCCGGCGTAATCGTGTTACCTTCTTTGAGCGCGCCTGCCAGTATACGTGCTTGCTGATCCTGTTCAGTCTCCGCCGGTGCAGCATCGTCCATCGGTTTTGGTATGTACTCCCGCTGCCCTGCTGGTATATCCGCATCTCCTATCTGCGGGCTTTCCTCTTTTATGCTGTATTTCCTGTTTACATCGCCGTCCGTTTGGGGTATAATAGCCGCCTCCGCCTGTGCCTCCGGCATGGCAGAAAGCGCGCGTTCAAATAACCTCTGCGCCCGTCGCAGGTCCTGATACTCCCGTATGTTTCGAAGAGCCGCCTCGTCGCCCTTGAAGAACGCGCGTATCTTGCGGATTGCCGTCCTGATGGAATCGTAAATACTCTGCGCCATGCCGCGGCTGCCCGTCACAAGCGCTTCAATATCCGCCTCGCTCTTGTAAAGGTTTCTCGTGTAATCCGCCACGATCTCCGCCACGGCGTCCGCGTCCGAAAGATCGATGCCGCGCCGGACATACTGCTCCTGCTTCGCTTCTACGGCCTGCCGCAATGCGTCCGTATCGTTTCCAAACAGCCTTTGAACGGCATAGTCGCTGTATGCTTTGTAATGCTCGCTTGCCTCCGCAGCATGCGCGAGCTCATGCGCCGTCACCCCGCCGATCACATCCGCGCGCGTGGAATCCGGCGCGAAATGAATGGTGTTCGTGCTCTGGTTATAGAATGCCTCCGCGCCTTGCGGCAAGTCTCCAATCACCGCCTTCACGCCGCGCCCAGCCACGAGCTTGTCCAGAAACGTCTGGTCTGCCGTCTTTTCCACGTGCCTGTGGTTGTATTTGCCCGCAATATCCGCCTTATCTTCCGGGTGCAGGTACGCGTCCACCGCCCGGCGTACGCTTTCCCTGTGTAGGATTTCATCGATTGTAATACGTGTGTAGCCGTTTTCCCCCGGGGCAATTGCAGTATATTCGCTTCCGTCCCGCGCGACGATCACAACCTCCCGCCCGTCTTTGAGCTTCACCGTTTCGTTCGGGTCATATGCCCTCTGCACACCCGCCTTATCAAGAACCGCATTGGCGCGTGCCTCCGCCGAAATTGCGGCTTCATTCGCCTGCGCAAGCGATCCCGCTTCAAAGTTAGAGGCGTTTTTCCCTGCCTCCAGCTTCCCCGCCAGCCTTTGTGCCTGCCCGTATGCCGACGTGTCCGGGTTGCTCGCAAGCCCTTCCTGCACAAGCGCCTGCATCACGTCCGGAGAATTGTACGCGCGCCCGGATTGCACAGTCCGCACTCCCCCGGAGATATCCGAAGGCGCGTTCATTACAAGCGCCATCAAGGCCCCCATGACTGCCGCCTCCCACTTGTCCTGCGATACCGGGTTAAGCTCGTTGTTTTCGTCTAAGATAATATTCTGCATAACCGGATCAAGGTTTTCCTGCAAATATTCCTCCGCCGCTTCTGATCCCATGTTTCCGAGGATAGAAAGTCCTTTTGCCGCCGCCGGATTTTTTGCCGCTTTTTGGGCGGCGCGTTGAAGCGCGGACGAAAGGCTTTTTGACCCTCCCGTATTGGCAATACCGCCCAAAAGATACTGCATCCCCGCCTCGCTCGCAGCGTTCGCCAAAGCATAGCGCTGTGCCTCACCGGGCGCATATCCCTGCTGAACCGTGTCCGCATACGTGCCGCCATAGGTGCGTGCCGCCGTATATCCTGCCGAAAGCGCCGCACCCGCGCCGGGAGCCATAGAAACCGCCGCCGTCGGTATCATCGGAATCATGTTGTAAATAAAATCATTAACGCCCTTTTCCACGCCTTCGAGCCTTTGCGCCATCTTTTGCTGTCCGCGCTCAACAATACCCGCGCTCTCTACGTCCTCGCTGCCCGCAATGGCCGCGGGGATATTCCGTATTGAACGCCCGACATTTTTACCCGATCCTGCGACTGTCGTAAGCCCCCGCACCACCTTCTTGAGTCCTTCGTTCTCAACATCCTCGATGTTCTGATCCACGATATCCGAAGCGCGTTCAATAAGCTGCGGTTTCAGGTGTTTTATATATCTGTCTGCAACATCCTTATTTTTTGCCAGCCAATACCTGTAAGTGTCGATCTCGTCCCGCGTCATCGCGATGTATGCCGCCGTATCACGTCCGCCTAAGGCTTCGTCCCGAAGTGTATCTAACGGGGTGTATTTCCCATTCAATACGCGGTTTACATCGCTTGCGACCTGCGCGCCCCTCGCAACGTTTTCCTTATAGTCTGCCGCGCTCTGTGCCGCATATTGGTATCCTGCCGCGTCGTATGCGTCTGAATAGAATTTCTTATCTGCGTTAAGCGCTGCCCTTTGACTCCCTACTGGTGAAGATGTATGTTGTTCCTGTAACTTACGGTATGCCTCCGCATCTGCCTTGATCTGGTCCGTAACGATCCCGTTTGCCATCGCGTCAACAGCTTGTTTTCCTCGAACGACCACCGGGTCGTCCTCTGCAAGCATGGTTTTGAGCGCTGATTCCTTTGTGGCGCTTTCCTTTTTAGACCCGGACGAAAGTGCGGCAATATCCCGGTCTATTGCGGCGATCTCGCCGCCCTGTTGCTTCATGAGGGAAGAAGCTTGCCGCGCGCCAAGGCTTGCACTGTCCGCTTTCCTCTCCTTGTCCTTTTTGATCGTGTCCAGCGCATCGAAGATTCCATTCAGGCTCCATATCGGTTTAACGTCCGCAGGTTTGTTTCCCCGGCTCTGCCATGCGTTTGGGTCTACATTGTTTTCAATATCCAAGGCGTTGCGCACCGCATTATAGACGTAGGATTGTTCCCTTGCCTTTTTTGCCTCATGCCGCGCCTGTGATGCGGTTTTATAGCTCTTCGGGCGCACGCTCATTTCGTCATTCCCTGTTTTGTATACAGGCTTCTTGGCCGCTCCCTTGCCGCTGTGTTTTTCTTCCAGATATTCGTTGTTTCTGCGAAGACGTTCCGCCGCCTCGCGCTGTGCCCGTGTCATTGCCATATCTCCGTTCTCCGTTTATCCGTGTATTATTCTGATTCCCAGCCTGTTATTTATACCGGTTCGCACCACCTGTATAATATTTCTTTGATCCGCCATAAGAACGGTTTTGCCACGCATAAGGGTCCATCCCTTTGTCTTTGCTTTTGTTTTCCACATTAACGCGGCTGGTGTACGAACCGCTGCCGGAATCGCCGCTTCCTTCCCCGCCGCTATAGCTGCTGCGCGCGACTGCGGCGGCCGCCGCCTGCCGCTGGCGTTCCTCTTCCTCAAGCGCCCGCTGGTATTTAACCTGCGCAAGCGTCAGCGCCTGATTTCGTTTCTCGCTATCCAACTGTGCCATCATCTGCGCATACTTGCTTCCGAGCGACGCAAGGTTTGTATTGTAATTGCTCGAAAGTGAGCCGGTCGATTCGTCATAAGAGGCCTTGGCCGTGTTCCGGGCATTCAGGTAATTGTTATACAGGTTATTGAGCGTTGTTTCTGTCGCGCCGCCGCGTATGCCCTGTGCCGCAAGCTGCGACGGCATATCCCTTTGCGCCTGCATCCGCGTGATATATGCCTGCTGGTTGGCGTTCCAAAGGCTCTTATCTAATATGCCCTGCTGTCGGTTGCGCTCCTCGTCGAGCGCCTTTTGTTCCGCCGTCCGTTGTTCTTCAATTTTTGTATAGTCCGGCTGATACGTCCCTGACAGCTGTGTCGTTACTTCCTTTAAAATCTGGTTAAGGTCTGCCATGATCTATCTCTCCAATCCGTTAATTTCTTCCTGCGTGAGGACCCCTTTGGAAACGAGCAGCGCCGAAAGCGCCGCGTTCTTGTTTTCCAGCTTAGCGATCCGCTCCTCCTGGTCTTCCATCTGCTTTTTCTGCATCTGGTTTTGTTTCAATAGGATTGCCGTAATCCGTTCGTAGGCTACGCCGTTTAGTTCGCCGTCTCCGTAGGTTGCAAGCTCTTTCAGTGTCTCCGCGACTTCCTCTGCTATAAACCCAAACTGCTTGAAATCATCCTGCCCCTTATTAATCCCCTTAAAGGAGCGCGGACGCAGATTGTAACCTGCAAGCGCCTCTTCCCTTGTAATGTCCAGTATATTCGCTTTCGCGCTCCGCAATGATGTAGAGCGGTAAAAATGATAGCCGCTTGCGCCGTCGGAAATATGAGTGTTCGCCGCCGCCGTCGTTGTACGGTTATATGTACCCTGCGATTTCAGCGCGCCCGTCGCGTTTACCGTTGGTGCGATAACATCTCCCGCTGCCGATATATACAGCGGCGTCGCCACAATACTTGTCCCATCGGCATTATATACGTGAAAATATAGATTGTTGCCGCTGTCATAGTGAATCCTGAACCGCCTTGACCCGCCCGTAAACCACATAGAACCGTCCGCTACATCTATCCTGAAATTAGGCGCTATGATGCTTCCACTTGCGTCAAGACTTCCATCTAATATTTGTGCTCCGCTGTCCTTCAATACTTTCGCCAGTGCTTGTACGAGTTCGTCAATCAATCCATTATATTTTGGCATAATAACGTCCTTGCTCGGCCCGTCGATCATTCCTTTCACATATTCCGCCTGCCCAATCACCTTGTCAGGCAGGGCTTCCGCGCCCGTAGACGCAAAATCTGTTTCTGTCAGCTTATAATCCGCAACCGCCATTATCCATCACTCCATTCTCCGTGTCGAAATCCGCCTCTTCCCTCGCCGCCTTCTGTTGTCCGCGGCTTCGTCTTCCCTGTTTTCTACTCATTTCGTCCCTTTCAGTCGTTCCATTCGCCAAACTCTCCGGCAAAATTTATATTACCAAAATCCAGTTCTCCAAAATCAAAATACTGATTATCTGCCTTTCCATACAGGCTCACGCGGTAAGTCCCGTCCCCTTGTGTCAGGCTTGTGTAGGAAAGCGAAAACATAATATCCTCCCCCGCTTTCACCGCCTCCATAGCGCACAAAAGATCGCCGATTCCCACACCATATTGGGCTCCCTGTTTGGTTGCGCGGGCTTCAAATGCTTGCAAATCCGTATCGCATGTAAATATCACCTGCGAGGCTGTGAAACCTTCCTGCCCTGAAAGCCTGTTCCGCGTATAGCTTTTCAGTGTAAGAATCGGTTTCATCATACGCTCCATGTTCCCAAGGACGTTTTTGCAAATACCTTGACAATTTTGATTCCGTCGCCCGCGGATGCTATTTCAATGTCCGCCGCTTTCACCGTGCATGAAACCTCTGTATTGGCCGTCACCGCGCCTCCGCTCATGTTTTCGCTGCCTTCTGTCCCCGGTATCTGCGTACCCTGCGTATGCGTCGCGTTTTCGCTTGTCACTACACATACTTTGTACTCTGCCACGTCCACATCCGCCCGAAACGTAAATACGCTCGTATCCATACCGGATACCTTAGAAATCTTCGAGCGATCCGGCCCCAGCACCGTCACCGCCGGGACGGCTGTGTTCAGGGTGATCGCCGCCGATACCTGCGCGCTCTCGTTCCATACATCATCGCGGAATTTTGCGTAAACAGTCTTCGCGCCGTCCCCTGGAGTGAGTGTTACCTGCTTTGTAGCCGCAAACGTTTCCCAACTTGCGTCTGCTTCAGTTGCCGCACCAGCGATTCCCCATATTTTCATCTGATATCCCGTTGCCGGGCTGTCCGAAACCGTCAGCGCGAGATCAACCAATGGATTGTTGGTTGCCGCCATCCCGCTGTTGATCGTAATCCCCACGCCTGTCGGCGCAGTTGTATCTAATGTCAGGTTAAAATATGCGCTCATCTTCGTCCTCCTCATTTGCTTATCTTTCTCCGCTGCCTTCGAGCCTCCGCCAGTGCTGCCGTTAGCCAACCACGTGTTCAGAACGGCACTACCTCTTAATCGGATTCTTCATCTTGTACTGTACCCGTATTTCGTACAACCCTAGTCCGTCATTCAGCGCGTCGTTTTTTACGATAATCTGGAACATACGGGCCTTGCGTTCCTTCTTCCGCGCAGGGACAAAAGTCGGATAAGGCAGCGTGCCGAAATCGATATTGTCAAAATCGATATCGCTCCAGTCGAAGGTCGTATTCATAGAAAATCCCTTTACTGGTTTTTCTCCATCTGCCACGTAGTATATTTGCCCCGACGCAGACGCAAACGGCATAACCAGCACGCCCGTTCCCGGTTTGTCGATCCGCTTGAACGACGAACAGTCTCCAAGGGTGTCCATCTTCGTTGCCCACGCACACGAAATCGCCTGTCCGTTGTCTGAATATGCCTCCATACCGAATTTAGATTCTGTCTTGAGCTTGTGCAGTTCCCCTTCGTCTGTTCCGATATATAACTCTCCTTCGTATTCCAGCGCGCACCGCGCAGGCACGTCCGTCCAATAAAACCATTCGTACCCGAAGGACTTTGACGGATTTACATTTTTTTGCCTCGCGTCCGCAATATATACGCGCCCGTTTACAAATAGGTAATAATATCCTTTAGAAACGCAGCATACCGCTTCTTCCAATCCCGGTTCCTTTGTCAATTCGCCGTTCACGTAGAAGCTTCTCACCTGCGCCGTCCGCTGTTGCGTCACCTGTGAGGTGTCGAGGCCGAATACTCCATCCTTCGCCAAAAACAGATTGTCGTCATACAGCGTTCCAAAACACCACCGCGAGACCGCGCCCACGCCCGCAAGCCCCTGCTGCGTCGTAAATATGGTATCGCTCCCGTTCAACGTCGCTGAACGCTTGAAAATACTCGCGTCCTGATCGTTGGCCTGTTTAATAATCATCAGACTGTCGTACTGTTTCAAATAGCCCATAATGGCGTTGTTTTCCGCGCCTACGACCGTATAATTCACATCCGGGAAATAATCCGCTTTTCCGCTCCATGAATACCAGTCGTAATTACGGTATTTATTGTTCCCGGAAATAAAAATGCGCGAATCACTGCCAATCCCGTAAAATGTGTTGATCGTACAGTTCTTCACCCGTTCCGCATACCCGGACACCCGCTTTGAAAATGTGATCCGCACGTTATCGTCACCCGTCGAAGCCACTGGCGGCGCGGCGGAGAACGTCACCCGTCCAGCCACGAGGTCCGCGGTATATCCCGTTACGTTCTGCCAGCTCCCGCTTGCGTCTATCTGCTCGCATTTCACGATAGAGTCGATGTTTTTCGTATCGAGTTGAAATACCGTCGATCCCGTTTTCCAAGCAAACTGATTGATGCGCTTCGGCTGCAAGAGATTCACAGGCTCATGTTCCGTCCCGCCCCCCGCAGGCTGCATTGCAATCCGCGTAGTTGGTACATAAGCACTTGCTTCCACCTGCGCGGCACTTCCGCTGCCGCTGTATGCAAGATAGTTCTCTCCGTCGAGGATATATAATTTTCCCCCATATACAAAACTCGTACTGCGGGTATTGTTCATGCCGCTGTAGATGAGTTCCGGCTGCGCATCCTCCGGCACTACCGCAATATAGATATACGACGTGGGCGGCGACGGCTGCACGACGGGTGCAGATGGTTCAAAGGAATACAGTTCGTTTCCCGCATGTACCACCATTTTTTTAATATTCTCCGCGGTAATAAACGAATGGATTCCATTTATCCTCCCGCCGAGCGAATCGCATACACGTATAAACCCCGTGCGTTTGCATGGAAACCCTGCCATATCCGCGATCATGTTCGGCGCATATGGACTGCGCGAATCGTCCACCTCCGTTATTGCAGAGGTTAGGTCTACCCCTTTAAAATCCCGATATGATTTTGCATAGGTCTTTTCCTCCGTCGGAGGATCACTCTTGAACATAGCCACTTTCTATATCCTCATATTTTGCTTCCAATACCTGCGTACGCTCGAACTCGTATTTGTTCTTATACTCCGCGCCAACGCCTTTGTCGTCGTCTGTGTAGATGTACCCCGCGCACCCCATCGGCAGGATGTACCGAGTAAATTCGTCCTCATAGTCCACTTCGCCGTCCATATCCGCGATCAGCGGCATGTTTTGAAGCGGCTCTTTCCCACGCAGCGCGCGCAGGGCGTTGTTCGTTTTGAAATTTTCAGCAAGAATCCAGTTCAGCGTGCCCAGCCAGAATGGCTCATAATCCTGCTCGTCCGCCTGCTCGCCGAACATCATCGTTACCGCCGTTTTGAAGATTTCCCTTGCAGTCATCATGTTCATGTGCCTTTCTCATTCTGCTTTTTCACATGCTCTTTCGCCTGCGCTTCCGTGATCTCCACGCCCTTGCCGATAAAATAGCGTGTTTTCATTGTTTTTTGCGGCGCAGGCTTGGATTCCGCTTTCTTTATGGTTTTTGATTCCGCCTTTTTTGCGCCCCTTGCATCAGCCATAACGTCCTCCTTTGCTCTCTATGCTCCGTCCTGCCCTTTAAAGGGAAGGAGGCGGGCTTCCCCGCCTCTCTTCTGCCCTTTTACGCCGTATACGTTTTTTCCGATACGCCGGACGGGAATTCCCCGTCTTTCTTGCCGTACGCTTTCATCGTCTGCCCGCTCTCGAGCGTCACGGATGTGCTGTATTCCTTCGCGCTCACGGAATACCTCGGGTCTGTGCCATCCGTTGTGTAGAAGAACTTCACGCCGTCCGCCGCCGTAATGCTCGCAGAAGCGCCCGTAAGCCCGATCACTGGGAGCGCCGTTACAGCCGCCGTGTTCGTATCTACATCCACATAGATTCCCATCGCCTTCGTGCCGAAGACAAACGCATCGTAATACTGCCGCCCTTCCAGCAGGTTCCCGGATAGGCCGGGCGGGTCTTTATGGATCTTCGTGTCGTCGAGCTTCACGGGAGCGCATCCGCTTTTTTTGTAGACGATCATAAAGTTCGCACCCTTCGGCCATCTTCCTTTCGGCACTTTAATCACCCGCATGCTGTCGAACTCACCGACCTGCCCTTTCACAAGCGATTTCACCGCCAGCTTTTCCGCGCCGATAAACTCCGGCGAAAGACGCAGGAATTTATATACGCTTGCCGATACCAAAAGCGCGCGGTTTGCTTCCGGCACTTCCGCGTCATCCAGCACAACCGTACCGGACGCAATGCGTTCCACGACGTTCTCATTGCTGATCGCCGTTGCACTGCCCGCTATCGTTCCCGCCGTGTTCGCCAGCCGTCCAAGCACATACCGATCCATGAGCGGAACGCACTGCTCGCGCACCTGCAATGCAAGGGCGCGTCCCGCAGCCTTGATTCCGTTCTGGTCGGCGTTGTTTCCCTTGTCAATGGTGATCGCAAATCCCTTGTCCTGCGTCAATGTGAGTTCCTGTACGGTGTCCTCCATTTCCTTCGGCTCGCCGTAACGGTTCGTCCCCTTGCGCTGGTAGTCGTTCATGGGCACAGTCTGCAACGTGCTGATTTTTACAGTCTTTACTCCCGTAAAATCATACTCGTCCGATAAAAGCCCCTTGATCACGCTTTCCCTTACAAAAGCTTCTTGAATTTTCTTGTCATACTTGTCATGTAAATAAATAGGCATATTTGTCTCCTCTCTCGCCCTGTCGTCAGGGCATGTCCTTTTACTCTTTTTCGTCCTGCCGTCCGAAAATCTCTTTTGACGTCGCCCTGTTAGTCAAATTCAGAATCAAACCCCGAAAGGAAAGCGTCTTCTGCGCCCTTAGGCGTTCCTTTTACGCTTCCCGTGGTCTGTTTCCTATTCTTTGCTGCCTGCCGCACCGCGGCAAGCTCTTTTTCCTTTTCATGCAAAAGGTATTTTTGATACGCAACAACCGGCGTTGCCCCCGTCTGCTCGATGTCTTTTATGACCTCATCCGGGAGCTCCTTTACATCCGGGTACATCCGTGCAAACTCTTCCACGTTCGCGCGAATCTGTGCCTCCGCTGCGCTTTGTGCCTCCTGCGCCTGCGTTTCAGAATTTTTTCGCATGCTCTCCGCTTTTTTTACAGAATCTCGCTCTACTTCAAGTTCTGCCACATGCCGCGCCATGCTTTCCTCTAGGCCTTGATCTACTAGCTGGGCCGTCCGCGCCTGTACCTGCCGCTCGGCAAGCATCCGCCCGCCGTCCTGCAAAAACGCCTCGACGTCCATACCGGCCTGCGCCGCCAAACGCTCCACAAACTCGCGCTCCGGCGACACTGTGTTTGCAGCCGCCTGAAGCTCCGTAATCCTCGAAAGCAGCCCCTCCACGTCGGCAGCGGTATATTCCCGCCCGCCAACCGTGAGATTCCCCTCCGGTTCCGTTTTTTCTGCGGATTCTTCTTTTTCGCTCTCCGGCTTTACGTCGGAGTTCGTTTCCTTACTCTCTTCCGGGCTTTCCTCGGAGGGTTCGCCTGCTTCGGTCTCATCAAAAGCCGAAACAAATTCCTCATCGTTCCATTCCTGCGCCGTTTCCTCCGACACAACTCCATCTGTTTCTACCGCAGTCGTTTCCTCCGCCTGCATCATTTCTCCTGCCATTGTTTTTCTCCTTCGTTTTTTATGAAAAGCGCTATTTTGCGCCAATCATTTGCTCGACGAAAATTTCTTTCTTTTTTCCTCTGGCGGAACACTGCGGGTTCGTGCATTCCATTTCCAGCACTGTAAAAACCCGCGTCTTCGTGTCGGGTGAATCGTCGCCTTCGCAGACAACCCGGCTGCCCGTCACCTTCAATTCGTTTCCGCATGCTTCGCAAATATCATCCTGCATTGCCTTCTCCTTTCGCTACCGCCAGCGCTTCAATGAGCCCGGCTTTGTCTTCTTCCGATATCTCCATCGCGTTTACCGTCTCCACCGCTTCGTCATCTTCCATCTGAACAAGTTCGGAAATAATACCGTTTACCTCGTCCGCAGTCAGGCCGCCCCCCTGTGTTTCAGGGCCGCCCTGCTCCTCGATTCCCGGCAGTATAGGTTTTTCCTGACCTTCAATTTGCGGCGGCATCGCCGCCTGCGATTGCATCATTTCCTGTATCTGCTGTTGTTCCTTAATCCGCTCGATAATGCGGTTCTTGTTCTTGATATATCCCTCCGGTATCGCCTCGAGGTACGTCACCGCGTCCGGGATGATCTGATTTGACATCAGATTATCAAGCGTCTGCACCTGCATCAACTCCGACCAATAAGATCCCGCCCCGATGTCGATCTTGAGCGAGAGCGCGTAATCCCCAAGCAGGGAAAAGTCAAACTCGCCGCGTATGTCGTTCCCGTCCGGGTCCTTCAGCGTCACATAGCGCACCCCATAGTTCACGCGCATGATCTCGAGGAAAATACGCACACACGCCTCCACGAAGTTATAAAAATCCATCTTCTGAATATCCAGCGGCATCCCCGCCGCTTTCTGCACCGCGATAATCGCCGATGTGTTGTCCGGCTTCACATTCCCAAGAGCCGCGTCGCTCGCGCCCATCATGTTCCTTGTCTGCTGCACGGTCACTTCCGCCATGTTGACCGGGTCTGCGCTCATCTCCGGCGGACGGAACCCGGCAAACAGAGCCGTCGTCGGATCGCCGACCACTCCAACTGCCTTTCCGGGCGACGGGTCCCACCGCGCGATCTTGTTCTTGTCGTAAATGACCTTCGGAAACGCGCTGTCCTGCACCTGCCGCTGCGCCATCGCGTATATCTTGTTGACGAATATCTGGTTGGGTATCTTCCCGGTGATCGGGCTCACCCCATGATAACTGTTCTTTACACTCTCCCAACTCATCCATGCCAAAGGGTACAGCTTGTATTCCGTGTCCGTCTCTTCCTTTACGGGCGCGTCCCGCGTGCATTTTAGCGTACGCACAGAGCCTTTTTCCTTCCACATCTTTAAAATAACGGTCGTATAATCGTTATCGCCGTCGTGCTCCGTGTTGGTATAGTAGTCCTCATTGTCCGGCGTGATACTCTCCCGCGGGAATCCGTTTGCCTCCGCTTCGTCCCGCACGTCCTCCGTCAGCCGCCTGTAAGCCAAGAGCACATACGGCTGTTCCTGTACATCCTCCTCCGTCGGGTTGCCGAATAAAACATTCGTATTGTCGAGGACGTCCGCCCGAATGGTTCCGGTGTGCGCAAAGCCCGTTTCGGCATCCGGGTCGAACCAGAGATACATGCAGGCGTCCCCATCCACCGCGCAGTTTCTTATCGCCCGGCGGTTTTTATACTTGAGGTTCGTCTGCTCGATGATGTTGTCCACTTCCTGCGCGATTACCTTTGGCACAACGTCGCGTTCTGCCATCATACTCGCTCCCGCTCCATACGGAACGGGAAGCTCGCCTACCGACAGGCGCTCATCTGCCCCATAAAGCCCTCCGGCCTGCGGCCTCCATGCGCCTGTTTCCGTTTCGTTCCCCAGCTCCACGTTCACCGCCACATCGTCGGAGATCAGCATCGCCACGTAGTACGACACAACGGGCTTTAAGAAGTTGAACACCGGTTTGTCAAGGTCGGGCGCGTTCACGCCTTCCCATTGCTTGTCATTATAAAAATTGTTGTTCTGCTTCACAGTCTCGTAAAGCCCGATGGACTGATTGTAATTGATTCCCCTTTGGTATTCCGCCCACACATTTGATGGTTCTTTTTTGATTCTCATTCGCTAAAACCCCCGTTCTGTGGCCGCCCGTCATACGAAAGCATATTTGCAAGCTGCTCCGAAATAGGCAGCTTCCCCGCCTCTTTCTCCGGCTCCGCTTCAATCGGCTCCCGCCCTTCTTTCCTTACAAGCGCGAACGGCTTACGCACATACGCGCCCGCCAAAAATGCCGCGATCATTCCAATAATCATAACTATGCTTTCCATATTTCCCTCCGTTATCGTCCGAATCCAAGCAGGTCGTCCGTTTGCTCCTCATACGGCACAAAGTCTTCTTCCGCAGCCTCCGGTTCTTCCGCATACCGCCTCTGCTGCCCGCGTATCTCGTTTGCGATCATGTCCGAGAAAAGCAGGTCGTCGTGCTTTCCCGCAATCGCGTCCGGCCTTCCGTTGTCGTCATACACAAAGGTAATCATCTCCCGCAGCGTGGGTATGTCGTGGAACAGCCGGATGTCCTCGTCTACCTGTCCGACCTCCCTGTCAATGATGAGAGGCCGTGTATTCCCGTCCGTTTTCCAGCCGTATTTCTTCTGTTCCTTTTTCGTCGCGCTGTCATACGTAAGCCGGATATACTGCCGCGGGTACTGAAGCCGCTGTAATTCTTCAATGGGCGCGGTGTTGAAATTCATCTCCACGCCAATCAGCGCGTCGTTGTACCATTTTCCCAAACAATAGAGCTGCCATGTGAACGGACGCGATTCGTTTATCTGCATGTGCAGCGCCGCCACACGCTCTCCCGTCCGGTTATCAATCACCGTCGCCGCAAAGAAATCCTTTCCTTCGCCTTTCGTGTCCGCGCCGATCACGTAGGGAACGTATGGTTCCGGCTCTTTATAAATACGAAGAAAGCCCTGCTTTTCCCCGCGGAAAGAATACTCTGAAATCCTGTCCTTGCTCTCCGCATCGTTCCATGTAAATAAAAAACGCCCCGTTTTGGGCGCTTCCTCTTTCCCTATCTCCGCAATGCGGGCCATCACTTTTTCATTGTTAAACACAGGCCGCCCGCTCATCAGGAATGCTTCCTCCGGGCATGCCGGGTATTCCTGACGGAACAGTTCCGTGTCTCCCCGGCAGTTGTTTTTAATACACCACCGCCGCCATGTAAGCTGTTCGTCCGTCAGGCTGTACAGCCCCTTTATCTCTCGTTCTTCCGCAGTCAGCGCAAAGCCACTGTACGGCATCGCATATTCCGCGTGTTCCCACCACGCGCAGAACACCGGAGCGAAGTCGTTTTCCCCCGCGACCGCCTTGTCCCAAATGTCCTTGAAATCGTCGTACCCGTTCGCCGTCGATTCAATCATGACCATCGTGTTCGGCTCGTTTGGGACAGCCTGCAAAAGCCCCGTCAATATCTCTCCCTTGTCCTTCGGCCAGAATGCGTATTCTGAAATATGCAGGTTCTGGAACGTGTCCGAACGCCCAATGCTTCCGTTTCCCGCAGTCATGCATTTGATCGAGCTGTTCCCGTCCGCAAAGTCAAAGATCAGCTCCTTCGCGTTACTCGCCTTTAGCTCCGGCCTTAAATCCTCGTCTAAATTCTCATAATACCGCTTACTCATGCGGAACAGGTTGTCCGTCGCCACCGCCTCATGCGCCACGATACCGCTCGAAATGTGCGCCTGCGTCGCCGTGTCCTTGAAGATCATCGCTTCCGTCAGCGTGGAAAATCCCATTTGCCGCGCTTTCAGAATAATAGCCCGGATCGGCCTGCCTTCCCGGTATTGCCCGGCGATCACGCGGTATAGCTTCTCCTGCGCCGCGTTCAGCTTGAAATCCACAAGCCGCGCCTTCTTGTCCCGTATTTTCAGATGCCGCTCTATAAACGCCCGCGTGTTAAGTGCCACGTCATAGTCCGTCCTTTCCACTTCGTTTCGCTTTCGCAAAATAACTGGTGAGCGGATAGTTAAAACTTGTCTCCCTCAAGCGCTTTCAGCTTCGATTCCAACGACATATTCCCCGATACTTCCACAGACTGTTCGGTTTTGTCCTTCCAATCAAAATTATTTTTCAGGTTGAAAATCGCCCCGGTTGCCGCACTGTCCGCAAGCCGTTCCTCCCACCATTGCTCTACTTTCCGCCGCGCCTTTTTTATTGTGGGAAAAAACCTCTCCCGCTCACCATAATTTAAAAGAGTTCTCCGATCCACATCGAGGCTATTCGCAAGCCCGCTCATCGTAAACGGCCTGCGCTTCCTCTCACATTCCGAAAAATATTCCTCTGTCTTTTCTTCAAGCTCTTTTACGCTCCTGATTTTCAACGGCCTGCCGCCTTTATTACCTGCCATATCTCCAGTACTCCATTCTTCCATTCAAATCGATAAATATCTCCAATTCGGTAACTCCCGCCGCGCATCACAAACGCGACCGTCTTTCTCCTGTCTGCCCTGCTGATCGCTATTGCCGCAGTATAATCTACGTAGTGCTCTGCATTGTATTTATCCATTCCATCACCCGGCCTGTGTATATATTCTCTCGGTCATGATCTTTCCTCCGCCGCCTGCTTGGCTCCTGCACCGCCATCACCTAGCCCCATATATCCATCAGATTGTCCACTTTCTTTTGTGTTGTTTTCTTTTCTTCCGCTTCTACTTCCGCAATCAGCCAGTCAAGATACGTCCGCATCTTCTTTAAATCCTCACTGCCGCCCTTCTTCGGCCAGCGGCTGTTATACTTTTCTACATTGCCCCACAGGTAACCTATGAATTGCTCCGGGGAAAGTAAATCTTTGATGTAGTCTATTGTTTCTATCTCCCTACCGTCGCAATAGTGCGCCGGGTGGCTTACATTGTCGTGCTTCATAGCCTGAACCCCACAGTCTTGATACTTTTTTCTTTCCCATTCAGAACCAGCTTGTAAAACTTCTGCGCTGATGGTCTTAATGCCATCTCAACGGGGTAATCTCGATAGTCCATAAAAGAACCCGTAACAATTGTTTCCACAGGTTTAATCGATGCTCGCTTGTTATTCCCGTCTACATATATTTTGTCCCGTGGCATATCAGCAGGAGAATGTGTATGCGCTGATATGTAAAAGTCTATCCCGTCTATGGTGTCTGCGTAATGATAACGCATGGTCTTATTGGTCTTGTGCATCACACATCCGAAGTAGTGATGCTGCCTTATCGCCTTGCCCGTCCGCTTTCCTACACCGATATCCAGTATTCCCATGTTCTGCCTGTATCGATCTTCAATATCCAATTTACAGGCAACGTCATAAATTGGGAAACCGTCTGAATCTTTACTAGACCGCGTTTCATGGTTTCCGGGCAATATGGCTACGATCTTGTCCCGATGGTCGTATAATTCGTTTGCCAAAAACCGCTTTTGCTCGTGCGGACTCATCGTTTGCCCATATACGTTGCTCTTGCTCGTTTTAAGCGCGTTGTCTATCAAGTCCCCTGCATATATCACGTATGCATTAGGCTCTTTCAGGAGTGCCTTAAAACGCTCCCATAGAGTATTATTAAACGCAGGTGACCCGATATGCAGATCAGCCATACAGTAAATATCTATGCTGTCAAATTCCGTCGGTGTGTTGTACTGTATCAATGTAAAATCTTGTCTTACCTCAAACATAACTCACCTTTTAAACACCAATGCCCCGCCCCGCTGTTACAGTGTTTACTTTTCCCTTTTCTCCAAAACAAAAACGCCACTCCCGTAAGGAATGACGTTCTCGTATATGCGCCTACCCGCTTTCACGTGACTTTATTGACCTCTCCGCATGGAATCTTATAAAAGGGGCCGCTGATCTTTAGCCAGTCCGCTCCAGCCCGCCCCCGCGCAATTCTCCGTAGGCATACGGTTCACTGCATTTTATTCGCGGATTTTCGTGCGTTTCCATGCCTACCCACGCACTGGCACTGGTGGAGATGACGAGAATTGAACTCGTGTCCGCGAATTTCCTCTTCGGGCTTACATCGCGTCGAAACCATTCACATCCCCATATTGCTATACCTACAGTCCCACGTCCCAGTTAATATAGTTTTTTCTTCTTGGGGAAGGAGATTCTCAAACATTCCCACCTCGCACGTCCTCGGCATAGCCAACCAGGAAGCTCTTTCTCTATTTCAACAGCATGAATGCTTACAGCGCTTTTACACGTTTTCCCTGTGTAGTGCACAGGTTTTATACTCGAAATTTTTTCTTTTTCTAATATGCCCATATTTATATACACCCACTTAAAACAAAAACGCCACCCTTCGGATGACGCTCCTGCTATAATGTTCTAATCTTATCTACCTCTAAAATCAGGACAGCGCACGCACCGTCCCTATAAGCCTGACAGTATGGCTTGTTCTGTTATCTTTACATCTTGCTCATATTATCATCATACTACTAAAAAGCGCCGTTTTCCGTCGTTAAACCGCCTGTATTTTTCTTAATGCCGCTTTTTTTATGTCTCGTAGCCAGCTATCACTATAATTCATCTCAAAACAAATCCTTTTCGGTTGCAATCCCTCAAAATACCGCAGCTGAATGTATTGCCGCTCCGTTTCCGTTAACCCTGCATCGCTTACCATCTTCTCAATCTCGTCAATGTGGTAAAACATATCTGTGATCTCATTCCTGATTGCGTCCAATCTCGTTCCGTATACATCTATTATTTTTTGTACAGCAGCAAACACAGGATCGGAAGTAAGGCCGCCCATAACCCGGACGGCATCAAGATTTTGGCCGCGCAGCATGCGCTCCGCCAGTGCGTCCTTTTTATCCATAAGTTCCGCAATCTGCTTCTCCTGTTCTTCTATTCGTTTTTTATATTCCGAGTACTGATACAACTTGTTTTCAACCGCTTCCAAATCCGCCCCTCCTGTGGTATACTATATTTAGTGAAAATCAATACCTAGAAAGAGCAGTTCCGCAGCCCGTGGGCTGTTCTTTTTTTTACCTCCTCGCCTTATACGCCATAGCCGCTATCTGGATACATTCAGCGGCTGCTTGGATTGCAGATTTCTCAATATAAAGAGGCCATTCTCCAACTTCATTATTTTTAACGCAATCCCAATATTCTGCCAAATATCCTCTTATACAATCAAATTCATCGCCCGCTTCCTCGACCTCTTCGAGAATCACCGCATACACCTCATGCGGGCTATTAAAATTTCCACCGAATTTTTTAGCCGCTCTCTCGTATTCCTCGTTCATCAGCACTTTTACCGCTTCTTTCAGTTCTTTCATTTCGTTCCTCCATTCTTATTTTTGCTTTAGCGCATGGAAAATCTATATCGTCAATATCACAATAATCGCAATAATCCACATACCCGCATGGATAGGCGCATCCAAAGGCATTATCATGCGTTTCGAGCAATTCCGTGTCAAGTTGCTTCAAATCCATCTCTCTTCCTCCGCGTCTGTGCCTCATAATACCCACCGTATTTGTGGATTATCTATAGTGAGCATCTGTTCTTGCGCTTTTTGGTAAATATCCCGCGCTACCTCAAATCCGTATGCACTTCTCCCAAGTTCCAAACACGCGCGAAGCGTTGTTCCACTGCCCGCGCACGGGTCTATTACAACATCCCCTTCATCTGTAAATATCGAAATTAAACGCTTAAGTACACCAACCGGCTTTTGTGCAGGATGTATCTTTGGATATTCTTTCGTATTATCCCGTTTCCACTCAAACCAGTTAAATATCATTTTTCCGTCGTTTCTAAATTTTGGCAGTCTTTCTCGGTATAGTATTAAAGCGTATTCGGTTGCTCCGCAGATGCGCATATTTGCTTTTAGCACTTGCGGCGAATAGTTCTTGCAAAATATGAGCGGTATGTTGTGTTTAAATCCATATTTTTCAGCATATTTCAGCACCTCCGTTATCTGTTCAAATGAACAGAATACTATCATACACGGCGCATCCGAAGATTTCCCTCGCACTCCTCCTTTTTTGGGTTCCTTTTTCAACAGACGGTTGCAGAAATGAAAATATTCCGCGATGTTGAAATTGAAATCGCTGTTGAATGCAGCTTTCCCCGCAAGTCTACTTTCTCCGTTCATTCTGTCTCCGCCCTTATACCACATCGGATTAGAGCCATAGAAATTGTTCCCGATGTTGTAGGGAATATCCGCGATCACGAGCTGTGCTTTTGGTATGTTGTACCGCTTAAAATTTTGAAAGTTGTCGTTGTATAGTTCTATTTTCATCTTCTCACCCCGCCGCCCTTGCGGTCAGTACCAATCCCAATAGGATGCATACTCCTATGATGATTAGCGTTCTCTTTGTTTTGCTCATGGCTCCTCCCACAGGCTATTTTCTTTATCGTTGAGCACTTGGCCTCGTCTATTCTCCCGCCAATGTTTCCCGAAGGACAGCCACGGCTCCGCAGCACTCAAAACACAGCAATGTGCCAGTCCCATAATTACATGATTGGGCTTGCAGTATTTTTCATCTTTCAGAACAGTCGTTACGTGCTCAAGTGTGCATCGCCCTGTATAGCCGCGATCCGGGATATATTCATTCAGTGCCAGATAATCTCCTGCCGCATAATTTCTATCATTCAGCCGCACCTCAAACGGTTTCCGGCCGCCCACAACATCTGTAAAATGCTTTGGTTCAATTTTTAGTTCATGTATCATCTATTCTTCCTCCTGCTCCTGCACATCTCTGCGTCCTTTCTTGTAAGCCATCACCACCACAACCGCCCATACAAAGCTTATGATCTCGTCCACCTTACGCGGCTGTATCACGCCGTAAAATACCATTTCGAGCACTTGCCACAGCCACCCGATAGCTGCTAATACGACAAATAGCCAAAAGATATTTTTAATAACTTTCATTGTCCTGCTCCCGGCCTTCCCGCGCCTCGAACGGCTTTTCTTCAACTCGCCATTCGTCAGGTCTTTTTTGCCTGACAATAAAATCTTCAAGCGGTTTCCTGTCCTCACACATTGCATAATCTTTCCATCGGTGCGTCTGGTGTGTTCTGTTTTTACGCATCTGTTCTTGTACTATATGCAACTGCTTATATTGCAGAACAAACATCATTCCCTCTCCTCCTGCGCTTCCCGCTCTTCGACATTTATGTAGTGCAACGGGCAGTCCACACACACGCTGTACGGCTCATCATCATATTCAGATTTTTGGAACCCATCACACGTTCCGTTCACTTGGCGTGGGTGTCCATATTTTGTAACCAGCTTGCAATTATCTAATGTTCGCTTCATTCCCGCTCTCCCTCCTTTGCCGCCAGTGCTGCCTCGGCTGCTTCTAAAATCGTGATATATGCTCCTTGTCTTTCTTCAAGAATGAGCGTCCGTTTGGTTTCATCATGGTAATTATCTCCTGCTCTCGCATCTATGCGGTCTTGGATTTCTTTTACCTTTGCTTTAGCGTAATCGACCGTCTGCTTATACGCCGCAAATTCTTCTACTGTGCCGATGTCCTCGTAGGCTTTCAGCCGTTCCCACACTCTGCGCTGATCACAATAGCCATATTCGCAAAACGATCCGCCCGGCACATCTTCACACTTTGCTATGTCGCAAAAATTACCTTCAAATGTCAGACGTTCCATTTTATTCATTGCCTCCGCTTTTTCTAACGCTTCTATAAATTTCACTGCCTGTCCACTGTCAGTTATGACAATATCATGATTAAGGCTTAATGTAGGCATTTCATTCACCGCCCCTCTACAGGTTCATAAGTTTTCTCGAAGATGTCCGGCTTGCATGGGTAAAACTCGCCCTGCATACCTTTTATGATGTAATCACCGTCATTTGCTATCATGCCGCCCTCAAGCGTTCTAATGTGCAGTTCCACTTCATTACATGGGTTATCAGCGTCTAGGTAAGCGACGGTGCAAAAATCAAAGATTTCATCAATGTTATCGCCCGTCCACTGCACCGCTTCAATTACAATGGGTTTTTTCTTGTACTTCATCCCTTTTCTCCTTCCTGTTCGCCGCGCCGCTCTTCCATCTTTTTTTCGAGATATTTTGGTCGTAAATATTCGAGATAGATTTCAATGCTGTCTACATATTTTACCGCCTCACCAATCTTCTTCCATAGGGCGGCGTTCTCAGTTTCAAGGCGTTCGTTCTCTTCCTCGGCAAGCGCCACCTCACACTCCAAACAAATTGTCGTCCTGTCTCGGTCAGTAAGTTCTTTTCCGCATCTATCACATGTCTTGCTCATTCCCCGCTCCCTTCCGGCTTCGTCCGATAGGCTAGCCATTTTTTACCGTATGTTTTATAATCATAAAGCGTTGCTTCTCCTGAAAGATCAACGCATCTTAAGGCTCCTTTGAAAGGACAGGCCCTGATCGTATATCCTTCACATAATTCCCAACGCCCGGAACCTTTCAAGCCTATTGTTACCGTCCATATTGGTTCTCCGTCCATCCGGATCAGCTCGTCCAAGGTCAGGGGCTTGGGGTTCTCCTCTGCACGCCTGCGCTTCGCTTCGGTGTCCCGCTCCTGCTCTCGATATAATGCCTTCAGCGTAATCATAAAAGCTTTTTCTGCACAATTGTATGTTGCACGCAATGTTTCTCCCGTTCTCTTAGCAATAAAATTCTTTGTGAAGAAGCGAAATGGTCCATCTTTTTCGATAAAGCCCGTTACACGTACTAAATATTCTAAAAACTCAATTATTTTTTCTTCGCTCGTCAATACTTCTGATGCCTTTTCTATCTCGTTCATTTCCCCGCCTCCGTCCATTCGTGCGCCGCAAAACGGGCAGGGTTTTAACTTTTCCATTTCTCAGTCCTCCTTTAGCTTCCGTCCGCAGTTCGGGCAAAAATTTAATTCAAAGTCGAAATGATCTAATCCGCATTCCCATACCAACCTCGATATTGGATCGTTGTGCCATTCGCAATATTCGCACCCCTGCTCCCGCTCCGCTTTCTCGCGGAGGGCTTCAATGGCAGTAAGCAGGTCGTAGTTGCTAATACCCAAGTGATACCTGGTATCAATGTCGCTAATACGTTTTATCGTTTCAATCGCCTTTTCTAACTCGTTCATCACCGCGCCCCTTTCGTGTTGTTATAATATCTTCGCTTCTTCCCATTAAGCCGATCAAGACCGCCGTCGCCGCCTGCCTGGACATAGTGCGTATAGCAGCAAAACCACTTACACAGCTTCCTATACGCCCATCTGGGCGTTGCATTAAAGACCTTTCCGCAGATCGGGCACGTCTTGAGGTCCTTTTTGGTTGTATAATATCTGGCCGCGTTATCTTCGTCGATTGGTATGATTCCCATTTCCGCAACGCTTGCAATCATCTCATTTTCCGTCATTTTTCCATATCTCCATAAAATCCCCGAGCCGCAGTGTGACCTTCCATTCCTCCCGGTTTGCCCGGTGCATCACAACGGGTATTTCTCCCGCTTTTGCGTCTGCCTCCGCTTGCCGCAGGGCATTTTCCACATTTAGCCGTTCGACACGCTTGCACTCGATATGCAATCCGGGAATCCCTACAACGTCCGCATCTCCATTTGCTCCGCAATATTGCTGTCCCCGACGGGCCTCGAAACCATATTTCTGCAATTCTTTCGCGAGTTCAAGTTCCCCGCGTTTACCCTTGTTTCTGCTGTCCATAGATCATATCATTCAGCGCCTTTGCCTCGAGCGCCGCCTTAATCGTTTTCTTAAGCCGCCTGTCACACGGATGCTTCAAGCCTATCTCCTTGATCCTCTTCCGCCTCTGCCGCTTTGCCTCCATCATCATGCTTGCCGTTATCAAAAGGCGTTCCACCTGTCCATTCCTCCTCTTCCGGCTCCCAGCCGTAATGCTTCACCTCTCCCGCAGCATTTAAAAACCGCTTGCTGCATTCCTCAAAATATGTTCCGGCAAACGCATCCTGTACCCCCAAGTCCCTGTTTTTGCAGACCTCTATCGCGTTGGAATAGCGGTACATCTCCGCGTCGTCGCCCCACTTGAAAAACTCCTTTGTTCGGCTTCTGAAATCATTGTTTACTCGGTGCACGATCAGCACATTGTCCGCCGCGTTCGTTATGTCCGCCGTACCGGAGATATCGTCCTTCCGTAAAAATCCCATCGCCTTTCTCGGATGGCAGACAAAGAAAATATGCACGTTCCGCTTTTTCGCAAATTCAGACAGCCGCAGGGTAAGCTCCGCCTGCCGTTCGTATTTGTCCCCGCCCATGCTCTTTAGGTTCATGCTCATTAGGTTGTCAAGAACGATCACGTCCACGCCGAGCACCAAAGCAAAATATTCAAGCGCCTTCATCACGCGGTCTATTTCCGTGCCGTTGTCGTTGTTGTAAATAAATATCTTCTTCCGCATCCACTCCGTGATCCGCTTCGCCGCGCCGCTCTCTACATGGAACGCCCAGCCGTCTTTCACAAGATGATCCAGCCCGGCAGCCTGAAGCATCAGCCACTCCTTGACCCTCGGTGCCGGAAGCTCCCCGGAAAAGATCACAGACGTGAAGCCCTGCGCAGCCGCTTCAACTGCCACCTGCGAAAGCCATGTGGATTTTCCGCTCCCGTTCGTCCCGCTCACAATGGTAAGCTCGCCCTTGATAAACCCGTGCAACCTGCCGTCAATGGCGTTTATCCCGCTTTTGACCGTCACGAGCTTCGAGCGATCCACCGCCTCGATCTCGTCTATCCGGTAGAACATTCTGTTCACCTGCCGGAACCGGTCTCCGCCAAACAACACCGAAGCCCCCGGAACGCGGGACAGTATCTCGCTGTACTGGATAAACTCTTTCATCTCCGCGTCCGTGATGTCGTTCGGATTCATGCTCGCGTACTTTTCCCGAAGCCGGAAATATTCGTCTCTCGTGATGCTCATTTCAAATCAAAGCCTCCCGCCGGATTTTTGACGAGCTGTGCGCCGCCTGCCCGAGGCTCTCCCCGGTCATACCCCCGGCGCTCCCAGTTCCTCACCGCAGCCCTCCAGTCCTTCATCTTGCTTTTGCCTACCATCCAGCCGTTTGCCTCATAGAAGTCGAGAAAGCGTGAAGCTTCTATCCCGTTGCTCCGTTCCGCGCAGTACGCTTCCACTTCCTCCAGAGACGGTTTTTTGAAACGGGAGCGTTCGCGCGGTATATCCACCTTCTCTCCCTCTCCTTCTCCTTCTTCTCTTCTCTTCTCTTGGTTTAAAGGGGGGGTTTTATCCCCGCTTTCCACATCTTCAAAAGGGGGGTTTAAAGGGGGGTTTTTACCGTCCTTTTTAGCGGTCGGTCTACCGCCCTTTTTACCGTTTTCAATATTATCCGTACTGTTTTTAATGATTGGCTTGAAGGCAGCAAAAAGAGAGTGCTCGACCGTGCCTTCTTTAAATTCCGGTTCTTCCTCGTAAAACGCATAGTCCAAAAGCGCGTCATATATCTTAAGACGGGTATCCGGGTCAAGATATTTAGTCGCGATCCTCATGGATTCAAAAATCATTACTCTGTCTGACTTCATCTCTCACCTCAAAATGGAAGCTCTGCGCTATCAAGCGGCTCATATTCTTCCAACCCGACTGGAACTTCGTTTGCTTTCGTTCCTTTGCTTCCGCAGAACTCAACCCTGTTTATCAGGACATATGTCTTGTACCGCGTTCCGGTCTCCGTCTCGTACTTGCTTACCTTAACAGAGCCAGTTAGTAATATCTCCTTGCCCTTGGAAAACCATTTTCCGATCAGCTCCGCTGTCTTATCCCATGCCGTGCAGCTGATAAAGTCTGCCGGGCGGTCTTTCCCCGCGTCGCACGCGACCGTGAAATCTGAAACAGTCTTTCCTGATCCGGTCGTCCTCACTTCCGGGTCCCTTGCAAGCCTTCCTTTCAAAACCACTAAATTCATGCCGTTTCCTCCAAGCTATATTTAAAATAAACCTTCTTCTCGCCGTGCCTGTTGCGTCTCCTAACCGTTTCTGTCTTGATCTTGTACCCTAATGCCTTAAGATCGTAAATACGCGCTGAAAGCCGCGTAATGTCTAAATCATCGAACGCCTGCATAGTTGTTATGCTTCCAAAATCCTTCATATATCTGATGATTTTTTCACATTGGCTCATAATCTCAATTCCTCCGGGTATTTGTGGTATACTCTGTCCTCGTCCGGGAATCCCGGATATTTTTCCTCCAAATATTCCTTCATCCTCCGCCGCACCAGCTCGCCGCAACCCCGCGCATGCTGTTTTTCGTGGCACTCCCGGCAGATGCAGACGATATTTTCCGGTATTCCCATTCCCAGTTTAGAGCGCGGGACATAATGCCCCTCCGGCAGCCCTACGTTCCGTCCGCATACCACGCATATACCGCCGTCCCGCTCCGCTACCGCACGCTTTACCTCCGGCGATATCTCACACGCTTTTGTGCTCGCCTTTTTCATCCGCGCCACTCCCGTTCTATTGTGCTTTCAAGCGTCTTGATCTGTATCTTGTAAACATTGATCGCTTCAAGCGCCGCCTTATATCCCGTCTCCTTACAATCCCGTTCAAACTTCTTTTTGGCGATCTCCCGGTCTCCGCGGCAAATATCTGAAATGATGGTGACGGGCGTTCCCTTGTCCCGCTCGGTCAATATTTTCTGCGCAAGCGCTATACGGTAATCCTGCTCCGCCTGCGCATACTCCCTGCCGCGCACTCCAAGCTGCTTTAAGGCGCTGTCAAGAAGGGATACTTTGCCTGACAGCTCATTTACTAAATCCTGTCCGCTCATACCGCACCTGCCTTACTGTTTAACAGGTCAAGAAAACCGTTTGCCTCGACGTATGTCAGATCATGTAATGATTGCTTTTGCTTTGATTTCAGGGTAGTGATTATATTAACCTTTGCTTCTTTTGCAGCCGCTTTGATTGCTTCTATCTGTTCTTCTGTCGCCATTGCCGTTTTACCCGGATCAAATCCTTTGTTGATTTCATTGGCCTTTTTGCTGTCAGCTTCCCGGCGTTCTTTTTCTGTGGGCTCGCCGTATAGTCCCGCGTCGTATAGATCGCTCGACAGCTTATCCGCATCATCGCCCGTGGGGATCGCAAACGTGCGCAGGAGCATATACTTATATGCGTATGTCATGGCTTTTCCAACGCCTTTATCCTGCGTGTCTACCCCCGTACCGGAAGACGGAACGTCGATATACTCTTCCGGCTTTTCGGTGTTTACAATGCGGTAAGTCACATTTACAGTCGTGATCCTATTGATCTTTTCCTTTCCATAGCTGTCTGTTATCCGCTCGTCCTCGCGTTTATGCTCCTGTGCGATCGGAAGAATGACTAGTTTGTTTTTCAGCAGCGATGTTCTCACTGTAGAAGTCACCTTCTCTTCGCTTATGGCCTTGTAAGACCTTCCGCCACCAGTAGCGACATTGTCATCTTTCGCCAAATATGCAACGTCGCTCATAACAGCCGCTATTTTTTCATACAGATTCATCACGCGCTCACCCCTTCAAAATATGCTATATTCCGATCACAAGCCCGAATTTCCCTGTTGTAGTACTCCTGTACTTCTTCTTTAAGGTCTATCTCCATGTATTCAAAGCTCTCAATCATCGAAAGTTCTTCCTCGAGGCGCGACTTGCGCTCTTCTTCGCGTTCAAGTTGTGGATTGGGTGCTTTGGTTGCCGCGTTTTCTAAATACTTCGCATATTCCATTGACTTTCCGTCCTTTCTGCCCTATACTAGGGCTAGAATTATTTACTGTTCTACCTTAATCCGTAGGAGATCCACCTCCTGCGGATTTTTCTTACCCGGCTATGATCAACCATAGATACGCTGCGCCGAATATTAAGAGTAGCGTTCCTGCGTTGATGATCCACCATAGTGGACTGCCTAGGCGAAGTTTGTATTTTTTCATGGTGTGCCCTCCACTGCTTCGATTAGTTTTTGTAAAAAGCTGACTACGGCTCTTTTGTCCGTCTCTGGATTTGCCGTATCGCCGCACCTGTAGGCTATAAGCCTGTCGGGATAGATATAGAATCTATTCCCGCGCTTTATGCCGATTGGAAGGTCTCCATCCTTCATCCCTTCGCGTACTGACTGCGGTGTGATTCCCAGATACGCTGCTGCGACTGGCACTGGTACGGTTGGGTCATGCGCTCTAATTTCTTCTGTTGTTGGTGTCATTGTTTGCTCCTTTCTTATGCAATTTGATTTTCTTTCTTATACTTCATCTCTTCTTTCACGATCGTCTGTACCGATACCCCAAATGCCTTTGCCAGCTTCTCTATGATCGAGAGCGACATATCCGTTTGGCGATCACCGTTTTCGATCAGGGAATAGTAGGATTCGGATATGTCAAGTTTTTTTGCCATATCGTTCATCGTAGAATTTATTTTCATCCTTCTGCTTCTCAAATAGTATCTCATATTTCACGGATTCCTTTGCAATTTGTCAATTTATATCTATAGTATATGCTATTCTTGACTTTTTGTCAAGCATAATTTTATTTTTTCTTGACATTTTGTAAATACAGCTTTACTTTACTAATTGTAAAGCTTATATTGTAGAAAAGAGGTGAAAACATGGAGAATTTAAGGTCGTTGAGAAAACAAAAAGGAATGTCTATGAAAGAATTAGGAGATTTGGTTGGCGTTTCAGAAAGTACAATATCTTTATACGAAACAGGAAAGCGCAAACCCGATCCAGATATGCTCGTTAAGCTTGCCTCTGTGTTTTATGTCACTGTTGATTATCTTCTCGGGCGCGAACCGAAAGAAACTGATGATGAAATGCTTCAGCTCCTACAGGACATCAAAGACGATCCCGATAAACGTATGCTTTTCTCCCTCTCCCAAAAGGCAACTCCGGAAGACGTAAAAATAATGGTCAAATTTTTAGAGGGAATTACCAAATCTGACAATGACGAGTGATATAATATCCTTACTACGAAAAGGGAGATTGACGACATGGGGGATATTTACATCAGGGTGATCCCCTTTCCCACACACCAAGCAAAGGGTGTTGTGAAAGAGGATTGCGACGGAAATTATAATATTTACGTAAATTCTCTTTTGAGCAAAGAGCAGCAAATTGAAACTGCTCTGCACGAAATAAGACATATAAGGAAAAAGCACTTTTATCGCGACATTTCCGTTGAATTTGCGGAAACAGAAGCAATCTAAAATAATAAAATCGTGAGGTGCGGGTCATGAAAAAAGTATTTTTATTGATTTTAAGCTCTGTTTTGCTTTCTGTATTTTTGTTTGGATGTGCCCAAGAACCAACTTCGGTACATATATCTTCGATCGCAACAAGCGAAGAACTAACCAATACTGCAAGAGAAAGCCTTGTAGGAAGCGCTGCTTCTTCTGAGGTGGATGATGTCCAATGTGAAGTAGATTATAACACTTTGACTTGCAAGCTCTTCTATAACTCCATGTTTACAGAAGATATTATAAATGATGAAGTCATTGCAATATGGGAGCAATATGCTACCGATGCTGCCGAAGCATCAATCGAACATTTTAAATCTATAAACGATGAAATACAAAAAAAGAACGCCAACACATTTTTTATGGCTCCCATACTTCGGTTTGAATTTTATAATTCAGACGGAAGTATTCTATTTTACGAAACATCAAAAATAGTAATGTACAGTTCCGATTCAGTAGAGGATTTGGGTCTTGACATCGAAAATCCTGATTAAATAAATTAGGTAAAGTTATAGAGTTAAGAGCCAAATTTTAGGTTGCAACTAACGATATAAAATAATAAAGGGAGGAATAATATCATGTTAGGAACCGAGGTAATCAAATTAAATAGGGAAATGTCGTTTGATGACGTCGAAAAGCTGATTTCTGAAAAATGGAATGCAGAGCCCTTCGGAGCATTTGCCCCCAAAAAGGTTCTGTTTTCGCAGGTCTTGGCGTTACCCAAGAATCCAGACTATCAAATTACGCTGAGTGTAAAAAAGAATAAGCTTACCCTGTCAAGCATCACTTTTACAAAAAGCAGTTCGTTGTCAGTTGGCGGCATTCCAGTATATGGAAAAACCAATCAGACACTGGATGCTGTGAAAGATCGTTTTGCGGTCACGAAAGAAATTGCCGAAATTTTGAGGGACATCTTTGCGGATTATTTAGCCTAGTTCTAGCGATAAGTGAAGTTAAACGGTTAATAAGGGTGCATGAAATATAATATTACATTAAATTATTTCATATTTCGTCAGGTTATGTTTGTATCTATATTTTACTTCCTTCTGGGCGGTGTGGTATAGATAAATATTTGAATTATGAGGTGCAAACATGGGGTCTTTTTTATCAG
>OMGS01000338.1_pt1 | contig 31878 bp, 17 predicted proteins | sample 1646081 | NCBI WGS metagenome assembly OMGS01 (sample SAMN05578591, study PRJEB25193) | human gut metagenome | biome: Human Microbiome; feature: human-associated habitat; material: feces | host: Homo sapiens | place: USA:Birmingham | reverse complement strand
AGTCGGGCCGTAGGGCGAATAACGCCACCGGCGTTATCCGCCGCTGCGCCGACGTTTCATCGCGGTAAACGGTCATCCATCCCAGCCGAACCCCCATCGATTCGAACACTCGAGAAAAGGAAGCACCCATGAGCGAACCCATCGATATCCTCATCGCCGGCGCCGGCATCGGCGGCCTCAGTTGCGCCCTGGCCCTGCACCAGGCCGGCATCGGCAAGGTCACGCTGCTGGAAAGCAGCAGCGAGATACGCCCCCTTGGCGTCGGCATCAATATCCAGCCGGCGGCGGTCGAGGCCCTCGCCGAACTGGGCCTCGGCCCGGCGCTGGCGGCCACCGCCATCCCCACCCACGAGCTGCGCTACATCGACCAGAGCGGCGCCACGGTATGGTCCGAGCCGCGCGGGGTGGAAGCCGGCAACGCCTATCCGCAGTACTCGATCCATCGCGGCGAACTGCAGATGATCCTGCTCGCCGCGGTGCGCGAGCGTCTCGGCCAACAGGCGGTACGCACCGGTCTCGGCGTGGAGCGCATCGAAGAGCGCGACGGCCGCGTACTGATCGGCGCCCGCGACGGACACGGCAAGCCCCTGGCGCTCGGTGCCGATGTGCTGGTCGGCGCCGACGGCATCCATTCGGCGGTCCGCGCGCACCTGCATCCCGACCAGGGGCCGCTGTCCCACGGTGGGATCACCATGTGGCGCGGCGTCACCGAGTTCGACCGTTTCCTCGACGGCAAGACCATGATCGTCGCCAACGACGAGCACTGGTCGCGCCTGGTCGCCTATCCGATCTCGGCGCGCCACGCGGCCGAAGGCAAGTCGCTGGTGAACTGGGTGTGCATGGTGCCGAGCGCCGCCGTCGGCCAGCTCGACAACGAGGCCGACTGGAACCGCAACGGACGCCTGGAAGACGTGCTGCCGTTCTTCGCCGACTGGGACCTGGGCTGGTTCGACATCCGCGACCTGCTGACCCGCAACCAGTTGATCCTGCAGTACCCGATGGTCGACCGCGATCCGCTGCCGCACTGGGGCCGGGGACGCATCACGCTGCTCGGCGACGCCGCCCACCTGATGTATCCGATGGGCGCCAACGGCGCTTCGCAGGCGATCCTCGACGGCATCGAGCTGGCCGCCGCGCTGGCGCGCAACGCCGACGTGGCCGCAGCCCTGCGCGAATACGAAGAAGCGCGGCGGCCGACCGCCAACAAGATCATCCTGGCCAACCGCGAACGGGAAAAAGAGGAATGGGCAGCGGCTTCGCGACCGAAGACCGAGAAGAGCGCGGCGCTGGAAGCGATCACCGGCAGCTACCGCAACCAGGTGGAACGGCCACGCTAGCAACACCGGGCAGGCCACCGCGCCTGCCCTCTCCCGTCCGCGGGAGAGGCGGCATCCGTGCGGGTGCCGGGCGCTGCGCGCCTATCGGCAGCGCCTCAGGCCTCTTCCGCCCGCCCCTTCCACTCCCCGCGCCCCTCGCCGGCCTGCAGGCGCAGGGCGAGCAGCAGGGCCAGCACCGCCAGGGCGCTGCCGGTGAGGAAACCGCCGGCATAGCCGATCTGCGCGGTGAGGCTGACCAGGAACGAAGACGCCAGCATCTCGCCGAGGTCTCGGGTGCTCTGCACCGCGGTGACATCGGTGCCGGCCTGGCCGCCCTGGCCGGCGAAGCGCATCGCCGCGGTGAGGATCGCCACCGAGGTGATGCCGGTAGCCAGCGAGCCGATCAGCACGCAGGTCCACGCCAATCCTTCGCTCAGTGCCAACCAGCGACCGGCCTGCAGATACCAGAGCAGCGCCGAACAACCGGCGAGCACCACGCCAAGGGCGAAACCGCGCCACAGGCCGATCCGCCTGACCAGCCAGGCGCCGCCGCCGCAGCCGAGGAATACCGTGACCAGGCCACCGCTCATGCCCAGCCGGCCGATGTCCTGCAAGGCCCAGCCGGCATCGCTGAGGTACAGCTTGGACAGGCCGAAGCCGGATACCGCGGTCATCGCCGACAGCAGCGCCAGCGCCAGCAGCGAAGGCGCCAGCGGCCGACGCAGGAAGCGCAGCAGGCTGGCCTTGGCGGCCGGTGCCGGGGGGAGTTCGTGGGGGTCGCCGCGCCCCAGGGCGAGCACGCAGCACAGGCTTGCCAGCGGCACGCAGGCCATGACCAGGAACGCCGTGCGCTGGCCGAAATGCCCGGCGAGGATCAGGCTGCCGGCGCCGCCGCCGAAGAAGCCGATCATCACCCCGGCGATCTGTACCGCGTTGACCTTGGCCAGCAGCTCGCCGCTGAAGTGCTCCGCCGCCATGCCGTCGGTGGCGATGTCCTGGGTCGCGCTGGCCAGCGAAGCCAGCGCCAGCAGGCCGACCGCCCAACCGGCACTGGCCACGCCGAGGCCGAGCGTCGCCAGGCCGAGCAGGCAGGCGAGGACCATGCATTGCATCGGCAGGATCCAGCTACGCCGCCGGCCGAGACGGCGCGACCAGTGATTGTCGACCCAGGGTGCCCAGAGGAACTTGACCACCCAGGGCAGCCCCACCAGGGGCAGGAAGGCCAGCGCCTGCAATGGCGCGCCATCCTGGCGCAGGAGGGTGGGCAGGGCGTCCATGGCCAGGCCGATGGGAATGCCCTGGGACAGGTAGAGCAACGCCAGGGTGATGACCAGGCGGCGGTGGCGGTACAGCTCAAGCATGGTGGTCTCCGGTGACACGGGGGTGGGCGGGTGGCGCGGCGGCGCGCGCCTGCATCCAGGCGTGCCGGATGAGCAGCGCGCCGCAGAGGATCAGGGTGAGGTCGGGGCCCAGGGCCGGCAGCCGGCCGCGCATGAGCCAGGGCGCCAGGTGCGCGACGGCGGCCGCCAGGCAGGCCAGCCCGGCGACGCCGAGCAATCCGCGCGCCAGCGGCCAGTCGCCCGGCAGCAGCAACGCCGCCAGGCCAGCGGCGGCCCACAGGACAAGGAACAGCCGCCCCGGCCAGGGTCCGGCGAGTAGCTCCGAGGGGGCGAGTTGCAGCCCCAGCAGGAGCAACGCGGCCGCCGCCACCAGGCCGGCACAGAAACCCTGGCTCAGGCGCTGCAAGAGCCGTACGCGGGCGTCCGGCGCCGAGGCGCGTCGTTGCAGCCACAGGTACAGGCCGCTGGCGCAGAGCAGGCAGGCGCCGAGGCCCATCGCCAGGTGCAGGCCGCGCAACGCGGCGGACCAGCCCGGCCCGAGCCACTGGTACTGGGCGAAATGCAACGGCTGCACGGCGATGAAGGCGCGCAGCCAGAACCCGCGCTGCGCCGAGCTGCGCTCGCCGAGCAGGGCGCCGTCGGCCAGCCGATAGCGGTGCCGCTCGAAGTTCGCGGTACTCGGCAGGCCACGCTGGATACCGGCAATCTCCACGCTGCCGGCGACATCCCCGGCATGGCTGAGGCTCAAACGCTGGGCGACGAAGCCGGGCGCCCGCACGGCTTCGCCGGCAAGCAGGCGGTCGAGATCGATGCGGGTCGCCAACGGCCGCCCCTCGGCGGCGGGCGGCGGCGGTCCCATCAACTCGACGAACACCCGGTTCGGTTCCTGCGGGTAGGCCACCGGCGCCAGCAGCAGGGTCCCGAGAGCGCCCAGCCCGCTGAGCGCGCCGGTGAAACCGAACAACAGCAGCCAGGGCAGTCCCCAGATGCCGATCAGGCCATGCAGGTCGAACAGCGCCAGGCGCAGCCCGCGATCCCGCCGCCAACGCCGCAGGTCGCGCCAGCGGCGGCTGTGCAGCAGCACGCCGGCCAGGCACAGCAGCAACAGCGATACGCCGAACAGGCTGACCAGCACCCGCCCGGGGAAGCCGACGAACAGGCTCTTGTGCAGGTTCAGCAGGAGGTCCAGCGCCGGCATCGGTGGCAGCACCCGGCCGCTGGCCGGGTCGAGGTCCAGCCGGCAGTCCAGGCGCGCATCGCAGACGCTGAAGGCGGCATGGCCGGGAGCGGGCAGCAGCAGGGTCGCATCGCGGATGTCGACGCCTTCCTCGCCCGCCCGTTCGAGCAGGCGCTCCAGCGCAAGGGCTTCTCCTCCCGCCTGCGCCGGGGCCCGCAGCCACTCGCGCAGGTCGTCGTGGCCAAGACTCCAGGCGCCACTGAACAGCACCACGAACAGCAACACGCCGAACAGCGCGCCGGCGCCACCGTGCAGCGAGAGCAGGAGAGGACGCGCCGCCACTTCAACTGCGCCCCGCCAGCAGCCACAACGCCAGGCCCAGTACCAGCAGGCTACCGCCCAGGCGCCAGGCGAAGTTGCCCGGACCACGCGCCAGCAACCCGCCGACAAGCAGCAACAAGCCCACCCCGAGCGCGCCGAAGAGCCCGGCGTAGAGACGCTCGAGCGGGTCGTCCAGGGGCAGCCCGCGAGTCAACAGATAGCCGCTGGCGGTCGCCGCCGCCAGGCTGCCGGCGAGCGCCAGCGGAACCCGCCAGGCCCAGCCGAAGCCCGACTGGCGCGGCATCAGAACGCGCCCCGCAGGCTGACGTTGAAGCTGCGCGGTTCGCCGTAGCGGTTGTTCCAGTTGGGGTTGGACAGGCTCTGGTAGTAGGTCCGGTCGAACAGGTTGTTGACGTTGACCGCCGCCGTCCAGTGCTCGTCGATCTTGTAGCCCAGGCGCATGTTGACCAGTGCGTAGCCGCCCTGGCGCATGCTCACGCCGCGGTAGTCGACGCTGTAGTCGCTCTGCGCCTGGAGTCCGCCGCCGACGCTCCAGCGCCGATCCTGCCAGGGCAGGTCGTAGTTGCTCCACAGGCGCAGCAGGTGCCTCGGGGTGAAGGTGGAGTAGCGCGTCCCCGAGTCGTTCTGGCTGTCCTTGAGGTACTCGGTGCTGGTGTAGGTGTAGCCGGCCGAGAGACTCCAGTAGGGCGTCAGGTAGCCAGTGCCTTCCAGCTCGAAGCCCTGGCTGCGCACCTTGCCGCCGCTGATGTAGAACGGATTGTTGGGCGGCCCCGGATGGTCCGGGTCTTCCTGCGGATTGTTCTCCAGGTCGATGCGGAACGCCGCCAGCGACAGGTTCAGGCGGCCGTCGGCCAGTTCGCCCTTGATCCCGGTTTCGTAGGTCTTGCCTTCCACCGGGCTCAGCGGCTCGCTGTTCCAGGTCTGGCGATCCGCCTGCGGCTGGTAGACCTCGGCGTAGCTGACATACCACGACCAGTCCCTGGCGAAGTCCCAGATCAGCCCGCCGTAGGGCGTGAACTGGCGACCGGGCTTGAAGCGGGTGGCCGGGGTGTCCTGGTCCCACCAGCTTTCGCGGCCGCCGACCACCAGGGTCAGCGGCTCGGCGAGCTTGATCCGGCCCAGGGCATAGAGGCCTTTCTGGGTGGTGGTGGTGGTGCCCGGCGAAGTGTACTGGCCGATCTGCGGGCGCGGCACGCCGTGCGGGTCCCAGCGGTAGACATTGACCGGGGTGTTCGGCAGGTTGAGGAAGCGTGCGGTGTCCTGGCGGGTCTCGCCCTGGGCGTAGGTGACCCCACCGAGCAGTTCGTGGGTCAGGCCGAACAGTCGCACCGGCCCATTGAGGTTGGCGTCGAGGCTGCGCTGGATGCTCTTGAACTTGTAGGCGGCGCCCATCAGCTGGCCACCGTCGCCGGTCTGCGGGTCGATGGCGCCGAAGGAGCCGGCGTAACGCAGGCGCGAATCGGCTTCCTGGTATTCGGCGCTGACCTTGCCTTTCCAGCCGCCGCCCAGTTGCTGTTCGAGGGAGCCGAAGGCGCGGTAGGTGTCCCACTTGAAGCGGTCCCAGTCGACATCGAGGTAGGTGTCGCGGGACAGTCCGAGATTGGACCCATCCTTGGCCATCGGTACCCCGGCCATGTTGGTGATCGAGTCGATGTGCTGGTATTGCGCACCGACGGTGAGCAGGGTGTCGGGGCTCAGGTCGAACTCGGTCACCCCGTAGAGCAGGCGGGTGCCCTGGTCGGCCACGTCGTAGAAGTAGTCGCGGTCCTCGTAGGCGGCCACCGCTCGGCCGCGCACGTTGCCGCTGGCGCTCAGCGGGCCGCCGACGTCGACCTCGGCGCGGTAGCGGTCCCAGCGCCCGGCGCTGAGGGTAGTGCTGGCGGCGAATTCGCGCTGCGGCCGCTTGCGCACCAGGTTGACGGTGGCCGCCGGGTTGCCGGTGCCATGCAGCAGTCCGTTGGAGCCGCGAAGGATCTCGACCCGCTCGTAGATCGCCATGTCCTGCGGCGAACTGGCAGTATTGCCAAGCAGCGCCGGCACCCCGTCCAGCTCGAAGGAGTCGACCTTGAAGCCGCGCACGTAGTAGGCGGTGGTCAGCAGCTGGAACGGCTGCACGGTGACCCCGGTGGCCTGCTGCATGGCTTCGTCGAGGCTGAACAGGTTCTGCTGTTCGAGGCGCTCATGGTCGATGACGCTGGCGGACTGCGGCAGCTCGCGCGGCTTGAGCGGCACCTTGCCCAGGGTAGTCACCCCCGGCGGCTGGGTGGCGGACGTGCTTTCTCCGCTGATCACCATGTCCGGCAGTTCCGTCTCGCCGTCCTTGCGCGCGTCGGCCACGGCCGCGGCCAGCGGACTCAGCGCCAGCAGCAGGCCCAGGCACAACGGGGTGTGCCGATTGCGGGCGATGCCCTGGCGTCCCTTGATCACCTTCGTCTCCGTTTTCATCGTTCGAACAGCCTCGGGGGATATACGATTTGATAATGCTTATCATTATGAAGAAATCATCTCCGGGGCTTTTTCGATTGCCGGTCTTTCTCTATCGATCCACGGCCGTCGCGGAACTTTCCTCGCCCGCCAGCCCGACGAAGCCGGCATACCAGTCGTCCCGGACGAGCAGATCGGCGTGACGTCCACTCAGGCGCAGCCGCCCCTTCTCCAGCAGCAGTACCTGGTCGGCCTGACGCGCCAGCGCCGGGCGGTGGGTCACTACCAGCAGGGTGCGCCGGCCGCGCAACCCGAGCAGGCTGCGCAGCACCTGCGCCTCGCTGGCTGCATCGAGGCTGGCGGTGGGCTCGTCGAGCAGCAGCAACGGCGCTGCCGAGAGCAGCCCGCGAGCCAGGCACAGGCGTTGCCGCTGGCCGCCGGAAAGCAGTGCGCCGCCGGGGCCGACGTCGCTGTCCCAGCCCTGCGGCCAGGCCTCGATCTCTTCCAGCAGGCCAACCGCCCGCGCCGCCTCGCGCAGCGCTTCGAGATCGGCGTCCGCTCGCGCCATGCGCAGGTTCCAGGCAACGCTGCCGCGGAACAGGCCGTTGTCCTGGAACACCAGGTTGCGACTGGCGGCGAGGGTCGTTTCGCTCAACCGGCGGATATCCACGCCACCCAGCAGGACACGCCCGGCGTCGGCGTCGTAGAGCCGCCCGAGCAGCGCCAGCAGGCTGCTCTTGCCGGCCCCGGAGGGTCCGACGAGGACGTTCAGCGAACCCGGCTCCAGCCTCAGGGAAATGTCCTCGAGCAAGGCGCGGCCATCTTCCAGGCGCAATTCCACGGCCTCGGCCGCCAGGCTGGCGTCGTGCGGCCGCTCGCCCGGCTCGGGGCTGTGCAGCGGAGCCAGGGCGAAAACCCGCAGCAGGGTGTCCAGCGCCTGCCAGGCGCCGCGCAACGCCTGGTCGAGATGGGTGAGCTGGGCCAGCGGCTCGATGAAGCGCACCAGCAGCACCAGCACGGCCACCAGCCGCGCGCCGTCCAGCCATTGCCGCTCCACCGCCCAGGCGCCGCCGAGCAGGGCGAAGGCGAACGCCGCCTGCACCGCCAGGGCGAAGCCGAGGCCGCTGGGCAGGCTGCGCCGCAACAGTTCCAGGGTGCTGCGGTGGAGACTGCGCAAGGCCTCTTCCAGCCCCTGGCGGGCGACGCTTTCGCGCTGCGCCGCGCGCAGCAGCGGCTGGCGTTCGGCGAACGCCTGCAACTGCCGTGCGGCGTCGCGCTCGGCGGCCAGCCGGGCATCCTCCGCCGCCAGATTGCGCCGCCCGCTCCAGCGCAACAGCGCGGCGAGGACGGCACCGGCAACGAGCAGGCCGAGGGCGATGGACGGGTCGATCAGGAACAGCCCGAGGATCACCCCGAGCGGCGTCACCAATGCGGCGATCAGCGGCCCCAGCAGGTGCGCCGGAATGCCCATCGCCTGCATCACCGGACCGCGCAGCAGGCCTTCGGCCGGCGCGACCCGGCGCAGCGCCGGCGGCGCCAGGCGCGGCAAGCGCGCCACCAGGCTGCGCACCAGTCCAGCCGCCAGCGAGCCGCCGGCGGCGAAACCGCGACGCAGGGCCAGGTACTGCAACAGCGCCTGCGCCAGGCTCAACCCGAGCAACGCGGCGACCCAGCGCCAGGGCAACGCGCCTTCGGCGAACCAGGCCTCGACCAGCGGCACCAGCAATACGCCGCAAGCGGCGTCCAGCAGCGCCGCCAGGACCGCCCAGGCGCTCGCCCGGCGCAACGCGGCACGGCAGTCTTCGGGCAGCGCACGCATTCGTTCGAACAGGGTCATGCCGCCACCTCCGCGCCGTTCTGTTCACGCCACAAGCGCGCATAGGCGCCGTCCGCCGCCAACAGCGCCGCGTGCTCGCCGCGCTCGACCAGACGGCCAGCGACCAGCACCAGGATCAGGTCGGCATCGCTGACTTCGGCCAGACGATGGGCGACGATCACCCGGGTCCGGCCGCCGCCACGCTCGCGCAGGTTGCGCAGGACCTGCCGGGCGGTCTGCGGATCCAGCGCCGAGGTTGGCTCGTCGAGCAGCAACAGGCGCGCCGGCGATAGCAGCGCACGGGCCAGGGCCAGTCGTTGCAGTTCGCCGCCGGACAGTTGCAGGTCGCGTCCCGGCACGCTGTCGTAGCCACGCGGCAGGGCCATGATGCGCTCGTCGAGGCAGGCGTCACGGGCCGCCTGGCGAATCTCCTGGAGATCGGCATCGGGGCGGAACAGGGCGATGTTGTCGGCCAGGGATATCTCCAGCGCCGCCGCCTGCTGGCCGACCAGCGCGATATGCCGGTGGCGCACGGCATCGGGCATGTCCTTCAGTGCCAGGCCGCCAATCTCCAGTTCGCCGCGCTGCGCGTCCATGTAGCGCGCCAGCAGGTGCAGCAGGGTGCTCTTGCCGGAGCCCGAGGGACCGACCAGGGCCACCAGGCTGCCATCCTCCAGCTCCAGATCGATATCGGCCAGGACCTCCACGCCTTCATAGGCATGGCCCAGGCCGTGCAGCGCCACCGCGCCATCGACCGGCTCGCGGGTCGAGCGGCCCTCGGCCAGCGGCGCCTGGTCGAACACCTGCTGCAGGCGCTCGGCGGCGGCGCGCGCGCCCAGCAGCGCGTCGCCGCCGTGGCCGAGCGCCTGCACCGGGGCGGCCAGGGCCCGCAGCAGGAGCAGGAAGGCACAGGCCTGGCCGAGCGCCAGCGGCACGCCGAGGGCATCCAGGACCAGCGCGCCGAGCAGGACCCAGGCCAGCAGCCAGGGCGTCGACAACTGCACGTAGACCAGCGCGGCGAGGTGGCCGACCCGCTTCACCCAGGCGCCGAACGCTTCGCCGAAGGCCGCCGCCGACGACTCGGCGCCCTGTTGTATGCCGGCGCCGGGGTACTGTCGGGCCAGCAGCAGGTTGTGGGCGAATTCGCCATAGTCCGCCGAGAGCCTTTCCAGCGCGGCATTGCGCCGCAGCACCAGGTCGCGGTAGCGCGCCGAGCGCAGCAGCAGGAAGCCGGCGGCGGCCAGCACCAGCGGCAGCAGGCAGAACAGCAGCAGCCAGGGGTGCAGCCAGGCCAGCCAGAGCAACGCGACGAGCGGCACCACCAACAGGTTGCTGAGATCGTTGGGAGCGTGCGCGATCAGTTGGTGCAGGGCCCGCACGTCCTGCTCCACGAGGCGCGCCACGCCGTCCGGGCCCTGGCGACCGAACCAGTCCAGCGGCAGCCGTTGCAGGTGCGCCAGCAGGCGCAGGCGCAGGTCGTTGCAGAGGTCCGCGTCGACCCGGTGGGCCAGGTGCGCGGCCAGCGCCTGGCAGCCCAGCCAGGCCAGCACCGCCAGCAGCACCAGGGCCAGCAGGGCCGGCTGCGCCTGGCCACGCGCCAGCGGCTCGGCGAGCCAGGCGAGAAGCATCCAGGGCAACAGCGAGCAGAGCCCGGCCAGGGCCTGCAACCCCATGGCCGCCGCCAGCCGCCAGCGATAGGTGCGCAGCAGGCGCCACAGCACCGGGGTCACGAGGCTTGCTCCAGCACCTGTTCCAGGCTCGCCGGCGCCAGCGACGCCGGCGGCGCCTCGGGGAAGCCAAGGCGCTCGCCGATCCGCTGCCACAGGGCGGCGACCTCCAGGCTGCGCTGGTTGCGCCGGCGCACCTCGTCGCCGTCGGCGAGCAGCGCCAGCGCCTCGGCCGCCGCCGCCGGCCACAGGCGCTGGTGCACCTGGGCCCAGCTGCTGGGTTCGGCATACCAGAGCTGGGCGCTGGGCAGCGGTTCGCCGGCTATCTCGTCGAACAGCGCGAACAGGCCGTCGTCATCCTCTGCCGGTACCGCCACCGCAGGCGTCCACAACAACGGGCCATGGGGGCTGAGCAGGCTCAGCGTGCCGCGATCGGTGGTCAGGCTGACGCGCTGCAACAAGGTCATGCGCCCGTCGTCGGCGGCCGCCAGTTCGTTGAGCACGAGCAGGCTCAACGGCACTTCCGCCAGCACCAGGGACAGCCCGCGCATCGCCGACAGGTCGTTCGAGGGCGACTCCAGCGACCAGGGGCCAACGCCCTCCAGCAACGCGGCGAGGATGTCCAGGGTGGCGAAGCCGACCTGCACCCCGCAGGCCGCGTCCAGGTGGCGGATGCCGCGCCGGCGATGCAACTGGCGGCCCAGCTCGATGAAACGCGCCACCGCCGGCAACTGCGGATAGAAGGTGTTGAGCAGGCAGCGCCGGCCCAGGCGCTCGGCGCTGCGCAGCAGGTCCTGCCATTCGCGCGGCAGCAACGGATGCTCGATCAGCACGTCGATGCCACGCGCCATCAGCGCCTCGGCCAGCGCCGGGCCCTGCTCGCCGCGTGCCGCGCCGCCGACCGCGACGCAGGCCAGGCGGACATCGTCGGGCAACGCCTCGACCTCGCACCAGGTCTCCACCCCGAGGCGCTCGGCCAACGCCCGCGAACGCCGGCTGCCCTGGCCAAGGATGCCGCGCAGGACGAAGCGCGGATCGGCGGCGACGCCGGCGGCATAGAACTGGCCGAACCGGGAACCGGCGACCACCACGGAACGGACGTCGCTCATCGGCTCGCCTCCTCTGGCATGGGTTTCGACAAGGATTGCGCCAGGGCTTCGCCCAGGCAGTCGAAGTGCCCGCCGGGCACCTCGTGGATGCCGCACGCGCCGAGCGCGGCGGCCCGCCATTGGGTCTCCAGGGCCTCGGCGTAGCGCGGCACCAATGGGTTGCCGGCGTCCGGCACGAACAGCCGCAGCGCGCCGACGTAGGGCTCCGGCGCCGCGGCCTGGCTGGCACGCACCGAGTGACAGAACAGTCGGTAGAGGGTGTCGCGTTCGACGCTGGCGGCGTCGGCGCTACCGCTGGCCGCCTGTAGCACGCGGCCGCGCAGGGCGACGAGATCGGCCAGGCCCGGCAGCCCCGCCAGCACCTCGGCGCCCAGGCGCTCCGGTGTCTGCGCGAGCGCCGCCTGCACCGCCAGGCCGAGACGTTCCGGCGCGGGGAAGCCGAGCGCCGCGGTATCCAGGCCGAGGGTCGCGGCGAAGCTGAACAACAGCAGGCGCTCGTCGTCCACCCGGTAGGGAATCCGGTAGCTGGAGACGATATCCAGTTGGCGCACGCGCACCCCGCGCTGGACCAGGGACTTGGCGGTCTCCAGGGCGACCAGCCCGCCGGAGCAGTAGCCGAGCAGGTCGACCTCACGCAGCCCGGCGCGATGGAGCGCCTCGGCGTAGCGGCGGCCGAGGCAGGCGTTGAGATGCTCGGCGGGGATCGCCAGGTAGGCGTCGCTGTCATGCACGGCCAGCCCCAGCAACGGCCGCCCCTCACCCAGGGCGCGAAGCAGCGGGCGGTACGGCAGCAGCGTGCCGAGGCCTTCGTGGACCAGCACCCTCGGCACGCCCTCGCCGGGCACCAGGCGCACCAGCGGGTCGAGCGCCACCGCGCCCTCGGCGAGCGGTGCGCGCGACATGCCGGCCTGCGCCGGGGCGACGCCGCGCGCCGCGGCCAGGGCTGGCCCACGGCCCTCTTCCGGCGCGCTGCGCAGGCGTTCGGCCAGGCCGCGCGGCGTCGGCTGGCTGAGCGCCCAGCGTAGCAGGCGATCGAACGGATGCCGGCGGGCGCTTTCCAGTCGTTCGCGCAAACGGGCGATCAACTGGGCGATCAACAGCGAGTCGCCGCCAGCCCCGAAGAAGTCTTGCTCGACGCCCAGCGACGGGTTGTCCAGCACCTCCCGCCAGAGTGCCAGCAGCGCATTCTCCAGTTCGTCGGCCGGTGCCTGCGCGACGCCATGCCGAAGGTCCGCCTGGGGCTGGCGGGCAAAGCCGGTCAGGGCCTTGCGGTCGATCTTGCCGTTGCCGGTGACCGGCAGGCGTTCGAGCACGCGCAACTGCGCCGGGAGCATGTAGCGCGGCACCCGCGCTTCGACGAAGGCCAGCAGCTCGGCCGGCTCCAGGCGGGCGCGGTCGGTCTTGCAGCGAGCCAGCAGGACATCGTAGCCAAGCAGGTCGAGAGCGCTGCCCGGCGGCACCACCCCGCAAGCCAGGTCGCCACCCTGTGCCGCCAGCCACTCCAGCCATTGCCCGGTGTGGACGAACAGTTGGCGGCGCTCGTCGCGGAGGTCGCGCGGGTTTTCCATCATCAGGCTCTGGCTGACGCTGATCTCGTTGTGCTCGCGCGTCAGTTCCTGGATCACCAGCCAGGCGTCGGCGCTCAGCAGCTCGCGCAGGCCGGCCAGCAGCGCCGGGGTGTCCAGCGCGTTGTTCAAGGCCCCGGAGCTGAGCAGGATATCCACCGAGTGCGGCGCCACGCCCTGGTCGAGAAGATCGCCGTTCATGTCGAAGCGGCCGAAGCGTACCCACGGCTGGTCGGCGAAGCGCTCGCGGGCGGCGGCGAGGAAGTAGCTGGAAACGTCGGTGAACAGGTAGTCCACCTCCGCCCCTCGCTGCACCAGCGGCGCCAACCGGGCGATCACCGCGCGGCTGGCGGCGGCGGTGCCGGCGCCAAGCTCCAGCAGGCGCCAGCGCCGTTGCGGCTGGCGCTCGACGATGGCGGCGATGGCCTCGGCCATCGCCTCGTGCAGCGCCTGGGCATGCAGGCCCTGGCTGTACATGGCCTCGGCGATGCGCGCCGAGCCCTGCGGGAACATCAGCGCCGCCGGGCTGATCCGCCCGGCCAGTTGCTCGCCGAGGGATTGCGTGCTGTCACGCAGGTAGGCGACCAGCTCGGCCGGCCAGAGCGCCGCCGGCGCGCAGCCGGCGAACGCCGTCCAGGCGTCCTCCGGACTCTGCGCGGGACGCTCGGCGCAGCCCAGCCAGCCCTCGCCCTCGGCGCGCAGGTAGCCGCCCTCCTCCAGCTGGCGCAACCAGTGGCGCAGCAGGCGCTGGCGCGCCTCGGCGATACCGAGGCGCTGGCACAGGGTGGCGAAGTCCAGCGGCGTCGCACTGGCGAACAGACCGCTGCCGGCCAGCCAGGCGGCCAACGAGGCGAGGCAGGCACGGTCGAGTGCGGCCACCGCCGCGGCGATGCCCTCCTCGCTGCCCCAGTCGCGGCGCAAGGCCTGGGCCGCCCGCTGGCGCACCGCGTCGAGCGCCGTACGCGGATCCTCGCCAGCCTCCACCGGCGCATGCAGGGTGACGAAGCTGGCCAGGCTGCGCTCGTGGGTCTCGCCGAGCACCACGGTGGCCGCCAGGTTGACCTGCGGATGAGCGCACAGCGCGGCGTCCAGTTCGGCCAGTTCGATGCGGTGGCCGCGAATCTTCACCTGGTCGTCCTCGCGGCCGAGGAACTCGATGCTGCCGTCGGCCAGGTAGCGGCCGAGGTCGCCGGTGCGATACAGGCGACGGCCATCGGGGTGACGGACGAAGCGTTCGGCGGTGCGCTGCGGATCGCCGGCGTAGCCGAGCGCCAGGCCAACCCCGCCGATATGGATCTCGCCGCGCACGCCCGGCGGGCAGCGCCGCCCGCGGGCATCCAGGACTTCCACGCTCTGCCCACGCAGGGCACGGCCATAAGGGATGCTGGCCAGCTCGGTGTGCTGCGGGCGGATCGGCTGCTCGATCGACCAGATCGCCGCCTCGGTGGCGCCGCCCAGGCTGAACAGCGCGCTGTCCGGCCAGCGCCGCCACCAGCGGGTCGGCAGGCTGACCGGAATCCAGTCACCGGACCAGAGCACGCAGCGCGGTCCCGGCAGGTGACGTTGCGGCTCGCTCTCCAGGTAATCGATGAGCATCTGGCCTTGGGCCGGCACCGAGTTCCACAGGGTGATGGCGTGGCGTTCCAGCAGTTCCGCCCAGTGCGATGGATCGCTGCCGCGCGCCGGGTCCGGGAGGACCACCTGGGCCCCCGCCGCGGTGGCGCCGAAGAAGTCGTAGACCGAGAGGTCGAAGCTCAGCTCGGCGAGGCCGAGGACGCGGTCGTTGGCGTCGACGCCGTAGCGCTGGTTGATGTCGAGCAGCGTGTTGCTCACCGCCGCATGGCTGAGCATCACGCCCTTGGGCGTGCCGGTGGAGCCGGAGGTGTAGATCACGTAGGCGAGGTCGTCCGCCGCCACCTCCGCCGCGGGCGGTGGCGGCCAGGCGCTGTCGGCGGCCAGCCGGTCGATGGCCACGCAGGCGCAGCCGACGTCCGGGACATCGCTTTCCAGGCAGACCAGCGCGACCACTTCGGCGCTGGCGAGGATCGCCTGGCGCCGCAGCGGAGGCTGGCGGATGTCTACCGGCACATAGGCGGCGCCGGCCTGGAGGATGCCGATCACCGCGACCAATTGCGCGGCGCTTTTCGGCAGCATCACCGCGACCCGCCGGCCACGGCCCGCGCCGTGCGCTTCCAGGACGCGGCGCAGGGCGCTGGCGTGCTGGGCGACCTGGCGGTAGCTGTAGCTGCCGGCGGCATCGTGGATCACCGTGGCGTCGGGGGTCAGCAGGGCACGCTCGGCGAAACCGGCGGCGATGCTCCGGGCACTACCGGGCAACGCCTGCGGCGGCGCCTCGACGGGTTCCGTGGCATCGCCGTCGGTCCAGGCGCGCGGGCTCTGCGCCAGGCGCCGGAGCAGCCCGACGAAGTCGTCGAACATGGCTTCCGCCTGGCCCTCGGGGAACAACCCGAGGCGTACGTCCCAGCCGATCTCCAGGCCGCCGAACTGGTCGGTGACCTGGCAGTCCAGCCAGACCTGCGGGGTCTGGCTGATCATGTAGCGTGGCGCGCGCGGCGCCTCGCCATCGCCGAGCAGGCGCTGCACACTGCCGATGCCACTGGTGAACACCACCGGCATCAGATCGGCGCCGCGACCACGCCGGCGCGCCAGTTCGCGCAGCAGGTCGACGCCGCTGAAGGTCGGGTGGTCGAGGTCGTCGAACATCTGCTCGCCGATGCGTCGGGCACGCTCGACGAAACTGTCGCCGTGGCGGCTGTCCACTGCCAGCAGGCTGAGCGCGGTGAAATCACCGAGCACCTGCGCCAGCTGCGGATGCAGCGGCGGCCGGTTGAGTACCGTCAGGTTGAGACAGAACGCCGGTGCCTGGCTCCAGCGACCGATGGTCTCGGCGAAGGCCGCCAAGGCCACGCCGGCAGCGCTCAGGCCGTGTTCGCCGGCGCGCGCGCCGAGCGCCTGCCAGGCGGCCTCGTCGAGGCGCGCGTGGAAGTGCCGGAAGCGCGTGGACCGGGTGTCCGGCTGCACCCGCAGCGGCAGGTCGGGACGCCCCGGTAGCGCGTCGAGACGCGCCAGCCACCAGGCGCGGTCGCGCTGCCAGGCTGGCGACTGGCGTCGGCGCTGCTCGACGCCGACATAGTCGCGGAAGGTCGCCTCCAGCGGTTCCGCCGTCCATTGCGGATCGAGATAGCGGCGGCGCCATTCGCCAAGCAGCAATTGCAGGCTGGCGTAGTCGACCAGGGTGAAATCCACCGAGCAGTGCAGTACGCAGGCATCCCGGCCGATACTCAGCTCGGGGCGCAGGACCGGCCACTGGTCGAGCGCCGCGCAGGCGTGGTCGAGGCGTTCGCGGACCCGCTCCAGGTGCGCCTGGAAAGCGGCCTCGTCGAGCCCCGCGCAGGCATGCACGGTCAGCCGCTGCCAGGGCACCTCGGGCAGCACGCGCTGCCAGGCGTTGTCCTCGATCACCGCGCGCAGCATCGGGTGGCGCTCGACCATGGCGTTCCAGGCCGCCTCCAGGCGCGCCGGATCGGTGTCGACCGGCCAGTCGTACTCGGCGTACAGCTGGCAGGCGTTACCGCCGTAGTCGAAGGCCGCCTGGCGGCCCAGCACGTAGGCGGCCTGCACCGGGGTCAATGGGAAGCGCTGGTGGGCCAGGTCGGGTTCGGCGCGCCAGCCAGGGCCGCCTTCCAGGTGTTCCAGCAGGGCCTCGCGCTCGGCCCGCAGGCGCTCGGCGAGGCCGGCGTCGAGGGCGCCCTGGGGGGCGCGATAGCGCAGGCGGCCCGCCTCGCTCCAGAGTTCGATGCGCCGGCTGCGGCAGGTTTCCAGCAGTTCGCCGAGGCTCATAGCACGCCCTCTTCCAGTTGGGTTTCCTCGATTTCGACGGTCTGCGCCTGCAAGTGGCGGGCAAGACCGGCCAGGGTCGGCTGGCGATAGAAGTCGGCCATGCCCAGGCGTACGCCGAAACGCTCACGTATGCCGGCCAGCAGGCGGGTCGCCAGCAGGCTGTCGCCGCCGAGGCTGAAGAAGCTCGCCTCGCGACGACGCACCGGGCGTTTGAGAACCGCTTCCCAGCACTCGGCCAGCGCTTGCTCATGGGCTTCCAGCGGCTCCTCCGCCGAGGGCTCGTGACGACACTCGCCGAGTGCGCGGGTCATGCTCTCGGCCAGGCGGCGACGATCGACCTTGCCATTGCCGTTCAACGGCAGGCTTGGCAGGCACCACAGGCGTTCGGGCCGCATCGCCTGGGGCAGGCGTTGCTCCAGGCCGGCCTGGAGCGCGGCGGCGTCGAGCCCGAGTCCCGGTGCCAGCGCCTCGACCAGGGCGAGCCGTTCGCTGCGCCACAGGCAACGCGGCGCCAGTCCCGCAGCGGCGAGATCGGCCAACAGGCTCGGCAACTCCGCCAGGCGCAGCGGCCGGTCGTCGAGCAAGGCCGCACCGAGCAGCGCCAGTGGCGACTCGCATAGCAGGTCCACCAGCAACAGGCGGCCCTGCGGGCGCAGCAGCGCCGCCGCCAGCGCCAGGCCTTCGCGGCTGGCCTCGTAGGCGTGCAGCGCGGCGAAGCTGATCACCCGGTCGTAGCGACCGAGGTGCTCGGCAGGTAGCAGGCCGTCGTCCAGCGCCTGCACCACGATCCGTTCCGGCAAGCGGGTGGCGGCGGCGTCGAGGAGGACGCGGCTGCGTTCGAAGAGGGTCAGTTCCAGCCCCGGGCGCAACAGCGAGGCCATGCCCTGGTCGAGCCAGAGCCCGGCGCGGGTATCCAGCACCGCCACCCGCAGGCGTTCGCCGGCAGCCGGCGTCGGCAGCGCTTCGAGCAGGCGCGCCAGGGCCTCGCGGCCGTCCGGCAGGCGCGCGGCCACCGCCTGCGGCGCCAGCCAGGGATCGAGGAGCAGCGCGGCCGGCGCCTGTTCGCCGGCGAGCAGGCCGCGCAGAGCGTTGCCCATCGCGGTCAGCCCCGCGGCCTGCCAGCCGAGCCGGCGCAACGCCTCGTCGAGCGACGGCAGCGCGCTGGCGGCGGAGTCCGCTAGCCAGTCCAGCCAGCGCCGGCGCAAACCGTCGTCTAGCTCCAGCGGCGCCTCCAGCAGCGCGCCGAGGATTTCCCGGGTGAGTACCGCCTCGGCCTCTGCCAGGCCGGCGAAGGGCTGTGCGGCCGGTAGTTCCATGGAGCCTTCGGCCCGTGGCGCCAGGCGCGGTACCAGCACCGCGCCGAGGCTCGCCACGCCACCGCCGAGCACCGCCGCGCAGGCGCTCTCCACGCCAGCCTGGGCGCACAGCGCGGCCTCCATCTCGCCCAACTCGATGCGCTGGCCGCGCACTTTCACCTGCTGGTCGACCCGACCGAGGAATTCCAGGGTACCGTCGCCCCAGTAGCGACCGCGATCGCCGGTGCGATACCAGCGGCCCTGGGCATCGTGGACGAAGCGCCGGGCGCTGAGTTCGGGATCGTTGCGATAGCTGCGGGCCAGGCTGGCGCCGCCGATCCACAGCTCGCCGACCACCAGGTCCGGCACGTCGCGCCCGTGGGTGTCGACCACCCGGTAGGCCTGTCCCGGCAATGGCCGGCCGTAGGGAATCGAACGCCAGTGCGGCTGCACCGTATCGACGCTCTGCAGGTTCGACCAGATGCCCGCTTCGGTAGCGCCACCCAGCACATGCAGGCGGCAGCCTTCGGCACAACGTGGGCGCAGGCGGCCGGGCAGGTCCAGGGCCACCCAGTCGCCGGACAGCAGCACCGCCCGCAGACTGCGATAGTCGGCCTGGCTCGCCGGCAGGCTGAGGGCCATCTCCAGCAAGGCCGGCGCCGAGTTCCACAGGCTCACCGCATGCCGCTGGATAGCCTCCGCCCAGGCAGCGGCATCGCGCGCCTGTTCCTGGGCCGGCAGGACCAGGCTGGCACCGGCGCCGAGGCCGCCGAACAGGTCGAAGACCGACAGATCGAAGTCCAGCGCGGAGACCGCCAGCAAGCGATCCGATGCGTTCACCCGCAGCAGGTCGAGCAGCGCGTCGATGGTATTGATCGCCGCCGCGTGGCTGACCTCGACGCCCTTGGGCACCCCGGTGGAGCCCGAGGTGTAGATCACATAGGCACTCGCCTGCGGCGCCAGCGGCACGGGGGCGGCCAGCGCCGGGCCGCGCAGCAGGCGCTGGACATCCAGGCGCGGCGGCAAGGCCTGCGGATCGTCCTCCTCGGTGATCGCCAGGCATACCCCGGCGGCCTCTTCGATCAGGCGCCGCCGTGCGGGCGGCTGGTCGATGTCCAGCGGCACGTAGCAGGCGCCTGCGGCGAGCACGCCGAATACCGCCGCGACCTGCTGCGGTCCGCGCGGCAGGCTGACCTCGACCGCGTCGCCAGGGCGCACCCCGGCTTCGCGCAGGCCGCCGGCGATGCGCAGCGCACGCTCGGCCAGTTCGCCGCGGGTGACACGTTGGTCGCGATAGAGCAGCGCGTCGGCATCCGGCGCCTCGGCGGCGCGAAGGAAGAAGTCGCGATGCAGGGTGCGCGCCGTGGCGCATGCCGGCTGGCCGTTGAGCAGGGCCCGGCGCGCCTGCTGCGCCCAGGGCAACGGCAGATCGGCGGGCTGCTCCCAGGCGCTGTCGCAGAGACGCTGGAGCAGCCCCACGTAGGCTTCGAACATGGTTTCCGGCAGGCCTTCGGGGAACAGGCCGACGACGCTGTCCCAGGCCAGCAGGATACCGTCGCCCACCCGGTAGAGCTGGTGGTCGAGCCAGACCTGCGGGGTCTGCGAGAGCATGTCGTGGAGATCGCCGAAAGCGTCGCGGAAGGCCGCCGGGACGAAGCCCTCCTCGCCCAGGTTGCTGGCGAACACCACCGGCGCCGAGCGTGGCTGGCCCTGCCGGCGCGCCTCGCGGAGCACCTCCAGGGCGGGGAATGCGGCGTGGTCGATGGCTCCGTGGAGGTTGCGCTGGAAGCTCTTCACCGCCTCGGCGAAGGACACCCCGGCCTGCATCCGGCACTCCAGCAGCAAGAGGGTGGTGAAGTCGGCGATCACTTCGCCGATACGCGGGTCGTCGGCATGCCGATCGAACAACGGCACGTTGAGGAGAAATTCCGCGCTTTCGCTCCAGCGCGCCAGGACCAGCGCGAAGGTGCAGCCGAACACGCTGGACAAGGTCACGCCATGCTGCGCGGCAAGACGCTCCAGGCGCCGGCTCTCGCCGGCGGAAAGCTGGAATGCCAGGCGCCGGGTGCGCGGCTGGCGGATGCTTTCCGGCGCGCAGGCCAACGGCAGGGCCGGCGCGTCCGGCAAGCGCGGCAGGCGTTCCAGCCAGTAGTCGCGGGCCCGCGCCGCGGCCTCGGCGCGTTGCGCCGCACGGCGCGCCAGGTAGTCGGCGAAATGCAGCGCCGGCGGCTCCGCCAGGCGCTCCGGCGCCAGGTAGGCAACGCCCAGTTCGGCCAGCAGCAGGCGCAGGCTTTCGACATCGGCGGCAAGCAGGTCGAGACTCAGCCAGAGGCGATCCTCGCCGCCCGGCATGCGCACCAGCCCGAGCAGGAACACCTGGCCACGCTCCACCGCCAGGCATTCATGGGCGCGCCAGTCGCGCAGCGCCTGCCAGTCGCGCTCGGCCTCGTCCACCTGCAAAGTGCGCCAGTCCTGCAGGTCGAAGCAGGACAGCGGCGGCGTCGGAAGGATCTGCTGGCGACCGTCGAAGAAGCGCGCCCGCAGCATCGGGTGGCGTTGACGCACGCACTCCGCCGCCGCGGCCAGGCGCTGCGGGTCGACATCCCGCGCGCGGAATTCCAGGAAGGCATGGCAGCTGACGTTGCCCAGCACCTCGCCGGCGCCACGTCCCAGCCAGTAGGCCTGCTGCACGGAAGACAGCTCGAACGGCTGGTCGCGATCCTGCGCCGCCGGCAGCGCGACCGTTGCCGGGGCGGACAGCCGGTCCGCGCAGGCCAGCAGGTCGAGCCAGGCCCCCAGGCAGGGGCGCTGCGCCAACTGGGCGAAGTCCAGCGTCGAGCCACGCGCGCGCAGGCGTTCCTGCAGGTACATCAGGCGGATCGAGTCGAGGCCGCAGCCCAGCAGGTCGTCGTCGTCCGCCAGGGCGCGCACGTCGGCAAGCGGTTCACCGAGCAGGTCGGCGAGCTGCTCGGTCAGCCAGTCGCGCAGGGCGGTACGGGAATCGGGGGGCAGATCCATGGGGGCTCCCTAGGGCAAGCATCTGAGGTCGGTTGCCAGTTCCTGGCAACGATTATCAAATGCGACCTTATCTCACTTGCCTGGGAGGCCTGGCCGGCAATGCTTTAGACAGCCGGACTGTTTCGTTAGATGCAGCGTCATCCCGCAGCGGCGACACCCCTCCCGTGGCCGGGTCGGGGGTCGTCGCGGAGACTCAGCGGATCTCGCTGGGGGAGATGCCGTAGCGCTTGCGGAAAGCGATGGAGAAATGCGCCGGGCTGTAGCCCACCCGGTAGGCCACCGTGGAGACGTTCGCCTCTTCGTCGCAGAGCATCCGGTGCGCCTCGCGCAGGCGGTACTCCTGCAGGTAGCCGAATACGCTGGCGCCGAACACCTTGCGGAAGCCGGCGGTCAGCTTGCGCGGGTTCATGCCCACGCGGCTGGCCAGCGTGTCCAGCGACGGTGGTTCCTGCAAGGCGCCGACCAGCAGGTCGCGGGCGGCGTGGATGCGCTCGACCTCCGAGCAGGTGATGCGCGGCTCCTCGACGGGGCGCCCCTCGCCGGAAAGGAACTGTGCGCTGAGCGCGGCCAACTCCAGGGCCTTGCCGCCGAGGTAGAGATCGCGGGTCGGACCGAGCATCTGGCAGGTGGCGATCTGCGAGGCCAACGCCTGCATCGCCCGCGGCGCCGGGCAGCTCATGATTCGCGGATCGCCGCCGGGGCGGCGTATCAGTTGCTCGGGCAGCCAGCCGAGGCGGCTGTCCAGGGCTTCGACGCCGAGCTGGACGATGGTGTAGCGCAACGGCTTGTCGGTGCCGTAGATCTGCGCCGAGGTGAAGTCGCCATCGTTGGCGATGGTGCACAGGCTCGGCCCCTCGATGAGGTGCTCGGGCTGGCCGGGAATCCGGCAGCGCAACTGGCCGCTCTGCACGAGGATCAGGCGCAGGCCGCGCTCCAGCGGTTCCTCGAACCAGTCCTCGCTGGCCGAACAGAAGGTTCCGGTCACCAGCTTCATGTTCGGATCGATGTGCGCGACGCCGGGCCGGTTGCCCGGTGCCGGCGCGGCGGCATCGCCCTGTGGCGGAGCAATGATGGTGATGGTCATCAGGTTTTCCTGTAGCCCGGGCGCTGCCGACGCGGCGACGCCTTCCTGGATACGTGGGGGCAGGGGGACTTTTTAGCGGAGATGGACAAAGCGCCCTGCACTCCGCCCCTGCAGCGAATGAAAAAGCCCCGCAATCGAAAGGCGCGGGCTTGCGCGGTCCCTGCCGCCCGCCAATGATAATAAATCTCATTTCCCAGCAATGGCAATCGACCGCATCCACGGAGATCGCATGACTTCCTCGCCCGTCACCCCATCGGCCGTCGACGACGCCCCCGACTGGCCCGCCGCCTTCGTCCGCCGCTATCTCGACGCCGGCCACTGGCAGGACCAGAGCTTCGCCGAAGCCCTGGCCACCAGCGCCGCGCGCCATCCGCGGCGGATCGCGCTCTGCGACGACGACCAGCGGCTCAGCTATGCCGACCTGCTCCAGCGCTGCCGCCGCCTGGCAGCCGGACTGCGCCAGGCCGGCCTCGCACATGGCGACACGGTAGTGCTGCACCTGCCCAACGGCATCGCCTTCGTCGAGACCTGCTTCGCCCTGTTCCAGCTCGGCGTACGCCCGGTGCTCGCCCTCCCCGCCCATCGCCAGCATGAGATCAGCGGTTTCTGCCGCTTCGCCGAGGCCAAGGCCTACATCGGCGCCGAACGGATCGACGGCTTCGACCCACGGCCGATGGCCCGTGAGCTGCTCGCCAGCGGCGCCTGCCGGATGGCGCTGATCCACGGCGAGGCCAAGGCGCCGCTGCAAGCGCTGGCACCGCTGTACCAGGCCGACGCGCTGGAAGACTGCGCCGCCCGCGCCGAAGATATCGCCTGCTTCCAGTTGTCCGGCGGCACCACCGGCACGCCGAAGCTGATTCCCCGGCGTCATCGCGAGTATCTCTACAACGTCCGCGCCAGCGCCGAGGTCTGCGGCTTCGACGAGCACACGGTGTACCTCACCGGCTTGCCGATGGCGCACAACTTCACTCTCTGCTGCCCCGGAGTGATCGGCACGCTGCTGGCCGGCGGCCGCGTGGTGGTCAGCCAGCGCGCCGATCCCGAGCATTGCTTCGCCCTGATCGCCCGTGAACGGGTCACCCACACCGCCCTGGTACCGCCGCTGGCGATGCTCTGGCTGGATGCCCAGGAAAGCCGCCGCGCCGATCTATCCAGCCTGCGTCTGCTCCAGGTCGGCGGCTCCAGGCTCGGCAGCAGTGCCGCGCAACGCGTCGAACCGGTGCTCGGCTGCCAGTTGCAACAGGTGCTGGGAATGGCCGAGGGGCTGATCTGCTACACCCGCCTGGACGATCCGCCCGAACGCGTGCTGCATACCCAGGGCCGGCCGCTGTCGCCGGACGACGAAGTGCGGGTGGTCGACGCCGAGGGCCGCGAGGTCGGCCCCGGCGAGGTGGGCGAACTGACCGTGCGCGGTCCCTACACCATCCGCGGCTACTACCGCCTGCCCGAACACAACGCCAAGGCCTTCAGCGCGGACGGCTTCTACCGCACCGGCGACCGGGTCAGCCGCGACAAGGACGGCTACCTGGTGGTGGAGGGCCGCGACAAGGACCAGATCAACCGCGGCGGCGAGAAGATCGCCGCGGAAGAGGTGGAGAACCTGCTGATAGCCCATCCGCAGGTGCACGACGCCACCGTCGTGGCGATGCCCGACAGCCTGCTCGGCGAGCGCACCTGCGCCTTCGTCATCCCGCGCCAGCCGGCGCCCTCGGCGCTGAAGCTGAAGCAATACCTGCACGCCTGCGGGCTGGCCGCGTTCAAGGTGCCGGACCGCATCGAGCTGGTCCCGGCCTTCCCCCAGACCGGCATCGGCAAGATCAGCAAGAAGGACCTGCGCGAGCGCCTGCGCCGCGAGCTGGAGGCCCGCGCATGAGCGCCGCCTGGGTCCGGCCGTTCCGCCTGACGCCGATGCCGCGCCTGCGCCTGGCCTGCTTCCCCCATGCAGGCGGCAGCGCCAGCTTCTTCCGTAGCTGGAGCGAACGCCTGCCGCCAGACATCGACCTGCTTGCCCTGCAGTACCCGGGTCGCGAGGACCGCTTCAACGAGGCGCCGGCCACCCGCCTGGAGGACCTCGCCGACGGCGCCGCCCTCGCCCTGCGCGATTTCGCCGACGCGCCCCTGGCGCTGTTCGGCCACAGTCTCGGCGCGGCGCTGGCCTACGAAACCGCCCTGCGCCTGGAAAGCGCCGGCGCGCCGCTGCGCCACCTGTTCGTCTCCGCCCATCCGGCACCGCACCGGCAACGTGGCGGCGCGTTGCACCGCGGCGACGAGGCGGCGCTGCTGGAGGACGTCCGCCGCCAGGGTGGCGCCAGCGAGCTACTCGAGGACGCCGACCTGCGCGCGCTGTTCCTGCCGATCCTGCGCGCCGACTACCAGGCGATCGAGACCTACCGACGGGCGCAGCCCATCGCCCTGGCCTGCGCCCTCGACGTGCTCCTCGGCGAGCACGACGAGGAAGTCAGCGCCGCCGAGGCGCAGGCCTGGAGCGACGCCAGCCGGACTCCCGCCAGGCTGCGGCGCTTTCCTGGCGGCCACTTCTACCTGAGCGAGGGGCGCGACGCGGTGATCGAGCACCTGCTGCGCCGCCTCGCACATCCCGACGCCCTTTCCCGAGAGGTTGCATGATGAAAACTCCCGAAGACTGCTCCGGCCTGGCGGACATCCGCGAGGCCATCGACCGGATCGACCTGGATATCGTCCAGGCCCTCGGCCGCCGCATGGACTACGTCAAGGCGGCGTCGCGCTTCAAGGCCAGCGAGGCGGCGATTCCGGCGCCCGAGCGGGTCGCCGCGATGCTCCCCGAGCGCGCCCGCTGGGCCGAGGAAAACGGACTCGACGCGCCCTTCGTCGAGGGACTGTTCGCGCAGATCATCCACTGGTACATCGCCGAGCAGATCAAGTACTGGCGCCAGACACGGGGTGCCGCATGAGCCGGCTGGCGCCCCTGAGCCAGTGCCTGCACGCCTTGCGCGGCACCTTCGAGCGCGCCATCGGCCAGGCGCAGGCGCTCGATCGTCCGGTGCTGGTGGCGGCGTCGTTCGAGATCGACCCATTGGACCCGCTGCAGGTATTCGGTGCCTGGGACGACCGGCAAACGCCCTGCCTGTACTGGGAACAGCCCGAGCTGGCGTTCTTCGCCTGGGGCTGCGCCCTGGAGCTGCAAGGCCACGGCGAACAGCGCTTCGCCCGGATCGAGGAAAACTGGCAATTGCTCTGCGCCGACGCCGTGGTCGAGGGCCCGCTGGCGCCGCGCCTGTGCGGCGGATTCCGCTTCGATCCGCGCGGCCCGCGCGAGGAACACTGGCAAGCCTTCGCCGATGCCAGCCTGATGCTCGCCGGCATCACCGTGCTGCGCGAGGGCGAACGCTACCGGGTACTCTGCCAACACCTGGCCAAGCCCGGCGAAGATGCCCTGGCCCTGGCCGCCTACCACTGCTCGGCGCTACTGCGCCTGAGGCAGCCGGCCAGACGCCGGCCCTCGGGGCCGACCGCTGGCGCGCAGGGCGACGCTTCGGCGCAGGAGCGCAGGCAATGGGAAGCCAAGGTGAGCGACGCGGTAAGCAGTGTCCGCCAGGGACGCTTCGGCAAGGTCGTGCTGGCCCGCACCCAGGCCCGGCCTCTCGGCGACATCGAGCCGTGGCAGGTCATCGAACACCTGCGTCTGCAACATGCCGACGCCCAGCTGTTCGCCTGTCGCCGCGGCAACGCCTGCTTCCTCGGCGCCTCCCCGGAACGCCTGGTCCGCATTCGCGCCGGCGAGGCACTCACCCATGCCCTGGCCGGGACCATCGCCCGCGGCGGCGATGCCCAGGAAGATGCGCGGCTCGGACAGGCCCTGCTGGACAGCGCCAAGGACAGGCACGAACACCAGTTGGTGGTGGAGGCGATCCGTACGGCCCTGGAACCCTTCAGCGAGGTACTGGAAATCCCCGATGCGCCCGGCCTGAAACGACTGGCGCGAGTCCAGCACCTGAACACGCCGATCCGCGCCCGCCTCGCTGACGCAGGCGGCATCCTGCGGCTGCTGCAGGCGCTGCATCCGACCCCCGCGGTGGGCGGCTACCCACGCAGCGCGGCGCTGGACTACATCCGCCAGCACGAAGGGATGGATCGTGGCTGGTACGCCGCGCCGCTGGGCTGGCTCGACGGCGAAGGCAACGGCGATTTCCTGGTGGCGCTGCGCTCAGCCCTGCTCACGCCGGGCCGGGGCTACCTGTTCGCCGGCTGCGGTCTGGTAGGCGATTCGGAACCGGCCCACGAGTATCGCGAAACCTGCCTTAAGCTCAGTGCCATGCGGGAAGCTCTATCCGCCATAGGCGGCCTGGACGAAGTGCCCTTGCAGCGCGGCGTCGCCTGAAAACGAAGACCCCCTGCGGCCCGAGGGCGGCAGGGGGTCTTCGAAGGTCTGCCCGTGGCGCGGACGGGCCGCGCCGCAAGGGCGTCGCTAGAACGGAATGTCGTCGTCGAAGCTGTCGTAGTCCTGGGCCGGTTGCGGCGCCGGTTGCTGCTGCGGGGCCGGACGCGACTGCTGCTGCGGGGCCTGCTGCGGGCGCTGCATGGGCTCGCGCGGGGCGCGCTGCGAATCGTCGCCGGAGGGGCGGCCGCCGAGCAACTGCATGTTGCCGTTGATGTCGACCACGATCTCGGTGGTGTAGCGATCCTGACCGTCCTGGCCCTGCCACTTGCGGGTGCGCAGGCTGCCTTCGACGTAGACCTGGGAACCCTTGCGCAGGTACTCGCCGGCGATCTCCGCCAGGCGGCCGAAGAACACCACGCGGTGCCATTCGGTGCGCTCCTGTTGCTGGCCGGTCTGCTTGTCCTTCCAGCTCTCGCTGGTGGCGAGGGTGATGTTGGTCACCGCATTGCCGTTGGGCATGTAGCGGGTTTCCGGGTCACCACCGACGTTACCAACCAGAATGACTTTGTTAACCCCACGGGCCATGACGTTCTCCTAAGGTTCAGCATCCGCCCGGCGCGGCCTGGGCCAGGCGCTCGAGGGCGGTGCGATCCACTTGTTGGGTATCCACTTTGACATAGGCGGCGGCCTCCTCGGCCACCACCACGGCGTCTGCCACACCGGGCAACGCCCTGAATCGCTGGACCAGCACCGCGTCCTGCAGCGCGGCGGGCGCGAGCGGCAGGCGAATGCTGGTCACATAAGGCGGTTCGCGCATGGTAACAGCAATCGCCAGCCAGAGGGCAGCGAGCACCGCGCATCCGATGAACACCATGCTCAGCCCGCCGTGCTGGAACATCCAGCCGCCGAGGATGCCGCCCAGCGCCGCGCCGAGGAACTGGCTGGTGGAATACACCCCCATCGCCGTGCCCTTGCCGCCGGCCGGCGAGACCTTGCTGACCAGCGACGGCAGCGAGGCTTCGAGCAGGTTGAAAGCAGTGAAGAACACCACCGTGCCGACCACCAGCATGGCCAGGCTGTGACCGAAGACCAGGAAGAACAGTTCGCAGGCCAGCAGGGTCGCCACCGCGCCGGTCAGCACGCGCTTCATGCGACGCTTCTTCTCGGCGTAGATGATGAACGGCACCATGCCGAAGAAACCAACCAGCAGCGCGGTCAGGTAGACCCACCAGTGCTGCTCCTTGGGCAGGCCCCCCTCGTGCACCAGTGCCAGCGGCAAGGCGACGAAGCTGGCCATGAGGATGGCGTGGAGGATCAGGATGCCGGCGTCCAGGCGCAGCAGGTCGCCGTGCTTCAGGGTCGGCAGCAGGGCCTGGCGCGCCACGCTGGATTCGCGGTGCTGGGTCATGTGGTCCGGCTGCGGGACGAAGAACAGGATCAGCAGCAGGCCGACCAGCGCCATCCCGGCGGTGAACCAGAACAGCCCATGCAGGCCGAACAGATGGGTCAGCACCGGGCCGAGCACCATGGCCACGGCGAAGGAGACGCCGATGCTCATGCCGATCATCGCCATCGCCTTGGTCCGGTGCTGCTCGCGGGTGAGGTCGGAGAGCAGCGCCATCACCGCCGCCGAGATCGCCCCGGCGCCCTGCAGGACGCGGCCGGCGATCACCCCCCAGATGGAGTCGGCATTGGCCGCGAGGGCCGCGCCGGCGGCGAAGATCAGCAGCCCGACGACGATCACCGGGCGCCGGCCGATGCGGTCGGAAATGGTCCCGAAGGGAATCTGCAGGATCGCCTGGGTCAGGCCATAGGCGCCGATGGCCAGGCCGATCAGCGCCGGGGTCGCGCCGGCCAGGTCCTGGCCGTAGGTGGCCAGCACCGGCAGGACCATGAACATGCCGAGCATGCGGAAGGCGAATACCAGTGACAGCCCGACGGCCGCTCGCGTTTCGGTACCGCTCATCCGCTCAGTATGTGAGTCGTGCATAACACCCTCATGGAAGAAACCGCTGCAGGGCAAGGCCTCATGCCCCTGCCGATGGCGCCGCCGCCCGCTCCTGGGCGGCCGGGGCAATGCCCGCGCCGGAAAAATGCCGCGCATTCTACCAGTCCGCCCCCTCGCGGCACAGGCGCGCCACTTTGCCGCGCGCTAGCGGCCAGCCGTATAATCAGCGGTTTTCGCCCGCCATGCGAGGCCGCTGTGGATAAGATCCTGATTCGTGGGGCGCGTACCCACAACCTGAAGAACGTCGACCTCACACTGCCACGCGACAAACTGATCGTGATCACCGGTCTTTCCGGTTCCGGCAAGTCTTCCCTGGCTTTCGACACGCTCTATGCGGAAGGCCAGCGGCGCTACGTGGAATCCCTCTCGGCCTACGCCCGGCAGTTCCTGTCGATGATGGAGAAGCCGGACGTGGACACCATCGAAGGGCTGTCGCCGGCGATTTCCATCGAACAGAAGTCCACTTCCCACAACCCACGCTCCACCGTGGGTACGATCACCGAGATCTACGACTACCTGCGCCTGCTTTATGCCCGCGTCGGTACCCCGCGCTGCCCGGACCACGACATCCCGCTGGAGGCGCAGACCGTCAGCCAGATGGTCGACCAGGTCCTGGCCCTGCCGGAAGGCAGCAAGCTGATGCTGCTGGCGCCGGTGATCCGCGAGCGCAAGGGCGAGCACCTGGCGGTGTTCGACGAGATGCGCGCGCAGGGCTTCGTCCGCGCCCGGGTCGACGGCAAGCTCTACGAACTCGACGAAGTGCCGAAGCTGGATAAGCAGAAGAAGCACAGCATCGATGTGGTGGTGGACCGCTTCAAGGTTCGCGCGGACCTCCAGCAACGCCTGGCCGAGTCGTTCGAGACCGCCCTGTCCCTGGCCGACGGTATCGCCCTGGTAGCACCGATGGACGAGGACGAGGATGTCGAGGAGATCATCTTCTCGGCGCGCTTCGCCTGCCCGGTCTGCGGCCACTCTATCAGCGAGCTGGAACCCAAGCTGTTCTCCTTCAACAACCCGGCCGGCGCCTGTCCGACCTGCGACGGCCTCGGCGTGAAGCAATTCTTCGACGCGCGCCGGGTGGTCAACGGCGAGTTGACCCTGGCCGAGGGCGCGATCCGCGGCTGGGACCGGCGCAACGTCTATTACTTCCAGATGCTCGGTTCGCTGGCCCAGCATTACGGCTTCAGCCTGGAAGAACCCTTCGACGAACTCGGCGCCGAACACCAGAAGGTGGTGCTCTACGGCTCCGGCCGGGAAAACGTCGACTTCCGCTATCTCAACGACCGCGGCGACATCGTCAAGCGTTCGCACCCCTTCGAAGGCATCCTGCCGAACCTTGAGCGGCGCTACCGCGAGACCGAGTCGGCCACGGTCCGCGAGGAGCTGGCCAAGTTCCTCAGCACCCAGCCCTGCCCGGATTGCCACGGTACCCGCCTGCGCCGCGAGGCGCGGCATGTGTGGGTCGGCGACCGGACGCTGCCGGCGATCACCGCGATGCCGGTCGGCGAAGCCTGCGAGTATGCCGCCGGACTCAGCCTGACCGGCCGCCGTGGCGAGATCGCGGCGAAGATCCTCAAGGAAATCCGCGACCGCCTGCAATTCCTGGTCAACGTCGGCCTCGACTACCTGACCCTCGACCGCAGCGCCGACACCCTGTCCGGCGGCGAAGCCCAGCGCATCCGCCTGGCCAGCCAGATCGGCGCCGGCCTGGTGGGAGTGATGTACATCCTCGATGAACCCTCGATCGGCCTGCACCAACGCGACAACGAGCGCCTGCTCGGCACCCTCACCCACCTGCGCAACCTCGGCAACACGGTGATCGTGGTCGAGCACGACGAGGACGCGATCCGACTCGCCGACTACGTCGTCGACATCGGTCCGGGCGCCGGCGTGCACGGCGGCCAGGTAGTGGCGGAAGGTACGCCCGACCAGGTGATGAACCACCCCGACTCGCTGACCGGCAAGTACCTTTCCGGGCGCAAGAAAATCGCGGTTCCGGCCAAGCGCACCCCGCGCGACAAGAAGAAGCTGCTGAAGCTGAAAGGCGCCCGCGGCAACAACCTGCAGAACGTCAACCTGGAAATCCCGGTCGGCCTGTTCACCTGCATCACCGGGGTCTCGGGCTCCGGCAAGTCGACGCTGATCAACAACACCCTGTTCCCGATCACCGCCACCGCGCTGAACGGCGCGACTACCCTGGAAGTGGCGCCGTATGACTCGTTCGACGGCCTGCAGCACCTGGACAAGGTGGTCGACATCGACCAGAGCCCGATCGGTCGTACCCCGCGCTCCAACCCGGCGACCTATACCGGCCTGTTCACGCCGATCCGCGAACTGTTCTCCGGCGTGCCGGAGGCCCGCTCGCGCGGCTACGGTCCCGGCCGCTTCTCGTTCAACGTCAAGGGCGGCCGTTGCGAGGCCTGCCAGGGCGACGGCATAGTAAAAATTGAAATGCATTTTTTGGCGGATATCTACGTGCCCTGCGAGGTCTGCAAAGGCGCACGATATAACCGTGAGACGCTGGAAGTGAAATATAAGGGTAAAAATATTTACGATGTGTTGGAGATGACCGTGGAGGAGGGGCTGGAATTTTTTTCCGCCGTGCCGAAAATCCAGCGTAAGCTTCAAACACTCTATGACGTGGGGTTGGGCTATATCAAAATTGGCCAGCCTGCGACCACGCTTTCCGGCGGCGAGGCACAGCGCGTCAAGCTTTCGACCGAGCTTTCCCGCCGCGCCACGGGGCGCACGATTTATATTTTGGATGAGCCGACGACGGGCCTGCACACGGCGGACGTGCACCGCCTAATCGAAGTGCTGCATACATTGGTGGAAAATGGTAATTCGGTGCTGGTCATCGAGCATAACCTCGACGTGATCAAAACCGCCGACCATATCATTGACCTTGGCCCGGAGGGCGGCGACAAGGGCGGCATGATCGTGGCAGAAGGCACGCCGGAAGAGGTGGCGAGGGTGGAGGCTTCCTATACGGGTCGGTATCTCAAACGGATTCTGGAGCGGGGATAATAGGTGAGGATCTCTAGCGCAGACGAACTTCGTACGAAATTTGCCAGATATGAATCTGTGAAATCACTCCAGTAACGCCCAGCCTTGCAGAGTGCTTGGGCAGAAAAAACAAAAACGGCGCAAAACGTGACTGCACATTTTGCGCCGTTTTTTCATTGAAAGTTAATTGGATAGGAAGCGTAACGTTATGTGGCCTTATCGCCGAAGAGGCTTGTAATCCACTTGCCGATCTTGAAGAAGAAGGCGGCGACCCTTGCGAAGAGGCCGGCGACGCCGCCCTGCTCTACGTTTTGGCTTGGAAAATCCAATAAAACAAAGAGATTTATACGAAATGAAACTGTAAAAGCGGGAAGGAGCACGCAAATGAATGAAAATTTAATCTTGAAAGATATATCTTTTTCATAAATTTTTTGATAAAATAAAGAATAAAATATGCAGATCGGAAGAGCGTCGTGTAGGGAAAGAGTGTAGA
>OMGS01000336.1_pt1 | contig 32006 bp, 30 predicted proteins | sample 1646081 | NCBI WGS metagenome assembly OMGS01 (sample SAMN05578591, study PRJEB25193) | human gut metagenome | biome: Human Microbiome; feature: human-associated habitat; material: feces | host: Homo sapiens | place: USA:Birmingham | reverse complement strand
CGGGTGGATTTCTGTTTCGCTCGCAAACGCTCGCTCAACTGGCTAAAGCCCCTTACGAAAAAGCCCGGCGTGATCTCTCACGCCGGGCTTTTTCGTTACACCATGCATCCGGCAGGCGTGATTTTTTGCTCGCCGTCAAGGCAAACAAGCGGCCCGGCGCGGGAACGCAGCTTACTACGTGACCAAACCGGGCCGCGCTGTTTAACGCCGCCAGCGACAAAAAGGCGCGTCTGCCGCCTACAGTTTGCCCACCAGATCCAGACCGGGCTTCAAGGTCGCCGCGCCGGGCTTCCACTTGGCCGGGCAGACCTGGTCGCCGTGCTCGGCGACGAATTGCGCGGCTTCCAGCTTGCGCACCAGTTCGTCGGCATTGCGGCCGATGCCCAGGTCATGCACCTCATAGGCTTTGATTTCGCCCTGGGGGTTGATGATGAAAGTGCCGCGCAGGGCCTGGCCCGTCTCTTCAATGTACACCCCGAAAAAGCGGGAAAGCCAGGTGGCGCTGTCCGAAAGCATGGGATAGCGGATCTTGGCGATGCTTTTGGAGGCGTCGGCCCAGGCTTTGTGCACATAGGCGCTGTCCGTGGACACGGAGTAAATTTCGCAATTCAGTTTCCGGAACTGGTCGTAATGGTCGGAAAGGTCTTCCAGTTCCGTGGGGCAGACAAAAGTGAAGTCCGCCGGATAGAAGAAAATGACCGACCAATGCCCCTGCAGATCCGTATCGCTGACATCCTTCAACTCGCCGTTGTGAAAGGCCTGGACGGTGAAGGGTTCCACTTTCTTATTAATCAGACTTTCCATGATACTTTCCTTTATCCTTATAGTGAAGAAGCGCGGCTCGCTTCCGTTGTTGAGGACTTCTGAACTCGGCCCCTTGACTTAATGAAAATGATATTCATTTCTTATTAGTTTTGTCAAGCCTTCAGCCGGGTCAGACCTGAAAGAATTGTACACCGGACGCTTTCCACCGGCAAGACGCGAAATACTCGGGGAAATCCCGCGAAAAAATGCGGTTTCCACGGGGCCGGGAGCAGCCGCCCTCTCTCGCGGTCGCGGGGCAGTTGCCCATTTTCAATCTGAACATATTCTATTTATTGTGCTTGTGCCAAAGCACGAAAAAAACCGAGCCCACTGTCAGGCAACAGGCCAGGATCATACGGCCTGAAATAGTTTCTCCGCCCAGCCACCAGCCGAGAAAAATGCCGATGACCGGCACCACATACTCATAGGAGACGGCAGTGGCGATGGAAACATGGGCCAGCAGCCAGAAATAGCTGGAATAGGCGATGATGGAGCCGCCGATGGTCATCCAGGCGAAGGCCAGCACAACTTCGGGCCGCAGGTTTTCCCAACGGGTCATGGCCGCCTCGCCGCAGGCAAAGCCCAGCAGCAGGCTTTCCAGGCCGCCGATAAGCAGCAGCAGGCCGCAGGCCTGCAAGGCCGAAAGCCGGGTGGACAGGGGAAAACGCCGTGTCAGCAGAGAACCGGTCACCCAGCCCAAGGTAGCCCCGAAAACCCAAAAAATGCCGCCCAGGCTGCTCTGCTCCGCGCCGGAACCGGCCTGGCTGAAGCCCAGCAGAGCCAGGCCGCACAGGCCACCGGCCAGTCCCAGCCACTGCATGGCCGAAGGGCGCTGCTCGCCGCCGAACAGCCAGGCTCCCACCAGCATGGAAATAGGCGTGGAACCGGTAACCACGGCGGCCACGCCGGAAGAAATGTACTCCTGCCCCTTGCCCAGAAAGCCGCTGGCCATCAAGACCATGAACACGGCAAGCCAGCAGGCGTGCCGCCAGTCGGCGCGCGAGGGGCGTTGCCAGCGGCCCGTGCAGGCGATGGCCGCGCAGAGCAGCAGCCCGGCCAGAAACATGCGCGAACCGCAGGCCAGAAAAGGTCCCAGCACTTCCAGGGTGAATTCAAAGCCGATATAGGTGGAACCCCAGGAAATATAAACCAGAAAGAGGTTGAGCAGAATTTTCAGACTCAGAGGGGAAAGGCGCACGGCGGAACTCCTTGACGCTCGGGCATTCCCGCATTCCGCACGGGAAAGCGCGGGGGACGCCGTGCGCCGCCGGTTTTCAGAGGGGCGGCGCGGGCTGGACAACCTTCGCCCCCGGCGCGGGGGCCGTCGGGAAGAGGCATTCCCAGGCGCTGCTGCCTTTATGTTCAATACGTTGCGCGGTAACTGCCGCCGTGCATCGACGCGGGCTTCGATCGGCGGGGAAGGACCGGCTTTCGCCGCTTCCCCGGCGCACATCCACACGGGCCCGGCGGCGGTTCGCTTTTTCCAAGTTGAAGTGCTCTATCCAGGCGGATATCTTCTGTCAAGCCGCCGGAGCAAAGGCGGCCCGATCCGGCCGCGCGGGCCACTTGGCAGAAAGGCACACCCCGTGCTAAAAGATTATGGGGGTTGGTTATGTCCAAACAAAACAACGCGTCCCTGGCGGACTTCCTGGACTTCATGAGCCGCAAGGGGCTGAACACCACATCCCAGCGACGCGTCATTGCCGAAGCGTTTTTTGAACTCCCCGGCCACCATTCGCTGGAAGAGTTCTATCAATATATTCTGGGACGCGATCCGGGCATCGGACAGACCACGGTCTACCGTACGCTCAAGTTGCTCTGCGACGCCGGGCTGGCCACGGAAATCCATTTCAGCGACGGCATCACCCGCTATGAAGTGGCCCGGCCCGACAGCCACCACGACCACATTGTCTGCCTCTCCTGCGGCAAAATCGTGGAAATCTGCGATCAGCGCATTGAAAAACTGCAGCGCGAACTGGCGGAAAAGCACGGGTTCAGCCTGAACGGCCATGTGCATAATCTCTATGGCCTGTGCGCGGACTGCCGCGCCGCTGAAAGCAAGGACTGAATACGGCCCGGCCTGATCCACCGTGTGAACGGCTCAGGCCGCTTCGGGTGGTGGACAGCCCTGCCGGTTACGGGTCTTTTTTATAGGGTCGCAACGAACTTGACATTCATTTTCATAATAGCCATACTTCAGTCGTGACGGAAAGGCGGCGTCCCACACATCCGCGCTCCTGCCCGTCTGTTCCCACCCGACTCCGCAGGCTCCGCATCCCGGCACGCCTGCACGGGCAAGTCAAGCAAAGGTGAAACTCATGGATATGCAATTGCTGCTGATCATTATCTGCGTGGCTGCCGCGCTTTTTTTCATCGGCCGCCGTTTCTACCGCTGCCTGCGTAAAGGACAGTGCTCCTGCGGCTGCGAAAACGACGGCAAAAAAAACGGCTGCCAGGGCGGCTGCTCCAGCCATAAATTGCCCTGACCCCTATCCAGCGGTACCTCCTCCACTCCCACAGGACAGCAAAGCCTCCCGCTTTTACAGGCGGGAGGCTTTCGGCATTAGAGCGTTTTGCTATTGAAAATATCCCAACGCTCTGTGCGGATTTTCCGTGAAAATCCGTACCGCGAAAGTATCGCAAGGCGAATTTACTTCGCCGTTACACAATAATTTTAAGCGCAAAAAGCTCTACAGTGCCCGCCATGCTAGGGAAAGGCGGGATGGAATGATCTGTCCGAAAAGGCTTACACGGCGTAATCCAGCGCCTGGCGCGAGGCGCTGACGGCCTTGACCAGCCTGCCGAACTCCAGATGGACGGGATGCTCGGCATAGGCCTTCAGCCCGGCCATGTCGTCATGCAGAGATTGCAGCACCACCTGCACGGGCACTGTGCTCGTGGGCTGAATTTCATAGGAAACCTCCACGGAACGCACCGAGGGGATGCCGCTGAGCGGGGCCGAGGCCTCTTTGATGCGCCGGGCGTTTTCCGCCGCCGTATGCCCGTCCGCCTCGTCCTGAAGCGTCCACCAGACGATATGCCGGATCATGCTTTTCTCCTTGGTTGGATGCCGCGCCGCAGTCTTGCGGCCCTGCCTTTCAGAAATCAGCGCCTCAATTCTTGCGGCGCTTGAGCCGGTCCGTGCGCTCCTGCATCAGGAAGCGCCCGGTCACGGACTCGGGATCGGCCACAATGGCCTCGGGCGTGCCCGCCGAAACAATCAGCCCGCCGTTTTCGCCGCCGCCGGGGCCCATGTCCAGCACGTGGTCCGAGGCCAGGATCATGTCCGTATTGTGCTCAATGACCACCACGCTGGCCCCCTTGTCCACCAGGGCATGCAGCACCTTGATCAGCTTGCCCACCTCATGCATGTGCAGGCCGGTGGTGGGTTCGTCCAGAATGTACATGGTGCCGGGCAGGGAGCGCTTGCCCAGCTCGCGCGAGATCTTGATGCGCTGGGCCTCGCCGCCGGACAGCGTGGTGGCGGGCTGGCCCAGGCGCAGATATTCCAGTCCCACTTCCTCCAGCACGGCCAGCCGTCGCTCCAGGCCGGGATAGTTCTCAAAAAGCTGCCGGGCCTGGCGCACGGTAAGGTCCAGCACTTCCGCGATGTTCAGCCCCTTGTAGCGCACTTCCAGGGTTTCATGATTGTAACGTTTGCCCTTGCAGACGTCGCAGGTCACATAGACGTCGGGCAGAAAGTGCATTTCCACCCGGATCTGGCCGTCGCCGCCGCAGGCCTCGCAACGGCCGCCGCGCACGTTGAAGCTGAAGCGTCCCGGCTTGTAGCCGCGCTTGCGCGCGTCCTGGGTCATGGAAAAGATGTTGCGGATCTCGTCGAAGATCTTGGTGTAGGTGGCCGGATTGGAGCGCGGCGTGCGGCCGATGGGCGTCTGGTCAATGGCCACGATGCGCTCCACGGGCGCGCCGTCGCCCTCATAGCTCAAGCCCCCGATGGCGCCGGGCTGGTCCACGCGCAGGCCCAGGTTCAGGGCCAGATGCTTGTAGAGCGTGTCCACCACCAGCGAACTCTTGCCCGAGCCGGACACGCCGGTCACGCAGGTCAGCACGCCCAAGGGGATGCGGCAGTCAATGCCGCGCAGATTGTTGGTGGTCACGTTATGCAGCACGATTTCGCCCTGGGGCTCGCGCCGGGCGTCGGGCAGGGGAATGGATTCGTCCCCGCGCAGATAGCGGGCCGTCAACGTGTCGGCCTTGCCCAGCAGATCGTCCACCGGGCCCTGGAACATCAGCTCCCCGCCCTGCGAGCCGGAGCCGGGCCCCAGTTCGATGACCGTGTCCGCCGCGCAGATGGTGGCCTCGTCGTGCTCCACCACCAGCACGGTATTGCCGCGCGCCTGAAGGGAACGCAGGGTGCCCAGCAGGCGTTCGTTGTCGCGCGGGTGCAGGCCGATGGAGGGCTCGTCCAGCACATAGGTCACGCCCACCAGGCCCGAGCCCAGTTGCGAGGCCAGACGAATGCGCTGGGCTTCGCCGCCGGACAGCGTGCTCATGGAGCGGCCCAGAGAGATATATTCCAGGCCCACGTTGCGCATGAAGGAGAGACGGAAGGTCAGTTCCTTGAGCAGGGGTTCGGCAATCAGGGCATGGCGGCCTGTGAAGCTCCGCTTTTCCAGCCATTCCAGGCCCCGCTCCACGGAAAGCGCGCAGAACTGGGCGATGTTCAGATCGTCCACGCGCACTGACAAGGCCCCGGCATTGAGGCGCGCGCCCTTGCAGTCCGGGCAGTCCATGGACTGGCGGAAGCGGGCCAGCACTTCCCGCCAGGCCTCGCCGTACTGCATGCCCTTTTCCAGCAGGGGAATGACGCCGGGCCAGCGTTTGTCGCTCACGGCCAACGCGCTCTGGGCTTGCTGGGCCTCCGCGAAATGCTCGCTCTGGTAGTCGCCCGCCGCGCCCAGGGCCACATTGCCGCCCATCCAGTTGCGGCGCAGGCCCAAGGAGCCGGCGGCGGGCTTGCCGTGCTCGTCCTCGCCGTAGAACAGGGCGGCCAGAGCCGCATCCGAAAACTGATCCAAAGGCGTGGATAATGTGAACTTGAAACGTTTGCCCAGAGCCTTGAGCGCCGTTTCGTAGCGGCTGAACATCTTGTCCGTGGCCCAGGGCAGCAGCGCGCCGGTATTCAGCGAAAGGCCCCGGTTGGGCGCGATGAGGCGCGGCTCGAAATAGTCCACGCTGCCCAGGCCCACGCAACGCGGGCAGGCCCCCTGCGGGCCGTTGAAGGAAAAAAGCTGCGGGCTGGGCGCGGGCAGGGAAATATGACAGTGCGGGCAGACCGAGGTGGTGGAATGGACGGTGTCGCGTTCGGCCTCGGGCCTGTCCGGTTCGTGCAACACGAGACGACCTTCGCCGTAGCGCAGGGCCAGTTCCACAGAGTCGGCCAGCCGACCCCGGATGCCCTCCTTGTTCACCAGGCGGTCCACCACCAGATCGATGCTGTGCTTCTTGTTCTTGTCCAGGGCGGGCACATCGTCCAGGGTGCAAAACGCGCCGTCCACGCGCACCCTGGCAAAGCCTTCGGCCTTGAGCTTCTTGAACTTGTCCAGATGGGTGCCCTTCTGCAATTCCACCAGCGGGGCCAGGACCATGAATTTGGTCCCCTGCGGCAGGGCCAGGATGTCGCCGATGATCTCGTCGGCGGCGCGGGCCTCGATGGGGCGGCCGCACTGCGGGCAGTACATGCGGCCCAGACGCGCGAAAAAGACGCGTAAAAAGTCGTGAATCTCCGTCACCGTGCCCACAGTGGAACGGGGATTGCGCGAAACGCTCTGCTGCTCCAGGGAAATGGCCGGGGAAAGGCCCTCGATCTTCTCCACGTCCGGCTTGTCCATCTGGGGCAGGAACTGCCGGGCGTAGGCCGAAAGGGATTCCACATAGCGGCGCTGGCCCTCGGCGTAGACGATGTCGAAGGCCAGGGTGGATTTGCCCGAGCCGGACGGCCCGCAGACCACCACCAGTTCGTCGCGGGGGATGTCCAGGCTGATGTTTTTGAGATTGTGCTGGCGGGCCTTTTCAATATGGATGCGGGGCTTGTTGTCCGTTTTCATGGAGTGTTATCTAAGCAGCTCCGGAGCTCTTGGCAAGGCGTGATTTTTCGGAGCCCGCCGCGCCCTCTTCCCCGGCATCGCGCATGCCTTCGATGATGGCGTCCAGTTCCCGAGCCAGGCGGCTCAATTCGGCCACGGCCTCAGCCGAGGCGCTCATGTTGCGCGCGGTTTCGTCCGAGAGCGCGTTGATTCTGTCCACCGTCTCGGAAACCTCGCGGCTGGTTTCACACTGGCCGTCGGCGGCCGAGGCAATGGCCCGCATGCCTTCGGCCGTGCGCGCGGCCATCTGCCGGATGCGCTCCAGCGCCTCCCCGGACTGCCCGGCCCGGCGGCTGGACTCGCTCATGACATTCACCATTTGCTCCGTGGTCTTGCCGTTTCCGCTGACGCTCCGCTGGATTTCCTCCACGGCCCGGGTGACCTGCCCGGTGGCCTGCATGGTCTTTTCGGCCAGTTTGCGCACCTCGTCGGCCACCACGGCGAAACCGCGCCCGGCCTCGCCCGCGCGCGCCGCCTCAATGGCCGCGTTGAGCGCCAGCAGGTTGGTCTGGTCCGCCACTTCCTCGATAAGCGTGATGACCTGCGAAATGCTTTCGGCCTTTTGGCCCAGCTCGCGCATGTTTTCAGCCAGGACCGAAGTTTCTTGCGCGGCCCGGTTGATGCCGCCGGTAACGCCCTCCACAATGCGCACGCCCTCATCAGCCTCCTGCCGGGTGCTCTCGGCGGTGCGGGCCGTATCCCCGGCCGAAGCCGAGACACGCCCGGCCTCCTCGGCCACGGCGCGCATGGCCCCGGCGGAACGAGCGGAGGCCGCGTCCTGCTCCTGGGCCATCCGGCTGGTGGCGTCGATCTGCTCGGAAATCCGGGCGGCCGCGCCGGCCAGCCTGCCGGAAACCACGCTCGCGGCCTGGGCAACCTGCGCAATGCGTTCGTTCTGCACGCGGATGATCTCACGCTGCCGCACGGACTCGGTGACGTCGGTCATCAGGGTGAAGGCACCCAGCAGCTTGCCGTCCACATCCAGCAGGCGTGCGGCGTTGACCAGCACATGGCGCGTCCGGCCGCCCACCGTGAAGGTATAAGGCTCGTCCTCAATGTCGGCATTGTTCAGAAGCACCTTTTTGGTATTGGTCATTCTGTCGGGATCATTGAAAAAGGCCTCGCCGCGCAGCCGTCCCTTGTAGTCCTCGGGCCGCCCCTTGAGGTTGTAGATGTCCACAGCCCGCTGATTCATGAAGGAGATGCGGTCATCGGTATCCGTAATCACGCAGGGCAGGCCCATGCCCCGAAGGAGCCCCTGGGAAAAGCCCAGTTCGGTTTTGAGGTGGGCGATCATGGCGGCCAGGCTGTCTCGCAGGCTGCGCAGCTCAAGACAGTTGGGCACGGGGAAGGGCGCGTCGAAATCGCCTCCGGCCACCTTGCCGGAAGCCGCGGCCAGTTCCGCCACGGGCCGGACCACGGTGCGGCGCAGAAAAAGCAGCAGCGCGGCGATGAGCAGGCACATGCCCGCCAGGGACAAAGCAATATTACTGAAGGTGCGCGATTTCAGGTCGTTGATGGTCGGAGTGACATCCTTGGCCACCACCAGGGTACCCAAAATGGCTTTGGACGCGCCGTGGCAGTGATGACAATCCTTGCCGTTGGGAATGCTGGAAACTATCAGGAAGCGACTGAAGCCGTCCGCTTCCACCAGACGGCCGACCTTGAGGGGCGCGCGCAGGGAGTCGGCGGCCAGTTGCCGCGCTTCCGGCGTCCGCAGGCGTTCCCGCAACGGCGCGCGCACGGCCGAGGCATCCGTGGCATAGGTGATCTCGCCGTTGAAGCCCGCCAGATAGACGGACACGTTCTTGTAATTATCCGCCAGAAGGCGCACGACCTCGCGAGTTTCCGCGTCATTGCCCCGCTTCATGGGGGCTTCCACAAGCCTTGCCAGCAGCTCGGCGTCCAGACGGGTGGAGGATTCCAGACTGCTCAGAGTGGCGTTGCGGTTCTGGATACTGTTGAAGACGATCAGGCAGCCGAAGACGACCACGGCCGTGATCACGACCAGCAAAGCGCATTTGCGGACCAACGGCATATTCCGGGTGGAGAAAAGCATGCTGTTCTCCTAATGTGCTCCGCTATGGATCAGCGGCTTGAAGTTGAAGGCTTTGACGCGGCTTTCATTGTGACAGGCGAGGCAATCCTCGTGACGCGGCGTGCGCCGGATGGCGGCGGGGTCACCACTTTCGGCATGCGCCGCTCCCGGACCGTGGCAGGTTTCACAGCCCACATCCGCAAGATGCGGCGTGGACTGATAGTCCACAAAGCCGCCCTTGCCGTAGCCTGTGCTGTGGCAGGCGTAGCAGCCCCGCAGCTCTTCCGCCGTCAGCTTGGGAGCCATGGCGCTGATGTGTTTCCAGGTGCCGGCCTTCTTGGAATATTTCCGGAACGTCTCATACTCCTCAGCATGGCACTCGGCGCATTTCCGGGAACCCACATAAGGACCGGCGGCGTTGATGGCTCCCGCGCTGGCCGGAACAGACGTCAGCATGCAGACGGCGACAGCGAGACACAGTAGGCAAAGGCGCATATGCATTCCCCCCATGCATAGAGGATGACGGCGCGGAGCTGTGAAATCCCCGTCGTACCGGGACGGCGGTGAAGAGCGCCGGGGCCGGAGCCCGGCACGCGAAGGCGGACTTCAGAAGCAGCTTACCGTTTTCAAAACAGAATGGTGTCGCGTCAAGCGGCACATGCCGCAAACCCGTCAGGAGTTGCGCGCCGCCCCGGGCGGCTAACCACAGCGGAAACCACGCTTTTTTCGAAGTCGTTTTCGAAGTCGTTGCGGAAGCGGGAGCGTCGCGGGATCAGCGATGCTCTTCGTCCTGGAGATCCCGCACCAGGCTCCCCAGCAGGCGTGTCTGTTCCAGCAGATCCCTGACGGCTTTGGCGGAATGGTCCATGCCCGCCGTATTTTCCACAGCAATGCGGTTGACTCCGGTCACACTTCTGCTGATGTTTTCACTGCTCGCGGCCTGCTGCTCGGAGGCGGCGGCAATGGAACGGATCTGTTCGCTGGTCTTGTCCGACAGGGCCACGATCTCGCGCAGGGCTTCGTCGGACTGATGGGTCAAATCCGTAGTCCGGCTCATGCCTTCCACGGTCTGATCCACAGTGGCGATATTATGGGCCGCGTCCCGCTGAATGCCGGAGAGCACCTCGGCCACTTCCCTGGTGGCGGCCATGGTCTTTTCGGCCAGCTTGCGCACCTCGTCGGCCACCACGGCAAAGCCGCGCCCGGCCTCCCCCGCGCGGGCAGCCTCAATGGCGGCGTTGAGCGCCAGCAGATTGGTCTGGTCCGCGATATCCGTAATCACGTTGAGCACCTTGTCGATGTCCCGTACGCGCAGGCCCAGGCGGGTCATGGATTCCTTGAGTTCTTCGGTGTGGCGCAGCACCCTGGTGATATTTTCGGCCACTTCCGCCACGCTGGCCGAGCCCTGTTGGGCCTGCTTTCCGGCAACTTCAGCGGTTTCGGCGGCGGCCGAGCTGTTTTGGGCCACCCCGTGCACCGTGGCGCTCATTTCCTCCATGGCAACGGCTACCTCGCCCAGTCGCGCGGACTGTTCCTTGGCTCCCTTGTCGGACTGCTCGATCTGGCTGGAGATGCTCTGGGTGGCGGCGGACATGGCCGCCACGGCCGAGGCGATGCGTTCCGCCGCCAGAGCCATGCCGTCCTGGCGGCGCTCTGCCAGGGCACGGGCCTCCTCGGCCGCGGTCGTCGAGGCCTGGGCCCGTTCGGCCTCGCGCTGCGCGGATTCCGCCGCCGCGTCGGCTTTTGCCAACGTTTCCCGGATGGAGACGACCATGGTCTGCAACGCCCTGCCGAGCACGCCGAATTCGTCCTTGCGGACCATCTGCAATTCGGCGTCCAACTCTCCGGCGGCCACTTTCTGGGCAAAAGTCACGGAGCGGCGCAGTGGTCTGGTGACGTTGCCGACCAGGCTGCGGGCCAGCAGCAGCGTGCACAGGATCACCGCCAGGGTCACGCCCAGCGAAATATACAGACTTTGCCGGGTCGCATCGCTCAGCGCGTCCGCCGTCCGCTCCAGATCGCGCGCGGCGGCGGCCTCCACCTCGTAAAGGGCGTCGATATAGGCTGTGGAGGCCGCGAACCAGGCCTTGGCGTCGCCGCTGAGCCGAGGTTCGTCCTGGCTCTCGTAGGCTTCCCGGCGGAAGGTTTCCACCTTCTCCAGCAGAGGCGGCACCTTTTGCGCATAGACCCGCGCCAGTGCTTCGTCCCGCTCCAGAAAATCCTGAAGATAGGCCCGCTGCAAGGCGACATGTTCGATCCAGTCGCGGTACAGAAGTTTATTGAAACGCCGGGACGACAGCGCCACATTCAGCGTGGCCCGCTCCTGCCCGGCGAATTCCTTGGCATAGATGAGATTAAGGAAATTCACCGCCCGCGCGTAGAGCCCGACATCCAGATACCGGTCCAGCACGCCCCGGAGAATATCCTCCATATGGAGGATGAGGCCAGAGTACACGGCGATGGCCTCGGACGGGGCGATATTATAATCGTCGATGCGCGAGCGCAGATCTTTCAGGGATGCAAGTTTTTCCGTCAGCGGGGCGAATTGGGCATTGACCGCGGCCGTGGGATTGGCCGCGCTGAAAACAGCCATTTTTTCGGCCATGGCCTGCCGGGCTGCCTCGGTCTGTTTGCGCTGACCCGGCAATTCCTCGGCATAGGCTCCCCGCCGGGCCACAAAACCGGCGGACAAACCGCGTTCTTTCTGGAGCTCATGGATCAGGGCGCTGCCCGCCGAGGAAAGGTCCACCACGCTTACCGCCATGGCCATGGCGCGCACGGTTTGGTATTTTTCCAGAGCATTTCCGGCGGCCAGGGCGATCAGCGCGGCCACGGGCAGAATAAGCAGGACAAAAAGCTTGGCGCGGACACTGATGTTTTTCAACATGACTTCCCCACCAGAAAGAAATAAAATGTTTATGTATTTTCAGTCTTACATAGGACCATTAAAAAAATCAAGCACAAGTCACATATTCATCCAGACATGCAACATATTGCAATAACTATTAATGTATTTATTCTTATACCGGACAGATTTTATCAATTTTCATTCAGCAAACACCATGGCGTTGCACACAACAGCGACCATACACATCAAATCAAAACATTCCCGCTCCGCGACAAATCCCCAGCCGTTCACTACGCTCCGCCGCCACGCCGGAATTATCGGATGCCGTTATGCCGTAACCCTTCCCTTTTCTTTACGGACGTTTTGCCGAAGAGTTTATCTATACATGTGCGTGGATATAAGATACTGCCCAAATCCGCAGGGGCACATGGACAAGCGGACGTAAAATCGGTAAAAAAAATTTTACGGGCCTGAAACAGGTCCGCCCGGCCCCGGCCGGAAGGGGGATAGCTATGCACCAGTATATACGGATATACGCGCTGCTGGCCCTGCTTGCCGTGACACTGCCCGCCACGGCCCAGGCGGAGGACAACGGCATGACGGCCAGGGGCATTTTCACCCTGCTGCCCGCCAGCATTTTTGAGAATACGGCTGAAGGCCTTTCCGACGCGGAAAAGCAGCAACTGCTGGCCGAAGGCCATACGGAATTCTGGGAAGTCGCCGGAGAGACCGAAGACGTGATTGTTTTCGCGGCCCTGCCCTTCCGGGACAGCGCCGTAGCCCTGCGACTCTTCCGTAATACGGCGGACGGCTCGGTGGAGGCGGCCATCGGCACCTTGGGCGGTCCCATCTGCACCATGGAATTATGGCGGGTGGACGCTTCGGGCCGTATGGTGCCCATCGACACCCCGCCGGAACCGGACATCAGGGATTTTCTGGACCAGGGGCAGAAGTTGCCGCCGGACATCAATCCCACGGTGCTGATCTGCCTGGGCCTGGGCGGGCTCAAGGCCGAACCCGTCTTCTGGAACAGCTCGGGCATGGCCCATGTGCCCCTGGCCAACGAGGTCAGCTTTCAATGGAACGGCAAGGCCTTTGAGAAGCAGGTGACTCCGCGCAAGGAACAGAGCGGGGAACGCCCCTGATCCGGGACCAGAGCATTTCAAAGGCGATCTGTTCCGGTTTGATGAGCCGCGCCGCATGCGGCGCGGCTTTCAGTTCGTCCGCAAAGAACAGGCCGCCGCAAATCCCCGCCAATCATGCGGCAAAGCGCTACTTCTTCAACCATTCCTCCAGGTTGGCCTCCAGCTCGGCCTCGCTCAGCCGAGAGGAATCGTACATTCCGGCGCCCTCGCGCTGGCGCGCGGCTTCGGCCAGAATGATGGCCGCGGCCACGGAGACGTTGAAGCTCTGGATCATGCCGTACATGGGGATGTAAAGCTGGCCGTCGGCCAGGGAAAGCAGCTCCTCCTCCACGCCGCTGTGCTCATTGCCCATGATCACCGCCGTGGGACGGATGAAATCCCAGGCCCGCAAAGGCCGGGCCGTTTTCGAGCAGGAGGTCGCCAGCACCTGAAAACCCTGGCCGCGCAGAGTGCGCATCAGATCCGCGCTGTTCTTGTGACGCTCGCTTTCCACCCACTTGCGGGCCGAAGCCGAGGTTTTGCGGCCCAGCGTCGGAAACGGGGTGTTCGTATAATAGAGATGCACTTTGGACAGGCCGAAGGCGTCGCAGGAGCGGTAAATGGCCGAAACGTTGTGCGGATCGTGGATGTTGGCCAGCACCAGGGTCAGATCGTTCTGGCGGTGACGCAGCACTTCAAGCAGGCGCGCCCTGCGCCTGGGAGTGGGTTCCTTGGGCATGCTGATGACTTCCTTACTCATGTGTACTTCTGCAACAGGCCTGCGCGCAGCGAAAAAAATACGGCTCTTGCTTTACCGCCGCAGGCGGCGTGCCCCGCACGCTGCGAACGACATGGCGGCAGCGATGCAAATGCTTGTGAAAGGTGTGTCAGAAAAAACTTTTTCAGGCAAGCGCATTGCCAAGGGTGTGGATTTAGCCTAAAAAAACGGAAAATATCTGTTTTTTTCGCGGCCCGGGGCCGCGACATTTTCCATTCAGGAGTGCCCAATGTCAAAACTCTGGTCTTTGTCTCTGACCCTGGTTACGGCCCTGTTCTCGGCCCTGGTTCTGCCCGGCGCGGCCCTGGCCGCCGCGGGACATCCCACCATCCCCGGATCCGAGCTCTCGGCCGTCTGGGTCATTCCCTTCGCCTGCATGCTGCTTTCCATCGCCATCATGCCGCTGGCCCTGCCGCACTTCTGGGAACACCATTTCGGCAAAATCGCCGTCTTCTGGGGTCTGGCCTTTCTGGTGCCCTGTCTCCTCGTTTACGGCTTCAATGTGGCTTTGTACGAATTTCTGCATATCATTCTGCTGGACTACATCCCCTTCATCGTCCTGTTGTTCGCGCTGTTCACCGTGGCCGGCGGGGTGCGCCTCAAAGGCTCCCTGGTGGGCACGCCCGTGGTGAACACCCTCCTGCTGGCCGTGGGCACCGTCCTGGCAAGCTGGATGGGCACCACCGGCGCGGCCATGCTGCTGATCCGCCCCCTGCTGCGCGCCAACGCCCACCGCAAATACCGCGTGCATTCCGTGGTCTTTTTCATCTTCCTGGTAGCCAATATCGGCGGCTCCCTAACCCCGCTGGGCGACCCGCCGCTCTTCCTGGGCTTCCTCAAGGGCGTCAGCTTTTTCTGGACCACCACCCATCTTTTTCTGAAGACCCTCTGCCTTTCCGTGGCCCTGCTGGCGATCTTCTTTGTGCTGGACACGGTGCTTTTCAACAAGGAAGGCCGCCCCACCCCGCCGCATGACCCCAATGCCGCGGAAGAGAAACTCGGCCTGGACGGCAAGATCAATCTGCTCTTCCTGCTGGGCGTGGTGCTGGCGGTGCTGGCCTCGGGCATGCTGCCGCTGGGCACCTGGATCGAAATCTTCGGCGTGCCCGTGGAAGGCCAGAACCTGCTGCGCGACATCGTGCTGCTCTGCGTGGCCGGTCTTTCCTGGAAGTTCACCAGCCGCCGCTGCCGCGAACTCAACGGCTTTTCCTGGGCGCCCATTGAGGAAGTGGCCAAGCTCTTCTTCGGCATCTTCCTGAGCATGATCCCGGCCATCGCCATTCTGCGCGCCGGTACGGACGGCGCCTTGTCCTCCCTGATCCAGATGGTTTCCACCCCGGACGGCCAGCCGGTCAACGCCATGTATTTCTGGCTCACCGGCGCGCTGTCGAGCTTCCTGGACAATGCGCCCACCTACCTGGTCTTCTTCAACACCGCTGGCGGCGACGCCGTTCACCTGATGAACGACATGTCCAACACCCTGATCGCCATCTCGGCGGGCGCGGTATTCATGGGCGCCAATACCTACATCGGCAACGCGCCCAACTTCATGGTCCGTTCCATCGCGGAAAACCAGGGCGTGCGCATGCCCAGCTTCTTCGGCTACATGGCCTGGTCCGTGGGCATTCTGATCCCGCTGTTCGCCCTGCTGACCTGGGTTTTCTTCATCTAAGCCGGATAAGCTTTTCACCAGTTCAAAAAAACGGCAGGCCGCAAGCCTGCCGTTTTTTTGAGGCACGCTCCCCGCGCGGACAAAGGAGAACTGGTCATGAACCACAAGGAACGCATGCTGGCGGGCCTGCCCTACAAGGCCTGGCTGGACGGGCTGAGCGAAGAACGCCGGGCCTGCCGAGAAAAAATTTTTCGCTATAATCATCTGCCGCCCGACCGGGAAGGCGAACGGGACGCGCTGCTCCGCGAGATTCTCGGCGCATGCGGCAGGCATGTGCGCATCGAAGGGCCGTTTTACTGCGATTACGGCTATAATATCGTCGTGGGCGAAAACTTTTTCGCCAATTACAATTTCACGGTGCTGGACGTGGCCAGGGTCAGCATCGGCCGCTACGCCATGATTGCGCCCAATGTGGCTATTTATACGGCCGGGCACCCCCTGCATCCCGCATCCCGGAATTCGGGCTATGAATACGGCAGGCCCGTCACCATCGGCGACAATGTCTGGATCGGGGGCAATACGGTGGTCAATCCCGGCGTGCGCGTGGGCGACAATGTGGTGATCGGCTCCGGCAGCGTGGTGACCAGGGACATTCCGGACAATGCCCTGGCCGTCGGCAATCCCTGCCGCGTGCTGCGGTTTGTCACCGAGGCCGACCGCTGCTGTTATTTCAAGGATTGCCGCTTTGACGTGGACGACTATGAACACCCCTTTAACGCGGAGGAATGACCCGCGGCAGCGTCGGAAGCTACAATGTCCGCGTTCCCGCATGCCTTGACTCCCGGTTCAGGTCTGCGTACAGAGATTCAATGCTTGCATGCCGGAAATATTCACGCGAAATCTCGCTGAAATGCCAGCGTCTCAGGATTCTGAAGGACGCGGAGGGCATGCGTGCGCGTACCGGCGCCACCTGACCGGCCGTTGGGTGGGGCTGGATGTCTCCCTTCATCCCTTAGCGGCCGGGCTTTCTTTCTCTTTCATGGCCGCATCAGGCATGACGCGGCTCCTTCTCCCTCCTGCAACGGCTCAGTGACGCCGCACTTGCGGCAATGGCCTGGTTCGGACACAGCTCCGGATCGTGTCGCTCACACGGCAAAACAGGAGAACTCTCATGCATCGTTGTCTTATGGCGCTGGCCTGCCTGGCTTTCAGCGCTTCCACGACTCTGGCCGCCGGTCCTCTGGACGCTTTCAACGGCCTGAAAGGCAACCTCGACATCGCGGGAGGCACCGCCCATATCCCGGTGATGAAGGGCGCGGCCAAACAGATCATGGCGGCCAATCCGGACATCCGCATCACTGTGGCCGGGGGCGGCTCAGGCGTAGGCGTGCAGAAAGCGGGCGAGGGCCTGGCCCAGATCGGCAACACGGGCCGGGCGCTCAAGGAGTCCGAAATCAAGAAATACGGGCTGGTCAGCTTTCCCTTTGCCATCGATGGCGTGGCGGTGGCCGTCAATCCAAAAAATCCGGTCTCCGGACTGAGCAAAGCCCAACTCAAAGATATCTTTGCCGGTAAGATCACCAACTGGAAAGCCGTGGGTGGGGCTGACGCGCCCATTTCGCTTTACGTGCGCGAGGACGGCAGCGGAACCCGCGAAACCTTCGAGGAACGCGCTCTGGACAAGGGAAGTTCCTCTGCCGGGGCCAACGTGGTCAATTCCAACGGGGCCATGAAAACCGCCATTGCCCAGGATCCCAACGCCGTGGGCTATGTGGGCATCGGACATCTGGACCCGAGCATCAAAGGCCTGGACGTGGACGGCATGAAGCCTTCCCAGGAAAACGCCGCCAAGGGTACCTACACCGTGACCCGGCTGCTGTATATGAACACCAAGGGCGAGCCCGAGGGGCTGACCAAAGCCTTTGTGGACTATATCTACTCGCCCGCGGGCAAAGAGATCGTGTCCGGGGCCGGTTATATTCCCTATGAGAAAAAATAAGGACGCTGACGGCCCGGCGGCAGGAGAAGATCTGATCTTCACGGCCGCCGGGCCGACCGCACATCAGAGCGAACCGGGCGACCGGGCGGGCCTGGGCACACGGCTGGCCGCGATCCTGGCCGTCGGCGCGGTGTCCTTGCTCTTCGTCATGATTCTGGCGGCCGCCCTGCCCGCATTGATTCAGCCGGGACCGGGAAGCCCCCTGGACTGGGTCTGGCAGCCCTACCAGGGGCATTTCGGCATTTTGCCCATGTGCCTGGGATCTCTGGCCCTGGCGGGCTCTGCCCTGATCATCGGCTGGCCCTTGGCGCTGGGCTTGTGCTGCTGGCTGCTCACCGAAGAGGCCCGCGCCGCGCGCCCCCTGGTGAAGCTGACAGGAACACTGATCCGCTTTATGACCACCATTCCCACCGTGGTCTATGGCTTTGCGGCCGTGTTCCTGCTGACGCCCTTGGTGCGCACGGCTTTGGGCGGTACGGGCATGTGCCTGCTCTCCGCCGGAATCATGCTCACCCTTCTGATTCTTCCCACCATGGTTCTGGTGCTGGAAGCCGGGCTCGGCCCCCGCCTGGAACGGCTTTGCCCCTGGGGGCAGGCGCTGGGCTTTTCCCGCCTGGACCTACTGCGCTTTTTTGTGCTTCCGAAAGCCCGGCGTAACCTGACGGCCGCGGCTGTTCTGGGTTTCGGCCGCGCCGTGGGCGACACTCTTATCCCGCTTATGCTGGCAGGCAATGCCACGCAAGTTCCCGGCGGCCTGACCGAAAGCCTGCGTACGCTTACCGCGCACATGGCGTTGGTCACGGCCAACGAAGTGGGCGGCGCGGCGTATAATTCCCTCTTTGTGGCCGGTCTGATTCTCCTGCTGGTCAACGGCGGGGTAAGCCTGGCCTTGCGCCGCCTGGAGACGGACGCGCGCCGCGGCAAGGAAATGCGGTCATGCTGATCCGCCGGGCGCCCTCCCTTGCTCCGTCCGGCGCTTTTTTCCGCTGGGCATTGCGCACATGCGCCCTGCTTCTGATCCTGGGAACAGGCACTTTGCTGGCCTTTCTGCTTTTCAAAGGGCTGCCCACATTGGGCGCGCGGCTTTTTTTCGGGGATGTCCCGGCCCTGGACGCGCTGCTGGGGCGCCAAGCCGTCTGGGACGGGCTCTGGCCCGCCTGCGCGGGTACGGCCTGCCTGGTGGGCCTTACCGTACTGCTGGCTGTTTTCCCCGGCGTGGGCTGCGGCCTGTATCTGGCCGAATTCGCGCCGAAACGTCAGGCCGCCCGCATCCGCCTGGCTATGGATGTACTGGCCGGAACGCCTTCCATCGTCATGGGGCTGTTCGGCTTTACGCTGATTCTCTTTCTGCGCAAGACCTTCCAGACGGAAGCGAACACGTCGTTGTTTCTGGCCGCCGCCTGCCTGGCATTGCTGGTGCTGCCCGTACTGGTGACCACCACGTGCGAAGCCCTGGAGGCCGTTCCCAAAAGCCTGAGAACTACCGCCACAGCTCTGGGCTTCACCAGGCGGCAGGCCGCGCGCCACATTCTGCTTCCCGCCGTTGTTCCGGGCATCCGGGGCGGCGTGATTCTCGCCCTGGGCCGGGCCGCCGAGGACACGGCCGTCATCATGCTTACAGGCGTCGTAGCCAATGCGGGCCTGCCCGCGGGCTTATGGGGCAAGTTTGAAGCCCTGCCTTTTTCCATCTTTTACACGGCGGCCCAATACCAAAGTCAGGAAGAGCTGCTCCGGGGCTTTGGCGCGGCCCTGGTTCTGCTTATGCTGGCCTCGGGCCTGCTGTTCTGCGCCCGTCTGCTGGAAAACCGCTTTCACCGACGCTGGCGGGGGGAATCATGAAAATTGCCGCGCGCATTCATGCGCTGTGCGTTTCCTTCAACAAACGGCAAATCTTGCACAATGTGGCTTTTTGCGCCCCGGCCGCCGGGATTACGGTACTGGCCGGGCGTTCCGGCTCGGGCAAGACGACCCTGCTGCGGGCCTTGAACCGCCTTAATGAAACGTTTCCCCACAGCCAAACCACCGGCCGGGTGGAACTGGACCTGGGAAACGGCCTGGAGGCCATCTATGAGGCGTCCGGCCAAGACGGGGAACGGGCGTGTCCTCGCCCCTTGAGCGAACTCCGCCGCCGGGTGGGCATGGTTTTTCAGACGCCCAATGTCCTGCCGGTCAGCGTGGCCCGGAACCTTGCCCTTCCCCTGCAGGTGGTGGCGGGCGTTCCGGCTCCGGAAATACAGAGACGTATGCAGCGGGCTCTCGTTGACGTGCGCCTGTGGGATGAGGTGGCCGACCGGCTGGATATTCCGGCGGAACGTTTGTCCGGCGGCCAGCAGCAGCGCCTTTGCCTGGCCAGGGCTCTGGCGCTGGAGCCCGCCGTGCTTTTGCTGGACGAGCCTACGGCCTCGCTCGACGTACACGCCGCCACCGGTATTGAGGATCTTTTGCTGCGGCTGGCAAAGCGCTATCCGCTGATTGTGGTTTCGCACAGTCCGGAGCAGGCGGTGCGACTGGCCACACGCCTGGTGGTGCTGCATCAGGGCCAGGTACTGCATGTGCTGGAAAAGGGGGAGATCCAGGCCCGAGAGCTGGCCGGTCTGCTGGCGAAGTGAGGACGGAAGGGGTGCAAACTCGCCGGAATGCAAAAAGCCCTTACGGACGCTACCGTAAGGGCATGATTTCATGGAGCCAGCTAAGAGACTTGAACTCTTGACCTGCTGATTACGAATCAGCTGCTCTACCAACTGAGCTAAGCTGGCGACCGGCTTCTATTGCCAAAAAAGAGCCGCTCTGTCAAGAAGGGCATCAGGGCCGTTCCAGCACCAGCGGGATGGCGTGCAGCTCATGGCTGATTTCTTCCGTGGGTTCCAGGCTCCAGCGGCTGGTTTCGGGCCAGCCCAGGCGCGCCGCCACAGCTTTGGCCACACCGGCCACATTGAGCACCGGATGGCGCTGGAAAACCTGGGGCAGGCCGTAGGTCAAATTACAGACCAAGCATTTGCCCGGCCGCCGGCGCAGTTCAAAGGCCAAAACCGCCCGGTCGGGCGTCACGTTCCGGCAGACCAGCCGTATGTCGTAGGCCCCCTCCTCGGCGCCGCCGAACAGCGCGTCAAAAAAATCATCCGTCCGCTGGGCCGGAAAAGCTGCATCCAGAAAATCCTGATCAAGCGTTGCCACGGTTCTACACACTCCTGCTGAGAGATACGCGCCACTGGGGGCCGCTTCACAATACCATTGCTTCTTAGCGGTAAAAATGCCCGGCCATGTTTCACAAGGCCCGCGAGTTTTCCGCAGGAGGGCTTTGCCCGCCGTCAAGCAGAAATCTCAAGCGTACGATGCGTTATGACGCAAGCCGACGCAAATCCTGATCCGTCACGCGCTGGTCCGCGCCGGGCAGGCGCTCCAGAGCAAAATCCGGCAACAATTCCGCCGGGAGCACGGACCAACCGCGCGGGTTGAGCCCGGCCAGCCGGGCCAGCAAGCCCACAATGCGCCTGGGATCCGCGCCCTGCTCGCGCAAAACCCGCAAGGACAAACTCCGGTGGCGCTTGGCCAAACGCTGGCCCTCGCCATCCAGAAGCAGCGGAATGTGCGCATACGAGGGGACAGCATGCCCCAAAAGCCGCAAAAGAGCGATCTGGCGCGGCGTGGAAGACAGGATATCCCGCCCGCGCACCACCTGGTTTACGCCCATAAGTGCGTCGTCCACGGCCACGGCCAGTTGATAGGCCAGCACGCCGTCGGAACGCCGCAAGGCGAAATCCCCGCCGCATTCCGCCAAACAAAAGGATTGGGGCCCCAGCAGCGCGTCCACAAAATCAACGCGCTCCGCCGCGCAACGCAGCCGCACGGCGGCCTTGCGCCCGGCCCGGAGCAGGGCCTCCCGCTGTTCCGCGCTCAACTCCCGGCAGATGCCGGGATAGGGCGCGCCCGCGTCATCCACATGCGGGGCCGCGGCCAGCAGGCGCAGTTCCTTTCGGGTGCAGAAACAGGGATAGATCAGGCCCGCGGCCTCCAGCCGGGCCAATGCGTCCGCGTATACGGCTGTGCGTCGGCTCTGCTCATACGGCCCGGCGGGTCCCCCCACATCCGGCCCCTGATCCCAGTCCAGACCCAGCCAACGCAGATCTTCCAATAAAGCCGTTGCGAATTCCGGCCTGGAACGCTGGGGGTCGATGTCTTCCAGCCGCAGAATAAGAACGCCCTTGCGCGCCCTCACCGCCAGCCAGGCCAGCAGGAAGGCCCAGGCATTGCCCAGATGGGCGTAGCCCGTGGGACTCGGGGCCAGCCGACCGCAAATGCGGTCCGCAGGCTGTTGCGGCGGGCCGCCCTCATGACCGCGAGGCGGCATGGGCTTATTTTTTGTTCCAGGGCATGGCCGAAAGCAGCAAGCCCAGGCCGCAGAAGCCGGTCACTCCGGCAAAGACCAGACCCGCGCCCACAAAGGCGGACAGCCAGATCATGGGCGGCCAGACGAACACTCCGGCCAGGCCCAGCAGCACCAGCGCGCCCGCGCCGATCTGAATCTGGCGGAACAGAGGCATGCTCTGCCGACCGCGCTCCACCGGCAGGCCTTGCTTGGCCCAGGTGCTGACGCCGCCTTCCATCTGCAAGGCGGGTCCTCCGGCCAGTTCTTCCAGCAGGTCACTCTGCTTGGTGGTGCGGTTGCCGGAATTGCAGGTGAATACAATGGGCAGGTCCGGGCTGGCCGGGGCCAGACGCGTCCATTTGATGACGGAAAGCGGGGCCACTTCAGCGCCGGGCACGCGCACAGCGTTTACTTCATCGGGCTCCCGGATGTCCACGAGACGGATTTTTCCGTCCCGAAGTTTTTGCAGGGTTTCAGCGGGACTGATAACAGGAAGCATGAATATACCTATGATTGCTTGCGGCTCTTGGTGCCGGAAAATTTTTTACTTTTCTGGTGGGAAGAGGAGGCCACCTTGGGAGAGGCTTTCTTATCGGAGGCACGGGCAGCGGTTTTGCCGCCCTTGGAAGCGCGCTCGGCCTTGCTTTTTTCAGCCTTGGCTGCCTTGGCGCTGCGCCGCGTATCGTTGCTGGCGACCTGCACCACTTTGTCGCGGGAGGCGCGGCGCGTTTTCACACTGCGGCGGGATTTGGCCGGGCTTTTTTTCTGCACGGAGAGTTCGCGCACGGCTTTTTCCTCGGCATAGTCGTTGAGACGGCTTTCGGCCTGGGCCACCAGGTTTTCATTGCCTTCAAAATTCACGCGGCGCGCGCCCAGGAAAGTGCTGCTGAAATAGGGGTCGCTGAGAGAGTTGATCCGCACTTTGGTGCGGCGGCGCGGGCTGTGGATGAATTTGCCGTCCCCCACGTAAATACCCGTGTGATAACCCCGGCGGGGATGGCGGAAGGCCACAATGTCACCGGCGCGCATATCTTCCTGATTCTTAATGCGCTGGCCCACCGCGGACTGCTCCCGCGCGGTGCGCGGCAACTGCACGCCCACGCTTTTGTAGGCCCAGCAGACAAAGCCCGAGCAGTCAAAACCGCCCGGACTGGACCCGCCCCGCACATAGGGGGTCCCGATGGCCGAACGGGCCTTGCGCAACAGCTGCCTGCTGGCCTGGGCCTGGTCTTCGTCCAGAGCCGCCTCATAGGAACGGCGGAAGCGCTCCACACGCATATTCTCATCGGCGGCATTCTGTTTGGCCGCGCACCCGAAAGCCAGACCGCAGCCCATAATCAGCGCACACAGTTTCAGATATTTACCCATTCGCACTCCATTTCCAGCATGTTGCGCTTGAAATTACCGCGTACCGATGAAGTCAATTCACCTTGCGACAATTTCGCGGCGCGGATCTTGTAGAAATCCGCACAGAGCATTCAGACATTTTCAATGCAAGCCATTCCGGCAATGACCGTCCCACCGGCAAGCGGCGGGCAACGGGATAAAAAAACGGGCAGGTCCATCCCGCCCATTCCGGTAATTGCGTCATTCAGGCCTTAAGATCCAGCAGCGTCCCCAGCATGGCGTCGCCGGTACGGACAACCTGGGCGTTGGCCTCATAGGTCCGCTGCGTGGAGATCATCTGCGTCATTTCACGCCCCAGATCCGTGCCGCCGGGATTAACAAAGTCCGACTCCATGGACGCCGGAGCGGTGGATACGGCCGGGTTATTGCGGACCTCGGCGGGAAGCCGTCCGGCAACGCCGGAATCCTGAAGCACGGCATCCAGCCGCACGCCCCGGCCGCCGGGGCCCGTGGCATAGACCGCGTGTTGCGGCGCAAAGCCCGCCGTGTTCACGTTGGCCACATTGTGCGCCGTAACAGCCATACCCCAAGAATGGGCATTCATGGCCGACGCGCCCAGATTCATACTGCCGGTAATGCCGCTCATCATTTACACCTTAGCGGCTCTCATAGCATAAAATCAGCCCACTGCAAAACGCTTTTTCCCGTGCCGGGCCGGATCCGCCAAATCCTACGGCAGAGCGCATTTCCGGGCTCCGGATGCGGCCAGACTGCGTTCGATGCGGGCAAAGGCGTTATGGTTGTGGATGGACTCCATGCTCTCCACCTCCACGCTGAACCAGTCCACATGCGTGTGCCGGGAAAGGCGCTGCGCCACATTGCGCACCACGTCCTCCACAAAGGCCGGGGCGGCAAAGGCGTGCTCGGTGACGAATTTTTCGTCCTCGCGCTTGAGCAGGGTATAGACCGCCGAGGAACCCGACTCTTCGGCCATCTCGATGAATTCCTCCAACCAGGAAAAGCCGGTCATGCGCACGCGCATGCGCACGATGGCCCTCTGGCTGTGCGCGCCCTCACGGCTGATGGCCTTGGAGCAGGGGCAGACGGTCATCACCGGCACGTCCAGATCCAGCAGAAAGGACTGCCCGTTTTCACCCAGTTCGCCGGTAAGGCGGCAGGCATAGGCCACGGTGCCGGGGCTGCCCGAGGCCGGGGCCGCCTTGCGGATGAAATAGGGAAAACTGAAGCGCGCCCAGGCCCGCCGCGCGCCCAGGCGTTCCTTGATGTTTTCCAGCAGGCGGCGCACCGACTGGTAGCTGATTTCCTCATTCCACTCCTCCAGGGCTTCCACAAAACGGCTCATGTGGGTTCCCTTGAAGGCCGAAGGCAGGTCCACGCCCAGGTCCACGCTGGCCACGGTCTGCTGGCTGCCCCGGGCGCGATCGCGCACCAGCAGGGGCAGCCTGAGTTCGCGCACACCCACGCGGTCGATATTCAGAGGCACTGTGGGGGCATGGCTTTGTACGTCTTCCATCAGGCCAGATCCTGTCCGGTTGTGGTCACGCTGAACGTGCCGTGTTTGACGCCGCGGCAGGAGATCAGCCGGTCGGCCAGAGCCCGCACGCGCTCGGCCTCGCCCTTGAGCACCAGCACCTCCAGGCAGTTGTAATGATCCAGATGCACATGCAGGGTGGTCACGATGATGTCGTGGTCGTCGTGCTGAATACGCATCAGCCGCCGCGCCAGATCGTTTTTGTGGTGGTCGTAGACCAGGGTCAGCGTGCCCGCGCCCTGCCCCTGGGATGTCCGCCAGTCCTCTTCGACCAGAGCCTTGCGGATCAGGTCCCGGATGGCTTCCGAACGGTTGGAATAGCCCTTGCGCGCGCAGAGCGCGTCAAAAGGCCCCAATAAATCCTCATCCAGCGATACGCCGAAACGCGCCAGTTTGCCCATACATTCCGCCTGCCGTCTGTAGAAATAATTCCAGCCCGTGCGCGCTCAGTCCGCCCGCCGCCGGATTTCCCATACCTGCACGGTCACCGGCACGGGCTGGGCATAAAGGGGCTCCACCCGCGCGGTATGCACACGCCGCCCCTGCCAGCCGCCGCTGTGCAGGGCGTGCAGAAAAGCCTCATACACTGAGCGCCCCGGCTCGGCCACCCAGGCCGCGCCGTCCGGGGCCAGGGCATGCTCCAGAAAGCGCAGCACCGGCGCCACAAAACGCTTCTCATACATGATGTCCCCGCCCCAGATCCGCGCCATGCTCCGTGCGCGCACCGCCGGGCGCCGCCAGTCCATGAGCGCCCAGCACGGCGGCGTCACGCCATTGAGAGCCGCGTTGCGCGACGCGAAATGCAGGGCGGCTTCCTCGTAATCCACAGCCGTGACCCGCGCGCCCAGCCATTGGCCCACCAGAGCGGTGAGCCCCAGGCCGCAGCCCAGATCCAGGCAGGCGCGGCCCGCGATCTCCTCTTGCCGGGCCGCCAGCCAGCCGGCCAGAGCCACGCTGGAGGGCCAGAGCTCAGTCCAGTAGGGCAGCCGCTCGTCCTCGAAATTATGAGGATCGGCGGTCATGGCATCCCAGAGTTCCTCCAGATCGGCGGCCCGCGTCAGGCGCCATTGCCGCCCCGCAGCGGCCACGCTGATTTCCGGCGTGTAGGCCTCAAGAGCGGCGCTCTGCCCTCCGGGCCCCTGAGATTCCGCCGGGGCGGATGCTGCGGATACGTATTTCACGCGAAGGAATATAGCCCAACGTCCGGGGGCTGTACAGCGGGCCGCATTGTCTCACAGCGGCGCTTCTGCTATGGTGCGTCGCGGAGGCTGAGGGAACCGCATATGGGGCAAGACATTTTTGATCTGATCATCGTCCTGGCGTTGGTCTTTTTTGCCGGACGGGGCTTTGTGCACGGTTTCGTGGGCGAAGTGGCCGGGGTGGTTTCGCTGGTGGGCGGCTTCTGGGCCGCGCACGCCTATCACTCCCTGCTGTCCCCGCGCCTCACGGCCATTGCCGACCCGGCCTGGCGGACCATCGCCGCCTACGTGCTGATCTTTCTGGCCGTGATTCTGGTCGTGGCCGTGCTGGCCCGCCTGCTGCAGAAAATCCTTTCATTTTCCTTCGTCTCCTGGGCGGACAGGCTGGCGGGCGGCCTGCTGGGCTTGGCCAAGGGGGTGCTGCTCTGCGCGCTGGCGCTGCTGGTGTTGCAAAAATTCTTTCACGACGCGCCGTTCATGCAGCATTCGCGCGTCCTGCCCTATTTCAACGCCCTGATGGAACAGGTGCGCACCTGGCTGCCGCCCGATCTCGTGTCCCGCCTGGGAATCTGAACCGGCGCGTCATATGCCCATACTCATACCAAGGATGCACAGCGTTATGGAAAAAAGCGCATTGGAAGAGTTGCAGAACGTCATCGAACGCCTGACGGGCCCGGACGGCTGCCCCTGGGACAAGGAACAGAGCCCGGAAAGCCTGGCCGACTACATTATTGAGGAAAGTCACGAGCTGGTCAGCGCCATCCGCTCGGACAAAACGGACGACATCCGCGAAGAGCTGGGCGATGTGGCCTTTCTGCTGCTCTTCGTGGCCCGTTTGTGCGAAAAGCGGGGGCAATTCAACTTCAGCGACGCCCTGAACACCAGCCGGGCCAAGATGATCCGCCGCCATCCGCACGTCTTCGGGGACACGGTCTTTGAAAACCTGGACGAGCAGCTCAAAACCTGGGAGGCCATCAAACGCGCCGAACACGCGGACGCCGACGGCGCGCCCCAGGGCATTTTCGACAGCCTGCCCGCCAGCCTGCCGCCCCTGGTCAAGGCCTACCGCATCCACTCCAAGGCCGCGCGCGCGGGCTTCACCTGGCCCGAGGACGAAGAAGTGGAACAGCAGGTGGAGGCCGAATGGCTGGAATGGCTCGACGCCTCGGCCAACGGCGACGCGGAGGCCCAGAAGCACGAACTGGGCGATCTGCTGTTCAGCATTACGGAGCTGGGCCGCCGCAAAGGCATCAAGGCCAATGAGGCTCTAGATCTGGCCACGTTGCGTTTCCTGCGCCGCTTCGCCCGCATGGAAGAACTGGCCCGGGAGCAGGGCCGGGACTTCACGGAGCTTTCCCTGGACGACAAGGACGAGCTCTGGAACGCGGCCAAGGCGGAGGAAGAAGCCCAATCCGCCGCCAAGGCCTGACGGAGACGGCCCATGCCGCTACGGACGCGACCTTCAGCTTCCTCCAGGGCCGGACGGTCGGCCGGGCTGCCCGTCCTTCTGTCGGCCGTCATGGCCTGTTGTCTGGCCTCTTGCCTAGTCTGTTGCCTGGCGGCCTGCACGCCCTCAAAACACGCGGCGCGCCCGGCCTCCGGAGCAACGCCGGCCCAGGCCGCAAGCAACGGCCTGCCCAGAGCCGACCCCGGCTATCTGCAATGGCTTGAGCGGCAATCCATGCTCGGGGCAGCACCCGAACTCACCGCCCAGGTTTCCGGCACGGAACGCATCTGGCGCAACAGCAGCACGGCCCGGCGGTTGCCTGTGCTGCTGGGGGCCGCGCCCAACTGGTTCGCGCTCAATCCGTACACCGTCAGCACAGGACAGCCCGTGTTCCGCGCCCTGGCCGGAGGGACCGGGGCCGGTTTCCCGGACGCGCTGCCCCAGGCCGGGCTCAATGGGCTGTTCGTCTCCCCCACCGGCGAGCGCGGCGACCTCTGGAACAAGCACAACCAGTCCTCGCCCGGCGGGGAAAACGTCGCCTCCCTGCGTTTTGACCCGGCCCTGGGCTCGGACGCGGACTTCGAAAAACTGGCCCAACGCCTGGAACCGTTGCAGATCCAGATGGGCGGCGAGCTGCCCCCGGCGGCCACGGGCCTGGGACCGGACTTCATTCTTCAGGCGCGGCGGGCCGCGCGCTTTGACGGCATCTACGCCATGATCGCGGTGCCGCAGAAAGACTGGGGTCTTTTGCCCCGCCTGCCGGACGAGTGGGAATGCCTGCCCCTGCGGCCCGAAGCCGTGGCGCAACTGGCCCAGCGCGGCCTTTTGCCCGACGCCCTGGTGCGCGATTCCCTGCCCTGGGCCACGCCCGGCGGCTGGGCCGCGACCGGCGAAGTGCGCGGGGCCGACGGCCGGATCCGGCGCTGGGTCTACCGCTACAGCGGCGACGCCCTGCGGCCGGTGCTGCTCTGGCAGGACCCATCGGGCCAAGCCAGGCGCATTTTTTCCGCCGCCATCATCCGGCATACCGGCCTGCAGCAGCAGACCCTGACCGGCCTGCGCCTGGAAGCCCTCATGGGCCTGGACGTGCCCGCCGGAGCGGCTGAAGACGCGGCCGCCGCGCAGGCGGCCCATCCCGGCGGCGGGGATGCGGCCCGCCTCGCCCGACTGACGCCGGGCCTGGACGCTCTGGATGAAGCCGCGCGCGAAGTGCATCGCTACGGCGGCTGGGCCATGCAGGACGACGTGCTGCCGCCCTCGCTCACGCCCGTTGTGCTGGCCGGGGCCGTGGATTTCAGCCGCGACAGCATCACCCCGGCGGCCGCCGCCTATGCCCTGCTCAGCGGCGACGCGGCCCCGCTGGCAGCCCTGCTGCGCGCCTCACAGGCCTCCGGCGTGGACCAGAGCCGCTTGGCGCGCGGTCTGCACGACTGGCAGGCCGTGGACTGGCGGCCCCTGCTGGACCTGCCGCAGGGCCGGGAACTGATCCGCAAGGCGCAGCGTCTGGCCGGAGCCCCGCCCGAGGCCATGCAACTCTGGACCACGCCCGCCTCTCTGGCCGCGCGCGCTCTGGGCCTGAAACCGGCGGAAGCATCGGCTTCGGCGGCGGACGGCAGCGGCAAAAGCGCGGCCCTGCGCGAAGCCTGCCTTTTGCTGCTGGGCTGGCGTGTGGGCCTGCCGGGCCTGAGTTTTGTGAGCCCCCAAGATCTCAGCGGGGCGCTGGACCTATCGCGCTCCACGGCGGATCTGCCCGCCAGCCTGGGCCTGACGCCTCTCTGGGGCGGCAATCCGGGCGGCGTCGCACCTGACGCGCCGTCGGCTTTCGGCGCTCTGGAACAGCAATGGGCGGACAGACAAAGTTTTCTGCACAGTATGGCCCGCCTGTTGCGCGCCCGCCGCGACGCGGGTCTGGCAGAGGGCAAACTGCTGGCGGTATTCAGCGGACCGCCGGGCTGCGTGGCCGTGCTCAGCGCCCTGCCCTCGGGCGGCTGCTGGCTGCTGGCAGCCAACTTTTCCGCTGAAAAACGCATTTTCCCCCTGGCACTGCCCGCCGGTATTACGGCGCGCACTGTCCGGGACATCGGCGGCGGCCAGGACCTATCTTCCGCCTTGACGCGGAACGGGCACGGCCTTGAACTGGAGCTGGACGGCCGCCATTCCCGCCATGTGCTGCTGGACGGCCCGGCAGCGGGCCTTGGCCGATAGAGTTTTGAGACAAAGTAACATTGAAAAGTTACTTTGCTCCAGCGGCTGCGAAAGCAGACGCCCGCGCCGAAAGCCAAGGCAGGGCCGCGTTCCCGCCGCGCGTCAGCCGTTGCCGCTGGGCGGCTTGCTTGAGCCGTTCACGGCGAAGCAGCGTTACGGATCAAGACAGCGACGATAGGCTGAGGGCAGCGTCACCTTTGAGGATGTCAATTTTCAAAGGCAATCTGTTCTAAGAAAACGCTGAGTAATGAAGATTTTTGTTCTCTGCCAAGGACGGCGAACCGCGGGCGGAGGGAGCATATTCAAACCCGGCCTTCGCACGGAATGAGCCGGACGCAGGCAGAGGGCAAAAAAACCATTAATCAGTGATTCCTAAAAGCATCCACCCCTTGCAGCAAGGAGCGACGCCATGACTTCAGACAAAGCCCCCACCCCTTCCCCGGACGCTTCGCCGGAGAGCAGGACGGACGCCATGCCCGACGCCGCTCCGGAGACCACGCGGGCCGCAACGCCGGATGGCACACACGACGATAAAAATAAGGGCGACCATGTGCCGCCGCGCGCGGAAAAACAGGCCGCGCCGGTCCCCCCCGCTGGCCGGGCCGAAAAATTCTTCCAGGCCCTCTGCTGCCTGGGCCCCCTGGTGCTGCTGGCAGTGCTGGCGGCCCAGGCCTGGCCGGATTTCTGGCAGGGCTGGCGGGGCGACGCCCTGTATTGCCCGGCAGAGGTCCGGAACATCCAGATCTTCCTGCACGCGCAGCAGGACGGGCAATGGCTCGCCCCGGGGGCGGGCCTGGCAATGGAGTCGGCGGCGGGTTTGGCGGCGCAGTGGCCGGGCTTCACCTGGTTTCTGGCCTCCCTTGCCGCGCTGCTCCCGCCCGCCCTGCTCTTTCCCCTGTCCGGGGCTCTGGCAGCCGCCCTGGCTCTGCTGGGCGTCTGGGGCCTGAGCCGCGCGGCGGGCTTCGGCTCCAAGGCGGCCCTGGCCGCCGGGCTGATTCTGCTCTGCATGCCTATTTTCGCGCCTCTGGCCCATTTCACGGGTCCGGCGGCTCTGGCGGCCGCGCTGCTGCTCTTCTCCCTGATCTGCTTCTGCCGGGGCTGGCAGGCGCAACGCGCCTGGTTCTACCTACCGGCGGGCTTTGTGCTGGCCGGTCTGGCAGGCCTGACCGGCGGGCTCTTCCATCTCTTGCTGCCCCTGCTCGCCAGCGCCCTCTTCCTGCTCTGGCGGGCCACCTTCCGCCGGGCCCAGGCTCTGGACGCCCTGACCGGCTTTGTCCTCCTTCTGCTGCTTCTGGCCCTCTGGCTGGGCGGGATCATCCTCTGGACCAACGCCGAAGCCTATATGCAAGGCCTGTTCGCCACAGTGAGGCAATGGCACGGCCCGGTGACCGCCCGCTGGTGGCTGCCCCTGGCCGTGGCCGGTCTGGGCCTCGTGCCCTGGATCGGCATGGTGGTCTGCGTTTCCTGGCAACGGGTGCTGCGCTCAGCCTGGAGCGATCTCAAGGCCTCCCGAGCGGAACGCGCCGGTTCGGCCTTTGTCTGGATAAGCATGGTGCTGGCTTGTCTGCTGAGCCTGTTCATGCCCATGGCGCAGCTCCAGAGCGTGGCAGTCTGCCTGGCCTGCCTGGCCGCGCCCCTGCTGGGCAAGGCCCTGCTGCGCCTGCCCCATCTGGGCAGCCGCCTGTTTTACCTCATCGCGGCTCTCTGCCTGCTGCACGCGGGCATGGCTCTGGTAGCGGCGAGCTTCGGCTTTTCCCTGGACTGGATGGCGCGCTTTTTCTCCTGGCCCCTCAGCCCGGAACAGCGCGAAATGATTCTGGGGCTCAAGGCCCTGCCCGTGCTCGGCACGCTCTGCCTGCTGGCCGCCGTGACCATGACCCGTTTTATCCGGCGGGACCATCCGGGCGGCGCGCTGCTGTTCTGCACTCTGGTGGCCGTGATTCTCACCCAGCCGGCTGCCCTGATGCTCGCGCCGGAGCTGGCGGCCCTGCCTGAGGCCCATCTGAGCCGCCTCCAGGACATCCGGATGCCGACCATGCCGGAAAACGCCGTGACGCCCGCCGCGCCCGCGACGCCGCAGGAAGAAGGTGCGCCGCCCGTCCCGGTCGCGCCGGAAGCAACTCTGCCGGACCAGGCCCCGAACCAAGCCTCGGAGCAGGCACGGGAGAATGCCGCACCCGCGCCGGAACCGGCAGCGCAGCCCGAGGCCGCCCGGCCTGAAACACAGCCGGAAACGCCGCAAGCCGTCGAGCCCCTGCCGGAAACCGCGCGCGAAGCCGGGCCGGAGCAGACGACCACTCCCGCACCCGTGGCAACGCCCGAGGCCGCTCCCCAACCCTTACCGCAAAGTGGGAAGCAGGAAAACGCGCCCGCCGCGCCCTCTTCCGCCAACTGATTTATTCCATCACACAAGAAGTCAAGAGAGCCGCTCCGGATGTGTTCCGAAGCGGCTCTCTTGACTTCCGCCGCGATCAGACGCGGAAGTCAGGGCATTTCAAGGTTGAAATGCTCTAGGGCCTGTTAATACTATTTCAGAGCTATAACAATTAACGCAAAGACGACAAAGGCCAGGAACATGAC
>OMGS01000328.1_pt1 | contig 32752 bp, 22 predicted proteins | sample 1646081 | NCBI WGS metagenome assembly OMGS01 (sample SAMN05578591, study PRJEB25193) | human gut metagenome | biome: Human Microbiome; feature: human-associated habitat; material: feces | host: Homo sapiens | place: USA:Birmingham | reverse complement strand
AACGTAACTGCCTTCCCGAGATTGCCACGGGCGCAAAGCGCCCTCGCAATGACAATTCTGATAGCCTCGCGCCGCCGAATCACTGCTGCAATACCTGCAACTGCCATAGGCGCTCAGGGAGCGCCGCTACAGACGCAATCGGTGCGCACCATTTAGACGGCACTCTGTGCCAACTGCAAGCAACTGCCGCGTCGGCCCGTTGGCCTCCCCGCAATGACCAATCTGAGAGCCCTGCATTTTCCACTTTCCCACGATCCTGTCTTCTTTCAGGAGGAACTATGAAACACAATCTCCACGCCATTCGGGAAGGGACCATGAAGGTCGTCTTCCTGCTGACGGCCTGCATCTCCATCCTTGCCGTGGCGCTCATCTGCATTTTCCTGTTTGCCAACGGCATCCCCACCATGCATAAGATCGGCCTCGGCAAATTCCTGTTCGGCATGACCTGGGCGCCGAACCAGGACCTCTACGGCATCTTCCCCATGATCATCGCCAGCATCCTCGTCACGGGCGGCGCGATCCTCATCGGCGTCCCGCTGGGCCTGCTGTGCGCGCTGTATCTGGCGCGCTTCTGCCCGAAGCGCCTCTACAGCGTGCTGAAGCCCGCCGTCGATCTGCTGGCCGGCATCCCGTCCATCGTCTATGGCTTCTTCGGCCTTGTCGTGCTCGTCCCGGCCCTGCAGGCCATGTTCGGCAGCGGCAAGAGCATCGTCACGGCCTCCATCATGCTCGGCATCATGATCCTGCCGACCATCATCAGCGTCTCGGAATCGTCCCTGCGCGCCGTGCCGGAGAGCTATTACGAGGGCTCGCTCGCGCTGGGCGCAACGCATGAGCGCAGCGTGTTCTCCGCCGTGTTCCCTGCCGCGCGCTCCGGCATCCTCGCGGGCATCATCCTCGGCGTCGGCCGCGCCATCGGCGAGACCATGGCCGTCGTGATGATCGCGGGCAACCAGCCCATCCTGCCCAAGAGCCTGCTCAGCGGCGTGCGCACCCTGACGGCCAATATCGTGCTGGAGATGGGCTACGCCACGGACCTGCACCGCGAGGCCCTCATCGCCTGCGGCGTGGTGCTGTTCGTGTTCATCCTGCTCATCAATCTGTGCTTCTCCGCCGTGAAACGAAAGGCTGACGCAACATGAAAAAAACGGAACGTTCGAAACCGAGCGCCGGGCGCACGAGCCGCGCATCCTACCGCCGCCATCCGATGTCGCTTGTCCAGCGCATCGCCGTCACGGCCTCTGCCGTGATCACCTTCGCCATTCTCGCCGCGCTGCTGGCCTATATCCTCATCATGGGCGTGCCGAACCTGAAGCCGAGCCTGTTTGCCTGGCATTATACGTCGGATAACTGCTCCATGACGCCCGCTATCATCAATACGCTCCTCATGGTCGTGCTGTCTCTGCTGCTGTCCGTCCCGTTCGGCATCGGCGCTGCCATCTACCTCGTGGAGTATGCCAAGCGCGGCAATAAGCTCGTCAAGGTCGTCCGCCTTACGGCAGAGACCCTCTCGGGCATCCCATCCATCGTCTACGGCCTGTTCGGCTACCTGATGTTCGTCATCGCCCTGAACATGGACAAGTCCATGCTGGCAGGCGCGCTCACGCTGGCCATCATGGTCCTGCCGACCATCCTCCGCACGACGGAGGAGGCCCTGAAGGCCGTGCCCGATTCGTTCCGCGAGGGCAGCTTCGGCCTCGGCGCGGGCAAGCTGCGCACGGTGTTCCGCATCGTGCTGCCGTCCGCCGTGCCCGGCATCTTCTCCGGCATCATTCTGGCCATCGGCCGCATCGTCGGCGAGACGGCCGCCCTCATCTTTACGGCCGGTACGTTCAGCGGTGTCGCGGGCGGTGTCATGGAATCCGGCCGCACGCTGGCGGTGCATATGTACTGCCTGCTCAACGAGGGCCTGCACCGCAGCGAGGCCTATGCCACGGCCGTCGTGCTGCTGGTCATGGTCATCGGCATCAACGCGCTGTCCGGCGCCGCGGCAAAGCGAATTGCCCGGCGCACGCAGTGAGCGCAACAGGAAGGAGTTCCCATATGGAACAGGATAAGATCGTAATCGAGCACCTCAATCTCTGGTATGGCAGCTTTCAGGCGCTGAAGGACATCAACCTCCGCCTGCCCGCCAATGAGATCACGGCCTTCATCGGCCCGTCCGGCTGCGGCAAGTCGACGCTGCTCAAGTCCCTCAACCGCATGAACGACCTCGTGGAGGGCTGCCGCATCGAGGGCACCGTCACGCTGGACGGCGAGGATATTTTTTCCCGCAAAATGGACGTGAACCTGCTGCGCAAGCGCGTCGGCATGGTCTTCCAGAAGCCGAATCCCTTCCCCATGAGCATTTATGACAACGTGGCCTATGGCCCGCGCACCCACGGCATCCGCTCCCGCGTGAAGCTCGACGAGATCGTCGAAAAATCGCTGCGCGGCGCGGCGATCTGGGACGAGGTCAAGGACCGCCTGAAAAAGAGCGCCCTCGGCATGTCCGGCGGCCAGCAGCAGCGCCTGTGCATCGCGCGAGCCCTTGCCGTGGAGCCGGAGGTCCTGCTGATGGACGAGCCGACGAGCGCTCTTGACCCGATCTCCACTTCGCGCATCGAAGAGCTTGCCATGGAGCTGAAAAAGGATTATACTATTGTTATGGTCACGCACAATATGCAGCAGGCCGCCCGCATCTCGGACAAAACGGCGTTTTTCCTGCTGGGCGATATGGTCGAATTCGGCCCGACGGAGAAGATCTTCTCCATGCCGCAGGACCGTCGCACCGAAGATTACATCACGGGGAGGTTTGGCTGATGCGCATCCGCTTTGACGAGCAGCTGGAGCTGCTCAACCGGAAACTGATTGAAATGGGCGCGCTGTGCGAGGACGCGATCTCCGCCTCCATGCACACGCTGAAAAATGAAACGGACAAGCAAAGCGCCGAAAAGGCGGCCGCGCTGGAGCGCGAGATCGACCACAAGGAGCGCGAGATCGAGAGCCTGTGTATGAAGCTTCTGCTGCAGCAGCAGCCCGTTGCGCGCGACCTGCGCACGATCTCCTCGGCCCTGAAAATGATCTCCGATCTGGAGCGCATCGGCGACCAGGCCTCGGACATCGCGGGCATCACCGGCTACATCGAGGATGAGCAGCTCAAGTCGGGCACGCACATCTATGAAATGGCCCGCGCCGCCAGCCGCATGGTCACGGACAGCGTCGACTCCTTCGTCCGCAAGGATCTCGGCAAGGCCCGTGCCGTCCAGAAGGAGGACGACATCGTCGACGGCCTGTTCGACACCGTGAAAAACGAGCTGGTCGGTCAGATCACCGAGCACCCGGACCTGAGCGGCGAGTGCCTCGATCTTTTGATGATCGCAAAGTATCTCGAGCGCATCGGCGACCATGCCGTGAATGTGGCAGAGTGGGTCGAATATTCCATCACCGGCGCACATGCCGGAGAGTAAGGGGAACTTTTTATGATCTATTTGCTGGAGGACGACAGCGCCATTCGTGAGCTTGTCGTCTACACGCTCTGCAGCACCGGGCTGGAGGCCACGGGCTTCGCCGCGCCCTCGGAGTTTTATGACGCCATGGAGCGCGCCCTGCCGGAGCTGCTGATCCTGGACATCATGCTGCCGGAGGAGGACGGGCTTTCCATTCTGCGCCGGCTGCGCGCCAGCCCGCGCACGGAGCACCTGCCCGTCATGATGCTCACTGCGCGCAGCAGCGAATATGACAAGGTCATCGGGCTGGACGGCGGCGCGGATGATTATCTTACAAAGCCGTTCGGCATGATGGAGCTGATCTCCCGCGTGCGCGCTCTGCTGCGCCGGGCGGAGTTCGGCCGCGAGCGCCGCGAGACGCTGCGCTGTGGGGACATCGAGTGCGACACCACCACGCACACCATGCGCGCCTGCGGCGAGGAGCTGACGCTCACGCTGAAGGAATACGAGCTGCTGCACCTGATGCTCGAGCACCCAATGCAGGTCTTTACGCGTGACCGGCTGCTTTCCAGCATCTGGGGCTATGAATTTGACGGCGAGAGCCGCACCGTGGACGTCCATATCCGCTCCCTGCGCCAGAAGCTCGGCGCAGCGGGCGGCCAGATCGAGACGGTCCGCGGTGTGGGCTACCGCCTGCGGGAGACTGCGGTATGACAAAACGAATTTTCCGGTCCATTTTTCTGGTGGCCCTCGTCGTGCTCCTGCTGAGCGTGGCGCTGCTGTCCGTCGTGTTTTATAACGACTATGCCGTGCAGTACCGCTCGGAGCTGAAGAGCGAGGCCCTCTCCATGGCCCATGCCATCAACGGCGGCCTTGCGGAGGAGGACTACCTGCGCTCGCTGGAGCAGGATAAGATCTCACCGATCCGCATCACCTGGATCGGCGCCGACGGCACCGTCCGCTATGACAACGAGGCCGCCCCCGCGCAGATGGAGAACCATGCCGCGCGCACCGAGGTGGCTGACGCCCTGCGCTACGGCGCGGGTGAGAGCGAGCGCTATTCCGCGACGCTGTCCCAGAAGACGTTCTACTATGCCTGCCGCCTGCAGGACGGCACGGTGCTCCGGCTGGCCGGAACGCGTGATTCCGTGCTCGGAATTCTGGTGCGGATGCTGCGCCCGGCCGTTGCGGCCGTGCTTGTCGCCATTGCGCTGGCGTGGCTGCTGTCCTATCGTCTGTCGAAGCGCATCGTCCGCCCGCTGAATGCCCTCGACCTGGAGCATCCGGAGCAGGCGGAGGCCTATGACGAGCTTTCCCCCCTGCTGGAGAAAATTTCCGCCCAGAACCGGCAGATCGCCGCGCAGATGGACGAGCTGCGCCGCCGCCAGACGGAGTTCACCGCCATCACGGAGCACATGAACGAAGGCCTGCTCATCGTCGACGCCCGGACGAACCTGCTGTTCTGCAATCCGAGCGCGCGCCGCCTGCTGCAGATCGAAAATGTCGAAAAGCAGTCCGTGCTGGCCGTGAACCGCAGCGAGGACTTTCGGGAGGCCGTGCAGCGCGCTCTGTCGGGCGAGCATGACCTGCGCACCCTGACGCTCGACGGCCGCATCTACCAGCTCATGGCCAACCCGGCTATGGAGGACGGCCGCCTTGCGGGCGCGGTGCTCGTGCTGCTGGACGTGACGGAGCGCGAGGACCGCGAGCAGCTCCGCCGCGAATTCACGGCGAACGTCTCCCACGAGCTGCGCACGCCGCTGACGTCCATCTCCGGCTTTGCCGAGCTCATCCGCGACGGCATCGCAAAGCCGCAGGACGTGCAGCACTTCGCCGGGAACATCTATACCGAGGCCCAGCGCCTCATCGCTCTGGTCGGCGATATCATCCGCCTGTCCCAGCTCGACGAGGGCAGCGTGGGCAGCGAAAAGACGGACCTGCGCCTCGACGGCATGGCCGCGAGCGTCGTCTCCCGCCTGCAGGACGCGGCCGCGCAGCACGACGTCACGCTCCGCACGGACCTGAAGCCCTGCCGCGTGCACGGCATCGCGCAGATCGTGGACGAGCTGATCTACAATCTCTGCGACAACGCCATCAAGTATAACCGCAAGGGCGGCAGCGTGACCGTCAGCACGGCGGAGGAGAACGGCCAGCCTGTCCTCCGCGTGGCGGATACCGGCATCGGCATCCCGGCAGCGGAGCAGGACCGCGTGTTCGAGCGCTTCTACCGCGTGGATAAGAGCCATTCGCGCGCCATCGGCGGCACGGGGCTCGGCCTGTCCATCGTGAAGCATGCTGCGGCCTATCACCACGCCCGCGTTGCGCTGGAGAGCACCCTCGGCACGGGTACGACCGTCACCGTCACCTTCCCCCGCCCCGGCGAGGCGTAAGAAAACAGAACGAGCCGCTGCGGTTCTGCCGCAGCGGCTTTTTGCGCGCAAATGTTGGGGCGATGAGGTGCCTTGCAGGGGGCGGCATGCAGAAATGAATGAATACTGAAGACTGAAAAATGAAGAATGAATCATTCACGGGCCTTCGGTCACGCGATGTAGGGGCCGGGCTGTCCCCTCCCGGCGACGCACTTCCGACCCGTATAGGCCGCCGTCAAAATGGCAAACGCCCCCGAATTGTCATTGCGAGGCCCCAAAGGGGCCGTGGCAATCTCGGGAAGGCAGTTACGTTTTCGCCGGGAGTGCCCTGTTATCCACCCCGGTCCTGCGAGATTGCACCCCAAGGGCACTTCCTCGCGCTTCGCGCTCAGGGCGCCACGTCGCTTCGCTCCTCGCAATGACAAATCGGAGGCGATCACCATTTTAACGGCGGCCGGTACGGACTGGAAGTGCGCAGCCGGGCCCGGCTGTCCGCTCCCCTGCGGCGGCCTTGTAAAACTTTCCGCTTTCCGGTTTCAAGTTTCCACTTGCCGCTCCCCTGCGTTTTACTTTTTATGCTTTGCAAACAGGAACGCACCGATGAGGGCGGACAGGGGCACAGCGAGGATAACGCCGACGGAGCTGGCGATGGCCTGCACCATCTCCACGGAGAAGAACGTGCCGCTCATGAGCTGGGAGAACGACGGCTCGAGCGAAGAGAGATAGATCATCAGCACGAGCGAGCTGCCGACGAGGGCAAGGATGAGCGTATTGGTCATCGTGCCGACCATATCGCGGCCGATGTTCATGCCGGAGCGCAGGAGCTGGCGGCGCGTGAGCGCCGGGTTGACGGCCACAAGCTCATTCATGGCGGAGCTGATGCTCATGGCTACGTCATTCACCGCGCCGAGGGCCGCGATGACAATGCCGCCGACGAGCAGATCGCCGAGCTGCAGCGAGTGCATGGGATCCTGCCCCTGCTTGATCTGCAGCAGGGCCTCGATGGTCGGCTCGGCGGAATACATCTTATAGCCGTTCACGCGCAGCAGGGCGCAGGCCAGCTCGCCGAACAGGGCCGCGAAAGCAACGCCGGAGATCGTGCCGAGGATGGCGCAGAGCGTCTTACGGTTCACACCGCCGAGGATAACAAACTCCACGACCGTCACATAGGCGCACATGCCGAGAATGGTCGGCAGCGTCGGCCAGCCGCCGAGGAGCAGCGGGATGAGGATGGAGAAAATGCACACAACCGTCAGGCCGAGGCCGAGCAGCGACTTTGCGCCGACCCTCCGGCCGACGAGCACCGTGACAACAAGGAAGGCCAGCACCACGAGGGCCAGCGGCACGGTGCGGTCGTAGTCCTGCAGCGTCATGCTGCTGATCTCCCCGTCCTCCTCCGTAACGGCGACGGTCACGGCGTCGCCCGCCTTCAGGATCGTGCCATAGAGATAGCTCAGCTGGTTCGGCAGCTCATAGACCTGCCCGCGGTATTTGCCGGAGCGCAGCTCCACGCGGACAGTCTGCTTGCCGACGGGGATGTCCTCATAGTCCTGCTGGCCCTGATAGGCATTATCCGTGACCTCGACGACGCGGCCGCGGACATAGTGCGTGGCCTGCTGCACCGTCGACATCGGTACCGAGGGGGTCTGCTGCGCAAGGCCATAGAACACAAGGAACACGACGGCCGCCGCCAGCAGCACCCACAGGCTGCGCCGCAGGCCTGGCGCGCAGGAGCGCAGCGCCAGCACGGTCAATGCCGCGCCGCCGCAGGCCGTGAGCACAAGGGCGGCGGCGTCCGTCAGCCCGGCCTCGCCGCGGACGAGCCGGACGGCGAGCACGATGCAGGCAGCAAGGAAAAACAGTGCGCCCAGAACGGCAGAGGCCAGACGCGGCAGGGTGAGCTTCTTCATGGGGCAACCTCCGAAAATGTTTATTAACGATTCTATTATACCGTCCGGCCCATGGGCTGTCAACCCTGCGGGCTGTATGAGACGCAGGGCCAAAAAGCGGAATAACGCGGCATATCTTTGGCAATTCTGCCGAAAAAAGTAAAATCTCCGTATGAGCATCCTGTTTTCTATGGCAATCGCAGAGAAAGTATGGTATCATAAACTCATCATACTGCCCTCTGCATATGCAGGGGGGACAGAAAAGGAGGATAATCTAATGAGGAAACACCTCAGTCGGGTCATGGCGGCGCTCCTTGTGCTGGCAATGGCCCTGACGATGCTGCCCGCCGTATCGGCTGCGAAGGAACGCTTCACGGCCACGCCCATCGACGGCATCCCGGAGAGCGGGCAGTCGTTCGTCATCTACAGTGCGCCCGCAGGCGGCGTGTTCTCGCCGGAGGCCTCCGGCGGCGCAGTCGGCGTTTCGGCCGCTTCCGGCTCCGAGGAGTCTGCAAACCTGACCGTGCAGACGGGCGCAGGTGCCTATCAGGCCGTGAAGAACGCGGACGGCACCTACTACCTGACGTGCGGCGGCCAGTATCTGACCGTGGACAGCGCCGAAAAGCTCACGTTCGAGAACGAGCCGAAGTCCGGCTCCTCCATGAGCTCGAAGTGGAAGATCGCCGACGCAGGTAAGGACTACGACGGCTTCTCCATCGCCAGCGCCGAGGTCAAGTACAACAACTACGAGATCTTCCTGGAGTTCTATACCGCCTTCAAGGCCTGGACGTACAAACCGAACAGCGACTGGAGCATTTACGTCTTCCGCTTCTTCTCCGTGGACGGCACGGCGGACCCGGACAACGACGGCTACATCGGCACGCGCCCCGAGGCCGGCGAGCTGCCGAAGGACGGCCAGACCGTCGTGATCTACAACGACAACGCGGGCGCCGTCATGGGCCCGCAGACGGATGACACCACCGCCCCCTCGCTGACGGGCGTCGAGGCCACGCCGAAGGGCAGCGGCATCGAGGTCGGCAACGGCGGCCTCATCTTCACCGTTCACACCGACGGCACCTACTACACGTTCGAAAATCAGGGCAAGTTCCTGCGCACGTCCGAGAACCAGTCCGACGGCTCGAACGCAGAGTGCCTGTACTTCGACACCGTCGAGAGCGACTACACCAAGTGGACGCTCGAGAAGACGTCGGAGGGCTACATCATCTATAACAAGACGGCAAAGTACAAGAACAATAAGGTCTGCATCGAGTACTTCAGCAACGGCTTCAGCGGCTGGACCTACAACGGCAGCCTCGAGCTGTTTGCCATGAAGTTCTACCCTGTGCAGGACGAGCTGAACATCGGCTATGTTCTGAACCCGAAGGTCGCCTTCAAGGCGGCCGACGCCTATCAAGGCCTGGACTACACGTTCTCCGTCACACTGGACGACCTGTCCGACATCACGGAGATGACCGTGCAGTATCAGACGACCGGCGCAGCCGTCACCCTGACGGCCGGCTCCGTCGAGGGCAAGGTCTACACCTACACCGTCCCGATGGCCGCCCTGGCAGGCCGGACGAGCCTGAAGCTCTCGGCCAGCGCGAAGAACAGCTTCGGCATGACCTATTCCGGCGAGACGACCGTGCAGGTCCTCGATGAGCCGGTGCTGACGAATGTCATGCCCGCGGCCAACGAGGCCACCGGCGCAAACAAGCGCCCGGAGATCGGCGCAGTCGCCGCCAACCTCGGCGAAGGCCCGACGTTCTCCATGAAGCTCAACGGCGAGAGCGTCACGCCCGTTCTGAAGGACGGCAGGCTCACCTACACCCCGGCGAAGGATCTGGCAGACGGCAAGTACGTCGTCGAGCTGAGCGTGACCCGCAAGGACGGCAAGAAGGCCGAAAAGATCTGGTCGTTCTTTGTCGGCGAATCCGGCCTCAGCCTGTATTTCGGCCAGATGCACTCCCACACCGCGGAGTATTCCGACGGTGCTGGCACGCTCGAGGACGCTTATGAGCATGCCATGCAGGCCAAGGACGTCGACTTCCTGATCGTCACGGACCACTCGAACTACTTCGATACGAAGAGCTCCGCCACGAAGACGAGCTACTACGACCTGTCCTCGCTCGAAAAGACCGCGGACGGCACCATGACGAAGTGGGAAGAGGCCAAGAAGACGGCCGAGAAATACAACGCCATGTCCACGGATTTCATCGCCGCCTACGGCTACGAGATGACGTGGTCCGGCGGCCCCGGCCACACGAACACCTTCAATACCTACGGCATCGTTTCCCGCAATAACGGCGAGCTCAATGAGAAGAGCAACAGCTATGCGGGCATGCACCTGTATAACGACCTGATGGTCAACGCGAACAAGGGCCTCGATGTCAACGGCGAAGCCGTCGCGGCTGGCGTGAAGACGAAGTGGCTCGAAAATGCTCCGGTCGTCTCCCAGTTCAACCATCCGGGCACGACGTTCGGCACGTTCGATGACTTCGCGGGCTATACCCCGTCGCGCGACGTCGTTCTGAACCTCGTCGAGGTCGGCAACGGCGAAGGCGCAGTCGGCGGCAGCTCCTATTGGCCGAGCTACTCCGAGTATGACAAGGCTCTGTCCAAGGGCTGGCATGTCGCGCCGACGAACAACCAGGATAACCACAAGGGCAAGTGGGGTGACTCCAACACCTGCCGCGACGTCATCGTGACCGACGACTTCACGGAGGTCGGCCTCTACGCCGCCATGGCCGAGCGCCGCGTCTACGCCACCGAGGACCAGAACCTCGCGATCTACTATTATCTGAACGACACCCTCATGGGCGGCATCATCTCGCTCGAGGACGGCCAGACGCTCGAGACCGTCCGCGTCAAGGCGAGCATCGCCGACCCCGACGGCGAGGAGCTGGGCAAGGTCGAGGTCATCGGCGCAAACGGCATCACCGTCAAGACGTTCGAGATCTCCGGCTCGACCTATGAGCTTGACGCCGAGCTGCCGAACACCGAGCCTTACTACTACCTGAAGGTCACGCAGGCCGACGGCAACAAGGCCGTGACGGCTCCGGTCTGGGTCGGCGAGGCCACGCCCATCACGGCGGATCTGAAGAACAGCACCGCCCTGAGCACGGTCGGCACCTCTGAGACCATCACCTCCACCATCACGAACGCGGCCACCGCGAACTACCAGATCAGCAAGGTCGAGCTGACCGTCACGGCGGGCGGCACGACGACGACCGTCGAGACCCAGACCCCGGCCAAGACGCTGGCTCCGGACCAGAAGGAGACGTTCTCCTTCACGTTCAAGCCCACCGCCGCCGGTGCGCAGACCCTGCGCGTGCTCTACACCGGCACCTACGAGGGCGAGGAATTCCAGTGTGCCGCAACGCTGGAGCTCAAGGTCTATGACGCGGCCGACCTCATCAACGTCGGCGTCGACCACGGCCACGACAACTACTACCTCTCCGGCGACTATGCCGGAAGCGCCGGCAACTTCATCAGCTTCTGCGCAGACAACGGCGTGAAGTGCAGCTACATCGAGGCCGGTCAGTTCACCTATGACAATCTGAAGAACTACACGCTCCTCGTTCTGACGGTCCCGTACCGCCGCAACACGGCCAAGGCCACAATGTACACCGAGGCCGAGATCGCCGCGCTGAAGCAGTACACGGACAACGGCGGCAAGGTCATCCTCTGCTCCAAGTCCGACCGCGACAACAAGTATGACAACTGCGCCGAGAACTCCAACGCCCTGCTCACCGCCATCGGCGCGCACTCCCGCATTGTCAACGGCATCATCGTCGACAATGACCTGAAGGCGAACGAGGCCTACCGTCTCTACCTCTCCTCCAAGGAGAACTTCAACACCGAGCATCCGTTCACCGCGGGCGCCTACACGTCCTCGAACGCCTTCGGCACCACCCCCGCGACGGACAACCAGACCGGCTTCCAGCTCTACAACGGCGGCCCGGTCGAGGTCCTCGACGAGAGCAAGGTGCAGGTCCTCGTGCGCGGCTACCAGAGCACCTGGGGCACGCACTACGACGGCTACTTTGACGGCAGCTCCTTCGTGCCGGAGTACGACGAGTCCGTCGACGGCCGCGTGACCGTCAAGAAGGGCGACGTCAATGTCATGACCTACGAGGATCTGCCCGGCGGCGGCTGGGTCATCACCTCCGGCGTGACGTTCTTCAGCAACTACGACATCAAGAGCGATCAGGATTATGCCAACCGCTTCATCCTGCGCAACATCCTCAACTCCCTGAAGCCCGCCGAGACCGTCACGAAGATCGCGGATGTTCACAAGGCTGCGGAGAAGGAAGAATTCACGGTCGCGGGCACCGTCACGGCCAATGCCTCCGGCTATGACAAGAACACTGCGTTCTTCGACTGCATCTATGTGCAGGACGACACGCGCGGCATCAACGTCTTCCCGGTCGCGGGCAACTATGCCGAGGGCATGAAGGTCCGCGTCCACGGCGGCGTGACCTACTACTGCGGTGAGATCGAGCTGAACCTCAGCAGCGATTACAACGGCAGCATCGAGATCATCTCCGACGATATCACCCCGCTCGAGCCGCAGCTCGTCACGGCGAAGGCCGCGATGGCGGACGAGAACATCGGCAACCTGATGCGCGTCGAGGGCAAGATCACCGAGATCCATAAGACGGCAGGCGTCATTGACAAGATCTATGTGCAGGATGAGACCGGCACGGCCCTCCTGTTCATCAACGGCTACATCACGAGCACGGACACGAGCCTCGACAAGCTCACGGTCGGCATGACCGTCAGCGGCATCGGCATCGGCTCCCGCGACGTCGATGAAGAAAGCGCCGACAGCGCCATCTTTGCCCGCCTGCGCGTGCGCGACCGCGCGGACATCCACGAGATCTCCGCACCGCACACCCACACCTGGGGCCCGTGGGAGACCACAGAGCCGGCCGGCTGCTTCCACGAGGGCACGCAGACGCGCAGCTGCTCCGGCTGCGGCGAGACGGAGACCCGCACGATCCCGGCCAATTCCGATAACTGCCCGTCCAAGGCCTTCACCGACCGTCCGGACCGGGGCTGGTACCACGAGAGCGTGGACTATGTCCTCGAGAACGGCCTCATGAACGGCATGGGCAAGGGCAAGTTCGAGCCGGACACCACCCTCAACCGCGCCATGGTCGCCACGGTCCTCTATCACCTCTCCGGCGACAAGGTCAGCGCGACGAACGCCTTCCCGGACGTCCCGGCGAACGAGTGGTACGGCGAGGCCGTGGCGTGGGCCCAGCAGAAGGGGATCGTCACGGGCTTCGAGGACGGCACGTTCCGCCCGATGGAGGAGATCAGCCGTCAGGACATGGCGCTCATGCTGCAGCGCTATGCGAAGACCGTCAAGGGAACAGACACGACCCCGACGGGCGACCTCAGCCGCTGGCCGGATGCCGGTCTGGTCGGCTCGTGGGCTGTTGACGCGCTGCGCTGGTGCGTCGGCGCGGGCATCATCAACGGCAAGGACGGCGGCCTCCAGCCGACCGGCAACGCCACCCGCGCAGAGTTCGCGACCATCCTCATGCGCTACGCGAAGCTGTAACAGAACAAAGCACAAGGGCAGGCCAAGTCCGCATTCACGTAAGGACGAAAGGTGCTCAAAAGAATACGGCATAGCTTACGATCATGTAGGCTATGCCGTTTCTTTTTGCTCTTGTTGTGAGATATCGACTACGCCGATAAAGTTCCACCAGATGACCAAGGTCTGCTTTTTTGACCGTCAATCCTTTCGCTTATTATACCACGCAGATATCATATCTATGTTAAGCAAGAGGTTTTTGGGACGATTGGAACACCGAAAGACTGGCTTTTACGACCCGGCTGACAAAATGGATCATTTCCTCTTTGCTGTACTTGTCATACCCCTCCACAACGACATGCATCAAACCGTTTGACAGATGGGTATACATCATCTCAAGCTCTGTTTCGCTGGCATTGGGCAGTTCTTTCCGCCAGTAAGCAATGCTGTCCTCCTTGGCCAAGGCGATCATCCGCAGCAGGACGGTCGAGCTTGTGTTGCCCAGAATCAGCACCCGGCAGGCCTCCTGATTCTGATCGACCATATCATAGATGGCCTCGATCAGCGCCGTCACATCAAAGGAATTGACATAGCGAAGGGATTTCTCGAATGCATCGATGAGTTCATTCTCAATGCTCTCCATCAGGGCGAAGCAATCGCTGTAATGGGCATAGAAGGTGGCACGGTTAAGCTGCGCCAGCGCGCAGACCTCCTTCACCGTAATCCTACTGACCGGCTTTTCCTTCAGCAGCTCCAAAAAGGACTGCTTGAGCACCATTTGCGTATAGCGTTTCCTTGCATCCAGCTTCTCCATTTTGCGCTCCTCACAAAAAGTTTACAAAATTCTGCAACACTCCGGCACGACGTGTTGCTTTTCTTTCAATTGCAGGGCAAATGCCGATTGTTTCTGATCTGCCTCTCCAGTATACTATACTTGTGAAAGATAATCAACACCTGTATGATTATCTTGAGAGGAGGTCTTTTGAATGTATGATAAATATCTTGTTACAGGCGCTACCGGCTTCCTTGGTAGGGTTGTTGCGGAGGAGCTGGTACGCCGCAAGGCGCAGGTGCATGCGCTTGTGCTGCATGATGACCCCTATACCGATTTGCTCCCGAAGGAGGTACGCACCGTCATTGGTGATGTGTGCGATAAAAGCTCACTGTCAGACTTCTTCGCGGATGCCGACAGCCGTACCTGTGTGATTCACTGCGCCGGTATCGTCTCCGTCGCGTCCAGACCCGGTCCGAGGCTCTATCAGGTCAATGTAGGTGGGACAGGGCAGCTCCTGCAGCAATGCATGGCGCATAAAGTGGGCAAGCTGGTCTATGTCAGCTCCGTTCATGCCATCCCGGAGCAGCCAAAGGGCTGCCCCATTACAGAAAACTGTGAATTCTCGCCGGGGCTTGTGGACGGTGATTACGCCAAGAGCAAGGCCGCTGCCACCGAGCTGGTCTACGACGCGGCGGCGTGCGGGTTGAACGCCAGCATTGTATTCCCCTCCGGCATCATCGGACCGGACGATTTACAGGGAGGGAGCTTCACCTCAATGGCAAGATCCTTTCTTGCCGGGAAGCTGCCTTTCGCCGTTCGCGGCGGATATGACTTCGTGGATGTGCGGGATGTGGCAAATGGCATTCTCGCCTGTTCCGAAAGCGGAGAGCCCGGTAAAGGCTACATTTTGTCCGGCCACTATGTCACGATTCGCAGAATGCTGCAGATCATCGGGGCGGCGGCAAAACGGCGGTATCGGCCCATCTGCTTGCCTCTGGGTCTTGCAAGGCTGGCCGCTCCGTACTACGAGCGCCGGAGCTTGAAGGATCGAAAGCCATTGTTTTTCACCCCATATTCCATTTCCGTTCTTGCCTCAAACGGCTGCTTCAGCCATGCGGCTGCATCGAAGTGCTTTGCATATCAGCCGCGCCCGCTGGAGCAGACCCTGCGGGATATGGCCGCATGGCTCATTGCACAGAAGGAAGCGGGCAAGGCGCTGCCTCATCTCATCCGGCGCCCCACGATCAGTGGCGCCCGCTGCTGAGCTGCTCTGTGTTTCGACTTTCTGCAGCACATCCGGGTTATTTCTCCGGGTGTGCTGCTTTTTATCGCTCCGCTTGCCCTCTTGCTTTTCTTCCGAGATTCGTATATACTGAAATTGTGTTGTATTTTTTTATCGGTATGGAGGGGACGGCGCGGCACGGCTGTGCAAGCGTCTGACAGGCTGCCCTGCATCCTGAACGGCTGCAAAGGAAAGGGAACGTTATGACCTGTGACGAGGTTTTTTACCGCCAATATCTAAGCGGCGACGACGCAGGGCTGGAGGCCCTGATGAAAAAATACGGCGACCCCCTGACCCTGTATATAGACGGCTACCTGCACGACGTTCACGAGGCGGAGGAGCTGATGCTCGACGTTTTCGCCTATCTGTTCACCAAAAAGCCGAAGATACGGGACGGCGGCTTCAAGGCGTATCTCTATAAGGCCGCGCGCCACACGGCGCTGCGCCGCAAGAGCAGGCGGAAGCCCTTGTTCAGCCTCGACGCGCTGACCAACGAGCCGGACGGGCGGCTGCTGGCGGAGGAGGTTATCCGGACGGAGGAGCGAAACCGCGTCCTGCATTTCTGCATGGGTGAAATGAATCCGGACTATCGGGAGGTTTTATATCTCACCTATTTTGAAGATATGAGCTACGCGCAGGCGGCGGAGGTCACGGGGAAAACGGTAAAGCAGATTACCAACATGGTGTATCGCGGAAAAGAGAGCCTGCGAAGGCTGCTGGAACGGGAGGGAATCACAAATGCGGAGTCATGAGGAACGGGTCGCGGAGACAAAGCGGCGCATCGCCAAAATTGAGCGGGAGAAACGGCTGCGGCGCAATAAGATTACCATGGCTTCCGCTGTGGCGGCGTGCCTTGTGCTGCTCATTGGCGCGTCCCTCGCCATGCCCGGCATTGCCGCAAGCATCCAGACCGGCGACTACTCCGGCTTTGAAACGGCGGCCAGCATGTATGGCGGCGGCGCTCTCGGATATATCGTCATCGGGCTTTTGGCGTTTCTTCTCGGCGTGTGCGTGACCGTTCTGTGCTTCCGGCTGCATCAGATGAACCGGGAGGACGATCAGAACAACGAAAGCGAGGGAATTCATGGAGCTGATTGAGAACCTGCTGCAGCTGCTGGTCACGTTCGCCGGCGCACTGCTTTCGGGCCTATCCTACCGCAGAAGCCGCAGGCAGGCGTATTTTCTGCTGCTTTGCTTCTACGGCTGCTTTGCCCTCGGCGCGCTCTACTGGACGCTGTATCTGCTGCTGTTCGACACCACACCCCGGGTCTTTTATGTGTCGGAGTTCGGCTGGGTGGCAAGCCTTATCTTCCTGCGGATCTTGCAGGCCACGCTGGCAGGAACAGAGGAGCGCTGCTTCCGCTGCCGCAGAGCATGGCTTGCACCTGCGTTCGGTGTGCCGCTGCTGGCGTTCTACTGCACCTTCGGGGACATTCTCTCCAACCTGCTCTGGTGCGGCATGATGATATGGCTCTCCTTCTGCTCCATTCGCGGACTGGTCTGCGCCAATGGGCAGACGGGCGCGGCGTGGAAGATACGATACTTCCACATCGGCGTGCTGTGCTTTGTTGCCTCGGAGTACCTGCTCTGGACGGTGGGCTGCTTCTGGCCGGATACTTCTCCGGCAAGCCCAACCTTCTGGTGTGATATGCTGCTGACGCTTGCCATTTTCGGGCTGCTGCCCGCCGCGGGAAAGGCGGTGGACGCATGACCTACATCGAAAACATCTTTCTGTGCATGGCATCCCCGCTGCTGGTGGCCGCTTTGTGCATGGGAAGGCGGCAGCTCCGCTTCTTCCTGTTCTGCATTGCCGGGATGGGGGTGTGCCTGCTTTCGGCCTATATCAACACCTTCCTCGCGGCGGTATGTCAGGCGGACGCGCTTGCCGCCACGGCGGAGATCGCGCCGGTGGTGGAGGAAATCATGAAGCTGCTGCCGCTGGTATTCTATCTTCTGGTATTCGAGCCGGAGGGGGATAAAATCAAGGCTGCCGCCATCACGATTGCCCTTTCCTTCGCCACCTTTGAAAATGTCTGCTATCTGATCCAGAACGGAGCGGACCGCTTCTCCTTCATCTTCTTCCGCGGCTTCGGAACGGGCGCCATGCATGTGCTGTGCGGCGGCATCGTCGGCGAAGGGCTGGCGTATGCCTGGCAGCGGACGTGGCTGAAGATCGCTGGCACCTGCGGTCTGCTGGGCGCGGCCATCACCTTTCACGCCACCTACAACCTGCTGATCGTCTACGGCGGCGTGGCGCAGTACGTCGCTTACGTCCTGCCGGTGCTGCTGATGGCGGCGGGAAAGCTGTCTGCCCTCCGCCTTACGCGGAGAGAATAACCAAAGCCTTCCACTTGAGAGCTGCTTTTAAGCGGCTCTCAATTTTTTTGAAAATCTTCGTATTTGGGGTGAGAGTTTTTCCGTTTTTCTGTACCTATATCAGTGAAGGGACTTTTACGTCACCACGTTCGAGCCATGAAGAGAGGAGTGGGCCAGAGACATGTATGATACCGCAAGGCGGGTCGCGCTCGTCAAAAAGCGGAGACACGAGTACGCCCGCCGGAAGCAGCAGCGCGAAATCTGCGGACTGTCCGCCGCGTGTATGTTGCTGTTCGCAGCGCTGATGCAGACGGCGAGCACAGTCGTCGGGCCGGGGCAGAGCGCCGCACGAGGTGTGTTCGGTGCGATGCTGCTGCGGGAGGACGCAGGCGGCTATGTGCTGGTAGGCGTTGTCTGCTTTGCAGCGGCGGCGGCGATCACCGCGCTGTGCTTCCGGCTCAGAAGCAGGGAAAACCAGAAAAAAGACGGGACAGGTAAGCCAGACCCGCAGAAACAGGAGGGAAAAACGACATGAAAAAACGAATACTTAGCATCCTGCTGCTGTGCTGCATGGTGCTGACCATGCTGCCGACAGCGGCGTTTGCAGCGGTGAGCGGTTCGCTGGGCAACACACCCAAGGAAAATCAGGCGATTTTGGAGCAGCTCTCCGCCCTGACCGGCGGCAGCAGCGATCAGGTGCTTTCCATGCTGGACGCCTTGGGGCTGCTGGATGAAGATGGCAATTTCAAGGTGGATCAAACCATCACGCTGGACGGCCAGGTGTTGACACTGGCGGCTGTCATGGAGCTGCTGGAAAATCCCGCCACGGATCTCACCCGTATCGCCGACGTGGATGGGACTCCGGTGGCGCTGGGCGATTTGAAGACCATGATCCAAATCGAACAGGAGCTGCAGCGGATCAAGGACACCTATTTCTCCGGCAGGGAGTTTACCGGGGAAGCACTGGAGAATCTCAATAGCCTGATGGAGCAGCTGGAGCTGCAGGGCATCAGTTTGCAGTATTCCGCCTCTGCCACAAAGCCTGAGGGCGTTGAGACGGTGGATATGAGCAGCATGATGAGCCAAACGCTGGAGGTTCTCGCAAACAACACCTGGAACTCCGGGACTTTTACTATATACCGCGGAAAACCGGTCGGCTTTTCCTACCGCATTCAAAAAGGCCAGCTCAGCAAGTATATCACCAATGTGGAGGTCTCGATAGACGGGGTGAGTGGGGTCGAGCAAAGCGACGGGTCCTACAAGCTGACCTATGACGCAGGCTCAACTTACAATTTAGGTGGTCGTAAAATCACTGTCAATGTTCAAACCAGAGGAGGGAACTCAGACTGGCTCGCGAATTCTTATTCCTATGGCGACCTGCTGGGGATGATCGAATTTTACGATGCGGAAAATCTGGTGTTCTATGACGGCGCCGGTTATGCCGACCACTGTCAGCTCAAGCTAATCAAGACGGTTGGCGTCCCCGCAATACAAACAGTAATGACCGCGCCGAACTATGAGGAAAGATACGAAAGTACAGCCACAATACAGGGGGATATGTATATTCCTTTGCTGGCAAATGAATACACTACAGCCCTTGGTGCCAACAATCCGGACTTCGTTGCGCTAAGCGATACCATCAGAATTCTGGAGGGCGCCCGCAACTCGGTGCTTCCCGCCGGCTCCGACCCATTTTATCAGCCATACCAAATCGACGCCAGCATCGAGTTTAACTGGAGTACCGAAAAAGCTGCCTATACTGGCGATGCGCCGTATGGCTGGTATAAAAACCAGCCCTATGCCCCGTTCTATCTGACGGAGTACAAGTTCAATGGAAAATCTCTGGAGCTCAGCAACAACAGAACAAAAGCGCTGAACTGTACGATCAACAAGGGCAGTACGGTCAGCATCTCCCTGCAGTCTACCACGCAAAACAGAGGGGATCAGCGGTACTATCTGCCCTTCCGACTGTATATGAAAAGTGTACAGGGCGAAATCCAAAATTCCTGGGCCACCACCAAGAACAGCAACGTCACCGCCAGGTTGGTGGACACGGACGCCCCCACCATTCAAAGCGTCACGGCCCCGGCGGGAACCTATGCCAGCGGACAGCACGTCCCCATCACAGTTACCTTTGACGAGTTCGTGGATCTTAGAAGCGCCAGCGTGACCATCAATGGCAAAGAGTATACCGCCGCTGAGCTTTCCATGAACAAATACGGTGTCACGGCAATGCTCTGGTATCCAGTGCAGGATACGGATGCCACCACGGTCACCGTCAATGGTATGACCGGCGTGAAGGATGTTTTCGGTCATACGCTGGATACCACGCCCTATCAAAGCAACTCGATTGCCGGCGTTGAGCTGAAGAGCGTCTTGATGCGCAATGCCCCCACCGCACTGACCGCCGACTACGACAACGGCAAGGCATCGTTCACGATGAACGCCAACATGGAGCAGGCCTACAAGACCGTATACAGCAATTATCACACCCCGGCAGGCACAGACCCGAAGCAAGCCCCATTCCGCCTCGAGCTGAGGTACGACTCCGCGGTTGAACCAATCCATCTGCAGGTCTATCTAGACACAGAGAAGGAAGCCTTCACCATTAGCGACTATGCAATCGCACCCGCGGCTTACACCCGCACCTATACGGTGACGCTGCAGGCCAACGAGGGCACGAAAGACGCTCCTGACTGGGTGAATGTTCTTCCCCTGACCCGGCAGTTCACGGTGGCAAAGAAAGTTTCCGCGCACACGGTGACCATCGTCCCGGAAGCGAATGACGCCGACTATACGATTTCCCTCGCCGAAGCCGCCCGCCCCACGCTTCAGGCAGAGGTTTTGGGGGAAAACGGTGAGCAGGCCACCTACACCACCGGCAAATGGAGCAGCAGTGACACGCTCATTGCCACCATCAACGAGGATACCGGCGTTGTTGCCACCACAGGAACCAAGGTGGGAGCCGTCACCTTTACCTTTACGGCGGACAACGGGACTGTGGACACTGCCGATGATGTGACGGGCGAGTCAAAGCCCTATACCGTGACGGCAGGCAATTCCCTGGCACTGGTGATTCCCGGCGGCGCGTCCATCGTGACGCGGGTAAATCAGCCCGCCACCGTGCTGTGGAGCTCCAACGCCGCGCTGATGGTGCCGAACAAAGAGTTCAATTACAGGATTGACCTGTATGAGGGCAACTACACGAATGAGGCGGCGCTGAGCGGACTCAAGCCCGTTGCAACTTATACCGCCGGCAAGGATAAAAACAGCGTGCGGATCCCGGAGAATGTGCTCTCCAATCTCTCCAGCGGAAATACCCCGGCCTACACGGTGCGGGTCTCCATGCCGCACCCCAACGCCGAGGGTGAGAACGTCCGCCTGTCGGCACTTGCCTGGATCATCGTGCAGGCACCACCTGCCACGGCCAAGCTGACACCGCCCCAGAGCATTTACCACAAGGATACCGACGGCGCCGTCAATATCAACTGGTCGGTGGAAAACGCCACTGACGGTGCCTCTCAGCAGCCCACGCTGACCATTACCCGGGTCACAGAGGACAACAACACCCAAGTGGTGGCCCGTGAGCGCCTATCCGGCACCTCCGGAAGTTTCTCCCTGCCATTACAGCGTGTGAAAGCCGGCAATCTAAAGGACACCTATCAGGTGGTTTTGAGCGTGGAGAACCCTGTTGAGGAAGCTCCCAGCACCGACTCCTTCCCCCTGTATGTCTACGATGCCGACGCACTGAAGGTGCAGGACGGCAACGGAACCACGATTTCTGCGCTGACCATGGACAATACCTCCAAGGTCAGCGGCCCCCTGCCTACCGATACCGCTAAAATTTTGCAGCTGCGCCAGGAGCTGGGGCTGATCGAGTACATAGGCATCAACTATGACGAGTACGGATGGAACTCCTTTAAAGACGGCATCCGGTGGCTCTCCAGCAACAACAATGCCATTTCCGTCAACTACAAGCAGGGCGGACTGTATGAGGACATCAGAAACTTCTCCTTTGATTCCTACCTTCCCGAAACCAAAATGGCGCTGTCCGGCTTGGCCAACGGCACCGCAACCGTCACGGCTACCCATGCCGCCACGGGTATGCGTGCCGCCGTACAGGTGACAGCGAAAACGCTGCAAAATAAGTTCTATCTCTTCCAGCTGACGCCTGCAGCGGAAACGACACTGCAATACACCGACGGCAAAGGTGTGCCCAAAACGGTCACGACCAACAGGGAAGGCGTGCTGGCGCTTTACGAACCCAACGGAATCGCCAGTGAGGTGTCTCTGCGGTCCGGCTCCGGCGCGGATATTTATCTGGGCACCATCTATAAAGAAAATCTGCGTTCCGGCGAGCGGGATGCCACAAAACTGCAGCTTTATCCCTTGAATACCTTCAGCCTTCGGCGAGTCGCCCGGGCATCTGTGACGCTCATCACGCCGGGCGGCGATCCGCTGGCGAACAAGACGGTGACCGTTCGCGGCGGTGTTTATAAAAACGGAGGCTACTGCGAGACAGCTCTGCTGGGCTCCAGGGCAGGAGCACTTGTCAGCGGCATCACCGGCGACACCTATACCACGGATGCGGCGGGAAATATAACCGTCTATCTGGATTCCACCCAGTTCTGGTCGGCCGAAAAGGGCGAGAGCAACACCACGGCGCTTTCCGCTCTGGATCAGCTGGAGTACATTCTGGAGATCAGCGAAATTGACAGCAACAATTACTATCCGCTGCTGCTGACCGTCAACGGCAAGCTGGGCGTGGACGATGTAATGCGCACCGCAGAGGGCGTTGTCTCTCTGGAGCGCGTGCCGGCGGGGGAGGCAAACAAGCCCTTCCTTGTGGCGCAAAGCGTTGATTACGGTCTTGCCAACGGTCAGAAGGTGGATGTCCGCAGCTCGACCGGGAAGATCGGCCCTAACAGCAGCTTCAAAACAGCCACCCTGCACACCACCATGCTCCTCTGGGGCGAGGATATTGCCAACGCGAAGAATTACCGTCTCCGGTTGGCGGACGAATACGGCATTCTTCCTGCCGCCCAGAGCAGCAGTACCAAGCAGTATCCCTTCTCATCCATCCCTGTAGTGGAAAACGACCTGACCCTCACCGAGGCCACCATGACCACCTCTGGATGGATCGCCGACGGCAAGGATGTGGGTATGAAAACGCAGCTGAGCCTGAACGGCAGCCTGCTGCAGGAGAAAATCATGCCCTTCCGGGTCGTTGATCTGACCCGAGTGCCCAAGGTGACAGAGGATGACCGCGTCACCGGTATTCTGGCGACGATGGGAGCCTCCAGTATAGTGAAGGGAGTCGACTTTGGCGGAGTGGGCGACAGTAACATTCTCAAGGTGCTGACCGGACGGCTGGATGATCTGAGCGGTCCGGTGGACACTTCCGTGTTCAAAATGATCATCACCCCCAGCGAAGACCCCTCCGTGTTCCGTGCCATGATTTGGGCCGGGTACAACACGCTGGAGATGGAGGACATGGACTATTCCGAGGACGGCGTGGCGTTGGGTGCGAATGTACTGACGCAGAGCCTTGAGGTGGGCGTGCCCAGTACCGGGGACCTGAGCCAGATGGCCCAGGGAACCTATGATCCCAAGGGGGACTACAAAACCAACTCCCTGGCCGACAATGTCACCAGCACGGATCTCAACTTGCAGTTGGAGGGCTTTTACGAAGCGGAGATCCGCTATAACGCCGAAAAAAAGGAGTGGGAGGTTTTCACCGTAGGCGGCGGCTTTACCGCCGGCGTTGGCGTGGGCTTCTCCTTCAGCGTGAACGCCATGGCTGGCCCCGTGCCGTTGACAGCAACCTTTGAGCTGGGCGGTGCCATTCAGCTGGATTTCCGTACCGCAGTGCGCTACGGCCAGCAGGGACAGGGCACAGAGCTTGCCTGGAGCGATCCCACGGCCACGGCAGTGAATGACTTTTTGACCACGCTGCGTATCAACGCCTATGTCCACGCGTTTGGCGGCATTGGCTTTGACTATTCGATCGTGGCGCTGAAGATCGGCCTATTCGGCAATTTGGATGTGGACAGTCAGAATAAGTTCCTTTCCCGCACCTATCTTGCCGACGAGACAAAGCGCCAGATCAACGGTCAGGCCCTGGGGATCCAAAGCGAAGTGGGAATCAAATTTGTGGCCAGATTCCTGTTTATCTCCTACGAGGCGGTGATCGCCTCCGGAACCTTTGGAGCCACCAAGACTTTTAATGACTGGGCAACAATCGACGAATACTGGAATAACGCCACCAGTGGGCTGAGCCTTGCCTCGCTGCGGATGGCGGCGGCTCAGAGCGGAATGCAGGTGACTTCTGGCAGTGCAACGCTCCAAAGCCGGGACTATCTGGAGCAATATGCCCGTACCTGGGGCCAGCCCCAGCAGCGGATGATGCTGTCCTCTCTGAACTCCACCAGTGGGCTGGAAAACATCCAGACCAATGCCAATCCCACATCCTATCCACAGCTCAGCGATGACGGGAAGGTATTGGCCTACATCAACGACGGCAACAGCAGCAGTATTTATGACAGCCGGGCGCATTTCTCCACCCTCAATGGCGGCGTCTATACTCCCTCCAGTGAAATTGACGCTCCCACAGAGTTCCCCGGCTACGGCGACACGGGCGTTTCTTTGTCTGGCACTGGCAGCTTCGCGGCGGCGGCTTGGGTTCGTATGGGCACCGACCTGCCGGGTAAAAATGCCGGTGATCCCGTGACATTGGAAGAGCAAAACCTGCTGATGAACAGCACGGAGATCGTAGTGTCCGTCTATAACGGCACAACCTGGACTTCCACCCGCCTAACCAACGACGGCACGCCGGATCTGGCCCCAGCCACGGCAGTGGGCGGCGACGGCAAGGCCATCGTGTTCTGGCGCAGCGTCTACACCCCCGATCCCGGTACGCAGGGCAGCAACCTGCTGAACTTCACGACCAGAGATTGTATCATGTACAGTTGCTATGACAGCAGGAACGGCGACTGGAGCAATGCCAAAATGCTTTATAACGGTGCTACCGGCAGCGTGAAGGCGTTGCAGGCGGCCATGCTGCCCGACGGAACCGCTATGGCGGTTTACTCGCTGGACCGCAGCGGAACCGGAGATATCTCCGCCTACGAGATCGCCTATTGTACCGTGGCTGCTGACGGAACTCCCGGTACAGCCATGCTGGCGACCTGTGACAGCAATCTTGACGAAAACGCCCAGGTCGTTGCCGCCAACTTCGGCAGCGGGGATGACCGATTTGTCATCGGTTGGCATAGTGTCCGAGACGGCAGCAGCGATATTCAGCTGTTGGCTGTGGACGGCAGCGGCACCATGTCCAACAGTTTCCCCGGCTCTTTGTCTGCCCTGACCAGCAGCGGCAACGCCGTCGTGGGCGGAGACTTCCGCTTCGCTTCCCTCAGTGGGGATCATCGCAGCCGCAATGATCTTACCATCATCTGGAATGAGACTGTCAATAACGCCAACGGCGCGGTAGATCACGGCATTTTGAAGGCAGCCAAGCTGCGCTATGCCGAAAATACCTACACGCTCTCCGCACCATTGGAACTGGCAGAGCTGCCGGATCGCACGCTGGCTGACCACTTTGATGCCTATGTCAGCGGCAGCAATCAGGTGCAGGCTGTCATTCAGGCCACCTTCTATGACGATGAAAACCCGCAGGTAATCGGCAACGTGACCGTTCCGGGTGAGCAAACGATCCTCTATACCGCTACCTCTGATTTTGTCACCGATGCGGTGGCAGTGGAACAGATCGGTGTGGATTATGCCATGCTGGCGCTGAACAGCCTGACACCCATTCGCTTTACCATCCGCAACACCGGGCTGAACGATGTGACAAACCTAACGGTCAAGCTTGGCAGCGGGGAAACCGCCACCCTTACGGAAAAACTGCTGCCCAATGAAAGCACCACCCTTACCGTCTGGCACCATGTGAAGGACCGCGTGACCGACCCGAGCTATACCATCACCGCCGCCGGCGGCATCAACGAAAACGGCACAGTGTATCTGGATTATCCCGACATTGGCATCTCGCAAATGGAAGTGATTGCGGAGAGCGCCGGCAAGCGCACGGTGCGCATGACCCTCTATAATTCCTCTGCCGCCACGCTGGCCGGCGGAAAGAACCGCGAGGTGAAGCTTGCGTTCTATGCGGATGATCTGCATACCAAACCTGCAGTGGTAGCCTGCACCACAAACGGCGTATCGGTTCGCGATAATGAAATCACCATTTCCGAAGGCAGCGCCCTCGCCCGCATCGATCAGGGAACCTTTACACTGGACCTGACCTATGATCTGGGCAAGTATATGAACTCCATTGGCAAAACCGAGATCCCCAATGTGGGTACCTATCTGTACGCCGAGGCGTGGGCGGAAGGTCAGATCGGTGGAACGGGAAGCAATCAGCGCCTGCCGGAGTATGACGGCAGTGACAGCGAGGCCAGCGTCCATATGACCGGCGCACTGGCCCGCACCGGAGAGCGGCTGACGATGGATGTGACACAGGGGAACGACGGCAACGGTCACAGCACCGCCGCCATTACCCTGCGCAACAACTGCCTGCAGTCTCAGACTGGCGCAGAGCTGGTGGCCACGCTGCTGGATGCTGCCGGGACCGTTCTGGAAACGAAAAAGACCCGTATTGGCGGTGCCATCTCCGGGGAAACCTTCCGGACGGAAACCGTCACCTTCTCCCGGCTTGGCACCCGCGTAGTGGTGCGAGCCGCAGTGCCCGGTAATGACCTTCTGACCTTTGAAGGTCTGGCAGTGGAGCTCGGCGATTTTACCGCCAACGGAACGAACTATACCTATACGCTGCAAAATGATAGCGGAGCAACATCTACGCTAGTCACAGCGGTGTCTGGAAACGGCGAGCCCGTGAGCATCAACGGGCAGGCTCTGTCCACCGGCGGCAGCGCAGCCGTTGCCATTCCCAACAGCGGCAAAACCGACATTGTCGTGGGAATCGGTGCTAAAACCTACACGCTGACGATTCTGCGCAATAGCGGCACAGGCGCGAATCCCTTTACCGATGTTTCCGAAAAGGATTGGTTCTATGGCGATGTGATGTTCGCCTATGAAAATGGGCTGATGATCGGCACGGGCAACGCTCAATTCCGTCCGCACGGGACGGCGACGCGCGGGATGATGGCGACCATTCTTTGGCGCATGGCGGGCAGCCCCGCGCCGAAGGGCAACAGCAGCTTTACCGATGTGGAAGCCGGAACGTGGTACACAGACGCGATCACATGGACGGCGGAGAACGGCATCTTTTTGGGCTACGGCAACAACAAAGTCGGTCCGAACGATTCCATCACCCGCGAACAGCTTGCAGCCATCTTCTTCCGCTACGCAGACTACAAGGGCTGCGATATGAACGCCAAGGGAGAGCTTGACAAGTTCCGGGATGCGGGCAAGGTCTCAGATTATGCAAGGGCAGCGATGCAGTGGGCGGTCGGCAGCGGTCTGATCCAAGGGAAGCCCGACGGGGTGCTTGACCCGCAGGGCACGGCGACCCGCGCGGAGATCGCCGCGATGCTCCACCGCTTCCTTGAGAAGTATGAGCTGGTGCAGGGCAAGGCTCCCGGCGTCTGATGCGCCGGAACAGCCCGAAGCAGCTGCAAGCCCCAAAGGCCGGCGACAGCAGCGTGTTCGGCTTGTGATGGCGCTCCTGCGCTGCACCTCTTGCCGGAAGCCTTTCGCTGAGCACATGGCAGAGCAGGCGGCGTGAGGAAGAAGCGCTGCAAATCATCGAAAAGGAAACAGGCTCACCTTTCGGGGCGCGGGCAAATAGCCCCGCGCCCCTTTTCGGTTTCCTTCGTCAGGAAAGGCGGTTGTTTCTTTTGTCTCTATGCTCAACCTTTTTTTCGTAAGAAAGGGGCCATGCAGTGAGCCCCAACATTTATTATAGAACCGCAATGCCTTCAAGTTTGTCATTGGGCTTGTCTCAAAATAAAATTTTCTAAAATTAGCCAAGCAATTAAGCCGTGAAAATCCAAATGAACCTGGATTTTCACGGCTTTTATCTAACTTTTAAGGGGGGCTACACTCTTACAATCCGCATTTTGAGACAGCCCCAATCTCGGGGAGGCAGCTGCGTTTTCGCCGATGGCTTTCCCGCAATTCAGCCGGGTACTGCGAGATTGCACCCCAAGGGCACTTCCTCGCGCTTCGCGCTCAGGGCGCCGCGTCGGCCTTTGGCCTCCTCGCAATGACAAATCTGGGAGCTGGAGCGCTCGGCGGAAATGCTCCAAAACCTGCAACTGCCAATGGCGGTCACTGACCGCCGCTGCAGGCGTGATCGGTGATACCATTTCCCCGTCAGCCTGCGCCGCATGCCAGCGCGGCGGCATAGAACGCATCGATCTGCGCGAATACGGCTTCGCTGCAGCGCCCCTGCGCATCGTGCAGCAGGGAGGTGTGTGTTTCACCGGGCAGGAGGACGGTCCGGATATTCGGTGCGTTCTCTTTTTGGCAGGCCGCCAGTAGGCTCGGGCCGTCCGCCGGGATGGTATCGTCGTCCGCCCCGTGCAGCACGAGTACCGGCACGCCGGATGCTGCCGCTGTCTCTGCGCCGGAGACGTTTGCCGCCGTGCCGAAGCGCAGCTGCTGATCGAGCCACAGGAACGGCACACCCAGCTCCGCGACCGGTCCGCACCAGCGCCGCGCCGTCTGCCGCATCAGGCCGAGCGGCGTATCAAATCCTGCCGCGCAGACGGAGGCCGTCACGTCGTGGCTGCCGCTCAGCACAGCTGCGGCGGCATAGCCGCCCCAGCTGTGGCCGAAGAGCAAAATGGGCAAGCCCTCCTGTTCTGCGCGGGTCAGGGCGGCATCCAGATCAAGGGCGGACTGCGCAAGACCGCGCGTGCCGCTGCCGCCGGAGGCCCCGGTGCCGGTCGCGTCGTAGGTCAGAACGCTGTATCCTTCGTCCACAAAATGCATCGTCTCCGGCAGGTATACCTCCGCGTCCGCGCCAAGCCCGTGGGCGATGACGACAAGGGCCGCCGCATCCTCTGCCGGGTAGAGCCAGCCCGTGAGCTGGGCGGAGCCGGAGGAGAACGTGACCGTCTGCCGAGGATAGTCCGCCGCGACGTCCGCATAGCGCACGGTCAGCCCGTCCGGTTCGTCCGCGCGCCCGAACAGGGCGGCGTTCATGACCTGCACGGCAGCAACGGAGCAGATGAGATAAACTGCCAGCGCAAGGAACAGAATGCGCCGCAGCACGCGGGATCTTCTGGACATAGCGCCCCACCTTTCCAATCATAACCACCGGCCGGGCCAGTGGTTTTCTTCCTGCAAAAACGGCCGGCCCTTTTCAGGGCCGGCCGCCGGTTTCCTTTACTGCTTCGGCTCGCGGACGGTCTCGACCAGTCCGGCCGCAAGGCCTGCAAGGCCCTGCAGCTCCGAGGGGATGATGATCTTCGTGGCCTTGCCGTCGGCGACCTTCTGCATGGCCTCGAGCGCCTTGAGCTTGATGACCTGATCGTTCGGGCAGGCGTCGTTCAGCATCTGCATGGCCTCCGCCGTTGCCTTCTGCACGGCGAGAATGGCCTCGGCCTGACCCTGCGCACGCAGGATGGCGGACTGCTTTTCGGCGTCGGCGCGGAGGATGGCGGATTCCTTTTCACCCTCGGCGACGAGGATCTGCGAGCGCTTTGTGCCCTCTGCCTGCAGGATGGCCTGACGGCGGTCGCGCTCGGCCTTCATCTGCTTTTCCATGGAGTTCTGGATGTCCTGCGGCGGCAGGATGTTCTTCAGTTCCACGCGGGTGACCTTGATGCCCCAGGGGTCGGTCGCCTCGTCGAGGATGGCGCGCATCTTCGTGTTGATGACGTCGCGGCTCGTGAGCGTCTGGTCCAGCTCAAGATCGCCGATGATGTTGCGCAGTGTCGTGGCCGTCAGCGTTTCCATGGCGACCATCGGCTGCTCGACGCCGTAGGTATAGAGCTTCGGATCCGTGATCTGGAAGTAGACGACGGTATCGATCTGCATGGTGACGTTATCCTTCGTGATAACGGGCTGCGGGGGGTAGTCCAGCACCTGCTCCTTCAGGCTGACGCGGCGGGCGATGCGCTCGACGAACGGCAGCTTGAAGTGGATGCCGACCTCCCACACCTGCGAGAACGCACCGAGGCGCTCGATGACGTAGGCGCGGGACTGCTGCACGATGCAGATGTTTTTGATAAGGATGATGAGGATCAGCAGGGCAACGGCGCCGATGATGAGATAGGGAACGATCTTTTCCATAATGCTCTCTCCTTTGCTTATTTGTGGGACACGGGGATGGGGGTGACGATCAGCTTGACGCCCTCGATGGCGTCGATCCGCACGACGGTCCCGGCTGCGACGGGGCTGCCGTCGGCGCTGCGGGCCGACCATTCCACGCCGGACAGGCGGACCGCGCCGGTCTCATGCAGATTGTCGATGGCCTCCGTGACGATGGCCTCGCGGCCGATGTTCCCGGCGGCGTTCGTGCGGACGGTGCGCGGCCGCAGGTACTTTTTCACGAGCGGGCGCAGCGCAGTCAGCAGCACGACAGACACGGCAAAGAACAGCGTGATCTGCAGCCAGAGCTCGGCATGCAGCAGGGCGGCTGCCAGAGCGGCCAGTGCGCCGCCGATGAACCAAACGGTCGTCAGGGCCGTTGTGGCGCCCTCGATCACGGCAAAGACCACGATGAGCGCAAGCCACAGGAACTCCATGCGCATGGCATATTCCTCCTTTCGCTGCTTTCAGTATGACATATGCGAAGACGCTTGTCAAGATAGTGTGAGCAGGAAATTTTCAGCATTGCTCCAGGATATCTGGCAGCTCTTCCAGACGGTGTATTTCAAAATCCGGCACGATGTCCGGGCGCGGAGGACGGCCGGTACGGTTGAACCAGCAGGTGCGCAGCCCCGCATTTTTGCCGCCGAGGATGTCGCTTGTCAGGCTGTCGCCGACGATCATGGCCATCGCGGGGTCAAAGTCCGGGATGCGCGCGAAGCAGTAGTCAAAATAACCCTTTTCCGGCTTGTGGAAGCCCGTGTCCTCGGAAATGAAAATTTCCTGAAAATAGTGGGAGATCCCGGCGCTCTCCAGCCGGCTGTACTGCGTGTCCGCCACGCCGTTCGAGGCCAGATACAGCCGGTAGCGCGGGGCGAGCCGACTGAGCAGCGCCTCTGCGCCGGGCACGAACCAGTGGCCGATGCCGAGATAGCGGCGGTAGCGGTTTTCGGCATCCTCAGGGTCGTGGGCGCAGCCAAGGGCCTGAAACAGCAGGGAAAAACGCTCAATGAGCACCTGCTCGCGTGGAATTTCACCGCGCTCAAAGCGCTCCCACTGCTGCTGGTTGATGCGGCTGTAGAGCGCGAGCGTCTCCTCCGTGGGGGCGATGCCGAGCTCCCGCAGCGTGCGGAGGATGCCGTGGCGCTCCGCTTCGCCGAAGTCGAGCAGAGTATCGTCGAGGTCCAGAAACAGATCGCGGATCATGGCAGCTGCACCGGTCCTTTCTCCTGCGCATAGGCCGCAGCGGACATGCGCAGGCGGCGGAATACGATCAGGCAGCCGGCCCAGCTGAGCATCATGACCGGCACGCCGATGTAGGCCGCAAGCTTCACCCAGATGTTCGCCAGCGGCAGGCCGAACAGGAGCAGCGCGAGCGAGCCGACCAGCAGCACCGCGCCGGTCAGCCAGCCGATGCCGCTCACACGGCGCAGAAGGCGCATCTTCGGAGAGGGCTGCGGCGCTTTTCCGCTGCGCAGCAGCGCGCCTGCGCGGGCATGGAGCACCAGCAGGTTGACAAGCTCCAGCAGCAGGCAGAGATACATGGCCTCGCGGCCGATGAGCGTGCTGACGCCGAAGCCGATGAGCACGCTCATGATCAGAAACATGCCCGCGCCTCCGGCGGCCAGACAGCCGGTCAGCAGCACGGGGATATCGTGTTGATCCCGCATGAAAGATTCCTCCTAGTCGTTGCGGACATAGCGCGCCGTTCCGGAGTCGTCCGTCAGCGTCAGCTCCCGGCCGTCAACGGTCCAGATAAATTCGGCCTGATAGGGCGAGGTGCCCTCCTGAATGTCCGTGAAAAGTGTCTGCCCGTCTGCGTGCCACACGCCGCGGATGGTCCCGGTGTCCTTGCCGCGGAACGTGCACTGCACGCTGATCGTGCCGTCCTGCGCCAGCGTCATGGTCTCGATGAGATCGCCGTTTCCGGCGCTGACCCAGCTGCCGACCAGCTCCTGCGGCAGGGCGTCCGCCTGCTCCGGCGCGGCGCAGGCGCACAGGAGCAGCAGGCACAGCAGCACTGCGGCGGCCCGCCTCACTGCGCGGCCTCCGCGCCGAAAAAGCGCATGCGGAAGCTCTCCTCGCCGCTTTCCAGCACGCCGCGGACATACTGCGCGTCCGCGTCGGCGGCATGCTCGAGCGTGAGCAGGGCCCCGCGGAAGCATTCGCGGTCATACACGACCTCCAGCCCGCGGAACAGGCCGGGCGCAGCCTCCTGCGCGCGGCGCACATAGGCTACGTTGTTCATGTGGCCGTTGTCGTCGATCTCCGCATCCGTCACGCGGACGGCCCCGGCGGCCGTCATCGTCTCCGGCAGCGTCAGGCGGCGCAGGCGCGTTTTCCGCTCCGGTGCATGCACGGGCAGCTCCCACAGAGCGGGGATCTGCCGCAGGTCGATCATGTGCCGCGCCTCGGCATTCACGAGCACCCAGCAGTGCACGGCCGAGCCGATGACCTCGCCGTCTGCGCAGAAATCATAGTCGCGCACGCTCATCACGGGCGTCGGGCTGCGCAGCCAGGTGCGCACGGTCAGCGCCTCGTCCGCAGCGGGCAGACGCGTCAGCTCCAACCGGCTGCGCACGAGCATCCACAGGCTGCCGAAGTCCGCGACCATGCGGTCGTGGCCGATGTTCAGCGCGTCTGCGTGGTCCGTGGCGGCGCGCTCGAGCGCGCCCATCAGCTCTGCGGGTGTCCAGATCCCGTCGTGTACGGGGCGGCAGCTTACTTCCAGAATCTCCTGCATTTCGTTCCTCCGGCTTCTTTGGGGGGCAACACCGCACAATTGCAGCTTCGGCCTTCGCCGGATATTTTTCACCGATCCATCGGTTCGAAAAGTTTGAGGTATTGCGCAGCCGTTGGCGGCTTTGCC
>OMGS01000327.1_pt1 | contig 32845 bp, 31 predicted proteins | sample 1646081 | NCBI WGS metagenome assembly OMGS01 (sample SAMN05578591, study PRJEB25193) | human gut metagenome | biome: Human Microbiome; feature: human-associated habitat; material: feces | host: Homo sapiens | place: USA:Birmingham | reverse complement strand
CGTTGGCGAGCCGGGCGAGCCTTACGGGCATCGAGAGCAGAGCTGTACTCAAGTAGGTGAGCAGCAAAAAATGCCGGATGACACCGCCAGCGCGTGAAGAGCCGTTTACCCCGGATAATCCCGGCAGGCTCTGGAAACCGCCCTGTACGGCGCACACTGACATCTTTCAGAGAAGAGAACGGAAGCACTCCCATGAAAATTCTGATTCTGCACGGCGTCAACCTGAACATGTTCGGCAAACGCGACCCGGCCCACTACGGCACGGCCACCCTGGCGGACATCAACGCCGCCCTGGCGGATCTGGGCAAGGAGCTGGGCGTGGAGCTGGAAACCTTCCAGACCAACCACGAGGGGGAGATGGTGGAACGCATCCACCGTGCCCCCGGCGAGGGCATCCGGGCCGTGGTCATCAACGCCGGCGCCTGGACCCACTACAGTTACGCCATTGCGGACGCGCTCGCCATTCTCGACATGCCCGTGGTGGAAGTGCATATGTCCAATGTACATGCGCGCGAAGCCTTCCGCCACGAGTCCGTACTTTCGACGGTCAGCGCGGGCAGTATCGCCGGTTTCGGCGTGCAGAGCTATCTTCTGGGACTGCGCGCGGCCTGGAACTTGATCCAAAATACGCGTGATACCAGGAGGTTGTGAAAGAAAAGATTTTATATTTGACTTTTCCCGGCCAGCACCTAGATTTTTACTATATTCTCCTGTAGATACCAAAAAAATTTGGCTTTCACCCGCCCCTGTCCTTCAGCCTCTAACCAGAGAGTTGTCATGAACGACGCCATCAACCTGAGCCGGATGCGCGACGCCGCCTTTACGGCGGAAGTGGAGGCGCAAAGCGGCCAAAACGTTTCTACCTGCTACCAGTGCGGCAACTGCACCGCCGGCTGTCCGGCAGGCTTTGTCTACGACCGGCAGGTCAATCAGATCATGCGCGGCGTGCAGCTCGGCCTGAAAGATGAGGTGCTCAATTCGCGCTCTATCTGGTTGTGCCTGTCCTGTTCCACCTGTTCCCTGCGCTGCCCCAACAATATCGACGTGGCGGCGGTCATGGAGACCCTGCGGCACATGGCCCGCAAAGAGGGCCGGGTGGCCGTGCCCAAGGTGGAAAAGTTCTGGTTCTCCTTTCTCGATACCGTGCGCGCCTTCGGCCGCACCTACGAGATCGGCACCATGGCGCTGTACATGATGCGCTCCATGCGCTTGTTCACCGACCTGGATCTCGCGCCCGAGGCGCTGAAAAAGAAAAAGCTGGGCTTCAAGCCCCACGCCATCCCCGGCGGCGGGGCCGACGCCGTGGCCCGGATCATGCAGCGCTATAAGGAGCGCGCCAAACGCGAGGGGGTGCGGCCATGAAATTTTCCTACTATCCCGGCTGTTCGGCCAAAGGTTCCTCGGCGGATTATGAAAAATCCACCCAGGCCGTATGCGCGGCCCTGGGCATGTATCTTGAGGAACTGCCCGGCTGGAACTGCTGTGGTTCCACTCCGGCCCACGCCGTGGACACCGAGCTTTCCGCGGCCCTCTGCGTCCGCAATCTGGACATCGCGGCCCGCGAGCAGGCCGAAACCGTGCTGACGCCCTGCCCCAGCTGCCTGTCCAATCTGCGCCACGCGGCCAAGCGCATGGAAAATCCCGAGTTCCGCGCGCGCGTGGACGAACTGCTGGACAGTCCGGCGGCGGCGCAGTTTCCTCCGGTCACCTCGGTAATGCAGGGCATTGCCCAGGTTTACGACGCCGATGCCATTGCCGCCATGGTGAAAAAGAGCCTCAAGGGCGTCAAGTTGGCCGCCTATTACGGCTGCCTGATGAGCCGCCCGCCGGAAATCATGGACTTTGGGGACCCGGAAAATCCCACGCTTATGGAAAGTCTGCTGTCCGCCTGCGGTGCGGAAATGCTGGATTTTCCGCTCAAGACCGCCTGTTGCGGCGCGTCCTTCGGCATTCCCGAGCGGGCCATGACCGCGCGCAATTCGGGCCGCATCCTGGAGCTGGCCACGCAAATGGGCGCGGACGCCATTGTAGTGGCCTGCCCGCTCTGCCAGATGAATCTGGATCTGCGCCAGAAACAGGCCGCCAAGGAGGCCGACGTCTTCTTCCGCATGCCCGTGCTCTACTTCACCCAGATGATGGGCCTGGCCTTCGGCATCGCCCCCGAGCATCTCGGCCTTGAAAAACTCCGCGTCAGCGCCGACGATCTGCTGCGCAAAATTGACGGCGCGCAGGCCGGCGAAGGAGACAGATCATGAGAATAGGCGTCTTTATCTGCCATTGCGGCAGCAATATCGGCGGCACCGTGGACTGCGCCAAAGTGGCCGAAATCGCCCGCGGTTTTCCGGACGTGGTCTATGCCGACGACCCCATGTACACCTGCGCCGAGCCGGGCCAGGCCGCCATTGAGGCTGCCATCCACGAGCACAAGCTGGACGGCGTGGTGGTGGCTTCCTGTACGCCGCGCATGCACGAACCCACCTTCCGCCGCACTGTGGAACGGGCCGGGCTCAACCGCTACATGTTCGAAATGGCCAATATCCGCGAGCACGTCTCCTGGATCGGCAAGGACAAGGAAGCCAATACCAACAAGGCCGCCGAACTGGTGCTCCTGGCCGTGGAAAAGCTGCGCAATGACAAGCCCCTGCAGGCCAAGTCCTTCGACGTGACCAAGAAGGTGCTGGTGATCGGCGGCGGCGTGGCGGGCATCCAGGCAGCCCTGGACTGCGCCGACGGCGGCGTGCCGGTGATTCTGGTGGAGCGCGAAGCCACCATCGGCGGCAAAATGGCCAAGCTGGACAAGACCTTCCCCACCGTGGACTGCTCGGCCTGCATTCTGGGCCCCAAGATGGTGGACGTGGCCCAGCACCCCAACATCACCCTCTACGCCTACTCGGAAGTGGAGGACATCTCGGGCTATGTGGGCAACTTCACGGTGAAGATCCGCAAGAAGGCCGCCTATGTGGACTGGAGCAAATGCACCGGTTGCGGGGCCTGCACTGAAAAATGCCCCAGCAAGAAGACGCCCGACGCCTTCAATGAATTTACCGGCCCCACCACGGCCATCACCATCGCCTTCCCGCAGGCCATTCCCAAAAAGGCAGTCATCAACGCCGCGCACTGCCGCCAGTTCGTCAAGGGCAAGTGCGGCGTCTGCGCCAAGGTCTGCCCCACCGGGGCCATCCAATACGACATGCAGGACGAGATAGTCACCGAGGAAGTGGGCTCCATCGTGGCGGCCACGGGTTACGATCTCATGGACTGGACCGTATACGAGGAATACGGCGGCGGCAGATATCCCGACGTGATCACCTCGCTGCAGTACGAGCGCCTCTTGTCCGCCTCCGGCCCCACGGGCGGCCACATCCTGCGCCCCTCGGACGGCCGCGAGCCGCAGAAGGTGGTCTTCATCCAGTGCGTGGGCTCGCGCGACAAATCCATCGGGCGGCCCTACTGCTCGGGTTTCTGCTGCATGTACACGGCCAAGCAGGCCGTGCTGACCAAGGACCACATCCCCAATTCCCAGTCCTACGTCTTTTACATGGACATCCGCGCGCCGGGCAAGATGTACGACGAATTCACCCGCCGGGCCATGGAGGAATATGGGACGGAGTACATCCGGGGCCGCGTTTCGAGCATCTACCCCGACGGCAACGGCCAGTACGTGGTCATGGGCGTGGACACCCTGCTGGGCGAGCCCGTGGAGATCAAGGCCGACCTGGTGGTCCTGGCCGTGGGCATCGAAGCCAGCAAGGGCTCGCCCCAGCTGGCCGAGAAGCTGCGCATCTCCTACGACCACTACGGCTTCTTCATGGAAAGTCATGTGAAGCTCAAGCCCGTGGAAACCAATACCGCCGGCGTGTTTCTGGCGGGCGTCTGCCAGGGAGCCAAGGACATTCCGGCCTCCGTGGCCCAGGGCTCGGCTGCGGCGGCCAAGGTGCTGGCGCTCTTCGCCCGCGACAAGCTGGAGAGCGACCCGCAGATCGCCCAGGTGGACATCCGCCGTTGCGTGGACTGCGGCAAATGCATCCGCTGCTGCCCCTTCGGGGCCATCAAGGAAGTGGAAATCCGCGGCGAGCAGAAGGCCCAGGTCATTGAGACCGTCTGCCAGGGCTGCGGTCTGTGCACGGCCACCTGCCCGCAGGGCGCCATCCAGCTCTCCCACGCCACCGACAACCAGATTCTTGCGGAGGTGAACGCGCTATGCCAGTGCTGAACGGCAAAGAACTGCGGATTGTGGGTTTTCTCTGCAACTGGTGCTCCTACGGCGGCGCCGACACGGCGGGCGTGGCCCGCGCCGGGCAGCCCACGGACCTCAGAATCATCCGCGTGCCCTGTTCGGGCCGCATCGACCCGCTCTTCATCGTCAAGGCCCTGCTCAACGGCGCGGACGGCGTGCTGGTTTCCGGCTGCCACCCGCGTGACTGCCACTACGCTGCGGGCAACTTCTACGCCCGCCGCCGTCTGGAAGTGCTCAAACAGTTTCTGCCCGTGCTGGGCATTGACGAGCGGCGCTTCGAGTACACCTGGGTTTCGGCCTCCGAAGGCCAGCGCTGGCAGCAGGTTGTCACGGTCTTTACCGACCGCATCCACAAGTTGGGCCCCGCGCCCCGCCTGGAGGACGCCGAGCCCCTGCTGAAGATCGCGGACATGGCCCTGACCTCGTTGCGTCCCTTGGGCACCGGCCAAAACGCCGCCCTGGACCAGCTCAAGGAAGCCATCAAGGCCAAGCTGCCGGAACTGGACTGCGTCATCGGCTGGCAGCAGGGCTATGACGGCGCGCATACCGTGCCCCTGTTCATGAAGACCCCGGAAGACGTGGACAAACTGGTCTGGGGGCCTTTCAACGTCAATAACCCGGCCGTCTACCTGCCCTCCTTCAAGGGCAAGAAGGTGGGCATCGTGGTCAAGGGCTGCGATTCGCGCTCGGTGGTGGAACTGTTGCAGGAAAACCTGATCAGACGCGAGGACGTGACCATTTTCGCCCTGCCCTGCGAGGGCACGCTGGATATGGCCCGCGTCAACCAAAAGCTGGGCCGCTACACGAAGATCGACAAGGTGGCCTACGACGAGGCCGGGGTGACCATCACGGCCGACGGCAAGGAACACCGTTTCTGCATGACCGACTTCGCCCAGGGCAAATGCTACGGCTGCACCACGCCCATGGCCGTGCTGGCCGACACGAGCGCGGGCGAGCCGGTCAAGGTGGAGCCCGGCGCGTACACTCCGCCGGAGCTGGCCCTGCTGGATTCCATGAGCCTTGAGGAGCGCATGGCCTTCTGGCGCGGCCAGATGGAGCGCTGTCTGCGCTGCTACGCCTGCCGCAATGCCTGTCCCATGTGCGTGTGCCGCGACTTCTGCGTTTCCGACAGCCGCGACCCGCACTGGATGAGCCAGGAGGACAGCACGCGCGAAAAACTCTTCTTCCAGACCATCCACGCCCTGCACTTGGCCGGGCGCTGCACGGGCTGCGGCGAATGCCAGCGGGCCTGCCCGGTGGGCATCCCCATCCTGGCTCTGCGCCAGCAGATCGCCCGCGCCGTCAGCCGGCTCTTCGACGACTACAAGGCCGGCCTTGACCCCGCCGCCGTGCCGCCTCTGCTGGGCTATGAGCTGGAAGAAAAGAACATTCATGAGAGGGACTGGAAATGAGCACTACCCGCTTTGTCACATCCGACGGCCTGCCCGCCCTTCTGGCCTTCCTCTCGCAAAACGGCCGCCGCGTGCTGGTGCCGGTGGAAAAACCGGCCAACAAGCGCTCCGTGGTCTACGAGCCCTGGAGCCGGGGCATGCCCTTCACCCTGGAAAAGGCCACCGTGCCGCCCAAGGCGGCGGTGCTGCCCCAGTGTGAAACCCTGGTGAGCTATAAAAAAAGCAAAGACCCGGAAAATCCCGAGCGCGTGACCATGAGCCTGGACGACAGCATTGAGGCCCAGCCCACGGTGGTCTTCGCCTGCCGCCCCTGCGACGCGCGCGGTTTTTCCGTGCTGGACCGGCCCTACCTGCAAGGTCCTTTTGCCGACCCCTATTACAAGGCCCGGCGCGAGGCGCTCACGGTGGTCACCATCACCTGCGCCTCCGGCTGCAACACCTGTTTCTGCCACTGGGTGGGCGGCGGTCCTTCCTCCCCCGAGGGGTCGGATGTGCTGATGACCGAGATTGAAGGCGGCTACGTGCTTCAGGCCGTGACGCCCAAGGGCGAGGAACTGCTGGCCGCCTCGGATCTACCCGACGGCGCGGAACAGTTCCCCTTGGCCGAGGCCGCGCGCAAAGCCGCCTGGGCCACCTTGGAGCCCGCGCCCAATATCAAGGGCGCGCCGGAAAAATTGGCGGCCCTGTTCACCGATACGGAGTTCTGGCAGAGCCAGACCGACCGCTGCCTGTCCTGTGGGGCCTGCACCTACTTCTGCCCCACCTGCTATTGCTTCAGCATCACGGACGAAGGCGAAGGCCTGAGCGAAAAGGGCGGACGCCGCCTGCGCAGCTGGGACAACTGCATGTCCTCGCTGTTCACCCGCGAGGCCAGCGGCCACAACCCGCGCATGCTCAAAGCCTTTCGCATGCGCAACCGCGTGTCGCACAAGTTCTCCACCTATCCTGAAAACTGGGGGGCATTCTCCTGCAACGGCTGCGGCCGCTGCATCAGCAACTGCCCTGTTTGCCTGGACATCCGCGCCATAGTGCTCGCCGCGCTCAACGCAGACCAGGCTACCGCCGAGTAGAGGAGCTGACGCATGGCTACCAAGAAAACTTCCGGCAAAGCCAAAACCGCATCCAAGACGGCCGCCAAGGCCGCTCCCAAAACCGCGCCCAAGGAAGCTGCCAAGGCCGCTGCGCCCAAGAAAGACGCGCCCCCGAAGCCCCGGCCCGCCGAAGTGCCCGCGTCCGCCCGGCCGGTCTCTCCGGCCGTGCGCCCGGAGGCGGACCTTGTGGCGCATGAGGAGCACCCCCCTGTGGTGAGAGAAGAGGGCGAACTGGCCGTCAAGGAAAGCGCCGTCCCCGCTGTGGAAACGCCCGCCGAGGTCCCGGCTCCCGAAGCCGCCCCCGCGCCCAAGGCTGAGTCCAAGGCCAAGACGGCCCCCAAAGCTCCCGCGGCTCCCGCAGGCGGCAAGGGCATGCTGCGGGAGATCTCGCCCCGGCCCAAGCCCCAGGGCAATCCTTATAAACCCATGCCCGCCACCGTGGCCGAAGTCATCCAGGAAACCGGCAATATCAAGACCCTGCGCGTGGTCCTGGACGATCCCGAAGCCATGGAGTCCTTCACCCACGAGCCGGGCCAGGTAGGCCAACTCTCGGTGTTCGGCGCGGGCGAATCCACGTTCGTCATCAACTCCCCGCCGTCACGGAAGGATTATCTGCAATTCTCGGTCATGCAGGCCGGTGAAGTGACCGCCGCCATCCACCGCCTGTCGCCCGGCGACAAGGTGGGCATGCGCGCCCCGCTGGGCAACTTCTTCCCCTACAACGACTGGAGGGGCAAGGACATCTTCTTCGTGGGTGGCGGCATCGGCATGGCACCCATCCGCACCATCATGCTGCATCTGCTGGAACACAAGGCGGACTACGGCAAGATCAGCCTGCTCTACGGCGCGCGCTCGCCCCGCGACATGGCCTTCAGCTATGAGCTGGAAGACTGGCTGCGGCGTCCCGACCTGGACTGCACCCTGTGCATCGACGCCCCCTTTGAAGGCTGGGAGCATAAAGTGGGCCTGATCCCCAATGTGCTTTTGGAACTGAATCCCGACCCGGCCAACTGCGTGGCCGTGCTCTGCGGGCCGCCGATCATGATCAAGTTCACGGTGCAGGCTCTGCAAAAGCTGAACTTCGCGCCGGAGAACATTGTCACCACCTTGGAAAAACGCATGAAATGCGGCATCGGCATCTGCGGGCGCTGCAATATCGGCGGCCGCTACGTCTGTGTGGACGGGCCGGTGTTTACCTGGAAGGAATTGCAGGAGCTGCCCCCGGAACTTTAGGGAAACACTTCTGAAAAGCTGGCAACAGATCAAAAAATCCCATAGGTTTCACGTCGTCCCACGGCCGCCGGAGATTTTCCGGCGGCCGTTTTATATCGCCTGTTGACAGATGCGGGCTCGTAGGTAATGGAAGAAAAGTCACAACGTTCCATCCAAGGGAGAAAGAATGAAAAAACTGTTTATCCTCTGCTGCCTTATGCTGACCCTGCCCGCAGGAGCCCAGGCGGCGGACGAAAAAATCGACCCGTCCAATTTCATCTGCGCTGAACTGGTGGCCATTTCCAGCACGTCCGGCCAGCCGCCGCTGTTCGAGGGGCTGCAGATCGACGGCTATGCCGCCGCCGCGCAGGGCAAGGCCGTGGCCGATCCGGACATCATGGCTCCGCTGCTGGAGCAGGTCTATGCGGCCTGCCAGGCCAAGCCCACTGAAAAGGTAGTCACTCTCTGGCAGGAGGCCCGCAAGAACCAGCCTGTGGCAGCCGACGGCCCCTGGCGGGCGAACAAGACGACCTGCAAAGACTATAAGGCCAATGAAGACGACGGCAGCGGCTTTGTGATCTGGCTGGACGGCTACAACCGCCAGAAGAGCGGCAAGCCCGGCTCGGTGCTGGAAAGCGACGACACGCTCAAGGCGTATCTGGATGCCTGCTCCAAAAAGCCCGAGGCGCTGATGCTCGACGTCATGCGTGAAAGCGTCAAATAAATCCTTCCCAAGTCTGACCATGCCGAAGGCCGCGACCGCAGCGGGAGACGCAACACGCGCTCTCCCCCGGCCGCGGCCTTCGCAGCATCCAGTGCCTCATTTGAAAAATCCGACACGCAAAACCCGTAAGGCTTTACGGCGGAGTAAGCGTGCCTTTGACTTTGAAATGCATAACATCAAAGTTGACCTGTTCTAGAGCTGTGACGCTGCCCTCGCGGCCGCCGTGCATTTGCCCATTTTCAATGTGAAAATGTCTGAAGGGGGAAATATGCGGAACATCCCGGCGCTGTGCGCCTTTCTGCTCTGCCTGCCGCTGACGGCATGGCCGCAAAGCACGCCGCCTGACGCCGCCGGACGGGAAGTTTTCACGGATTCGGCCTCAGCCGTGTGCGCGGCCTGGGCCCAGCCCGCGCTTAAGCCGGGCGGCGAAAGAATGCGCCGTCTCCTGGAGGCGTTGGAGCTGGACGCCTATGTCAGCGCCCGGCACGGCGGCACGGGTTTCAACCCGCGCGATCTGGGCGCCCTGCTGGCCCGCGTGGAACGGATCTGCGCCGCACATCCCGAGCGCGGGTTGGCCGAAGTCTGGCGGGAACAGAAGAAAACCTGGCATCGCGGCCCCTGGAAAACAACCATGACCCGTTGCCGGGATATCCTGGCTGCGGGCGATCATAATGAGGACGCCTTCTTTTTCGGCATCTGGCTTTACGCCTATGATCAGGCCAGGGACGGCAGCAACATCGGGGAAGCCCTGCGGGACATGCCCGCCGGAGCGGCTGAACTGGTCTGGAAGGAATGCGCGCGCACGCCCGACGCGCCGCTGCTGGGCGTGCTGCGGCGCATGCGGGGAAAATGACCCGGTTTATGCGAGATTTCGGGAGCCGCTCAGAGCAGGGTCATATAGATGGGAATGGTCAGAGCCGAAAGCAGCGTGGACAGGGAAACCATCAACGCGCCGAATTCCGGGTCCGTGCGGTAGTAGGCGCTGAGGATGGCCGCCTGCATCAGCACCGGCAGCGAGGCCTGCATGATGAAGACCTTGCCCATAAGTTCCGGTATGGGGAAAAGGGGCACGAGCAAAAGCACCACCAGAGGGCTGACCACCAGGCGCCCGACCAGGGCCAGAACCAGATCCCGGTCGAGTTTGAGGTGCCGCAGATCCATGGTTTGCAGGGTGACGCCGATGAACAGCAGAGCCAGGGGCGTGGTCAGATTGCCCAGATATTTGGCCGCATCCAGCAGAAAACGGGGCAGATCCACCTTGAACATCACCAGGGCCAGGCCGGTCAGAAAACCCAGCATGGGCGGTGAAAAAATATGTCGGATATTGTCGCAGAGCCGTGTCCGTTCCCGGCCCTCCCCGCAGCCGTCGCTGCTGATGGCGTAGTTGCCCACGGTCCAGAAAAAAATGGTGCTGGCAAAGTAATAGAGCAGCACATAGGGCAGGGATTCCTCCCCGAACAGGGCCAGATTGACCGGAATGCCCACAAAGATGGTATTGGAATTGGAAACACAGGCGCAGAACAGGCCGAAGTGCTTTCGCTGCACATGAGCTATCCTGCCCACCACCCAGGCCAGACTGAAAGTGATGACCAGGGAGGTGAAGGGCAGCAGCGCGCCGTAGAGCATGTGCAGCAGATGGTCGCGGTCAAAGGACTGCAACAGCGTGCACATCAGAAAAGGCGGCAGGGCCACATAGGTCACCAGCCTGGGCAAAAGCATCTGGCTTTCCGTGGAAAACCAGCCCTTCCAGGCCAGAGCATAGCCCACCGCCACGACCAGCAGCAGGCCGAAAATTCCCCCCAAGGCGTGCAGAAAAACCATAGGGATTTCTTAGCGGCTTTTGCGGCTTCCGTAAACAGCCGGGGAGGGCAGGGTCATTCTGTTCTCCGTCCGTTGTTTTGCCTTCCGGGCACGGAGACTTTACGCCTCCAGCCGTTTGGGCCGCCTATCGTTGCGGCCTTCATCCGTAAGGCGGCCTTGCCGCCAACGGCTGAAGCCCGGCGCGGGCAGGAGGCCTGAAGCAAAACTCATTCACGGCCCTTCAGTACGACGCTTCCCCCGCAAAGCGTGACGCACTGCGGGGGAAGCGCACATTTTCGGACGCGGCCCGGCCTACAGCGAATACTTGCTGTTGGCGTCGCGCATCTTCTTCACGGATGCCGCCAGCGCCTCGGTGTTCAGCACCATTTCCATCATGCTGATCTGCTCTTCCCAGGCAGCGGGATCGGCTTCGCTCTTCATTTCCTCTTCAAACACATGGTACACGCAGAGTCCCAACGGGACTCCCGCCAACGGACCGGCAAAGGTGGGGTCGCCCAGGGTGACGGTTTCGGCATAGATTTCCGCCCCTTCGGGGTCGGAAGAGCCGAGCACCACCACCAGGTTTTCCGCCCCGACCTTCTCAGCGGCGTCTTTCACACGCTGCTGATTTTCCAGGTCCATGGCGCCTGCGGCGGTTCAGACAAAACATTCGGTGGCCGAGAACAGCACCTCGGCCCCGGAGTTGGCGAAGACCGCCGCCATGGCCGGACCGGGAACGCCGTCCCGTTCGCCCAGAAGCAGCAGCTTCTTACCTGCAAGTTTACCCATGATGCACTCCTTGTTGTTGCTTTGCTTGTTCCGCAACAAGCCAAGCCGTTGTTATGCCAACAGCTTCTCCGCGCCTTCCCGGATGGTGTCCAGGGTCACTTCGTCGCTGCTGATGCGCTGCACGTTTTCCCCGCCCTTGTAAAACAGAATGGTGGGCACGGCCATGACCCTGAGGGAGATGACCAGGCGGCGGTTTTCAGCCACGTTCAGTTTGCAGAATTTGATTTTGCCCTCGTACTCTTCGGCCAGCTTTTCCACCGACGGCATCAGGGCCAGGCAGGGACCGCACTGCGGGCCCCAAAGGTCCACGATGACGGGCATAGCGCTGTTGAGCACTTCCGCTTCGAAATTTTCCTTGTCCACGATAACCATAGTGCACCTCGCTGCTTGCGTGTTGTATATGCCGCAAAAGGATGGAGACATTTTCCTGGAACGTACTGATAATGAAGATTTTTGTTCTCTGCCAAGGAAGGCGAGCTGCGGGCGGAGGAGTATATTCAAACATATTCGACCTTCGCACGGAGCGAGCCTGACGCAGGCAGAGGGCAAAACCATTACTCAGCGATTCCCTTACAGATAGCCCGCCGCCGTAAGCAGCGTCCTGGCCTTTTCCAGACCGGCCGAGGCCAGCTTGACCATCGGCCCGGTGCAGCCCATGGCTCCTTCGGCGTAGATACCTTCTTTCCAGAGCACATGCACGGCGTTTTCCAGATCGAGCACGTCGATGCCGTGAATTTCCTCATCCGTGGGCACCACGGGCGGCATGACCGGCACGTCGCCGCTTCCGGCCTCGGGCCTGGGCATGAGCCCTTCCAGTTCCTCGTCCAGACCGGCGGCGCGGGCCACCCGGAGTTCCGCCGCCACCCTGGCGGGCAGGCCGCCGCGCAAGGCCTGGGCCGTGTAGCTCAGGGCATTGGCGATGACCGGCGCGCCCGAGGCCCGCGAGATGATCGACACCACCTTGTTCCAGCCCTCGCCCACGGAGGGTCCGTAGCCCCAGCCCGCGGCTTCGTAGCCGCCGCCGGTGCCGAAGGCCGCGAAGACCTTGGCCAGCACGTTGCCCGTGAGGGTGTCGCAGACGCAGACGTCCACCGCGCCGGCCAGGATGTCATTGCCGCGCAGCAACGCGCCGCCGTCCTTGCGCACGCTTTGGCCGAAACGCACGGCATAGCCCTTTTCGGCCATACGGCTGAGGGCGCGCATAACCTGAGGCGCGGCATCCAGATTGAGCACGCCCAGGCCGGGATCGGCAATGCCCATAGCCTTGGCCGTCGCCAGGCCGTACACCGCGTTGCGCAGCATGGCGCAGGCCCGCTGCGGCGCGCTGATGCCCGTGGTGGAAGCCAGGATCATGGCCCTGCCCCTGGCCGGAGTGAATGCCCGGCCCATGGTGGTCACGCCCACCGGGAAGGGATAGTGCAGGGCCACCGCGCCTTCCAGCGCGTCGGCACCTTTGGAATCAAGAGCCTTTTCCATGGCCGCCGCAATGTCGGCCTCACAGTCGGGCGTTTCGATCCAGTCCATGCCCTCGGGCAGCGGGGCGTCCGGCCGGGGGCCCAGGCCTACCACCTGAAGGCGGCTGTCCCGGCGCATGGCCGTGCCCGCGCCCAGCAGGAACTCTTCCACCGGCAGCTCACTGCCCGCGGCCATCAGCCCGATGCGATTGCGCGGGCCGCCGCCGCGCGCCGTGGCCACCAGCTCCGCCAGGGATTTGCCGATGAGGGCGCGTTTGCTTTCGTTTACTTCCGCCATGGCAGACCTCAGTTTTTCTGAAGGTTGGCGGCCAGATCGGCAAGCGCGTCCAGCAGCAGTTCGCGCACTTCGTCCTTGGTGACGCCCGCGCCCGTCGCGCCTCCGGTTTCGGAAGGAGCTTCGATCAGGAAGGACGCGCCGTCGGCCAGATTGGTCAGGCGGCCCAGGAACAGGCTGCCCTTGCCGATGATCATGGCGCGCTTGATGCTCCCGGCCTTGATGGCGTCGCGGGCATGGCCCATGTAGGGCACGCCCGAGGGGATGTGCCCCTGGGTATGCACGAAACCGGGAATGCCGTGCTCGGCCACGAATTGCGGAATCTCCTCACGCTTGAGCTGGCCTTTCATGACCGAAAGGGCCGCGATCATCTTGAAGTTGGCCTCGGGCACATTGCCCGCCCCGGCGGGCAGGGTGATTTCCGCGTTGTGCAGTTCGGGGGCGTACTTGTCCACATCCGTGAGCTTGAGGCCCAGGCGGGTCAGCGGCTCAAAGGTCAGGGCCGAGGTGATGGCCTGCGGGGCCGCCCCGGCGGCCACGGAATGCTTGCCCACGGAATCCAGGCGGATCACCGGCTCCGTGCCGTCGTCCGGCACGAGCAGCACCGCAAAGCTGCCGATGCAGTTTTCCAGGGCTTTGAGCCCCTTTTTGACGTGGTCGCGCGAGTTCATATACAGCTTGGGCAACGAACCGCCGCCCAGCACGGCCACATTCCGGCGCACGCCCGAGGCCACCATGCTCGCGCCGGCGATGACGGCCGCCGCCGGACCGGCGCAGAAGCCGCGCACGTCAAAGCCGCTGGCATTGCCGCAGCCCGCGATTTCGGCCACGGCCTTGGCCAGGTTGCCGCCGCCGCGCTGCATAACGTCGCCCACGGCTTCCTCGGAACATTCCACAACAAAGTCGATGTCCGCAGGCGCGAGCCCGCTGTTTTTGATCAAATGCAACAGGGCCAGCACGCCGCTGGCCTTGCAGGCCAGATTTTCCAGCATGACGTGGGCCGAGAGGTTTTCGTCCGTATCATGAGCCCGGCGGCAGCAGCCCACCACCCGGCCGTCCAGATACAGCGGCAGGGCCATGTGCTTTTCCACGGCTTCGGCGATTTCAGCGGCCTCATGACCGGCTTCCAGGCGGGCCAGCTGGCTCTCGCCCACAACCGGGTCCTGGGCCAATTTTTCCTTGATGCGCGCGGCAAAATCCTTGTCCAGCCAAATCAGGTCAAAAACGTCGCAGATGTCCATGAAGCCGAGAAACTCGTCTTCGGGCATGATCTCGCCGTATTTGCCGTAACGCTCGGGCGCGCCGAGATTTTCCAGCCAGGGCGCGGGCGCGGCGGCCAGTTCCTCCACGCTCATGGCCCCGATATAGGTCTTGTTGGGGGCGTAGCCCGCAGCTTCCTCATAGCTCTGGGCCCGCCCGGGCAGGGCCTTGAGATACTCGGAATCGGGCTTGGCGCGACGCTCCTGGGCGGGCGTGCCGCCGTAATGCAGCGCCAGTTCCGGCGCGAAATTCAGGCAGTAGGCCGTGCCTTTGATGCCGACATTGCCCATGTGCTTGCTCCTTGTATAAAAATAGCCGCACGAGCTCCCGCTACGCCACACACGGTGCGGCGCGCCGCAACGCGGCGTGGATTCAGCCGAAAATCACATTTTTCGGCTGAATGAACCTTTGAAAAGCGAAGCGTTTCAAAGGTAATCTATTCCTGTTCAGCCAGATAGGCATAGGCGGACATGGCCGCCCGCGCGCCGTCCCCGGCAGCCGTGACCACCTGCCGCAGGGCCGTGTCGCGCACGTCGCCCGCCGCGAAGACGCCCGGCGTGGAGGTGCGCATGTCGGCGTCCGTAATGATCCAGCCCTGCTCCGTGGTTTCGCAGACGCCGCTCAGGAAGGCGGCGTTGGGCAGCGTGCCGATGAAGATGAACACGCCGTTGACGGCCACCACGTTCTTTTCGCCGCTCTTGACGTTCTTGAGCACCATGCGCTCCACCAGGCCGTCGCCCTCGATGGCTTCCAACACGCTGTCCCAGAGGGGCACGATCTTGGGATTTTTCAGGGCGCGCTCGGCCACCAGCTTGTCGGCGCGGAACTGATCGCGGCGGTGCACGATGTAGACCTTCTCCGCGAACTGGGTCAGATAGCAGGCCTCTTCCACGGCGGTATTGCCGCCGCCGATGACCGCCACCTCAAGCTCCTCAAAAAAGGCCGCGTCGCAGACCGCGCAGTAGGAAACGCCCTTGCCCGTGAATTCCTTTTCGCCGGGGCAGCCCTGTTTGCGGAAGTTGGCCCCGGTGGCGATGATCAGCGCCTTGGCCTCAATCTCGCCCTGGTCCGTGACCACCACGGTTTTGCCGCCCGCCGGGCGCAGTTCCTTCACCGTGGCGGTGCGGAATTCGGCTTTGAAATGCTCGGCGTGAGCCCGGAAGCTGTCGGCCAGCCCCACGCCCGAAGCACTGATGGTGCCGGGCCAGTTTTCGATTTCGCTGGTGATCAGGATCTGGCCGCCGGCCTTGCCCTTTTCCAGCACAAGCACGTCCAGGCCCGCGCGTTTGCCGTAGACGGCGGCGGTCAGTCCGGCCGGGCCCGCCCCGATGATGACCAGTTCACGCTGCTCCATGATGTATGCTCCCGTGGTTCCCGGCGGGCGCTGTCGCGCCCGCCGGGCCGTCATTGCTGTTGTTACGTCCGCAATTTACGTATTGAAGACCGTCTGTTCATCCACGGGAGTGGAGAGCGCCGTGAGCGCGCGCTCCACCAGTTCGCGGCGCAGGGCCTTTTCCGCTTCCGGCGAGAGTTCGGGATTGCCCAGCGGATGGGGGATGGAGACCGTGGGCACAATGCGGTTGGCCCCGATACTCAAAGAGATAGGCACGATGGTACACATGTGAACCACCGGCACGTCGGCGGTGTCCTCAATGGCCTTGGCGAGCGTTGCACCGCAACGCGTGCAGGTGCCTCAGGTGGAGGTGAGGATCACCGCCTGCACCTGGGCGTCCTTGAGACGCTTGCCGATCTCGATGCCGAAGGCTTTGGCCTTGGCCACGGCCGTGCCGTTGCCCACGGTGGAATAGAAGAGCGGATGCAGGGAGCCGATGCGGCCTTCCTTTTCCAGGTCGCGCAGCACGTCCACGGGCAGCACGCGGTCCGGGTCCTGATTGGCGTAGGTCTGGTCGTAGCCGCCGTGGGCGGTCTGATACTTGCCCTGGAGCAGATCCGTGACGCCGGTGATGTCGTATTCGCCGAAATTCTGGGCACTGGAGGCCGCGATGTGGTCCGGGTTGCCGAAGGGCACAATGCCGCCGGAAGTGACCAGGGCGATCTTGGCCTTGCTCATGTCCGCCACGGGCGGGCGCGGGGTCACGCGGTCAAAGACCGGCATGGCGTATTCCGTGGCAAAGGGCTCACCCTTGAGCTTTTTGATCAGCATGGACACGGCGCGCTCCGCGCCGGGCTGCTCATAGAACATGTTTTCGCGGATGCCCTTTTCGATCAGGCCTTCCTCGGCCGGGGTTCCCAAAGCCTCGCCCCCGAGCTGCTTGAGCAGCACGCGGGCCATGGCCGGTACGGCCTTGGCCATGCCGCGCGCGGAATCGGCGGCTTCCACAATGGGAATTTCCTTACGGAAAAGATCCACGCCGGGATTTTCCCGGTACAGGGCCGTGACCACCGGGATGTGCAGAGCCTTTTGGACCGCCGCGCAGACCGAGGCGCAGGCCGCGCCGTAGCGCCCGGCATTGAAGGCCGGACCCGCGATCAGGGCGTCGGCCTTGTATTCGCGCACGGTTTCCACCACCAGGGCGGACACTTCATCCATATGGTTGGCGAAATAGTTGTCGCCGCAGATAAAGGTCGCCACGATTTCCGCTTCGCCGCCCAGAGCGGCCTTGAAGGCCATGCCGGGACCCACAACGCCTTCGCGCACTTCAGGGCCGACGTCCGCCTTGTCCTCGCCGCCGATGCCGGCGAAAAACTGATTGATATAGTGTATGACACGATATGCCATGATCCACTCCTTCTCTGTCATTTCCGCGCTGTTTCTAACGAAGTGTCGATGTTTTTTTGGGGCTTACCGCCCCAAACCCCGTCCGGGGGGAATCATTCCCCCCGGTCCCCCTCACTTTCGAAATGTTGTTGCTTTGCAGCAACATTTCGGTAATGCGGGTGCAGGGGCATCATGCCCCTGCCGGGGGCTGGGGGGCAGAGCCCCCCATGCTTGATTATTTCAGCACTTCCCTAGAGGGTGCGGCCGCCAATACGGTTAAACCCCAATTCGCTGGTGGCGCCCATAATGGCCTGCAATTCCACTTCCATGCCGCCGTCCTCGCGCAGGGAACCGAAGAAGCCCCCGGCGATGACGTCAGCCGTGGCCGGTTCGCCGATGACCTTTTGCATGGGCGGCAAGACGATGACTTCATTGGCATTGCCGGCGGTGACGCAGGCGTCGCCCTCGGGGCAGGAGTCGGCCAGGGACTGGCTCGACCCGTCGCGCCCGGCGTATTCGTCGGTGATCAACACGGTCTTGATGCCCGCGCGCTCGGCCTTCCAGCAGTTCATGATCAGATCCGCGTCCGGGTTGCCGAAACCTTCCTCGGAAATCACCAGGCCGTCCACGCCGAGCATCCGGGCCAGCTTCACCGCGTAGGAGGAACTGCGCTTCTTGTCGGCCAGGGTAACGTTTTCATTGGTGATGATCACGCCCACGAAATTGATGTCCTTGCCGTGGTGGGCGTAGAGACTTTTGATCACCGGATTGTTCACGTGCGTGTAGGTGCTGTTCTTGTCGCAGGCCGAAACGCAGTTGCCGGAAATAATGGCCCCGTCCATGATTTCCGTGGGGCTGATCATGGTGGGCAGAATTTTTTTGACATCCACGCCGTAGACCCAGGTATCGTGCAGCAGACCTTGGGACTGGAGCATATACAAATACGCCACCTTGGGCAGCCCGGGCCAGGCGTTCATGGCCTCGGCCAGGGGCGGGAAGGCGTAGCTCTCCACAGTGTCGGCCTTGTCTTCCTTGCAGCAGGAGGCCAGATAGTATGCCGCCTTGAGCCCGGCCCGGCGGTAGACCGCCTCCAGCTCATGCAACTCCACCCCGTCCACGGGCTCGAAGACCAGAACCACGTTGCAGGTTTTGGAAAAAGGCGTGTATGCCGCGCCCGGGCCGCTCATGTCCACAATGCCCTCCTGCGGGGCCACCAGACGGCCGGTGGTCAGCACCGCAGCGCCTTCGAGCACCAGGGTCTTGCCCTGGCCCACGGTGTCCACGTCGCCGATCCAGCCGGGAAACACCTCGCCCGGGCCTTCCAGCTTGCAGCGCGGCTCCACGGCATCCTTGCAGGGCAGGATGCGCACGCTCTCGCCGGGATGGACCAGCTCGGCCTCCACATTCCGGAGGGCCGGGTCTTCCAGCAGCAGGCTGACCAGCTCCTCCTTATTGACGGTGAGCACATGATCCCGCGCGCCGGTGCGCGGGCCCCATTCCAGCTTGCGGATTGCAATCTTATGCAGTTCCAGGTTCACGACAAACTCCTTGGGTCAGACGTCTTCGGGCGGGCCGCCCGGATGAATCCATGATGATTGTGACGCAACGGGAGGTGCCCGCATCCGTCCGCATCCCGGCATGCCCGGACCGACCGGCCCGGTTGGGAAAGGAGTCAGTGCAGGCTTTCCAGAGTGGCTTTCAGCAATTCACAGTCCAGCAGAGCGCAATCGCGGCGCATGGCCTCGGGCAGGTCGCCGGGCAGGCTTTGCCGGACCTTCGCGGCCGGGCTCTGATAGAGCTGCAGGGCTTCTTCCAGAAAATGCAGAGAGTCAGAGTCCACCGTCCCGGAGGGGGAGGGCGGCAAGAGAAGCAGGGAACGGTAGGGCTGCTGATGCGGACGGAAATTGCCGTACAACGGGTGATTGGCAAGCCGCCAGCCCTGATGCACGCGGTCGCGCGCCATGGTCAGCGCGTCGCGCGCGCCGCCGTCCAGCAACAGAACGTCCACACCCGCCGGAACGCGGGACGGAAAAGAGGGATTGTTGGTAATGAGAATCGCGCGACCGGCCACAGCAAAGCTCCCGCGTTTGCGTTGGCTCTGTCGCGCGCCGGGCGGTTCAGAGATGCGTCCGGTTGCAATCCTGATGCCTGAGAGTTTCAGCCTTGCGGCCTTGCCCCTTCGGCGACCCCGTGGCAACGTCCGGCATGCCGGTTGTGCGCGGGTGCTCTCTTGCAACTTTCGCTCGCAATTCCCCACTCCCACATTGAGAAAAAAATGTCAAGCGGCGGCCTCATAAAAAAAATAAAACATATCCGCAAATTATGCCTGGTTGAAGAACCAAACGATGGATTGCGGCGACCGGCGCGGGCTAGGCCGGGGAATGACGCCGCCCGCGCGGAATAGGCGGATTTTGTAAAATAACCGCAAAGGTACAGGAAGGCTGACGCAAAAGTATTTTTCTTTTTCACTCCGGACACAAAAAATACTCATCCTATTCATTCGATTGCCCTGGGACGCTGTCAGCCCCGGCTTCACTTTTCGGATAAGGGCGGTTATGATGCGTGCTCACAAACGCGGAAAACGCGCGCCTCTTTTCCACCAAGGAGACCAAAAGCCATGAGCGATACGTTGACTGTTGCCGTTGTGGGCGCCACGGGCGCCGTGGGTCGTGAAATGCTCAAGACGCTGCACGAGCGGCAGTTCCCGGCCACGAAAGTACGGGCCTTCGCCTCGGCCCGCTCAGCGGGCAGCAAAGTGCCTTTCGGCGAGGAGGAACTCACGGTGGAAGAGCTGAAGGAAGATGTCTTTGACGGCATCGACCTGGCCATCTTTTCCGCCGGCGGCGGCACGTCCGCGAAGTTCGCGCCGCACGCCGCCCATGCCGGTTGCGTGGTGGTGGACAATTCCGCGGCCTGGCGCATGGACGAGCGCTGTCCCCTGGTGGTGCCGGAAGTCAATCCGGAGGCCCTGGAAGAGCATCAGGGCATCATTGCCAATCCCAACTGTTCCACCATCCAGATGGTAGTGGTGCTCAAGCCCCTGCACGACGCGGCACACATCAACCGCGTGGTGGTTTCCACCTATCAGGCCGTGTCCGGCACAGGCCAGAAAGGCATTGAGGAGCTGGAACGCCAGGTGCGCGACCTTTTCAACGCCCGCGACCCGGAAAACAAGGTATACCCCTACCGCATCGCCTTCAACGTGTTGCCGCACATCGACGTCTTCCTGGACAACGACTACACCAAGGAAGAGATGAAGATGGTCAACGAGACCGTGAAGATCTTCGACGATCCCTCGATCAAGGTCACGGCCACCTGCGCGCGCGTGCCGGTATTTTTCTGCCATGCGGAATCCGTGAATATCGAAACCGAAAAGAAGATCACGGCCAAGGAAGCCCGGATCATGCTCTCCCAGGCTCCGGGCGTGAAGGTTTTCGACAATCCGCGCGAACTCATGTACCCCATGCCCGCCTACTGCATCGGCGACGATCCCACCTTTGTGGGGCGCATCCGCGAGGACGAAAGCATTGAAAACGGCCTGAACCTCTGGATCGTGGCCGACAACGTGCGCAAGGGCGCGGCGCTCAACGCCGTGCAGATCGCCGAGGAACTGCTCAAGCGCGATCTGGTCCGCGTGCCGGACAAGAATGTCTTCATGCGGTAGCGCGGAGAAATATGCCATGCTGGCCGTGGATTCCGACACCTATCTGCAAGCCCTTTTGTCCGCCCCCCGTCCGGGGGCGGACAAATTCCTGGCCTTTTACGATCACCGGGTGGGATGCATCGGCACGGACCCGCGCCTCCTGCTCCTGCCCCTGGACGATCATATCTGCCATCGCGGCGACGGCCTGTTCGAAAGCATCTGTTACCGGGAGCGGAAGATCTTCGTCCTGGACGAACACCTGGCCCGGATGCGCGACGGCGCGCAGGCCCTGGACATCACGCCGCCCTGCTCCTGGGAGGAAATGCGCGCGCGCATTCTGGACGTGGCCCGCGCCTCGGGGCGGGACCACGGCGACCTGCGCGTCTTTCTCAGCCGGGGGCCGGGCGGTTTCGGCGTTTCCCCGCAGGAATGCCCGCTGGCCGGTCTGTACATTGTGGCCCTGGCCTCCAGGCTGCCCTCTGAGGAATTGTACCGCAAAGGGCTCACGGCCTTCAGCAGCGCCATTCCGCCCAAGCAGGAATATCTGGCCCGGATCAAGAACACCAATTATCTGCCCAACGTCTTCATGGCCGTGGAGGCCCGCCAAAAAGGCATGGACGTGGCCGTGACCTTTGACGAGAACGGCTTCATGGGCGAAGCGGCCATTGCCAACCTGGGCATTGTGGACGCGCGGGGCCGCCTGCGCAGCCCGGAACTGCGCCGCATCCTGCCCGGCACCACCCTGCTGGCGGCCCTCAAACAGGCCGAGGAACGCATGCCGGTCATCCAGGGGCCCATCCACAAAGAGGATATCGCCACGGCCCGCGAAATGCTGCTGTTCACCAGCGCCACGCTCTGCGTGGGCGTCACGCATTTTGACGGCAGGCCCGTGGGCCAGGGGGACTACCGGGGCCGCCCCGGCCCCACGGCCCTCTGGCTCAAAGACGCCCTGCTCGCGCAGATGCTGGCCCAGGGCACGCCTTACTGATGCGTATCCTGCTGCTCTCCCTTCAGGACGAAAATCAGGACGCCGCGCCCGACGGCTCCACGCGCGCGCGGGTCCGGCGGCTGGAGGAGGAACAGACCCTGGCCCTGGTCAGAGCCATGCGTGACGGAGGCCGCCTGGCCCCTCTGCTGGTCTGCCTCAAGGGCTCGCGCCTGCACGAGCGCGCACGCGCCCTGAATCTGCCCCTGCTGGCCGTGAGCGGCACGGGCACGGGCAATCCGCTGACCCTCTTGCGCCTCTGGAACCGGCAACGGCGGCATAAAAAGCTGCTGATCCAGACCGTGGGCGAGGAAGCCCTGGCTCTGGGCCGCCGCGTGCTGCGCATGCGCCCGTCCGGCAGCGCGCTGCTCGCGCACGCCTTCTTTTTGCGGCCGCCCGCGCCGGAACGGTGCAAAAGCAAAGAGATGCGCGCCGCCCGCTATATCCTCTGCGGTTCCAAACACGTGCAAAACCGGATTCTGGCCGCCTGGGAACAAGCGCCCGATGCCGCCGCGCCCGTCGTTCCCCCTATCGTTCCCGCAGACGCCCTGCCCCTGCTGCCGCCGGGCATCTGCCTGGAAGGCTTTGATCCGCCCAGCCCGTTCCGGGAGGAAGAAGGGCGGCACTTCATTTTCGGCATGGGGGAAAGCCTTGCGCCGCGATCCGGCGCGCAGTTGGTGGCGCGGGCCATGGCCGCCATCTGGCAGCGCGACGACCTGCCCCCCTGGGAAGTGCGCATGCTGGGCGGCGGTCCGCGTTTTCAGGAAGTGCTGGAAGAGGCCGCCGCCCTGGGTGTGGAATCGCGCCTCTGCCTGCTCAACGAACAGTACGCGCCCGATGTGCTGCGGAATTGCCACGCATGGCTCGCGCCGGGTTCCTCGCCCGAGGAAGCGCCGGAGACGCTCTGGTCTGGCTTCGCGGCGGGCCTGCCGGTCATTTGCAGCCGAAGCGGCCTGCACCTGGAACGCCTGGGCGGCCCGGACCAGGCGCAGAACGCGGCCCTGACCGTGGAGGAGAACGATCCCCAGGCTCTGGCCAAGGCCATGATCGAAATCATGCAGGATGCGGGGCCGCGGCACAGACTGGCGCAATGCGGCCGCGCGCTGGCCCCGTCCACCGGCCTGCAGCACATGGCCGACCAGGCTTGCGCCCTGTTCGAAGCCTGGCTGCGGGCTCTGGGGACCGGCGCGCCCGCCCCGGCGGAGAAAACTCCGGATACGCGGGAGCCTGCGGCGGCCCAGCGCGACGAATCGTCTTAGAGCGGATTACCGTTGCGATACTCCACAATGAGTCTTTTTGCGCAACGCCCGCTTCGCCGTTTACCGGCGCGAATAAATTGCGCTTACGCCTCCGTGGCGGGCGTCTGCTCACGCAGCCGCCAGAGCAATTTCAAAGTGAACGTGCTCTAACCTCCAGCCTTTTTCAGGACACCCATGAAGTGTAAAATCTGCAAGGCCCCGGCGGCCGTGGCCCTTAAAAGCCATAATGCCGCCTTCTGCCCGGACTGCTACAAGGATTTTTTCGCCCGCCAGGTCGCGCGCGGCATTGAAGGCCAAAAGCTCTTTACCCGCGACGAGCGTATTCTGGTGGCTCTTTCCGGCGGCAAGGACTCCCTGGCCCTGATGCTGGAGCTGGCCCGCCAGGAGTACAACGTCACCGGCCTGCACATCGACCTGGCCATCCCCGGCTCCTCGGCGGCGGCGCGGGGAGTGGTGGAGCGTTTCTGCGCCAAGCACGGCCTCAAGCTGCTGGTCAAGGACATGGCCGCCGAGGGCCTGCCCATTCCGGCGGTCAAGGAACGCCTGCACCGGCCGATCTGTTCGGCCTGCGGCAAGATCAAGCGCCACTTCTTCAACAAGGTGGCGCTGGACGAAGGCTTTGACGCCCTGGCCACGGGCCACAACCTGGACGACGAGGCGGCCCGCCTGTTCAGCAATACCCTGCGCTGGGACACGGCCTACCTTTCGGATCAGGGCCCCCTGCTGCCCGGCGAGCACGGCTTTGCCCGCAAGGTCAAACCGCTCTGGCGGCTCACGGAATTTGAAACCGCCAACTATGCCTTTCTAATGGGCATTGAAAACCATTACGCGCCCTGCCCCTACAGCCCCGGCGCCAGCTTCACCGTGCTCAAGGGCTTGCTGCAACGCCTGGAAACGGCCATGCCCGGCCGCAAACTGGATTTCTACCAGGGCTTTCTGGCGCGCGGGCGGCCCGTCTTCGCCCGGCGCGAGGCCGAGGAGGGCGTGGAACTGGCCCCCTGCCCGCAGTGCGGCTATCCCACCTCTTCCGGCGATCTCTGCGGGGTTTGCCGGATACGGGAGGCGCTGCGGGGCGAGTAGCCTTGCCTGCCCTGCCCCTAGGGTCATTCTGTTCTCCGTCCGCTGTGTTATTCTGCCCTCCGGGTACGAAGGCTTACGGCGTGCCGCCGTTTGGGCCGCCTCCGACGCGGGCAGGGGGCGGGAGGCGTGAATCCTCCGTGTCCGCAGGGCCCGGAGTACCTCATCCGCATGACAAGCCCATAGCACAAGTACCTTTGAAAAATAACCCGCTCTAAATACAAAATCACTCTGCCGACGGCAGGAGAACAGAATGGCCCTGCCCCGCGCGTATTGCCCCCCCGCCGCCAAGGCGCTATCCTGCGTTTTATGAACATCCTGCGCAAAGCTCTGCAACGGGGCCTGACCCCGAGCAATATCATCAGCTATGTCTGCCTGGAGAGCATGCGGCTCTGGGGCGCGTTCTGGGGCACAGTGCGCCTGCGCTGCAAGGCCGCCCTGCTGGGCGTGGCCGTGGGGCCGGGCACGCGTGCCCACGGGCCCGTGGGCCTGTTGCGCTGGCCGGGCGGCAGCATCCGCATCGGCGCGCGCGCCAGTCTGATTTCCTCCCGGCGGCGAGCCACGGCGGCCAGCCTGTACGCGCCCGTGCGCCTGCGTGTGTTCGGGCCAGGCGCGGCCATCGAAATCGGCGAGGGCGCGCAGCTCAGCGGCACGTCCGTCACCGCGCGCTCGCAACGCATCAGCATCGGCCGTCAGGTTCTGCTGGCCCCCAACTGTGTGATCGTGGATTCGGATTTCCACGCCCTCTGGCCGCCCGAGGCCCGCGCCACGGAACCGGGCCTGGAACGTGACGCGCCGGTGAGCATCGGGGACTACGTCTGGATCGGCATGAACTGCCTGATTCTCAAGGGCGTGAGCATCGGCGAGGGCGCCATGATCGGCGCGGGCAGCGTGGTGACCCGCGACGTGCCGCCCTTTTGCCTGGCCGTGGGCGCGCCCGCGCGCGTGCTGCGCCGCCTGGGCCCGGAGGACGCCATGCCCGGTTCAGAAGGCCGGGGAGCCTGAGATGGATGCCGGAAGGGGAACCCCCGCAGGCGTCGGCGAATACATTGCCGCGTTGCTGGCCTCAGCCAAAATGGGCGGCCAGGTCACCCATCACCGCCTGCTGCCCGGCGCGGAACCCGTGTTCGCGCCCAGCCGCCTGCCCTGGCCGCGCGCCATCGGCAATCTGCTGGAGGAGCGCGGCGTCCGCCTTTACAGCCATCAGGCCCTGGCCACGGACCACATCCGCGCCGGGCATTCCGTGGTGGTGGCAACGCCCACGGCCAGCGGCAAAAGCCTGATCTACAATCTGCCCGTGCTGGAGCGCCATCTGCACGATCCCGACGCCAGGGCGCTCTATCTCTTTCCGCTCAAAGCCCTGGCCCAGGACCAGCTGGCGGCCTTCACCGCCCTGACCGCGACCTGGCCCGAGGCGGCCCGGCCCACGGCCGCGCTCTACGACGGCGACACCAGCGACCATTTCCGGCGCAAGATCCGGCGCGATCCGCCCACAGTGCTGGTCAGCAATCCGGAAATGCTGCATCTGGGCATATTGCCCCACCACGAGCAGTGGGCCGCCTTTCTGGCGGGCCTGACCCACGTGGTGGTGGACGAGGCCCACACATACCGGGGGGTGTTCGGCGCGCACATGGCTCAGGTCTTCCGGCGGCTGAACCGTCTGGCCGGGCGCTACGGCGCGCGGCCCACCTATGTGCTCTGCACGGCCACGGTGGGCAATCCCGGCGAATTGGCAAGCGGGCTTATCGGCGCGGGCGACAGCGCGCCTGTCGTCGTTGAAGAACCGGGCGTAATGGCGGAAACGCCGCGCCCGGCCGATGCGCCTGTGGTCATTGACACGTCGGGAGCGCCCCAAGGGCCGCGCCATTTCGTTTTTCTCAATCCCGAGCAGAGCCCGGCCACGGCGGCCATCGACCTGCTCAAGGCGGCGCTGGCCCGCAATCTGCGCACCATCGTCTATTGCCGCTCGCGCCGGATGACCGAGCTGGTCAGCCTCTGGGCGGGCAGCCAGTCCGGCCCGTACAAGGAACGCATTTCCGCATACCGCGCGGGCTTTCTACCCGAGGAGCGCCGGAGCATCGAGGCCCGCATGGCTTCGGGCGAGCTGCTGGCCGTGGTCAGCACCAGCGCTCTGGAGCTGGGCATCGACATCGGCGGCCTGGACGTCTGCATTCTGGTGGGCTATCCCGGCACGGTCATGGCAACCCTCCAGCGCGGCGGCCGGGTGGGCCGGGCGCAGCAGGAATCGGCGGTCATCGTGGTGGCCGGGGAGGACGCCCTGGACCAGTATTTCGCCCGCAATCCCGAGGATTTTTTCAGCCGCCCGCCGGAAAAGGCCGTGGTCAATCCGGACAACGAGGTCATTCTGGCCCGGCATCTGGAATGCGCCGCCGCCGAACTGCCCCTGAGCGCGGATGAGCCCTGGCTGCAATCCGCGGGCGCGCGCCGGGCCGTGCGCGAGCTCCGCAAGCAAAGCCTGCTGCTGCAATCCGCCGACGGCAGGCAATGGCTGGCCGCGCGCAAGCGGCCCCAGCGCCTGGTGGACCTGCGCGGCACGGGCCAGAGCTACAGCATCGAGGATCAGGCGGGCGCTGTCATCGGCTCGGTGGACGGCTTCCGGGCCTGGCGCGAAACCCATCCCGGCGCGGTCTACCTGCACCGGGGCCGCACGTACGTCATTGAGGAAGTGGACCCCGGCCGGGCCGCGATCCGCGCCAAAGAAGCCAACGTTTCCTGGTTCACGCGCACGCGCGGGCAGAAAAGCACGGACATCCTGGAAGAGACGGAGCGCCTTGCCATCGGCCGCTGCCTGGTCTGCCGGGGCAGGCTGCGGATCACCGAGCGCATTACCGGCTATGAAAAGCGCGCGACGTCCGGCAACCGGCTGCTGACCATCGTGCCTCTGGACGTGCCGCCCCAGGTCTTTGAAACCGAAGGCCTCTGGTACGTGATTCCGGACGCGGTCCGGGCCGGGCTGGAGGAGCGCTTCCTGCATTTCATGGGCTCCATCCACGCTCTGGAGCACGCGCTCATCGGCCTGCTGCCCCTGCAGGCCATGGCCGACCGCAACGACTTCGGCGGCATTTCCATTCCCCTGCATCCCCAGACGGGGCTGCCCTGCGTTTTCGTCTACGACGGCCTGCCCGGCGGCGCGGGCCTCACCCGCCAAGCCTTTGCCGGAGCGCGGGAACTGCTGGAAGCCACGCGCCGGGTTGTGGGGGCCTGCCCCTGCGAGGACGGCTGCCCCTCCTGCGTGCATTCGCCCAAATGCGGTTCGGGCAACCGGCCCATCAGCAAACAGGGCGCCCTGGCCCTGCTGGACGAACTGCTCGCGCCGGGCGGCGAAGGCGACGCGCTCTGCCGGGAGCTGAGAATCAGCCCGGTCCCGGAATCTTTGGATGGCCATCTGGATGGCCGCCTGGAGGCGAACCTGAACGCCGGAGCGGGAGCCTCTCCGGATATCCGGCCGCGAGAAACGCCGGGCACGCCGTTCGCCAACGCCCCGCGTCAGGAGAAAATCATGGAAAACAGTCCCGCGACTCCGGCATCTTCCCCTGTGCCCGACAGCCTCACGGTCCATATTCCCGTGCCGCCGCCCCGGCATTATGTGGTCTTTGACGTGGAAACCCGGCGCTCGGCGGCTGAAGTCGGCGGCTGGCACAAAGCCGGACAAATGGGCGTGAGCGTCACCGTGCTCTACGACAGCCTGGCCGACGACTATTTTTCCTACAGTCAGGACGAACTGCCCGCCCTGTTCGAGCGCCTGCGCGCCGCCGAGACCGTGGTGGGCTTCAACAGCCTGCGTTTCGACTATGCGGTGCTCACGCCCTTCGCGCCCTTTGAGCTGCGCGCCCTGCCCAGCCTGGATTTGCTCCAGCGCATCAAGGAGCGTCTCAACTATCGAATTTCGCTCGACAATCTGGGCCAGGCCACGCTCGGCGAACCCAAGAGCGCCGACGGCCTGCAGGCCCTGCAATGGTGGAAGGAAGGCCGCTGCGAGGAAATCGCGGCCTATTGCCGCAAGGATGTGGACCTGACCCGCCGCCTCTATCTCTTCGGCCTGCGCGAGGGCTATCTGCTGTTCACCAACAAGGCCGGGCAGCGTGTGCGCGTGCCCGTGGATTTCGGACAACGGCCATGAACAGAGCTACGGATGCGGAACTGGCGGCGGCCCTGATCACCTGGCGACGTGAGTTGCACCGGCATCCCGAAACGGGTTGGACGGAATTCTGGACCACGGCCTTTGCGGCGGACGTCCTGCACTCCCTGGGCTACGCCCCGCGCGTGGGCCGCGAAATCCTCAATCCGGACCAGCGCATGGGCCTGCCCGCCCCCGCCGTGCTCGAACGGGCGCGGCAACGGGCCGTTCAGGAAGGCGCCGACCCCCGCTGGCTTGAGCGCATGGGCCCGGCCACCGGGATTGTGGCGGACCTGCATCCCGGCCGGGAGCCGGATCTGGTGTTGCGTTTTGATCTGGACGCCCTGGAAATGCCCGAGGCCGACGATGCCGGGCATCTCCCGGCGCGGGAGGGCTTCGCCTCCCGCCACCCCGGTCTCTGCCACGCCTGCGGCCACGACGGGCATACGGCCCTGGGCCTGGGGCTGGCCGCTCTGCTGCGGCGGGACGCAACGCGCCTGGCGCGCAATGTGCGCCTGCTCTTCCAACCGGCGGAGGAAGGCGTGCGCGGCGCGTCCGCGCTGATCCAGCAGGTGCTGGGCGCGCGCCGTTTTCTGGCCGTGCACCTCGGGCTCAGCGCGCCGGAAAGCGGGAGCCTGGTCACCGGGCTGTCGGGCTTTCTGGCCACAACCAAATTCGACGCGCGCTTCACGGGCCGCGCGGCGCATGCCGGGCTCGCGCCCGAGGCCGGACGCGACGCCCTTCAGGGGGCCGCCGAAGCGCTGCTGGCCCTGCATGCCCTGCCCGATCAGACGGACCAAAGCGGGCAGGAGGGACAGGCGAAGCAAAAAGGCCGGATCAACGTGGGCCTGCTCGCGGGCGGCTCGGCCCGCAACATCGTGCCGGACCAGGCCGTCATGGCCTGCGAAACGCGCTGCGTTGACCGTGAGGCGGACAACGCCCTGCTGGCAGGGGCGCGCGCGGCCCTGAGGCGCATTGCGCGTGAGCGGGAACTGGGCCTGGAGATCACGATTCAAGGCCGCGCGGGCTGCGCGAACAGCGATGCGGAGCTGGCCCAACTGCTGGCCCGGACCGCCCTGGAACTGCCGCCGGGCCCGGACGGACAGCCCCTGTTCGCAGCGGGCAAAATATGTTCCGAGGGACGCATGACGGCCAGCGAAGACGCGGCCACCCTGATGGAAGCCGTGCGGCTGGGCGGCGGCCAGGCCGCTTATGCTCTGCTGGGCGCTGATCTGGCAGGCGGCCACCATACGCCGCATTTCGACTTTGACGAAAGCGTGCTCTGGCCGGGCGCGTTGTGGCTGGCGGCCGTGTGCGGAAGGCTGTGCGGCTAGTGTCGCGTCAAGCGACACATATCGCAAATCCGCAAGGGGTTGCGCGCCGCCGCAGGCGGCGTAAGCACAGCAAAAACCACGTTTTTTGCTGTGCGGTCTTCACGCTGAACCGGCAGGTGAAACGTGACATCTCACTAGGCTCAGCCCTCATTGACGGCACGAGGGCCTTACGTATAGAGTGCGCCGTTACTTTATTTTAACGGATGTTGGATGCTGGATACCGTAATCATTGGATAAATGAGTTCCGCTGAGGCCGCAGGGCCGGCGGGACGCGAACATGGCCGGCCGCCTTTGCGCGGCGTCTTGTCGTTTATCCATTGACACGAGGTATCCCGTGAACATTTCCCGTCTTGAGCAAAGAACTCTTCACACCCTGGCCAAGGGTGGCAGAATCCTGATAATCCGCGACAGTTCCGGCAAGATAGCTGAGGTGGAATGCTATACCCGCGAGGGTTGGCTGCTCAGCGACTGCAGCCCGGAGATCTTCAAAAAACTGAAAAGCAAAAAGCTCATCAGCTCGAAAAACAGTCTCCCTTACCGCATCACTTCCGAAGGTCTGCGCGCCGTGCGCGCCCAGACCGATAACCGCTGAGGTTTCACCTCTCCATGGAGTCAACCATGACTATCGCTATCCGCCCGGAATGCCCCGAGGATTTCCCCATTATTCACGACTTGGTGCGCACGGCCTTTGAAAACGCCGAGCATGCAAGCGGCGACGAGCATTTTCTCGTGGATCGCCTGCGCCGTTCGCGGGAATATATTCCCGAACTCAGCCTGGTGGCCGAGGAAGACGGCCGCATCGTCGGCCACATCATGTTCACCAGGCTGAAGGTCGGGGAGACGACGGCTCTGGCCCTCGCCCCGCTGGCCGTGCAGCCTTCGCATCAGGGCAGGGGCACAGGCGGTGCCCTTATCCGGCGCGGGCATGAGATTGCCCGTTCTTTGGGCTGGGAATTCGTAATCCTGGTGGGACATGCGGGCTACTACCCGCGCTTCGGCTACAAGCCCGCCGCTTCTTTCGGCATTGTTTCCCCTTTTGAGGTGCCGGAGGAAGCCTTTATGGCCATCAACCTCAGGGGAGGCGCGGAACGCCTGCCCGGCCTGCTGAAGTACTCCCCGGCATTCTTCCCGGAGAGCCCGGCATAACCTTATATCCGTCCTCTTCCCGGCGGCGGTTGAACTTCCGCCGCCGGGAAAGGGCGCATCTCCGGAATGTGGAGGAGGTAACGCACATATGCCCAGGGCTGAGACTAGTAGAGTTTTTCCAGCAGTTCGGCCTCGCCCTCCAGGCTGTAGCAGTGTTCCTCCGCCGGAAAGGTTCCGCCCTTGACTTCTTGCGCGTAGGCCGTGAAGGCCGCGCGCATGGCTTCGCCCACATCCCCGAAACGCTTGACGAATTTGGGGGCCACGGTATCGCAGAGGCCCAGCATGTCCTGCCAGACCAGCACTTGGCCGTCGCACTCGGGCCCCGCGCCGATGCCGATGACCGGTATTTCCAGCTCCTTGCTGACGCGGGCGGCCAGGGCGGCGGGCACGCATTCCAGCACCAGGGAAAAGGCCCCGGCCTCCTGCAAAGCGCGGGCGTCGTCCAGCAGCTTCTGGGCGGCGGCCAGGCTTTTGCCCTGTACCTTGTAACCGCCGAAAGCATTGACCGACTGCGGGGTCAGGCCCAGATGGCCCATGACCGGGATGGACGCCCGCGTGAGCGCGCGCACCTCGTCGCAGAAGTCCGCGCCGCCTTCCAGCTTGACGGCCTGGGCCCGGCCTTCCTTGACCAGCCGACCGGCATTGCGCACGGTGTCGGTCACGGAAACCTGGCAGCTCATGAAGGGCATGTCGCAGACCACCAGGGCCGAGCATGCGCCGCGCGCCACAGCCGCGCAATGGCGGATCATGTCCTCCAGGGTGACGGAGAGGGTGTCAGGGTAACCCAGCATGACCATGCCCAGCGAATCCCCCACCAGCAGGGCATTGACGCCGGTCCGGTCCATGAGCTTGGCCGTGCTGTAGTCGTAGGCCGTGAGCATGACCAGTTTTTCCCGGCCCTTGGCCTGCCTGAACGTGGCGACGGTGTTTTTCATGCCTTTTTCCCCTGCAAGTCTGTCCGGCCCTGCAGGGCCAGGGCCATGAGCAGATGCGTCAGTTTGGCGGCGGTGAAGTTTGCGTGGTGCAGGCCCGGAATGGGAGCCAGTTCCACCACGTCCAGGCCCACGATTTCACGGTCCCGCGCGCAGCGCTCCAGAATGAACTGGGCTTCGCGCCAGGAAATGCCGCCCGGCGACGGCGTGCCCGTGGCCGGCATCAGCGAAGAGTCCAGGCCGTCCACGTCAAAGCTGATGTAGATGCGGCGCGGAAAATCCTTGGGCAGGGGTTGTTCGGGCAGACCCACGCGGGCCAGAAAATAGGCGTCATAATGGGTGACGTTGTAGCGTTTGCGTACCTCGGCCTCCTCCCGGCTCATGTCGCGCACCGCGAACTGCACCAGCGGCAGGCCCAGGTCGGCCACGGCCCGGTGCATGACGCAGGCGTGGGAAAAGGGATCGCCCTCATATTCAGGCCGCAGGTCCGCATGCGCGTCAAACTGGACGATGCCGAAAGGTTCGTCCTTTTCCCGCGCCTGCCGGGCCAGGGCCCGCAGCGCGCCCAGACTCACGGTATGCTCGCCGCCCAGCAGCACGGGCACGGCCTTGCAATCCAGAGCCCGGCGCGTGGCGGACTCAATGCGGGCCAACACCCCTTCCACCGGCCCGGCACAGTCCACGGGCGGCGCGGTATAAAAACCTGACTCGCCCGGCGCAAGCCCGCTTTCCCAGGCTTCCAACTGCCGGGAGGCGTCCAGCAGGGCCGCCGGGCCCTGCGCCGCGCCGCCGCCGTAGGAGACGCTGCGCTCCAGCGGCGCGGGGATGATGTGAAAGGCCGCGTCCTCGGGCCGTGTCGGAGCATACTCCGAAGCCAGAAAATTTTGCTGATCCATGCTGTCCCATCCTCAGCGCGTCTTTATGGCGAAGCCGCGCGCAATGTAAGGCTTGCACGCCGTTATCCGCGCGCCGCCAGTATAACGCCGCCACCCGCATCCGTAAACGGGCAGGCGCGGCGCGGGCGGGGCAGACGTATCAAATTTCATATTTCCTGCCATCATTGCCTATCGTCATTATCCGGGAAAAACAGACTTTCGTGCGCTGCCCGCGTCATCCGTTTACGCTACGCTCCGGTAGGGCAGAGGAGGATTTGCTCAATTCTACGGGGAGGCCAGATCATAAATAGTAACTATTTGAAATAAATATACGTATGCATAGCTTGGCGGCATTTTTTAGATGGGTCTGCCTTGGTGGCATGGCAGACGACCACAGGGAGAAGGCAAAATCAAAACCACCCGCATAGCGGGTGGTTTGCTCCAGCCCTATAAGGGCTTGTTA